>Ga0209986_10004081_pt1 | contig 12518 bp, 9 predicted proteins | sample BlataG_FD_183168 | JGI IMG/M metagenome (GOLD analysis project Ga0209986, IMG submission 183168) | Deep subsurface microbial communities from Black Sea to uncover new lineages of life (NeLLi) - Black_00105 metaG (SPAdes) (version 2) | ecosystem: Environmental > Aquatic > Marine > Oceanic >...
CCTTACGGTATCGTTTATCTTATAACCATCGAACTTTTTGAATCTTCTGTCGTCGACAAAGGATATGTCTGGAAGCTTGGGCTTATTGCACTAATAGCAGTAACTTTGCGTTTTGGTCTTCTAGGAGTATCGCTTTTGATATCTCATATTTGTGCTTTCAACCTTCTTTATGATATAAGAAAAAGGCTTCTTAGTAAACTTGGAAAGCTGCCTCTTGGATATTTCACCACTAGAAATTCCGGGACAATAAAGAAAATCATGATGGAAGACGTTGAGAGGATCGAGCTTTTCATAGCCCATCACATACCGGATCTTGTAGCTGGAATATCTCTACCAATAATGACTATAATCTTTCTTTTCTTTATGGACTGGCGTATTGCCATAGCAGCTATTTTACCGCTACCGATAGCAATTTTCGCGCAAACAAAGATGTACAAGGACCGAACCGTAAAGATGGAAGAATACAATGACAACCTGGAAAAAATGAACGGCACAATTGTAGAATATGTAAGAGCAATATATGTGGTGAAGGCTTTCAACCAGACTGTCGAGTCCTTTACAAGATACAAAAAATCAATTGATAAATACAAGAGATTATGGGTGTCATGGACTAAAGAATCCTCACCTTATTTCAGCTTGTTTGTGGTAATACTAGATGCTGGGCTTTTGTTCATTCTTCCTATTGGTGGTTGGCTGTTTATTGTCGGAGAGGTTACAGTTTCAGTACTTGTACTATTCCTCATTCTTGGAATTGGTTTTATGGCACCACTGTTACAATTGTTATATTTTGCATCAATGCTTGCTATGAATCTCGAAGGTGTTAAACGCATCAATAGCGTTTTAGATGAAGACGAGATTGAAAGTTCTAATAGCGGTATCGGTAAAACTCTAAAAAATCACAATGTTGAGTTCAAGGAAGTCAGTTTCTCTTATGATAAAAACGACGTGCTAAAGAATGTTAATTTCATGGCAAAAGAGGGAGAATTAACGGCATTTGTGGGGCCCTCAGGCGCTGGTAAAACTACTGCTGCTCAACTCATACCTCGTTTTTGGGATGTTAATCAAGGAGATATCCTCATTGGTGGCGTCAATATCAAGAATATTCCTGTGGAAGAACTCATGTCTAAAGTAGCGTTTGTGTTTCAGGATGTATTCCTCATGAATGATACTGTATATGAAAACATAACAATGGGTAATGAAGGGAAAAGTAAAGAACAAGTTATAGATGCTGCAAAAGCTGCGCAAGCACATGAGTTCATAAAGGCGCTTCCAGAAGGATACCAAACGGTTATAGGTGAAGGTGGGTCTCATTTAAGTGGAGGAGAACGGCAGAGGGTATCTATTGCACGAGCAATACTGAAAGATTCGCCAATAATAATTCTAGATGAAGCAACTGCTTTCGCAGACCCTGAAAACGAGGGGAAAATACAGGATGCACTCAATGAGCTTATGATGGGAAAGACTGTTATAGTTATAGCACACCGGTTATCAACCATAACCGAGGCGGATAAAATTGTTGTGTTTGAGGAGGGTAAAATCGCAGGTTTAGGAAAACACACAGAACTCCTGAAAACAAATTCACTTTACAATAAAATGTGGGAGTCTCATACCTCAGCAAGAGATTGGGTGTTCCACGAGGAGGTGGTAAAGTAAAAAATGTTTGAGGCTACTAAGAAACTATCAGGGGGCGATTTAAAATTCCTGAACCGTGCAAGAAATCTTACTATCTTGGAAATGTGCTTTGTAGGAGCGCCTCTAGTTGTACTATTCTTTGTATTGAAAGACCTGTTTAATGATTCATTATCCCGAGAGAAAATACTTTTGCTGACCTTATTTCTCGTAGTTGCTTTTATCTTCAGAGTGATATTTGCAATGTATGCCTATATAGATAATTCGATTTCAGGTGTAGAACTTACATGTTCTACCAGGGTAAAACTTGGAGAGAAATTAAGAAAACTTCCAATGGGATTCTTTGCACGTCGAGATATTGGAGAACTGAACAATACAGTCCTCTTTGATGTGACAAAGGTCGAGCATGTAATAACTCACATCTATTCAAAGCTTATTGGTTGTATAGTTCTTTCAACTATTACTGCCATTTTTTTACTGTTCATTGACTGGCGCCTGGCACTTGCCATGGTTGTTGCAGTTCCGATTGCACTGCCCATGTTACTGTGGGCGGAAAAAACTGTTGCTGCCAGGACAGATAGGGTACTTGATGCACAGGAGAATACGACATCTCAGGTACTGGAATATTTGATGGGTATGAAAGTGATTAAGTCTTTTAATCAGATAGGTGAGAAGTTCCGCAGGCTAGATGGCTCAATGCGTAAATTAAAAGATGCCGCTATAAAACTTGAGTTCGGCGCTGGAAAGGGAGTTGTTTCTTACTCGGCTATTCTTGAAGTGGGATTTGTCTTTCTAATCCTCTTAGGTACCTATCTTACTTTTGGTGGGGCTCTTAAAACGGAAATATTTCTGATTTTCCTGGTTATAAGTCTTCATTTTTACGCACCTCTACGTTCTATTGGAATGTTCTTTCCGGAGTTACGCTTCATGGAAAAGGCAGGGGGTAGAATAAATAGTGTACTTGAAGAAACACCGTTACCTGAGCCCGAAGAAGATACTGAACTTGAAAAATATGATATTGAGTTTCGCAACGTATCTTTTAGCTATAAAAAAACACAGGTTTTGAAAAATATCAATTTCAAAGCAGCGGAGCAGAGTATAACGGCGCTTGTCGGGGCATCAGGGTCCGGAAAAACAACTATCACCAACCTGATAGCACGTTTCTGGGATGTAGATTCTGGGGAGGTTATCATAGGAGGTAAAAACGTCAAAGATATGAAAACAGACACGCTTCTATCTTATATTAGTATGGTGTTTCAGGATGTTTACCTTTTTAATGACACTATTTTCAATAATATCAAGATCGGTAAAAAAGATGCTACACATGAAGGGGTTATTAATGCAGCAAAAACTGCACGGTGTCATGAGTTCATTGAAAAGTTGCCTGATGGCTATGACACTATGGTTGGCGAGGGCGGAGCTACACTTTCAGGTGGTGAAAAGCAGCGGATATCTATTGCACGGGCTATATTGAAAGACACACCAATAGTTCTGCTTGATGAAGCCACCGCATTCCTGGATCCGGAGAACGAGAAACACGTCCAGGAAGCAATAGATGAACTGGTAAAATCAAAAACCCTAATAATCATCGCCCACCGCCTTTCTACCATTGTCGGTGCTGACCAGATACTGGTACTTGAAAATGGAGAACTTACCGAGCAAGGTAAGCATGAAGAACTGATCAAGAATGATAGATTCTACAGTCGTCTATGGAAAGAGAGGCAGAGAGCAGGAGGTTGGAAGCTGACTCGTAGGGCATTACGCGAGGAAACAGGGATTAAAGGATCAAAAAGAGTGAACGAAAATGCTTGAAAAAGAATAACCACAGATTACACAGATTACACAGAGGGAGAAAAAAATAGATAAAATGGAAGAAAGTTATACTTTAATTTATACAACAAGAAAGTTGGGTAGACCTGAAGACCGGGATATAGCTCGAAAACAAAAAGGAGGAAAAAGTAATGAATAAAAACAAAAGCAACATGAAAGAAGAAGAGAATAAACTACCGAACAAAATGTGGGATAGTACCATGAGACAAATAATACTTTTGATAGCGACCCTTATATTCGTAACGGCGGCGTTGGTCGCACCATCAAGCGCAGCCACAAATGCCAACATCGTAATAACCGACGTCACACCAACCGAACTTTCACCCGGCGACATAAAAGAGGTCACGCTCATTGTGAAGAACCAGGGCGGCGGGGACGCCCGCCATATCACCATGAATTTTCAGAACAGCGACCACATCGCCCTTATCGGTTCATCCACCGTTTACATATCTTCGCTCAACGCATGGTGCTCAAAAGAGATTCCAATCACGATTAAAGCGGAGGATGAGATTACAAATGGTGCATACGCCATACCAATCTTGGTCACCTTCAGCAAATACTACTACAATGCCAGTGTGGGCTATGTAACTGATCCTATGCCGCCAACAACTATTACGATCGTCTTCAATGTGGAGGGAACAACCACGCTTGATGTTGCAGATGTCTCAACAGACCCGCTTGAACTCCGGGAGGACAGCGAAAATAATAATATAACGGTCTTAATAGAGAATTCAGGAAGTGCAAAGGCGAGGTCGGTATCTCTCAGAATGGACCCACACAGTCCATTTGTTGAGGCGTACTCGGGCTCAACTTCTGGCTTCACAGAAGAAATTGAAGCACGTTCAAGCCACAGCTTTGTATTCGCACTTGATATTGAAGACGGAGCGGAAGAAGGGTCTTATACCATTCCCCTCACAATTGAGTACATCGGTGAGGATGCGCATAAATTTTCGCTGAAGAAGAGCATCACCTTGAAGATCAGCCCGCAGGCAGACTTTCTGGCTGGAGAGGTTACAACTGAGCCTGCGGTAATTACGAGGGGTACAACCTTCAGAATGAACGTCCCGGTCAAAAACATTGGAAACAAGGATGCGGAATCAGTAAAGGTCATTTTAAAGACCAAATCATACTTTACAGGAGCAAAGACAGATTATCTCGGGGATATTAAAGTAGGCTCGGAGAAAATCGCCACCTTTGAGCTTGACGCGGATAGGGATACCATCCCGGATAATTACGAGAACGACCTGAAACTCATCTGGACAGAGGGCGATGAACGGCTCGAGACGATTAAATCCTTCAGATTGGTCGTGGTATCAGAAGAAAGAGCAGGTGAAAGCTTAAATCCGGGATTTATACCTCTTGCAGGTGTTGGTCTGTTAATAGCACTCGTAATAGGTGCATTAATCTATTTTAAGAAGAAAAAAGGATGAGCGAATGATTCAAAGAATCCTTAACCGCTGGGCGGAAATTTCAAAGCGTTACTACTTATTGATTATTGTAATAGCTCTTGTTATCGCGTCAATGTCATTTATAAGTGCAAAAGAGACGGAGATAGATACTAGCGCCTTCGGATACTTCTATCCTGGTACAAAATACCTAGAAGAGGTTCGTTTTATCCAATCCGAGTTTCCCGGGACTACAACTGTACATATCTTAATTGAGGTGGACCGGGTCAATGCAAGAACGGTGATTGAGGAGGATATGCTCATAATGACCGAGGACCTGGTGGAGGCGGTATCAGATATCGCGGGTGTAAAGAGCGTTACGAGCGTGCTCGAACTGGGAAGAACAAAAGAGGAGATACGTTCACAATCGCTCGAGCTGCGTAGTCCGTATATCAATGATGCGTTGAGATATTCGCTCATCACCGTGAAGCTTGATGCAACAGAGGTTCCGGGGAGTACAGAATTGGTGGAAACGTTCCAGAAGACCATAGAAAAAGTGAATCTCGTGCGAGGGTCCTCTGTTACGCTCACGGGAGATATGGCATGGCATTATGCCTGGGATAAGGCGATAAGGCAGGGACTTTCAAGCTCGCTCATCGTTGGATTCATAGCGATTTTTATCCTTCTCTTTCTGCTCTTTAAAAGCCCGACAACTCCTTTTGTCATCCTGATTCCCGTAGTAATCGCAGTGCTTGCGAGTTTCGGGCTCATGCACTTTATCAAAATCCCGCTTAACTTCTTAACGTCTATGTTTGGGGTCGTAACGCTTGGGCTTGGTGTTGACTATTCCATTCATCTGATTCATCGTTACCATGAAGAGGCTGCGCGGGGAAATGAAAAGGCGTTGAACAAAGCGTGCATGATGATTGGGCGGAATACGCTCGTTACAAGCCTAACAACGATGGCAGCCTTCTCCTCGATGGCGCTTGCACCTATTCGGATGGCCGCGGAGTATGGAATCATGTCCTTCATCGCCATATCGTTCTCCGCACTGTCGGTATTTCTCTTCATACCATCGCTGCTCATGCTCGAAGAGCGAATGGGATGGGGGAGCAAGAAGCTGGACTTTTCAAGGGTCACGCATGCGCTCGGCACAGAGAGACTTATTCCAAGAACGATGGAAAGGGTCGCGGATTTATCGCTAAAAAGGTCTGTTGTAGCGATTATTATCATCGCACTCACGCTAATTCCAATCGTTGCCGGAATGGGCATGATTACAAGCGGATTCGACAACGAGATGTGGCTGCCGGAGGGCGAGCCATTAAAGGATGCGTGGATGGTTGTAGATGAGGAATTTTGCAAGTATGAATATTCGACTATTCTGGTACAGTCCGATGATATAAGGACGCCGGAGATAATGGAAGCGATGGAGAAGATAGAAGAGAGTGTTATGGACGTGCCGGGGGTTGTGGAAGTCACCGGAATAAATAATTTTCTGAGCGAGATACACACAGATAAAAAGAAGCTTGAGAAGCAGATTACTGCTATTACAGAGGATAAGCGAGAAAGTTTTGTTACGGACGACTATACTGCATCGCTTATTATCATAAAGACAGATACAGAGATAGATGAGAAGCTGGTTCAAGAGATTGACGATGCGGTGCTGTTTGTGGAGACACCTGGCGATGCTACGTTCAGGCACGCGGGCTTTTCTACTCTCTTTTCTCAGATGGAGGGAATGATGGAAGAGAGTCGGACAGAAACGATGTTGATAAGCCTTGTTTTAGTCTTTGCAATCCTGTTTTCCTTTTTTAGGGGTTTTGTACGGATAATGCTCGCATTTGCACCTGTGTTGTTCGCCATAATCTATACATTCGGTACGATGGGGCTTCTTGGAATACCGTTCACACCGCTCACAGTCATGATAGGAACGATTCTAATCGGGCTTGGAACTGACTATTCTGTCCACTTCATTTCAAGATACAGGGAGGAGAAGGAGAAGGGGTTTGATACGAGGGCAGCGCTTCATACTACGACGCTCACTGTGGGTGTGGCGATTATGACTGCGGCAATAACCACGATTTTTGGTTTTTTAGCGCTTACCACGATGTCGCTTGTGCCTGTGCAGGACTTTGGAAGGCTTGCAGCGGCTGGACTTATTTATGCTGCTTTTTTCACGCCTATTATCGTATCTCTGGGGATAATTGTGTATGAGCGGGTTATTCGGAGTGGAAGGGTTTATTAGATGGGTTACGTGGGGGTGCGTAGGGGAACGCGCTGGGGCACAGTCGAATTTTATAGTGAAATTGCTAAATCCTTAAATTTCACCGCAGAGCACACGGAGGACGCAGAGGCACCAGAAAACCTAAGCAATGATTGAAACATTCTTAAAACTCTGCGTACTCGGCGCTCTCCGCGGTGATAAATCACTGGATTTTTAGACAGTGCCGGGGTTTGCGTAAAGAGAAGCATTTAGCAGTGGTAAAAGGGGGTGGAGGATTCCTTTTTAGTACAGAAGGTACGACTTTTTCCCAAAATCCTAACATTATTCGGCTTTTTATCCAAAACCGAGCATTTTTAGGGAATCCTATTTATACACCTAACAAACATAGCGATTGCCATGACAGAAAAAATATTGGTGTTAGGAGCTGGCGCCGCGGGGTCAGTAGTGGCGAATAAGATGGCGAGAGAGTTCAGACAGGAAATCGCTAAGGATGAGGTGGAGATAACCATAATGGACAAGAACGATATGAACATCAACCAGGGAGGGTTCACCTTCCTTCCTTTTGGTCTGTACACGCCGGAAGACATAAAACGACCGCGAAAAAAAGTGATTAGCCCGCGGGTAAAGACGGCATTTGGAGAAGATGGAGAGGTAGAGCATGTGGATCTGGGGAACAGGGAAGTAACGGCAAAGAGTGGCAAGAAACACCCGTACGATTATCTCGTGATTGCAACAGGATGCAGTGCGGACGTGGAAAGTGTTCCAGGTCTTTCACGCGATTTCAATACGTTCTACACGTCTATCGAGGACGCCCTTAAACTTGGTGAGTCACTGAAATCTTTTAATAAGGGGCACATAGTCATTATGACGCCGAAAATGCCCATTCCCTGCCCGGGAGCTCCGGGTAAGTTCACTGTGCTGCTGGACTCTTACTTGAGATACGTCAGGGGTGAAGAAGTGCGAAAGGACATAGAAATCAGCCTCTTGTGGCCCACAGGACTCTTGGGTCCACAGGCATACGACGACGTAGCGACTCCAGTGCTCGAAAAGCAGAATATCGGGGTTGTAAAGAACTTCGGGCTTTCGGAGGTAGATGAGGGGAATAAGGAAGTCGTGGCGTCGAACGGGGAACGAACAAAATACGACCTTTTAATTACCATACCGCCGCACAAATGCACACAGGCATTAGTGAATTCCGGGATAACCGACGAGAAGGGCTGGATACCGATAAATAAGAACACGCTGCAGTATCAAGGCGCTGGAGCGAGCTACGATGAAGTTTATGCCCTTGGCGATGCGGGTCCCGCGGAGATTATCAAGACGGGCATAGGCACGCACTACCAGTCATTGATAGCGGGTCAGAACGTGATAAATGACATTCGTGGGAATGGCGAGGGCGCAAAAGTGTCATACATGGGTGAAATGGGCTGCCCGTTTGTGGGTGCTACATACACACCGTCTACAAGAGGAGAAGCATACATCCCGACATGGAGTTATGGTAGGCCGCTCGAACCGTTCAAGGCGATTAGACTCGGATGGTTCCTTTATCGGATGTATTACTACATCTACTGGGATGCGGGGCTTAAAGCACTCATGTAATAGGAGAAAAAGAAGAAATGGGAGAAGAAAAGATGGAAAAGGAAAAAGAGACAATAGCGATTGATTTAGAACCTGCCGACTACGATGCGCTGGTAGAAGTACTAACCGTGGTCAGGTTTCTGCGAGATTATATGAATGACCAGATGCTGCATGACATATCAGAGATTATGTGCGTCCTGTTCAAGCTGACGGATACAATGGCGGGCTCTGGTTTGATTGACATTATGAACAGAGGGCTACAAGACCCCGAGCTGGACAAGGCATTGCTGAATCCGCCGGAACTCGGTACCTGGGGACTTATCGGAGCGATGAAGGACGAGGAAGTGCGAAAAGGAATGGGAATAATGATGGCGCTGCTTAAAGCAATCGGGAAGGCTTCTACTGCTTGAACGGGAGCCTACCTTTCTTTTTTTGAGGAGAAAATGTCATGAAGAAACTACCAGAAGTAGATATTAGTTTTGAGGAGCTGTACAGGGTGCTTGTTGCACCCATTTGCTCGAAGCTGCTGTTGACAGGCATTGAACTGAGGGTATTCAATCAGTTAAGTGAACCTAAGTCAGCAAAAGCTGTAGCGAAGGCTATTGACGCCCATCCAGTGAACACAAGGCTGTTTCTTGACGGTCTGGCAGCGAGCGATTTGATAGCGAAAAAGAATGGTTTGTATCAGAACACAGCGGTCACGCAGACCTTTCTGGCGGAGGGCAGTCCAACATTCTTAGGGCAGATGTTCACTCGCCAGGCACAGATGTGGGACCCTGCCCTCAACGACTTGCTCAAGCTTGTCAAAGAAGGACCTCCTCCGCCATCACCAGAAATGAATATGGGCTCTGAGGAAATGTGGGCACAGTTTACCGTCTCCATGGCAAACTACGAGCGGGCTGGCGTAGCACAGCAGGCAGTGGAGTTCGTCTCGGAACTGCCGGAATTCACGTCATTCAAGAAGATGCTTGATCTGGGCGGCGGTCCAGGGCTTGTCGGAATTGCCATTGTGGCATCACATCCGAGCATGAGAGGCGTCCTCTTCGACCGACCGGCAATAATCAAGGTGGCTGAGACCTTCATCAAGGAGTATGAGATGGAAGATTGGATGGAGGTACTGGTTGGGGATTATAACGGTGATTCAATCGGTGCGGGGTACGACCTGATATGGGCGAGCAACACGCTTAACTTTGCCAGGCACGACCTGGACTTGCTTATGAAGAATATTTACGATGCGCTAAATCCCGGGGGCGTATTCATCAGCTTCTGCGAGGGTCTGACCCACGAGCGGACGAAGACGGACTTCGTTGTTTTGTCCATGATATCCATTGCGCTGATGGGTCAGGACATGTGCTTTGACCAGGGCGAAATCGCTGATTCCATGCTCCGCGTCGGGTTCAAGTCTGTACGTAGTCGCATGCTGGAAGCACCGTGGGGTGCGGCAGACCTCGACATTGGGAGGAAGGCGTAAAGATGCCCGATTCAAACAAAACCAAAAAAAAGAGGTAAAAAAACAAAAATGGAACTCTTAGAAGCCATTAAGTTGAGGAAAAGTGTTAGAGCATACAAACCCGACCCGATTCCCAGAGAAGTCTTGACAGAACTTCTGGAAGTCGCCAGATGGGCTCCTTCCGGCACCAATAGTCAGCCATGGGAATTTGTCGTTTTAACAGGAAAGATATTGGATGAGTTTAACCATGCCATGGTAGAAAAGGTTCGTTCAGGGGATATGAAACCTCATCCTGATATAGAGATGCTGTTTACAATACCACCAAAAGGACTTTATGGAAAGAGACAGCAAAAATTCTTTAAGCAGATTTTTGACCTGCTGGAGCCTGAAGAAGGCAAGACAAAAATGCAAAAATGGTATGAGCAAAGTGTAAGCAATTATGGTGCCCCTGCTCGGATTATCATTGTTGCAGATAAATCAGCACCTGGCTGGTTCATTTTTGATACGGGCTCGATAACGCAGACAATAGCTCTTGCAGCTCAGGAATATGGGTTAGGCACCTGTATTTTGGGTGACGTGGCAGCTTACCCGGAAGAAGTGCGTAGAATTGCAAACATTCCTGAGTCCAAGCAAGTCATTATCGGGATTGCTATTGGATACCCGGACTGGGATCATCCACTTAATAGCTTGCGGACTGAACGAGAGCCTGTTGAGAAACTGGTTACATGGCGTGGAATGGGTGAAGAAAGGGAAAAAACAATGGAGGAAATTAAAAAGGAGGAACAGAAATGTTAAATAATTTCGTTGATATGACCGCAAGGAAACCGTCAGGATGGTTTGGGAAAAGGATGTATAGCAATCCAAAAGGGCATTATAAGTCTTTCCGCTTGACTCTGGATAAACTTCAACTGAAACCAGATGACATATTTCTTGAGATTGGTTGTGGTGGAGGGGTTTTGTTGAACATGGCACTGAAAACGGTAAAGCATGCCAAAGCGATAGATCATAGTTCTGACATGGTTCAGATTGCCAGAGAAAAGAATCACGAAGCCGTATCTGAAGGTCGGGTTGAAATTGTTCAGGCTAATGCCGAATCCCTGTCCTGGGACAATAATTCTTTTACCTGTGCTACGGCTAGCAATATGTTTTTCTTTATTGAAAAGCCCATGATTGTTTTGAAGGAATTTTACCGGGTTCTAAAGCCGGGTGGACGTCTGGTTATTACCTCAACAGAAGATTCAATATTGCCAAAATTGTTGTTTGTGCTCTGGTCTCATTCCATGCATCTCTACAAAAACTCAGGTATGGAATCCATGCTTAAGCAGGCAGGATTTCAAACGGTTGAGGTGAAGAATCTGGAGAAGTTCATTCAGTTGAGCTATGCAGAGAAATGAAAAATGAAGAAAGAAACAAACGTGCAAGATAACATAAGAATCGAAAAAGAGAGGAAATACTGGGATAAGTACGCTCCCAAGTACGATCGTGGGATAGAGAAGTATTGGGGATTTTACTCGGCTGTGGTGGACAAAATCTCGCAAGACGCTGGTGTTGGGAACACCGTATTAGAAGTTGCCGCTGGTACGGGTTTGATTGCGCTAAAGGTGGCTGAGCGAGCTGCGCGGGTTTATGGTGTGGACATCTCGCCGTTGATGGTTGACGAAGCGAAGAAGAAAATGAAAGAAAAAGGAATCGGGAATGTAGAGCTTTCGGTGCACGATGCCTATTCATTACCTTTTGATAAAGGCATGTTTGATACGGTCATTTGCTGCAGCGCATTACACAACATGGTAAATCCGGAAAAAGCTTTATCGGAGATGAACAGGGTGTTAAAGCCAGAAGGACGGCTGATAGCTCCAACTATATGTCAGGGTGAGTATTTTAAACACAAGCTAATGATGACGATTTTCAAACTCGTAGCAGGTTTTCCTGTTTTTCACATGTTCAGCTTCGAGGAGTTATCAAACCTCGTCACGGAATCCGGGTTCATTATCAGGAACGAGGAAGTCATACGGGAAATGGTATTCCCTATTGCATATATAGTCGCTGAAAGGAGTAAAGAAAATGTTTAAAAAAGTGATGCCTGCTATTATCTTTGGTGTGGTTTACGCAATATTAATCTTATTCGGCTGGGGACTCGGTGACATCGGTGGCTTCTTCTCGCACCCTGCAAGGCTAATTCTATTTGGGGTTACGATTAGCGTGAATACGCTGACAATGTTATTCAAAGATAAATTTAATGTAGAATTTCTGAAAAAGGGTGAAAAAGAAGACCCTAAAGAAAAAATGATAGGCGTAGCATTGCCTACTTTAATTGGATTCCTGATAATATTTATTGCTCCTTATTCAGATGGACATGATTTTCTTGTTATGGGTGGTGGAGATATCTTGCGTTATTTTGGGCTAATCATCTTTCTTTTTGGCT
>Ga0209986_10004083_pt1 | contig 12517 bp, 14 predicted proteins | sample BlataG_FD_183168 | JGI IMG/M metagenome (GOLD analysis project Ga0209986, IMG submission 183168) | Deep subsurface microbial communities from Black Sea to uncover new lineages of life (NeLLi) - Black_00105 metaG (SPAdes) (version 2) | ecosystem: Environmental > Aquatic > Marine > Oceanic >...
GAGTGCAGAGCTATTATATTGCCCAAGATGATCACCCTTGATTTTCCTTTTCCACATAGAAGTAAGCTTTTCTGCCTACTCTCTCTTTTTTTAAGTGACTCATGATCACAAGCTGGTTCAAATAGCCACTTTCCACGGCCCTGGCTCTATGTGTTTGTTGAGCTACTTCATCCGCTGTGGCTCTTCCAAGTCTACATACGGTCATTGCTGTTTTTCTAAGGTGATCAGGCATAGAAAGCAAGGTCATAACATCTAACGGAGCGTCAGGAAGAGGCTGAAAACCCTTTCTACCGCGCTTCTGCAACTCTATCATAATTTCCATTTTCTCATTTAGTTTCTCAAGGTTCTCCCTGATTTTTTCCAACACTTTTAGAGGTTTTCTCCCCAGAACTTCTTGTTTCGTCACACTAGCTCCCCATATAGTGTTTTATACATGTACAAATGGTAGTGGAAGGTTGTGTTTATTAAGTCTTACGAAACACATGTAATGATTTACAAAATAAACGCTTGTTTAGGAAAACAACTACTTCTTAAGGCTTCTAACCAAAACAGCACAAACAATATTGTGAAGACGAATAAAGTTACTACGAATATTGAAGCGGATATTGTGATTTGCTCAAACATTCTAATTGTTTAACGTAAGAAAAGCTTGAGATAAAAGGAGTGCTTCAGAATTGAAAATGTTACAAAACGTGGAAGCATGCCTTAAAGCCGAGAACGGTTTAGTAGGGTACTGGCATCCTGTTTCTTGGTTCTTCTATGATTGGCAATACTTGTTTTAGTTCTCTGAAGTGTTTAAGCACTGTAATGCCTCTTTGGGTTATTGCGTAAACAACCCTGCGCTTACCGGCTGTTCTTTCTTCGACCAGATTTTGCTTTATTAGAAAGTCAAGGTATTGCTTCAAAACGCTGCAGTTTACGTTAGCCTTATACATTATGTGAGTTAGCTTTAATGGGCCGCGATGGGCTAACACTTTTAGTATATCTATATACATTTCGAGTTTGGAACGTCTCATTATCCAATCCTCTTGGGCATTATGTCAGCTTTTTTGTATAAAGCTTTTATGGATTCAAACTACGTCTTGTTCTTATTTAGTCTACGTTAGTAGCTTCTTTTCTCTTGTGCTCGAATTAACACGTTTATTCTATTTTGGAAAGCCGTGACCATGTCGTCTACCAATATTTTTTGCAATTCCGTTGACAGCACATTAATGTTTTCTTTGAAAACCTTAGCCATTTTGTCTTCCAATTCTTTTCTGTGCTTAAATGTAATGTTTTGATTCAAGAGTTTTCCTCCATTTCTAAGGATGAAATGAACATGAGTACTTAACTAACTTATGAACCTGGAATATGGATTTCAAATGCACATTTGCTAAAAGAAGAACATTTTTATTTTCAGTTATGCTATTGTTTTGTTGCCGGATGATGAGAAGGCATTAGCTTGACATGTGGATGAAATCTCAGAGTTACTCGGACGGCGACTTGTGATTAGGCTTTTAAGTGTTCGCTTAAATAGAGAATGCTTGGCGATACATGGTGTCGAAAGCTTCTCGCAAGTTTGATTTAGCTGTTTTGGAATCTGCGTTGAAAGGGAAAACTCTCCTTGTTTATTGGTATCTGCTACAGCAGCCCATGCATACCGTGGGTATTCGCCAAGTCCAGCGCGCTTTAGGCTTTTCCAGTCCAAGCATTGCAGTGCACCATCTTGGAAAGTTAGAGGATTTGGGGCTTGTTCGGAAAAAAATGACAGGGGAATACGTGCTTGAACAAGAAGTAAAAGTTGGAATCTTACGGTTTTTCACACGTATGGGCCGTTTTCTTGTACCTCGATACCTATTCTATTCAGTCTTGTTTTCTACAATGCTAACAACCTATTTGACCACATGCATCTTAAGTCAGACTGCTCCCAGCTTCTATACTGTGGTGTTTGGCTTGATTGCTTCGCTTATCTTTTGGATTGAAACTACAAGATTATGGAGGACGAAGCCATTTTGAAACTTCAACATTGTGTTCTAAAACGTAGACTTAAAAGACGCTACTTCCGTTACCTTTTATGGAGGCGGACACCGTGAAGAAAATTCTAGTTTACTCCGCAGTCGCTGTGGTTCTAGGACTGACGTTAACACTGGTTCCGTTGATTGCGCTTGCAGGAATTAAAGCAGAAAACAATGTGATGGGCCGCTCCCTTTCTCAACAATTAGAACAACTCGAAGGAACCCATGGCTTAGATGCGCCAAAATGGACAAACTCTGATGTGAAGATCTTGGCTTTCAGCTTTGTAATCGCGTTAGTTGTATATATGGTATTCAAGCACGGAATATCCCATCATGATTATAGATGGGGCAGACCATTCCTGTACTAATTTTAGTACAATAGTGTTCTAAAACATAGCATTAAGACCTGCAAATTCATTTTATACTGATTGAACTTGAGGGAAATTAAATGAAAAGAGAAAAAGTTGTGATGCTAACATTGCTTATCGTGGTTAGTTCGATTGCAGTGCTGTGCACAGACATTGAATATTGCACAGGTACTTTGAACAGGTTCAGATCATACGAAGAGCTTAAAGAATTCATAAAATACAGAAGACCCAAGTTTGAGTCCTCTCAATACCCAAGCAGTCTGAACTCTTATGGTCTGTCAGAGCTTAAAACATTGGATGAAGGTGGCTATTCAAGAACTAACATCCAAGTGGAAGGCGTAGATGAAGCAGACATCGTCAAAACTGACGGGGAATACATCTACGTAATCTCTGATCAAAAAGTGGTCATTGTGAAGGCTTATCCTGCAGAAGAGGCGGCAGTTCTATCAAAAATAATCGTGAATGGAACATTAAAACAGATTTTCATAAACAAAAAAAGACTTGCCGTGTTCTATGAGAACCATTCAAGGAGCGAAATCAAGACCTTCATCGACGTGTATGACATATCAGATAGGGAAAATCCCGAAGTCAAAAGGGACATCTCCTTTGACGGTCGCTATTTCAGTTCAAGGATGATAGGTGATTATGTGTATGTTGTTGTGAAGAAAGGAGCCCAACTTGTTAAAGATGAAGTGGTCCTTCCAGAAATGCAATCCGGAGGCGTAACCAAACTCATGTGCGCCACCGAAATTTATTACTCTGACATTCCTCACTACGAATACGTATTCACTACAATAGTGGCTGTAAATATATGCGAAGATGAGCAAGAGCCATCTTGTGAAACTATATTGTCAGGATATACAACAAACGTGTATGTTTCTCTGGAAAACGTTTACTTGGCTGTAGGCTACTCGGGCAAAACCGTTTTACATAGAATTCACGTCGAGAACGATGAAATATCATATGTTGCTGACGGCCAAGTTCCGGGAACAGTATTAAACCAGTTTTCTATGGATGAGCATGACGGCTACTTCAGAGTAGCAACTACACTTCATCGGAAAAACAATGTCTATGTTCTGAATATGGATTTAGAAATAGTTGGTAGATTGGAAGACATTGCTCCTGGAGAGACTATTCATTCAGCACGTTTCATGGGAAACATGTGCTACCTTGTAACTTTCCAAAAGATCGACCCATTCTTCGTAATTGACCTTTCAGATCCATACAAGCCAGAAATTCTCGGTGAACTAAAGATAACTGGCTACTCAGACTACCTACATCTATACGATGAAAATCATGTCATAGGAGTAGGCAAAGAAACAATTCCAGAGGAAGCATGGTTTTCTTGGCACCAAGGAGTAAAAATATCGCTTTTCGACGTCACAAACATGTTTGATCCCAAGGAAATAGCCAAATATGAAATAGGTGATAGAGGGTCAGATTCACCAGTATTAAGAGATCACAAAGCGTTCCTATTTGACAGAGAAAAGAATCTCTTGGTAATACCAGTTTCGGTCACAAAGATGAATGAAAGCGGAGCTCCCCCATACATCTACGGTAAAACTGTGTATCAAGGCGCATATGTGTTCACTATATCATTGACGCTTGAAGACAAAATTGTGCTGAGAGGAAGGATAACTCATGTTGAAAACGGTGATGTGGATGACACGTCTTTCCATGTCATACGGACGCTTTACATCGGCGAGGTTCTCTACACAATTTCAAACAGCAAATTGAAAATGAACTCTCTATCAGACTTCACCGAAATCAACGAGCTAAACCTTAACGAATAAGAGGAGGTTTGAAATTGGCTTTAGGCGATTTTGTCAGAATGCTTGGAGACATCGCGGAAATCGCGGTAACAATTCTACTAACGTACGTGGTATACAAGATAGCGATACTTGTGGACACACTTAACTGCAAAATTAAGAGCGAGAAAAACTCATAAACAAAGGTTGGAAACCACATGTCGTTGAGATACTATGTTGAAGAAAGAAGAACAAGAAGGAAGAGAGGAGAATTCTCAGAGGCTCATCACAGGATGCCGGACGGAAGACTGATTAAAACGGTGCAAGTGTGTTTTCGTTGCGGAAGAGAGTTTTCATTCAAGCGAGGTCGTAAACGCTGTCCGTGTTGCCTAGGTGTTCTTAGAACAAAGACTGTGGTCCTCAAAATTCCCTAATTTTTTTTTCAACTTATAGTTAAGGCTTCAAGGTTTCTTGGGTAATACGTAATTATCTCTGCGCCATCCTCAGTTATCAAAACAGTGTCAGAGTGGCGAAATCCTGCAAAACCAGCTTCATAAATGCCTGGTTCACAGCTCACAACCATTCCAGTACGTAAAGGCTCTTCGTTACCTATGTCCAGCCATGGAGGTTCATGTCCTTCCAAGCCCAAGCCATGTCCAGTGTGATGCTTTACTAAATGCTTTAAGCCAGCCTTCTTGAACACTTTGATTGTTGCTTTGTCAATGTCACTGCATTTAACTCCGGGCCTAAACGTTTCGAATGCAGCCTCTTGGGCTTTAACCATCACGTTGAAATACCTTTTCTGTTTAGTTGTTGGTGTCCCGACGATCATTGTTCTTTCCAGTTCACAACTGTAGCCGCCTACGTCTGCGCCAGCACCCGTGACGACAACATCGCCTTTTTTAATCATGCGTTTCGTCGCAATAGAATGTGGTATGGCGCTCATTTCACCTATTTGACCTCTAAAGCCAGCGCCTACTGGAGAACTTCTACGCATGGGTTCATAATCGGGTCCAAGAGCCTTCTTCATGATAATAGATGCTTCATTCGAAGCTGCTAGTGCAACCTCAACATCCCACAAGCCTTCAGCTGTGTACTCTTGCAGCAAGCTATGTGCAAGATTTGCCCATTTCGCACTCTCCTTCATTAGATCAATCTCCTTTTCAGATTTGATGAGACGCATAGAAGACACGAAATCCTTCACGTCCACAAACTTTGTTTCGCGCAGTTTTTTCGTGATCGGTGGACCTTTGTAACCCCATCTTCCAGCGGCTCCAGCCTTGTTGTCGGTGCCTATGCGTTTTTTAGCCAACTTCATCTCCTTCAAGAACTCAGCGAAATATTCAATTGGATGCTTTTCTCCAGGATAATCCACGTAAGTCTTCACATCTTCAATAATTCTAGTCTTCAACGGAATATGATCTTCTTCCAAAAGAGGACCCAAAAAAGTGATTTTACCGTCAACTGGTATGATTAACGCGGCTGGTCGCTCAGTGGAAATGAATGAGTAACCTGTTAGGTAGAACATGCTTGTACCGTTTGTCAAATATAATGCAGCAAGCTTCCGTCTCCTCAAATACTTTCTAACCTTTTCTATGCGACCTTTATGTTCACTTTCACTTATCGCAAATTTCATTACCGTATTCCTCCAAAGATTTTGTAAAACAGTTATAACAGAAAACACATAAACGCTTTTAACAGTTTAGCAACAGAAACTTTTGGGATGCTGTCATGGAACATTTTTCCATTCGCCCATTTAAACATGAAGATATCGATTTTGCATACAAATTGGACACGATTGAACAGTGGAACCACACAAGAAATGACATTGAACGAATGTTCAGTTTTGAACCGAATGGCTGGTTCATCGCAGACGTAAACAGTAAACCTGTGTGCCATGTTTTCTCCATTAGTTATGGAAGACTCGGATGGATAGGATTGCTGATTGTTAAGGCTAAGTATAGAAGGAGAGGCATAGGCACTCTTCTAACAAAAACAGCGATGAATTATCTGTTAAGCCGCAAAGTAAAAATAATAAAGTTAGAAGCAGTGCCAAAAGTGGCAAACTTGTATCGAAAACTAGGGTTCGTTGACGAATTTGATTCTTTGCGATTGATAAGAACTGGTGGAAAAATCATAACTATGTCAAGTCATTGCGTGAAGCCCTTGAAAAGCAGAGAAATGACACAACTCGCAGAATTTGATGCTGAATATTTTGGTGCGAATAGAATCAGGGTTTTAAGCGAACTTTATCAAGATAATCCGCAGCTCTGCTTTGTTTCACATGATGGATCTAAGGTTGCAGGATATGTTATGTGTTATGAAGTAGAAAGCGGATATAGGATAGGTCCTTTGGTGTGTAATCCTGAGAATCCCCAAGTTGCATGTGAACTATTGGTGGAATGCATGAAAGCAATAAGAGGGAATAAAAAATTTTACGTAGGCGTTCCAGCTGTGAATGAAATAGCCGTTGAAATTTTTCAGCATTTTGATTTTAGGCAGTATTCCAAGAGTATTCGTATGTATTTCGGACAAAAGCTTGAAACTGAACGCGTAGATGGTGTCTTTGCCATTGGTGGTCCAGAGAAGGGATAGATCAGGCTTTGGACTTTGTTGCCTTGCGTGCAAACGTTATGTAGCCAGTATGCCCAGTCATCAAAGTGTGAGGACGTGTTCTTCCCCTTTCAGTTTGCATTCCACGCATTAAACATTCAACGGTTTCGATGTCTACAAAACTGTTCTCTTTCAAGGCTTCAACTGTTTTCACAATCTGGTCCATTGTTGGACTGAATGAAACTAAGGTTCCGCAAGGCTTCAGGGCGGAGTAAGCGTGTGGAACAACAAGCCAAGGAGTTGCCAAGTCCAATATAACTGCGTCAACGTCACCTTCGTCTATGCCAACTGTCACGTCCTTATTCTTCAATACGACAAAATCAATTAAGCCTGCACGCCTCAAGTTTTTCTTTGCAGTCTCAAGGAATTCTTCCCTTAATTCATAGCTGTAGACTCTACCATCTGGTTTAACATAATGAGCCAGGGCTGTGGTTAGCGCACCCGTGCCTGTTCCAGCTTCTACCAAGGAACTTCCTGGACCTATGCCGCTGAACATAATCATTAGAGCTACGTCCTTCGGGTAGGTTATCTGGGTTTTACGCGTAGATTTGAAAATGTAATCTCGTAGCAAAGGTTTTAACGCTGCGAACTCGGTTCCTAAGTTGCTCAAAACTCTGATGCCATATTCTTTTCCGATTATGTCGTCGAATTTTATGAAGCCTTTATGTGTGTGGAATGTTTTGCCCTTTTCAACTTTAACGAGGTACGTTTTCCGTCGGCTTAAGTAAAGGAGTACGTAGTCGCCTTCCCTTATTTTTTGAGTTGACAACTTCAGTCACTAAGGTGTGTATTTGAACGGGTGTTTTGACCTATCCTTGTTCTCTATTAATTCGTCTATTGTGGGTCTTCCTTCTATTGCCCTGCGGATGGCGTGGCGCATAGCTTTGTAATTGTTTATGTATACTCTTTGTCTGTCAACTGCCGTTGGATGAACGAACACGTTAGCGATGATTATCAGATCTTCAGCAGCCTCTTTAGGAATCATTCCATCTGCAACGCTGTCAACGATTGCCTTTGCCACTGCCGTTTGTGCAGGACCATAAACCATGCTTGCTTGGCGCATACTCCTAATCGTAACCGTTGGAACTATCAAGGTCACAGGCTTAACAGCCAGGTTCGGCTCCAAAATGGCTAGTAATGGTTCATGTCCAATGGTTGGTGCAGATTTAGCCTTTGCGAAGGCTTCGCCCAGAGGTCCGTCTTTCTTCCCGATAAGCAAGTCTATGTGGGCTACTTCTGCACCTTGTCCCGCTAAAGCCTCCCCCACACGCAAGTTGAAGTCTCTTATGATTTCTGGTGTTACATCAATTGCTTTGAACCGTTCTTCTACGGGTTTTTCGCCGATTTCAAAGGTTATGGTTTTTGGCTTTATCTTCCCTGTTTTCTCTAATTCTATTCGCAGCTCTTCCCTTGCCTCGTATGTTAATTCTCCGCCTATGCTCAGTGGCCTTCTAACTGGTCCGACTTTTACTTTCATCATGTTTAGGGCTGCCTTTGTTCCTACTGCCCCGCTTCCAGCGATGATGCGGGCCATTTTCTGTATTTTGTATTGCAGTTCACGGGCTTTCTGTAGTTCCCCGTTTTTCACGTGATTGTAGATTTTAACCCAAATGTCTGGTATCACATTTGCGCTTGCAAGAATTGCTCCTGAGCATCCAGCAGCTAGTGCTGCAACAACGACTTCGTCGTGTCCACACATGACGTTGATTTTGTCGCGTACCTTCTCCAAGACGGCAAGAATGTAACTCAGTTGTCCGCTGCTGTCTTTCAAACCGACAATGTTTGGGATTTGAGCTAGGTCTTCAACCATCTGCCAAGAAAGTTGAACGCCTGTGCATTGTGGGATGTTGTAAAGAATTATCGGCAAGTCCACTTCACTTGCAATCGTATGGTAGTGTTGGTAAATGCCACGGTCTTTAGGTTTTAAGTAAAAAGGTGTAACAATTAAGGCTGCGTCCGCACCTGCATCCTTCGCATATTTCGTCATTTCCAAAGCTTGATCTGTTCCACTAGCCCCTGTGCCTACCACCACTGAAACTTTGCCGTTGACTTCGTCCATAACTATGTCAATAACCTGTTTTTTCTCTTCTGTTGTTAGGTTTACAAACTCGCCCGTTGTGCCGCATGGAACAACCCCGTAAACGCCTAACTCGATGCAATGGCTAACTAAAGCTCGCAGTCTTTCCTCATCCACAGTCTTTCCATCTTCCGTGAAAGGAGTAACCAAAGCTGGCAAAATCCCTTCAGGTTTAAACATGTTTTTCCCGCCTTTTAGTTAACCATATCTCTTGTATCATTTAAGTTTTGAATTTAAAAATTCGGAAAATGGAGGATAGAAGAGTCAAAAAAGGGGAGATTGTTGGAAGACAGTTGTTGATCTTAGACGCAACGAGTTTTTTCACGAATAAGCCGCATTGCTTCAGTTTTCTGCATTTCCATTTTCAGTAATTGAGCATTTATTTTTCGAAGCTCATCATAAGTCAGAAAAGTGTCAGGTAATCCTTTTCCGGAAATTTGTAAATTTGATGTTGACCTAGGCTCAGCTTCAATCCTGAGCGCTCTCTTGAATGATGTGAGTAACTTGCTGCCGAGAGCTTTTTTTGAGGTGGGTGTTTTCTTTAAATCTGTTCTTTTCATTTTTCATTCCTCATTTTGTTGTTACACGCCAATGGTGTAACAAGATTAATAGGGACAACGGACCTAATAAAGGTTGCGGGTTGTTACACTTGATTCGTGTAACAAAATTTATATAGAACGATCTGTTTATGGAGTATTGGGAAGCTTTATGGAAGAGTGGTTAAGGCTAGCTGAAATTTTGAACAAGCAATTAGGTCTGACTCCCTATGAATCACGAGCTTACGTTTCCCTTATGATCCAGGGTCCAATGTCTCCAAGTGAACTAGCTCAGAAAACGAGCATACCAAGACCTAGAGCCTACGATGTGCTCAGAAGTCTTGCGGAGAAAGGTTTGTTAATGGAGCAGTCTGGGAGGCCTTCAATTTATGCTGCTGTTGAACCGGCACAGGGATTAAAGAACCTTCTAATTGCCGTAGAGATGGAAACACTGGGGCAGTTGGAAGAAAAGAGGAAAACTGCTCAGACTTTAGCGAAGTTGCTCTCTCAAATGTACGAAAAAAGCAAAAGCCTTAAGCTTGAAAGGAGTAAAGCGTGGTTTACTCGAAGGGACACTGCATTTATTGCGATATATAATGAAGCCATAAGGAACTATGAAAAAGAGTTTCTAGTAGCCACAACGTCTCTGCGTGCTCCAGAAAAAGAAATACTTGAAGCTTTAAAGTACGCCCTTAAGAAAGGTAAATCCGTTAGAGTTGTGAGGCAGATATTAGAGTCGTGGACTGCGGAAGAATTAGAAAGATATGAAGAAGTAGTTAAGGCTGGCAGCCAAGTGAGATATCTAAACGTCAAAGAGATTCCACTTCGGTTTATGGTGTTTGATGAGAGAGATGTCATTCTTGTTTTTCCCTCAGAATCTAAATTCACAATGCCTCAAACCCTCGAAGCCTTATGGCTTAGGATCCCTCCTTTAGCGAAAATACTGCGTGAACAGTTTGAGGAATTATGGCGAAAGGGCAGACCAATACTCCCAATATTGAAGGAATTTAAAGGGAAAAAACAAAAAGAGGAAAAATCGTTAACTAATGAAGGACGAAATAGAGAAGGTCTTCTCTCAAGGAGTTAAGCAAGTTGAATAGGAGCGTGTTAATAGGCTATTGTGGGGTTTGCTGTAGCCACTGCGGCATGCAAGTGCATATCCCAAAAATGGCGGAAGAGTTAAAACAATTTGTTAAAGCCTATGGTTATAGTGAATGGATAGAGCACATAACTCGAGACTTTGATTTCGAAATTTTCACGGAGGGACTAGAATGGTTTGCCAATTCGGGTTGTTCTGGCTGTCTTCAAGGTGGAGGAATGCCAAATTGCGAAGCTAGGAATTGCTGTATAGAAAAGGGTTTGAAAAACTGTTATTTTTGCAAAGATTTTATGAACTGTGAAAAACTCAGTTATCAAAAAGAAACCTACAAAATTGATGAAAATTACAGAAGGATAAAACAGATTGGCTATGAGAACTGGCTGGAAGAACAAGAAGAAAAGTTAAGACAAAATTTTGACAACATCCATTTCCTGAAAAACAGGAAAATCATCCGTTAGCTATGCTGTTTCCCAAAATGAGTGGCATCATTCAAACTTCCTAAATTTCTGAAAAACGCTTAAATCACCTAACACTCCAATACGAATATCCGGGAGGACAGTTTAGTGAGTGCCCTTAGAGAAAGATTAAGAATCAAAGAGGAGAATCTGGAGCAGATCAATAGTTTTCTTCTGAAAGAAGATAACCCTCTTGTAAATGGCCTACTAGAAATCGTTGAGAAATATGGCGGTGTTGACGAGATTAACCGCAAAGCCAGAGAAGCCCGTAAACTCGAAAACCTCATGGAACGACTTAGGAGAAAAAATTCACGTTACGTGAAGGATCTTGAATGGCTGATTGAACAGCGGGATAGAGGAGCCTTCATCAGCATTCCAGAATATCGCAGAAAAGTTCTAGGAGAAAAAGCTGACTCCATGAAGTTTGATGATTCTTTTGCTGTAACCTTGGAAATCAGTGCATGTAACTTTTTCCCGTGGTTCATAGAAGAGGCTAAAAAAGCCATTGAACAGCAGAATCTTATGCCCGCCCGTTACATTCGAGTCCGCTCTATGAAAGAACAAGTTGAAGACGATCACATTCTCGCTTTTGCAGCTGCAATGCAGATCATAGGTGCTTCCTACGTGGAGACCTTAGATACAAAAGGAACCATGCCTGGACCTGACGGTCAGCCTATTAACGTTCATTTGGGCGGACCAGAAACCATCACGGGTTATTTCGGAGGTGTGGGAGTGCCGAATGAATATGCTTTGAAGTGGGTTGATGAATTCCTTTATTACTATACTGAATACGGCATTCGACAAGTTTTGAATATAAACATAGGTACTGTGATGCTTGGTTATTGGCTTCACAAACTTGGAATTGACTTGGAATTTAAGATTTCAGTTTATCTTGGCAATGACAATCCATACGCATGTTTATGGACGTTGATGACTGCAAAACTCTTTAGTCGAGATGATGGGACAACACCTCTGATTGGGTTTAACCTGTCAAATGCCGTCAACAATGAGACCATTGAGTTGTCAGCTTATATACGGAAAGACTTTGGCTTCGAAGACATTGTACGCATCGAACATCACATCGTGGAAACTTACAAGAGCATTGTCAGACAGCCGTACAACAGACTGAACGAACTTGTGGAAATAGCAGACCATGTGAAAAACGTCAGCGCTAAACACGAAGGAGCATTCCCCGAGATTGAGGCAACTCGAGAGCATCCTTCGGACATTTTGGAGTACTTCATTCCCAAAAAAGATATTTTAGCAAAAGGTCTGATGCCGAAACTCCTAATCAATTACCTCGACAAGCATTATTCGGTGAACAGAACAGCCAGAGCCTTAACAGAGCGAGGCCTGACATTTATCGCAGCTCGGAACCTGCATAAGAAATGATTTTGAGTTTTTCGGTTTTTGTAGGTTCCTACTTTTTTTAGATAGTACGAGCTAAGCAAAGACGGGAAATAGAGGGGTAATAGTGTTTTACCAATATTGTTTAGGTTTTCGCATGACGACGTAGAATGTCGTAGCTACGAAGAAAATGGTTGTTATCGCTAAAATAATCACTGCCATTCTTGTGTTTCCAAGTTCGATTAAGCTTCCTTGGACGGAAGTGTAGTTTTGCTGAAGC
>Ga0209986_10004084_pt1 | contig 12513 bp, 17 predicted proteins | sample BlataG_FD_183168 | JGI IMG/M metagenome (GOLD analysis project Ga0209986, IMG submission 183168) | Deep subsurface microbial communities from Black Sea to uncover new lineages of life (NeLLi) - Black_00105 metaG (SPAdes) (version 2) | ecosystem: Environmental > Aquatic > Marine > Oceanic >...
GTTGCTCAAATGCGGCGAGTTTCTGCGGATTTAATCGGTCTGTTAAAGTTTCTTGTAGAGAGGTTTCTGGTAAGATTGCGCCGCGGTCTTTTTGTGCAAAAGATACTCTGGTTTGCTCTTCCCTGGTAACTTTGAGTATATTGCCAACTCTTTCCCAAACCTGAGCATGTACCTCTAAGACTTGGTTGGTGGCATCTACGTGGGTCTTTAGCTCGTCTAATGTTACGGTAGCACTGGTGTATTTACTTTGAATATTTTCTAGCCCAGTAACTAGTGCATTTACTAGAGTCCCCTGTTCTTGTGTTATTCTATTAAACTGTTCGGCAGAACCGGTGAAGCTGGTAGGGGTCATACTACCAGTGGCGGGCATACCCAATGGTGCAGCGGGAACGTCAAAGCCGAGGCCCTGTCCAGCTTGCATCATCTTGGATCTTAAATGTTCTACTGCCGCACCGGTGTTGACAATATTTGCTATTACATCGTGGAATTCCCGTCCCAACGAGTGTGTAAGTTTTAACATCTCGCGGGCATGTTCTATATCGGTGGTAGAGTAACCAAACCCCTCAGAACCACGCCTCGCAGAACCACTAACACCGACCAACTTATTCATGGCGTCAACGGTCTGTAAAATGGTATCTTTATTTGCACCTGCGGCTTCTGCCATATCTCGCAGGTCTCTAATATATTGTCTTATCTCGCCTACGGCGGTCATAATTTATCCCTCAATATCTGTAATAATAACATCAACACCAGTTTGTTTTTCTCTACCAAAAACTTGGTCAAACCAACGATCCAGTTCTTCCGGCTTATCCCACATATCCTTTGGCGGTCTCTTGCTCTTTGGAAGTTCCATATACGAATCTACTTGCATCTGTTTTCTACAGCAATAAGATAGTGTATGTGGATACACGGATGCGTGTAGTAATGAATTGTGTACCGGTTGGTGTAAAGTTCTAGCGATGAGCCACATAGCTCTAAACTCATCGCTTATCGCTAGTTTTTTAGGGATCCCCCACCAACCTCTAATCTAAGATACCCTGCAATAACCTGACTCTTTAGTTCTGGTGCAGAGTTGTTGAAGTTGTCATAATCACTAAATGCATGAATTTTCATTTTCTTATCACGGTATGTTCCCATGTAAGTACACCACGAGTTGAATACATTTAGCATCTCTGTCTGACAAAGAGAGGTTATCGCAGAAGAAAGAAACTGTTCTACGAGAGCTTCCTTACTTAGACCTTGCAATTCTTTATCACGGGCGGAGGTAAGTTCTCTCATCTTCTCGGTAACTGCTGCTTCTTTGTCCTCGTAATATTTATCCATAGCAGCTTCGTAATCCTCTTGGTCTTCTAAGGAAGCCTCACTGTGTAATGTAGTTGGTTTTCTAGGCTGCTCTGCTATATCGAGGGCGCGTCGCCTCAAATCGAGGGCCTCTGTGTACAGTGCCATATTTCTAAGAACTTGATCAGGGGCATCCCCGTAAGATGGTAACAAAGCAAGGTGTTCATCGGTTTCTTTATCCCGAAGTTTGCCTCTAAGAATCCTACTTGCCTTCAGTGCATGCTTTCGTGCAATTGCCAAATCGGCATCTCCGATGACTCTCTGATATAACACCAAGGGTTTACCGTTGAGAACTACCACATCACCGTTCTCACCTAATATTTCTAATTCTTGTGTCCAACGAAATAACTGTTGTAAGTCCATACTGTTCTCCTCATTTTACCTTAATATGCAAGGAGCTATAAACACCTAAGAAAGTGAGTTTCCCCACTACAGATGATATAGCCCCTTGTTTTTTATCCTTTTGTGGCTCTAAATTAAGTTGTTACCTACTTCCAGAATAAACAATACATCGAGAATCTGTGGACTTATACGCGAATGTCTGCGTAGCGTTACCACCTACATTGGTCGTATGTCCTTCAGATGTAATTGTAATTCCTGGAATATAAACAGTCTTCAAAACAGGTCCAGCATTTCCACAACCGCTGGCCGGTTCATGAAGTCTAACTTCGAGAGAAAGTCCACTTGCTGTAAATTCACAATCACGGAACTCTGTTATTCCAGATGGGTTGAGAACCCCAGTCGTAAACAGAGCAATTAATTCCATGTCTGTGTCCAGTACAGAAATATCACCTGTAACCTCTGGCACCTGAACAATAGTACCAACTACAGATGTATTTCCCATTTCTTTGATTACTTCGTTAGGGAATGTGCCTCGAATGGTGACTGATTGTACACGATCAATACCATGAGTTGCTATGGTTACTGGAATGTTCTTTCCACGAATAGCGGCAGGAATTGTGGTATCTAGTACATTAACCCAGTTAGTTCCTCCAGGATTAGCATGGTATACCGCGACTAATCTTGAAGCAATGACATCAGCAAATGAAAGGTTTTGTCCAACAATGCGGTATTCTCCGGTAGCGGGTGCCACACCAACCTCGTCTAAATATACTCCATCTAATATTACAGATAAAGCATAGTTACCATTTTTCAATAGAATTGGAACCTGAGAGAGTACCTGTGGACTTCCCGAAGCAGCGGGAAATACATCTACGACGACATCATACTTGAACCAGCTTTTCTTATTACCAGATGCCGTATATTCCTCTGTTGCTTCCGCATCTATAGAATATGAATATGTGAACCCAGTAATTCGGCACCTACGAAGGTGGATACTCTTCACAAAGTCAGCAACATTTGCGTCTTTCACTACACCAATTGCATCAAACTCTCCTAATTGGTTAATATCAACACCAGCGCCAGGGTAGGCGGTTGGATCTGTTCCAGTTATTGCAGCGAACAGTTTGATAGAAACATCCATCGCTTGAAAAGTTGTGGAGCAATCTGTTACTTTTATGACCTAACGTCTGTTAGGCGCTCTGGTCATTTCTGCCAGAATCTCTATGTCACCATAGAGTTCAGAGTACGTCTTCAACCAATAATTGGTTGTTCCGCGCTGCCAATCAATTTTATAATTCATACATTCTGGAATAAATGGTTTTATCAATTTATAAAGTTTAAGAGAATCTGCTCGATCAAAATGAAGAATATAATAAATTTTCTTTCTATATATCTTTGGAGAAAGTCCCCAAACTTCGTTGAAATAATCCTGCATTATCTCTTGCTCTTTATATGTAAAACAACAAGTAGCAAATTCAAATCCCCTCCAACAATAAAATGTATTTTGTCCTGGACGGGAAACCTTTTGCATGGCATTGTGGCCATCATCCATATACCATATTGCTATACCTTCAATTGTCAACTGGTTTAAAAGCCGTCTATCTAAAGATTTATTTTTGTTCTCTTTGTAATTTTTATAAATCCATGTTATAGATGGATGAACTCTGGTCTCAAGATTTACTACTTGTATTTCTTTTCCATAATTTCTTCTTGTCACAATCTTATATCTTGTATCAATAAACTTTGATAAAAGAGTGTTAAGATGATGACAATATGCTTCTTGTTTCATACTATGTTGAATTCTGAGATAACCATTACTATTTTTCGTTTGTTTTCTAATACCAGCGTCACCCAAAAATAGTCCAGTAATGATACCTCTAAATCTTTTTAATTTTTTCGGTTGCACTTTTGCCCCCTACTTTCATCTAAAATTGATTGTACTCGTTGAGCCTTCTCTACATATATGTAGAGCTTGGCTGCAAGTTGTCTTATAAAAGATATTCTTGCAATTCACGGAATTTTTCTTCTAATGTTGCCACTAGAAGGAGGCCATTAAATAACCTCTGGGATGTCGGTCGTAATTCCAGCAAGCTGTGGATTTCCTAATTCATTTATGTTAGTAGAAGGAAAGTTTACGGGCATATCTAGCCGCTGTATACGGGCAGCAAGATAACCACCCAAAGGCCCAACTACTTTTAGAGCCATATCACGGAATGGAATCGCTATTCTGCGAGCCATTTTTGCCTCCTAAATTGCTTCGTAATAACTTACGAAGGTTATCGTCATTCTCCAGTACAGTTTTTCTACTAAGTCTTCAAATACGTGTACAGGACGTATCTTTCTTCGTGATACTATTAAAGTACCAAGCTGTGCTGGAGTTACCACCGGTGGAAACCCAACATCGTAATCATGTACTGCGATATTGGATTCTAGTTCTTTGTAGATTAGATACGCTAGTTCGTCTCTTTGAGCTTTATTCTTAGCAAAGACATCAATACGCCAAAAGAGATTGTCTAGTTCGCATCCACCCAACTCGAACGGATTGCCTTCTATATCAAGAGATGTTATAGACACTGTTGGCAAAGTTAATTCTCCAACGGGAAACCCGTCTTCTACATTAACTATTGCCGGAACTATGCCACGTAGCCAATAAAAAATTGATAGATCACATAGTCTGTTGAATTGCATGTTTTTACTACCTTAGAATATATGCCTCGTTTATCACACCACCAGAAAAAACTTTACTTTTGTAGTGGCCACCGATCACAAGCATGTACCAGTCTCCTCTGGATTCCACCTGTACTCTCTTACCTTCAGCGGTTACCCCTATGTCTAATCTCTCGTATATACTTAGTCCTCCGACATATACTTCGACTAGATTATCCGTATTTTCTATTTGCTTTTCCCATGCCTCTTGTAGCTGTTCTACTATGTCTCTCGTAGCTATTTCAAGTGCCCTGCTTACATAATTAGTAGTGCGACCCTGTGCTATATCTACAAATGGGTAACCAGGAAATGTGGGGTATGCCTTAGAACCAGCATTACCATCGTTTAGAAATATCCAATAAGGTGCTTTATCCCCCCAAGCCGCTAAACGTATTTCTATCACCTCATCATAAGAAGGGTAATCCTCAAACTTATTCACACCGTCTTTAGATAGTCCAGAATACCCCTCTCTACCAGGTTTGTAGATACCAAATGTCCAAGCGAATAATCTCTGTTCAGGTGTTCCTCTAGCAGACTTCCATGCGGCTTGCTGTCCCTCTATCATATCATCCATAGTGCCAGCAACAGCCTCGTTAAAAATCTGGATTGTTCCCAAATCAGGGCTAACGTAATAATGTTCTGACTTCGCTAAATTTGCTAATAGATGTGACCTTAAGATCGGGTATCTGTACTCTTCGTTGTTATCTAATGCTTGTGTTGCCTCTCCCATTAAGGCTCTCTTGGCGTAGGCAAGCACTAACTGTCTGGCATTTTGAAGAATAGATTGTTCTAATTCATCTGGGTCGAATTGAATACCAAACCATCGAAGATTATCTAAACCTCGAAGTATCTCTTCAAACATTACCGGTATTTTAATCCTTCTATTTCTTCCCCAATAATTACTCTTGCTAAAGCGCGTGTGTAATCGTTAAAATGGTCTAAGATTAACTTTCTCGTTGTTACGTATTCATTTGTATTTCCTAATACCGATTCTACATCTGTCAAGAGTAAAGCTAAATATCTATTTCTCACTTTACCTAATGATGTAAACACCTCGATCAAATCAAGTGTTGCTTCCATTATTCCCCCTTTGAACTTCCTTAATTGTTTGGATCTTCGAGTAAGATTACTGCTATACGATTTGGCTCCTGTACACCCCTTAATTGGTAGTTCTTCATATAAAGCTCTTTTCCATCAACCAGAAAATAACTTGAGTGTTGAACATTATATAAAGGTGTGCCACTACCAGCATTAATTCCACCCGAAATCGTAACTTTGCAATCACCCTCGTCTATCAATCCCCCGCTCTGCCAAAGCGGTTGATCGGTTCTTCTCCACCTTACATGTGCACTGCATGTCCACCCCGATACGGTATTTACCCAATAATCCCCCTCACAGGTAACACAGAAGGGATCAGTAGATAGATTAGTCACAGGGTCAAGTGTACAAACAGGACAAGCATCACCGACAACCTTTACAAAAATCGTAATATTTCTACCGATAGTTCCTCTGATCTCTTCTATAATTGAAGAGGTATTTGTAGGAAAAGTGATTCCAAAACCCATAGTAGTATCCTAAATTATTCTAATACTTTGTCGAAGAAGTCCGACCACTGCCTACCGATGGCTTTCCATTGAAACTTCTGCTGAGTAATAAATTCATAAATCTTCTCTGCATCAGACTTTCGTTCTTCTGGGTGGGTGTAATAATATTCGAGTGCTTCTACCACCGAATCAACAGATGTCATAGCACCCTCTGTTAAAATCTGTGGGTAAGTTTCATAGTGATCCACCGGCATCAAATATGCTCGCCCTTTATATAACTCTGAACTGGCAGAACTATCTACTGTAATCTGCGCTCTCTTACAGGCACCATGTTCAAATGTAGTGAGTCCCCAACCCTCTCCTCCTGAAGAATTGATTCCAATATCACACGCATTGTAAATTAAATTTAATCTCTCGTCACTTATATAACTGGCCGGAGATAAATCAAGTGAGGTCAACACTAACCGGTCTACGATATTATACCGTTCACACATTTTAATGACATGCCAGCCCATATCTTCCACGCCCATGTGGCAATATAATTTCACATTATCTGGTTTATCTTCTACAAATTTAGCAAATCCTTTAATCGTCAGATCAATTCTTTTTCTGGGCTGGTTACGATTTGCGTTGAGAACAATAAAGTCGTCTGTTTTCAATCCAGACATAGACGTTCTGGCCTCTGCCATATCTATGGGATAGAAAATGTCTGTATCAATACCGTGTGGAATAACTTTAACAGGTGTCTCTGGACAGGCCGTGCGCACGACATCTCTACCAAATTTTGTGTACGCAACCATCGCCGCCCTCTCGGCTATCGGGGCGACCCAATCTGAGTGTAGCGGTTTGGCATCTACAGGAAAGTATGTTACTATCTTAATATCTTCTGGAATAAATTGCATATACTGAAAAGTAACCCAAATATCGTTGAGGATAAAAATTAAATCAGGTTTAAACTTCTCAATCATCGAGGGCAATCTACCAAATCCATATAAATCCCCGCCCAACATCGCAGGGTATAAAGATGCTTTTGAATCTGGGTACGGGTCCCCCCTGTAGTTGATTGCCAGATGGTGTATTTCGTATTTATCCTCTGGAAGATTGTTAATAATACTTTCATTTACCCTAGCAAACCCGGTTTTGCAGCCTCCATCTCCGACCCAAATAATTACCTTTCTATCCATTATTTAATCTCCTTTTCTTAGGGCAGCCTGCCCCATTTTAATTGAAAATATTCTTTATTCTGAGTAAAATATGGTTCGTGCTGGACCCCACCCTCTTTGATACTTCTACTACCATAGTGAGTAAAAGCTGCCCATTGGTCACATGAAGACTCTATCCCCTCAAGATTCATTCTATGATGCATGTCATTGTCTTCAAAATATGCCATTTTGAATCCCTCATCAAATAAACCAACACGTTTTACAGTTAATGGAGTTAGACCAAAACAAGAAAAGTTTACCGCTGGACTATATCTAACACTTTCATCACACCTAGTAAAATTATTTAACATAGATGGAAGATTACCAATATTCAACCCGCTGATACCTTCTTTTCCTCCAATCAAAACCGATTCAGTCATCAATTGTAGACATTCTGGGTGTAGTACTATATCGTTATTAAGAATATATATAATCTCACAATCATCATGAGATATTCCCCAATTGAGAATCTGGTTCCATGCTTTTGATACACCTAAATTAGCGCCGTTCAATACCTTTTCGTGTTGGCAGTCAGCGACCCATTGATATGTTTCATCTGTCGAACCATTATCCACGATTAGAATATTATCTATACCTTTTATACTATTTAAAGTTTCCTGCAAATAACGAAGATTATTAACCGTGGCGATACCAACATAATTACTCATTCCCTAACTCCCTTCTAACATACTCCTTAATTGTGTACAAATAAAAACTTATCTATGTAAATTATTTGTAAGCCTTTTCTTTCACATGTAGCTTTACACTCTGCCGCATAACAACCATCTGCCGAAAAATGAAAGTGGTTAAATCCAGTCTCCTTAGCTACATCTAACCTGACTATAAAAGCGCCCATATCAATACCACATTCTACTAGATGGCTGTAATGTAAATTATATTCTTGGTGGCTGTGGATGGTGTTACAATATACCATTCCAACAGTATTATTACAATTTCCTAAGAAATATTCTACAAACTTGGGAACATAATAATTGTCGCCATTGGTCATCAAGACCCAATCTTCACTATTACTTGGTATATTATCTAATCCTCTCTTTCTGTTATGATGACCACCTACCTCTCCTATTAACTCCGTTTCCTGAAATATGATTCGACTGTCATCATAACTGTTTACTACATCTCTGACATCTTGAGGAGCAGACCCATCATGTATAATATAGATGATCCAACTTGGATTTGTCTGTAATATGAAACTATCTATCAAACCCCTAAGTGGAATTGCTTTACGGAAAGTAACTGCGATGACATGTAGTTTCAACTTATTCTCCTGTACCCCATAACAGAGTTTGCTGGTTGGAGTGGTTCCCAATGTGCTTGCTCACGAGCAAACCATTCATTGACAGCTTGCTTTACACCTGCAACATGTGGTGCTAAAGAACCATAATCATGAAATCCAACTACACCTCCCATAACTACTTTAGGTACCCACCCCGCAATATCAGCCTTAACCGCAGGATATAGATGGTCTCCATCTATGAAGAGTAAATGAATCTTATATTTGAAGTTAACGTGACAAACACCACTATCTCCCTCTATAAAAACCGCCTCCAGTTCATTTCCCCCCATAACTGGGTATGAAGTAAAATCTATATCCACTCCATAAAGCCTAGCTGAGGGCGCACCAGCTCTAAGACAATGCATGGTCGCGCCGTGTAGTACTCCTATATTAACCATAATTGGTTGGGGGAATTCTGCTTCAATAAGCGCAGCATGTTCTCGTAACCATTCTCGTTCCGCAGGTTCAACCGACCAGCCATGTACCGTTTGATAACTCATAGTTTTGGTTTCCTCGCTATTAATACCGTATCAGCCCAAATATCACTCGCGGGATCGAGTCCCTTTGTCTCCTCTGGCCTTCTCGCTTCTAGTACCTCTAAATCAACATAATGCGCCAATGCCCTAAACCCGTCTGGAAAAAATCTCCAACAGTCTACAGGGTATTTATGCTCTGGCCCTCCCGATGGTGCAATAATGCAGCACAGACCTCCTGGTTTTAGTATTCTTGCAATCTCTTTCATAGTCAACCAAAAGAATTCAATATGCTCAAATGCTTGCCCCGAAATTACCACATCAACCGAATCTGTATTGATTTCATGCCACTCGTATAAATCTTTCAATACTAAGTCTACATTTTCACCTGTAACAATATCAACTCCAACATACGTCCATTGTTCTGAAATGAATATTTCCTTATATGTTGCACCATAACTCTGACTGCCTATTTCCATTATTATGAGAGGGTCCTTTCCTGAAAGGTATTTCTCTCGAAAGCTCCTCATACTTTGTAGTGAGCTTAGATGCATGACCTATTCTCCTTTTACGGGTTTTGTTCCCCTTTACCATAATAATAATATATTAGTTTAACTCCGTGTGGTCTAAGTGCGTCTGCCAAATGTTTTGTACCTGCATGGAAAACTTGACCTACAGGCGGGTTACATCTATAATTAGCGTAGATAATTGGGTAGAGGGATCCGTGTCTTTTCATGTGACCACCGTGACCCTCTGCTCCAGTTACCCAGATTTTCTTTGCACCTAAGATGGCCGCCGCTTGTATTGCCCAATGCAAGGTGGTACCTGCACAAACATATTCACAGTTATTTCCACCACTCATTATACAATTCACCGAATTTGTAAAATCTTGCTTAGCTGCCCTAACTCCACCGGAACCTCTTAGCCCCCATTTCATATAATAGGGATCATCATTGTAGTTTGTCGGCCAGATCATCCCCTGTCTGTGAAAGGGCGGTACTAAGAAAAAACAATTTTTTAAGAATTGAGGTATATACCTTGTGATCCAATCGGCTGGTTCTCTATGAGCATGAACAGAATAAAAAGTTCCAGTATTATATTTTTTCTGCCCATCCCCTATATCAGTAAAAGTTGAGAATCCCCAATTTACCCCTATACAAGTCATGCCTTTGAGCCAATGGAGGGGGTAAGCGTCTACACTTTGTCCCGAACCAATGACCCAGATATTTTCCCCTTTATGTTTATCTCTGAGGTCTTCGATGTATTTCATTATGGGATTAATATGGTATTTATATCTGCTAACCCTGGTGTTGGGTAGAAGCGTGTCATATAGCTATCTTTGTGGATTAGAAATATCCCAGTATCCAGTGAGATATTGTGAGAGATATTTCGTAGGCGGTTAGGATGACGGTGAACACTTTGACCAACATAATAAAACTTGTCATCATACGCAATTCCTCGTACAAACCCATTAAATTCTATTGGTAGTTCTCCAGTTCCACAATGAACTCTACCCCGCATAGAATCTACATACCATAACTCACCCCGAATAATAGTAGGAGTGTGTGGCATCCACAAGTCAGATACGAGTGGTGTTGGATAGCGTTCCCCAGAATCAATATCGAATTCTAAGATTCCTCCATCAAAGATTCCAAGTTTCCAGTTGCCACTAAAAGAAAACATAGTTACATATAAACTATCTTCGTACACCACCAAATCATTGATGTGGTGTTGTGCAGTTCCCATTCTCCATCGTTTTTCAGATAGTCGAATTTCTTTAATTGGTTGATAGTAACCGGCATCATATACAATTATTGAGTCGCAGTCAGTGAGGTTAATAAAAATCCAATTTCTCTTGGGGCAATAAGCGACTCCATGTGGCCTGCTCCCAGAAGGAAGTTCAAACTGTTCCAAAGGCTCAAATTTATTATTTAGCTTACGAATTCCTACGATATTATCATCTACCAAAAAGAAATAATCACCAGCTTTAACAATTCCGTGGCACTTGCCGTTTATAAGTTTTGTTAAAGTGCTGCTTTCAATATCAAATCTATACAAACCACCACCAATCTTGCTTTCGTCTTTCAAGTAGTGATCTGAACAAGTTAAGTAGATTCTTGCTGTATGTGCATCTATCTCCATCTGTGCATGGTAATCTTTCAAAGCAGGTGATACACAGAAATTCTTACCTGGCTCTAACCCCATCTCTACAAGTTGTTTGTAGACTTCGTGAAAATGAACGGTTGTGATAATAATAAATATTTCATCACGATTAATATTTCTTGCAGATGGTCCTGGGTGTACGAGTAGTCCTAGGTCTCTAGTTTCTCCCCACTCATATTTGTTATTGTCATAAATACAAGAGGTTTCACCAGCAAGATATGGATATGTTTTTGATACCCAAACACCACATCCAAAAAATGCGATTTTTTTATTTCTGGTGATCTCATTAACTTCATTCCAAGTTAACCACCCCTTCATACAATACCCCCAAATCTATCAACCTTCATTGTATTCCCATCAAAAATATCCTGATTCCAAAACCTATTTACAATGTTCCAAAATTCACCCTTTGTATATTCTAACGCCTTACAAAAATCCTGACAAGAAATTGGGTCAAGCTGCTTATCATGAAGCAGAATTAATTTCTTTGCTTCTTCCTTAGATAGAACACCCTCACGAATTCTGCGACTTGCTATATCTGATACTCTCTGAAAACCAAACTTGGGGTATTTAAGCCAGATGTGAGTCATATAACCGACAGAATCAATCTGCTCAAAATTGTCTATACTTCCTTCTCGTACCCACTCATCTTCTAAAGTCTCGAATCCATATCGTGTAGCAATTTTTAAATTGTTTAGACTGCTCCAGGGCACAAAGTAGCTTGTCCAATATGCTTCTACATTTGAATGGTCAAAAGAATCTAAAGGTCCCAACTCATCATCGTATGCTCCTAATTCTTTCCAGAATTTAGCGTCATAATGAGTTAATTCCTGCTCTAAAGCTGGAAGTGCTGATGCTCTTTCTACCTTCGAGCCACCATATACAAAATCTGATTCACCAAAGAAGATCAAGTTAATATCAAATTTGGCTGCTACTCTAAATGGAAATGTATGTATAATCTGCTCGACTAATCTCAAGGGGTCTAGGTAATGCTCAAAACATTCTCTAGCTGCCCACCGAAAGAGAGGGGGATTAATGTTGAATAAAATATGATCACATCCAAAAGTAGACCCTAAATTATCGAAGTTATATTTTCCAGCTTTTGTTTTAGTAAATAGGTCTCCAACAGTTACCAATAGTGGGTTCATCCCCATCTTGAACTTTAGCCAATATACCATAGTATGGCTATCTTTCCCACCACTTACTGGTAAGACACAGTCCCACTTTCCCTCTTTACGGTGTTGATCGCAAATCTGTTCTAGCTCTTCTAGGCGTTCGTCCCAATTTACAAGCTGTCTGGTGTCAAAGTTATAACACGCTTGACACACCCCACTTTTGAAAGTGGTATGAGGTCTAGTGTTTGGCATTAAGCACCGATTACAGACTTCAAACATCGAAACATTCCTTTGGTGGTGCTAGTAATGTAATGTTTTTATTGACCCACT
>Ga0209986_10004085_pt1 | contig 12510 bp, 12 predicted proteins | sample BlataG_FD_183168 | JGI IMG/M metagenome (GOLD analysis project Ga0209986, IMG submission 183168) | Deep subsurface microbial communities from Black Sea to uncover new lineages of life (NeLLi) - Black_00105 metaG (SPAdes) (version 2) | ecosystem: Environmental > Aquatic > Marine > Oceanic >...
GCGGCGCTCGGCGGCGGTCGGGGCGGCGATCCGCGGCTCCATCCAGTCCACCCAGCCGCCGATCAGCGCCGGCGCCAGGCTGGCGTAGGGCTCGCGGCGGGCGCTGGCCAGTCCGACGATCTCGAAGTACACCGCGAAGATCGGGTCGGTGGCCGGTGAGGCCAGCGTCGGCCAGGCCCGACGTTGCAGGTCTCGGACCGGCAGGGCCTGATCGCCGAAGGCGTCGGCCAGCGCGCTCTGCAGTTGCTCGCCGAGTGCGGCGATGACCGAGGTGATCATGTCGTTCTTGGTGGGGAAGTAGTACACGACGGTCCGGTCGCTGATGCCGAGGCTCGCGCCGACCGCACCGAAGGTCAGCGAGCCGATCCCCGAGCTGGCGGCCAACTCCGCGGCGGCCTTCAGCAGCTCCTCGCGCGAATACTTGTAGCCCACCGCTTGATCCTAGAGGCCACCCTGTCTACCCTTTTTTGTAGTCATCGCTACAAAATCAGGAGTGCCGAGATGGATGAACGCCGAAGCGCGGCAATGTCAACCGGATTCGTGGTGGGGGTGCTGGTCGCGCTCGGGTTCGCCATCGTCATCAGCCTGCTACCGGAGTCGCTGTTTCTGCAGACGCCCCGGCGGGTGGCGGTCTACGTCGCCGTCGCACTGGCCGCGCCGCCGACGGTGTGGTTCCTGCAGTGGGTGGCCCGGTTGCGCAGCCTCGATCAGCGGACGGTGTTCCTCTGGGGAGCGGCCGGGGCGATGACCTTCGACGGCCTGGCGATCGGATTCGTGCCGGAGCTCTACGGCCAGACCGGACAGGCACTGGCCTGGACCGCATCGGCATTGATCTTCGCCTTCGCCAGCCTGATCGTGGCCGGCCAGGTCATGCTCGGGCGGACGGTCCCGGCCGCCGGCTGATTCAGCTCTGGCTGTCGATCCACCGGCTGAGCGCGTCCTCGAGCGCGGCCGCGACGGTCAGGCCCGCACCGCGGGCGGTGTGCTCGAATCGTTCGACCAACTCGGCGGGGATCGAGGCGTCGACCTTCGCCCGCTGCGGACCGGTCGGGGCCGGCGAATCACCGGTGGAAACCGGGGTGTGCCGCGCGGCGCTCGCCTCGATGACAGCGCGAAGAGCCGGGATCTGCCGGAGCAGGTCGGCCAGGTCCTCGGCCTCGATGCGCAGCACTTCGGTCGGCCCGGTCGTCGTCACCGTTGCGGAGCGCAGCTTGCCCACCCGCAGGGCTGATTCGCCGATCACCTCACCCGGTCCCAGGGAGGCGATGTGCTCGCGGCCCGCGTAGACGCCGACCTCCCCACTGAGCAGGATGTAGCAGGAATCCGCCGGGGTCTGCTCGTGGATCAGCGGCCACGGGCCCGATGTCGAGTCGTGGTGCGCCGCTCGGACCAGGTGATTCAGGTCGTCGTCGGAGAACGTCTCGAACGCCGGCAACTCTCGCAACCGACGGGCGTCGTCGTGCTGCTGGAGTTCAGTCCATGAGTTCTGGCCGTGCTTGTCCGCTGCGCCCATCGGTGCGTGATCCTCTCGTCCCGGTGCCGGCCTTCGTGACACCCGCCGCACCAGTATCCGCAACCCGCCCCGTCGAGGGTGCGGTTTCATCCGCAACCCGCCGATGTCGTCGTATGGGGATTCACACTCGCCGCGCTGATCGGGGCCGCCCCCGGCCTGAGCCGCCCGGCGTTAGCATTGCGCCCGTGACGTGGTCGGATCGGGAACGCGAACTGCTCGCGGTCACGCTGCGTCTGCTGCAGGAGCACGGCTATGAGCGGTTGACCCTCGATGACGTCGCCGCCACCGGCCGGGCCAGCAAGGCCACCATGTACCGGCGCTGGCCCACCAAGGCCGAACTGGTGCTGGCGGCGTTCATCGAAGGTGTCAGCCAGGACGCCGTGCCGCCCGACACCGGGAACCTGCGCGAGGATCTGATCGCCATCGGCGACACCGTATGTGCGCATGTCAGGGAGCACGGCAGCACACTGCGGGCCGTGCTCGGGGAGGCTTCGCGCAACACCGACCTCAACGACGTCTTGCAGGAGCAGCTGTTCGATCAGCGCCGGGCGATGATGAAAGAAGTGCTCACACACGCCGCCGACCGCGGCGAGATCTGTCCCGGCGCCGTCAACAGCGAACTGTGGGATCTGTTGCCCGGCTACCTGATCTACCGCGCGGTGATCCAGAACCGGCCGGCAACGCGCCGCACGGTCCGCACTCTCGTCGACGACATGATCCTGCCCAGCCTCATGCGGAGCGCAGAGTGAAACGGTACGGTACCGTACTGCCGGTGGAGGCTGACCGGTGAAGCGCACGCTCACCTCGGTTCTCGGCCGGGCCTGGCTGGTCTGGGTGACGATCGCCGTCGTCGCCCTGGCCGGCTTCGCGGTGTACCGACTGCAGGGCGCCTTCGGTCCGCTGGACACCACGACGCCCGGTGGCGCCGCCGACCAGATCGTGCCGTTCAACCCCAAGCGGGTTCAACTCGAGGTGTTCGGCGATCCGGGTGCCACCGCGACGATCACCTATATGGACGTCAACTCCCGGCCGCAGCGCGTCGACGGAGCGGTGCTGCCCTGGTTCTACGACGATTCGACCACCACCCCGGCGGTGCTGGTCAACGTCCAGGCCCAGGGTGACGGCAGCACCCTGGGCTGCCGGATCACCATCGACGGGATCGTCAAAGTGGAGCGTCTTCAGAACCGCGCCGACGCCTACGTCTTCTGCTTGGACAAATCCGGATGAGCGACCGGCACGGCACGACACCCCGTCTTCCACAGCTGATTCGCCGGCTGTCGATCCCGATCGCGATCATCTGGCTGGCACTGGCCGCCTCGAGCAACGCCCTGATCCCGCCGCTGGAAGAGGTCGGGCGGATCCACAACGTCGCGCAGAGTTCCAAGGACGCGCCGTCGCTGATCGCCTCCAAGAAGATCGGGCAGGTGTTCGGCGAGTACGACTCCGACAGCCTGGTGACGCTGGTGCTCGAAGGAGACCAGCCGCTGGGCGCCGAGGCACACCAGTTCGCCGACGTGCTGGTCGCCGAGATGGAGGCCGACACCGAACACGTCCAGCACGTCCAGTACTTCTGGGGCGATCCGCTGACCGCGGCGGGATCGCAGAGCAACGACGGCAAAGCCGCCCTCATTCAGGTCTATCTGGTCGGCGACGCCGGAAGCAGCCAGGCCAACGAATCCGTCGCCGCCGTCCGCGAGATCGTCGACGACACCCCGTCGCCGGCCGGGGTGAAGGCCTACGTCAGCGGCCCGGCGGCACTGGTCGCTGACGAGTTCGCGGTGGGCGAGGGCAGCCACATCAAGGTCACCGCGCTGACCTTCGGCGTCATCGCCGTCATGCTGCTGATCGTCTACCGGTCCATCACGACCATGCTGCTCACCCTGGTGGCGGTCGCCATCCAGGTGGCTGCGGCCCGGGGCATCGTCGCCTTCCTGGGCCACATCGGCGCCATCCCGCTGTCGACGTACGCGACCAACCTGCTGACATTGCTCTGCGTCGCGGCCGCAACGGATTACGCGATCTTCCTGCTGGGCCGCTACCAGGAGGCGCGCCAGGCCGGTGAGGATCGCCAGGCCGCCTACTACACGATGTACCGCAGCACCGCGCACGTGATCATCGGCTCGGGCCTGACGGTCGCCGCCGCGGTGTTCTGCCTGATCTTCACCCGCACCCCGTACTTCAACAGCCTCGGCATCCCGGCCGGCCTGGGCGTGCTGGTCACCCTGGTGGGCTCGCTGACCCTGACCCCGGCGGTCATCACGATGGGCAGCCATCTCGGGCTGTTCGACCCCAAGCGCGCCATGCGGACCCGCGGCTGGCGGCGCATCGGCACCGCCATCGTGCGCTGGCCCGGGCCGGTCCTGGTGGCCTCGATCGCGATAGCCCTCATCGGACTGCTGGCGCTACCGGGCTACAAGACCTCCTATGACGCCCGGCACTACCAGCCGGACTGGGCGCCGGCGAAGATCGGCTATGCCGCGGCCGAACGGCACTTCTCGGCGGCCCGGCTCAACCCCGAGGTGCTGATGGTCGAAACCGACCAGGATCTGCGCACCCCGGCCAACATGATCGTGCTCGAACGGATCGCCAAGGACGTCTTCCGCACCCCCGGGGTGGCGATGGTGCAGTCCATCACCCGGCCGCTGGGCACCCCCCTGGAGCACACCTCGCTGGGCTTCCAGATGAGCGCCCAGTCCTCCGCCCAGATCCAGAACCTGCCATTCCAGCAGGCCCGCGCCGATGACCTGCTCGAGCAGGTCGCCGAGATCTCCCGCTCGATCACCCTGCTGCAGGACCAGTACGCGCTGCAGGAGCGGCAGTACGACCTCCAGCAACAGGCCACCGCGGCCACCGACGAGCAGGTGACGGCCTTCCGGGAGACCTCCGCGCAGATCAAGGATCTACGCGACAAGATCGCCAACGTCGATGACTTCTTCCGGCCGATCAAGAACTATTTCTATTGGGAGCCGCACTGTTTCGACATCCCGCTGTGTGCGACGTTCCGCTCGCTGTTCGAAGCCCTCGACGATGTGGACTCGCTGACCGAACAGTTCGACCAGGTCACCGCAAGCCTGGACAAGCTCAACGCCCTGCAGCCCCAACTGCTGGCGCTGATCCCCGAACAGATGGCGCTGATCCCGGAGAACATCGCCATCCAGGAGCGCAACAAGGCCCTCGCCGAGACCAACTACGCCACCCAGTCCGGGCTGCTGGAGCAGTCGGCGGAGGCGCTGAAGAACGCCGACGCGATGGGTCAGGCCTTCGATGAGGCCAAGGACGACAGCACCTTCTATCTGCCCCCGGAGGTGTTCGACAACTCCGAGTTCAAGCGCGGGATGAAGCTGTTCCTGTCCCCGGACGGCAAGGCCGCGCGGATGATCATCACCCACGACACCGATCCGGCGACGACACAAGGTATTTCGCATATCGACCCGATCCGCCAATCCGCGGAGGAGGCGGTCAAGGGCACCCCGCTGGCCGGGTCGAACATCTTCATCACCGGCACCGCATCGGGCTTCAAGGATGCCCGGGACATGGCGAACTACGACCTGATGATCGTCGTGATCGCCGCGATCAGCCTGATCCTGCTGATCATGATGTTCGTCACCCGTTCCGTGGTGGCCGCCCTGGTCATCGTCGGCACGGTGGTGCTCTCGCTCGGCGCCTCGTTCGGGCTGTCGGTGCTGATCTGGCAGCACCTGCTGGGCATCGAGCTGTACTGGATCGTGCTGGCGCTGGCCATCATCATTCTGCTGGCGGTGGGGTCGGACTACAACCTGCTGGTGATCTCCCGGTTCAAGGAGGAGATCGGGGCGGGCCTGAACACCGGCCTGATCCGGACGATGGCCGGCACCGGTTCGGTGGTGACCGCCGCCGGCCTGGTGTTCGCCTTCACCATGTGCGGGTTCGTGGTCGGGGACCTGATGGTGCTGGCCCAGATCGGCACCACCATCGGCGTCGGCCTGATCTTCGACACCCTGATCGTGCGGTCGTTCATGACACCGTCGATCGCCGTGCTGCTCGGGCGCTGGTTCTGGTGGCCGCTGAAGGTGCGCCCGCGCCCGGCCAGCGCCATGCTGCGGCCCTACGGAACCCGGCCCTCGGTGCGTGAACTGCTGCACACCGACGATCCCGGGCCGGCCGCCGATAAAGCGGTTGTGCCCACCGGCGCCGACCCTCTACCCTGAGCCCCATGTTGTTCGCCGCTGCGCATCACGCCGCCGCCCGTCCGTCCGTGGACAGGAGCGTCTGCTAGCGCACGCAGAAAAACCTCCAGGCCACGGACACCAGTCCGTGGCCTTTTTCGTGTCCCAGAAAGGAATTCCCCGTGTTGCCGTGCAGCAGCGACCCGAACCTGTGGTTCGCCGAGGAGCCCGCCGACCTCGAGCGCGCCAAGGCACTGTGTGGTGCCTGCCCGGTCCGACGGGCGTGCCTGGCCGCCGCACTGGAGCGGGCCGAACCGTGGGGGGTGTGGGGCGGGGAGATCCTCGAGCGGGGTTCGGTGCTGGCCCGCAAGCGCCCCCGCGGGCGGCCGCGTAAGGATGCCGCGGCCTAGCCGGCCCGGCGTGCTCGGCGAAAAGCTCACCCGCGCAACGCTTCGACCGGCTGGCCGGTGAATTTGGAGATCAGGTCGAAGTCCTTGTCGAGGGCCAGTACCGTCAAACCGGCGATCTCCGCCGTGGCGGCCACCAACAGATCGGGGATCGCCGGTGCGCGATGTTGACCGCGGTCGGCCAGCAGCATCTGTACCTCGACGGCGCGGTCCTCGATAGCCGGAGTCACATACTCCACCGGCATCATCGCGAGAGGCGGTGAGGCCCACTCGGCACGCGCCTGTTCGCCGGTGCGAAACGAATAGCCGACCTCCAGGCGGGTCACGGTGCTGATCCGCACCAGGCCCCGTTCAATTCGCTCAGCCCAGACTTGAGCGTCCGGGGAGATTGACAGACGGGTGTAGGCGGACTTGTCGATCAGCCAACCGGTCAGCGCCATGCCTGACCCATGACCTCCGGGTCATCGAGGTCGGACGCAGCCACTGCGGCGCGGTGAAGGTCTTCGACCGTGAGGCGGGACCGGTTTGTTCCGGTGACCGTTCCCTCAGCCTCGAACCGACGCCGGAGGTACTCCTGACGCGACAGACCGCGCGTTGCCGCGTCGGCGTCGATGCGGGCCACGGCCGCCTCGGACAACCCGCGAATGAGGACATCTGCCACGGCCTAACCTCCTGATATCGCTGATATCAGCGTATCAGCTCGCCCCGGCGCAGACGACCGCTTAGATCGACGGGTGCGGTTCGGCGTAGCCGGGGATCAACTTCTCGGCCATCTCCCGCACCGGCACATGGCAATCCAGCTGGCACGAGATCGCCACCGTCGAGCCGATCACCCGCAGCGGGATCGCCAGTTGCGCCGGCAGGTCCATCTGCCGGGCCATCTTCAGGTTCTGCGGGGTGCGCTCCATATTGGCCGCGGCATGTTTCTGCAGCCACTTGCGGGTGTAGTGGAACACCGGCACCTGCACGGGTTCGACGTACTGGGCCAGCATCTCGTCGATGGCCTCCAGCGAGACCTGCTCACCCTTGCGGACGAAACCCACCTTCTCCATGGTCGGCAGCAGCAGGTCGTACTGCTTCTCCTGGGCCAGCCGGATCATGATGCCCATCTCCACCGGCAGCCCGTCCGGCAGCGGGGCCACCGCACCGAAGTCGAGGACGGCCATCCGCCCGTCCGGCAGCAGCATGAAGTTGCCGGGATGGGCGTCGCCGTGCATCATCCCGACCCGGGCCGGGGCGTCGAAGGTCAGCTCGAAAAGCCGTGTGCCGCAGATGTCGCGCTGCTCCGGGGTGCCGTTGCGGATGATCTCGGCCAGCGGGATGCCGCCGTCGATCCACTCGCTGACCATCACCTTGGGCGCGCTGCCCACGATGCGCGGGACGAAGAAGTGCGGATGGCCCTCGTAGGCCTTGGCGAAGGCCCGCTGATTGTTGGCCTCCAGCCGGTAGTCCAGTTCCATCTCGGTGCGCTCGACGAGTTCGTCGACCACACCCTGGACGTCGGCACCCGGGGACAGCTGCTTGAGCACACTGGTCAGCCGGCGCATGGTCTTGAGGTCGGCGCGCAGCGCCTCGTCGGCACCGGGGTACTGGATCTTGACGGCCACCTCGCGGCCGTCGGCCCACACCCCCTTGTGCACCTGACCGATGCTGGCCGAGGCCACCGGGGTGTCGTCGAAGGAGGCGAACCGGTCACGCCACTTGGTGCCGAGCTGGCCGTCGAGCACCCGATGCACCTTCTCCGCCGACAGCGGGGGAGCGTCCTTCTGCAGTTTGGTCAGCGCCTCGCGGTAGGGCTCACCGAACTCCTCCGGGATGGCGGCCTCGAGCACCGAGAGCGCCTGGCCCACCTTCATCGCGCCGCCCTTGAGCTCGCCGAGCACGCTGAACAGCTGATTGGCGGCCTTGTCCATCAACTCGGCGTTGACCTCGTCGCGGGACTTCCCGGTCAGCCGCTTGGCCGCACCGAGCGCCGCCCGGCCCGCCATGCCGACCGGGATGCTCGCCAGTTTGGCGTTGCGGCGGGCAGATCCACGCTTGATGTCGTCGGCCACGCCCCTATCATCCTCGATCCGCCGATTCGGTCAACGAGGTGTGCCAACAACCACACAGCGGATGACGGGTCCAGCGCCGCGCGACGATGCTCGCCGAGCCGACGTCGACCTCGACGGTGGCGTTCAGGGTGGCCGGCGCGGCCGGGGCCGGGGCGGCGTCGGGGCGCACCGCGGCGATGATCTGCTGCACCTGGGCCAGCGCCAGGGCGGCGGTGGCCAGCAGGGTCGGCCGGTCGGCGGTGCCGGTGACCTCGCGCAGTTGGGCTGCCAGCGCCGGCCAGGCGGCGTCACGGTCGGTGCGGTGCAGATCCGCACACGACAGACAACTGCTGACCCCCGGCAGCACCAGCGGTCCGACGACCCCGACGCCGTCGCGCACCCGCACCGGCAGATGCGGCACGCCGCCGGCCTGCAGGTCGCGCACCAGCCGGGGGTCGGCGGTCAGCTGATCGGCCAGCACCACCAGGTCCACCTCGCTGGGAACCCCGGCGGCACGGCTGCTGCGCCCGACCCGCGCCCCCGAGCAGCGCAGGCCGTCGGCCAGCAATTCCGACAGCGGGCCGCTGCCGTGCACCCGGACCGACAGCGCCTTTCCCGGGGCCCGCCCGCCCCGGCGATCGCCCTCACGCAGCACCCCGGCGCTGACCAACCCGGACAGCACGGCGTCGAACCCGGCGTCGTCGGACAGGCCGTGCGCGCGGGCCAGCCGTCGCGCCTCAGCGCGCGACAGCGGAGCGGCCAGCGCCCGTATCACTGTGGCCAGGCTGCCGGGGCCGAGGCCGGCCGGTGGTCGCATCCGCACCGCTCGGCGCGGATCCCAACCGATCTGTACCGCGCCGTCGGGGCGCAGCAGAACCGGCATCGCCGGATCGAGGGTGTAGCGCAGCATCCCGCGACTGTGTCAGCTGCGGGCGTGCCAGGAATTCAGCTGTCCACAGGCCCGTCGTCAGGTCCCGGTGCGCCGGTCTCCTTCTCGATCTCGGCGATCAGCGAGTCGACGTCGGCGGAGCTGATATCCCCGCCGATCACCCGGTCGATGAACCCGGCCGGCTCATCGAGGTCCGCCGAGGACGGCAGCAGATCGGGGTGCGCCCACACCGCGTCGCGGTCGTCGATCCCGGCGGCCTCGGTCAGGCGCTCCCACAGCACCGCGGCCTCGCGCATCTTGCGGGGCCGCAACTCCAGACCGACCAGGGTGGCGAAGGTCTGCTCGGCCGGCCCGGCGGTAGCGCGCCGGCGGCGCAGCATCTCACTCAGTGCGGCGGTGCCGGGGATCCGGTCACCGAGGGCCGCCGTCACCACCGTCTGCACCCAGCCCTCCACCAACGCCAGCAGAGTCTCCAGCCGCTCCAGGGCGGCGGTCTGCTCGGGGGTGGCCTTGGGCTCGAACAACCCTTGGGAGAGCAGCTCTTCCATCTTCGACGGATCCGACAGCGAGGACGGGTCGAAGCCCGCGGAGAGCTGCTCCAGGCCGCTCATGTCGATCTTCATCCCGCGCGCGTAGGCCTCGACGGCGCCGAGAAGTTGCTGCGAGAGCCACGGCACGCCGGAGAACAGCCGGTGGTGGGCGGCCTCCCGGGCGGCCAGGAAAGTAAGGACGGCTGAGCGGGATTGTTCTAGGCCATCGGAGAGTTCTTCGATGGTGGCCGGCATCAGCGCCGCAACACCCTTGGGGCCCAACGGAAGTCCGATATCGGTGGAGGTCATCACCTCCTTGGACAACCGGCCCAGCGCCTGGCCCAGCTGCGAGCCGAACGCCATCGACCCCATCTGGGTCATCATCGCCATCAGCGGCCCGGCCATCGCCTTGGCTTCCTCGGGCAGCGCCGAGGACCACACCGTCGAGACCTGCTCGGCCATCGGGTCGCACAGCCGCTTCCAGGTGTCCAGGGTGTTGTCCACCCAGTCCTGCGGGGTCCAGGCCGCCGCCCGGGTCGCGCCGGCCGGCAGCGCGGTGGCGCCGTCGAGCCAGGTGTCGGCCAGGTGCACGGCGTCGGTGACGGCCTTGGCGGTGGACTCCGGCACCGGGGCGGAGAACCCGATGGAACTCGACGCCAGCTTGCGGGCCAGGTCGTAGTTCACCGCCCCGCCCTTGCCGGAGGCCATCGCGCTGCCCGCCCCGGCGAACATCTCGCCGAGCTTGGAGAACAGCTGGCCCAGATCGCCCGGGTTGAACCCGGCGCCGCCGAAGCCGAACGGATCACCGCCGGGATTGGGGTCCTTGGACTTGTCGCGATGAGGGTCCCGTTCGGGGTCGTCGCCGGAGAAACCGAACGGCAGGTCAGACATGGCTCCCACGGTACCGCCGTTAGGGTGGGCGTCGTGAACAGGCGGACGCTGACGTTGATGGTGGCGCTGGTGCCCATCATCGTTTTCGGCGTGCTGCTGGCGGCGGTGACCGTGCCCTATGTGGCGCTGGGTCCGGGTCCGACCTACGACACCCTCGGCGAGGTGGACGGTAAGCAGGTGGTCGCCATCGAGGGCACCCCGGTCAAGCCCACCTCCGGGCAGCTGAACATGACGACGGTCTCCCAGCGTGACGGCTTGACGCTGGCCCAGGCGCTGGCGCTGTGGGCCTCCGGCAGCGACCAGCTGATCCCGCGTGATCTGGTGTTTCCGCCGGAGAAGTCCCGCGACGACATCAAGAAATCCCAGGACGCGGACTTTCAGCGCTCCGAGGACAACGCCGCCTACGCCGCGCTGAACTACCTGAAATACCCCAAGGTCGTCACGGTGGAGAACGTCAACGACCCGGGCCCGTCGGTGGGCAAGCTGCAATCCGGTGACGGGATCGAGAAGGTCAACGGCACCCCGGTGGCCGATATCGCGGCGTTCAGCGGTCTGCTGAAGTCCACCAAACCCGGCGACAAGGTCGTCCTGGACTTCCGCCGCCGCAACGCCCCGCCCGGCAGCACCACGATCACCCTGGGGAAGAACGACGACCGCGACTACGGCTACCTGGGCATCGCGGTGGCCGACGCCCCGTGGGCCCCGTTCACCATCGACTTCAACCTGGCCAATATCGGCGGGCCGTCGGCCGGGCTGATCTTCAGCCTGGCCGTCATCGACAAGCTGACCACCGGCGATATCAACGGATCGAAGTTCGTCGCAGGCACCGGCAGCATCAGCGCCGACGGCGCCGTCGGCCCGATCGGCGGCATCACCCACAAGCTGGTCGCCGCCCAGGAGGCCGGGGCGACGGTGTTCCTGGTACCGGCCGAGAACTGCGACGAGGCCCGCACCGTGCGCGGCAACACCATGGAGCTGGTCAAGGCCGAGACGCTGACCCAGACCATCGATGCGCTGAAGGCACTGACCTCGGGCGGGGACGTACCGCGCTGCTGATCGGTCGGCGGCCACAGCCGCCCGCGCGCCCGTTGCGTAGAGTTGGGGCCGTGATTTCCGGAGTTGCACTGTGACAATCCGCCCGCCCGCCAGAATGCCGGCCCTGACCCGCCGCAACCGCGTCTTCCTCGGCATCGCCATCGCGGTCATCGCGGTGCTGCTGATCGGCCCGCGCTTCATCGACACCTACGTCGACTGGCTGTGGTTCGGCGAGCTGGGCTACCGCTCGGTGTTCACCACCGTGCTGCTGACCCGGCTCATCGTCTTCCTGGTAGCCGCGCTGCTGGTCGGCGCGATCGTGTTCGCCGGCCTGGCGCTGGCGTACCGCACCCGGCCGGTGTTCGTGCCGACCACCGGACCCAATGACCCGATCGCCCGCTACCGCACCGCGGTGATGAGCAAGCTGCGGGCCTTCGGCCTGGGCATCCCGGCACTCATCGGGCTGATGTCGGGTCTGGTGGCGCAAAGCTACTGGCCGCGCATCCAGCTGTTCCTGCACGGCGGCGATTTCGGGGTCACCGACCCGCAGTTCGGCCGGGACCTCGGCTTCTACGCCTTCGACCTGCCGTTCTTCCGGCTCGTGCTGTCCTATCTGTTCGCCGCGGTGTTCCTGGCGTTCCTGGCCAACCTGGTGACGCACTACGTCTTCGGCGGCATCCGGCTGGCCGCCGGCTCCGGCGCGCTGACCAAGGCCGCCCGCATCCAGCTGATCAGCCTGGTCGGCACCCTGGTGCTGCTCAAGGCGCTGGCCTACTGGCTGGACCGCTACGAGCTGCTGTCCAACACCCGGGCGGGCAAACCGTTCACCGGCGCGGGCTACACCGATATCAACGCGGTGCTGCCGGCCAAGCTGATCATGCTGGCGATCGCGGTGATCGCGGCGGTGGCGGTGTTCTCGGCACTGTTCCTGCGGGATCTGCGCATCCCGGCCATCGGTGTGGTGCTGCTGCTGCTGAGCTCGCTGATCATCGGGGCCGGCTGGCCGATGATCGTCGAGCAGTTCAGCGTCAAACCCAACGCGGCGCAGAAGGAAAGCGAGTTCATCG
>Ga0209986_10004086_pt1 | contig 12508 bp, 5 predicted proteins | sample BlataG_FD_183168 | JGI IMG/M metagenome (GOLD analysis project Ga0209986, IMG submission 183168) | Deep subsurface microbial communities from Black Sea to uncover new lineages of life (NeLLi) - Black_00105 metaG (SPAdes) (version 2) | ecosystem: Environmental > Aquatic > Marine > Oceanic >...
GCCTGATTATGAAGGTGCTGTAGAGGAATTTAACTATATCTGGCAGGATATGGACAAGTTAAAGCTGCTGAAAGACGTCAGCCAAGCGCGGGGCCACGTATCGCTCTGGATGGAGCTTATTAACGGCAATAGAATCGTCACCAAGAGCGCTATGGACCCCAAAAAGCTCGGGATGCAACCTCCTGGCTTTATTTTGATGTGTGAGGCGGCTCGGCAGGATTATGCGGCATTTCTCAGGCTTATGGGGCGTTGTATTGAGCGTAGGGCGCCGATGTGCCTCACAGGAACCTTTGAGGGTGCTAGCGAGAGCGGTGTCAGCGGCTCATGGTATGCTGAAATGTTCAGCCGTTGGGAAGTACCGAACGAGGACGGCGGCAAAGCGTTCTCGCTGCCTACGTGGGACAATCTTCTAATTTTCCCTGGGGGCCGCCAAGACCCTGAAATCCTACGAGTGGAGGGGATTACGCCGGCTGATATGTTCCAGGAACGCTATGGGGCGGTACCCTGTAAGCCTTCTGGCTTGGTGGTACCTGAGTTCTCGAATAAGACGCATGTCGGCCATTTCCCCTACAACCCTGACATACCTGTAGAAATCGCCGTCGACCCAGGCTACGGCTTCCCTGGTGCTGCTGCAGTGCTGGCTATCCAGGTCAAAGAGGGCGACTGCTACATAATCGCCGAGGTTTACAAGCAGCACCTGACCGTCGACCAGATAATCACGAAATGCAAGCAGGACTGGCCATGGTTCGGCAAAATACAACTTGGAGCGATTGACATAGCGGCGAAAGCCCATCCTGGAGGCTTGGAACCGGTTGTAGCCGTCTGGCGCAAGAGGACGAACATCCTGCTTAGTATGCAGTACGTCGCCGTCTCCAGTCGCGGCGGCCGCGCGGGTACAGTAGAGTTGCTGCGGACGTTCTTCAAGGTCAACGAGCAGGGACGTCCGAAAACCTTTGTGGATTATAGCTGCAAGGGTATCATAGCTGAAGGCGGCGGCGGGCCCAGTCCTGTCGACGGCGGAGGCCCGTGGGTGCGCCATCCTGATACCAAGGAGATACTCGACACGAATTGCCACTCTATGAAGGCTTACGGCTACTGGCTTGTCAACCGCTTTGGTTACGCTCCCCTAGAGTCCCACATGACATCGAGGTACGGTAAACTATTAGTACCATCAGGTAGGCGTGGTAAGCTGAGGCCGAGGGCTCGGATAGGAGGTTAAGTATGGCAGAGACCAAAGAAAAGTCGAACGAGATTATCGCTGAAACTGTGGACATGTCCCAGGGCGCTCCGACGTTGCTACTGCGCGGGGATGACGGCGAATGGACTGAGCAGAAGATCGTACGGGCTATTCAGACGTTCAACGAGATACATTTTCCTCTGCACGAACGCCAGGACCACGATATGAGCGATTACGAGCTCGACGAGTACCACCTCGACGACGCCTACAGCGACAATATCACCTTCAACGAGCCCAGGCACTTTGGCGATATGGCGGTACAGCTTATTCAAGCGTCAGTTCCTGTCATTGAGGTTGCTTACGAGGATGAAGACCATGACAAGGAGAACGCTTGCGAGCGGTTCCACATCAGCACTTGCAAGTCCAGTGATGAGCTATTACAGAGGCAGCTTGGCGGTACCCTGAAAGGCGGAGCTGCCTTTTACGGGGCGACGCGGGGCTGGATGGTCTGTCGAGTAACAGTCCACCGCGATGAGCAGGGCCGGCTTGTCGTGATGCTAGTGCCGTGCGATCCTCGCTTCATGAGCTGGGGTATTGCTCGCGGTCGCATCGCATGGGCGGCGTACGAAACGTGGCGGACAGCTGACAGCATCTACGCTGACTATAACGTTACAGTCCGCGATGAGGATTCCAAACTAACAGACTTCTGGTCTGAGAAAGAGAACGTTATTCTAGTAGAGGACAGGCAGGTCGAGAGAAAGGGTCACAACATCGGCTACCCACCATTCCTCATACTACCCTGTACTACGACGCCCAAGGTGACAGGCTATGGCAAGGGAATGTCGAAGTCGCACATCAGCGGCTGGGGCGAATCGATCTTCGGTGCCAACCGCGGCCTCTACAAAAGTCTGAACAAGATACTATCGATTTGGATGACGTTGATTGTCAAAGCTAATAATCCGGGTGGCTTCCTCTTTACCGATGACCCCTCCGTTACCATTGAGGAGACACCCTACGGCGCTGGTACGGTTCTGCCTCTACCGTTCACGCAGACAAGATGGGAAGAGTTGAAGGCGGCGGACATTGCGTCCTCGACGCCGGAGCTCTTTGGTCAACTCGCTTCGGCTGTTCAAAGGGGTGGGTTCCCCTGGGTACAGTACGGCCAACTCTGGCGTGGCCAGGAGCTTTCAGGGAACGCTCTAGAGGAGCTGAAAGAGGGGGTGGACAAGATTCTCATTCCCCTCCTCCAAAGCCTTGGCCTACTCTACCAGGGCGTTGCCAGAATGGTCGAGGAGCAGTTTGCCAGCTATACTACGAAGTGGACAGGCTCTGGGGTTGACACCCGCGGTCGGCAGTTCTTCACGTCGATAGAGCCGGGAGATATATCAGGGAACCACGAGATCCGCTACGAGTTTCTGTCCATTCGGCCGCAGCAAGAGGCTGCTAACTACGCCAAGGGTAACATGATGAAAACCTCCCGGCTGGCGCCTGATGAGTTCATCAGAAAAGATATTATCCGCTTCCAGAACCCACAGCTCATTGAGGAGCAGATGGCTGTTCAAGAAGCTGGCGAGATAAGCCCGAAGATTCAGATGCTCAGGGACGTTGAAGCCTTGCGGAAGGCTGGTAGGCTTGAAGAGGCACAGCTTCTGTTCGAGGACTTACAGATGCAGCGTGCATCTGAGCAGATTCAATTTCAGCAAATGATGGCACAGAGCATGGCGCCGCCGCAATTACCGGCAGGTGGTCAGGCTGGAGGCCCAGCGCCAGCGTCGGCGCCGGCAGGGCCGCCCACCCGAGAGGAAGTCAGGGCCAGGCTTAGCGGGGCTGCCAGAGGAGGAGTCTAATGCCTACATTCGGACAGGTCGTTTCGGACGTCTGGGGCCGTAGGAAAAAGCGTCGCCAGACTCAGTTTGAAGCACCGACGGCTGGCGAGTTGCTGATGAAGCAGCAGCCCGCTATTCAGGGCGCTGGTCAGCCGGCACAGCTTACAGGACAGGTTGGTGGTGCTATCAACGCGCCATGGCAGAGAGCTGGCACGCCTGAAGGTGGCCAGCCTATCACGCTCGCCTTCCAGCAACTCCCAGGCGTTCCAGGGCTGGAACCACAGGCTCCCGGTGGTCGTCCTACACCGCTGGCTACTCTGACGCAGCAATTTGCTGGGCCAATCCAAACCGGAGCCCAGGCACAGGCGGCGCAGGCACAGATAGGCGGATGGGGTCAACCTGCGCCTCCAGCGGCTGCTGGCGGATGGCAAGCCGGTGCCCCTGAAACGCCAGGCTATCGCCCGCCATACACGGTTCAAACTCGGTTTGGCCCTGGTGTCCAAACCCCTCAAAGGGACCTGATGGACTTATATGGGATTGGTTCGGACGAGGCGAAACGCCTGCTCAGAATGTCTCCTGCCGAATTTGAACATTGGGCTCGTGGCAGAGAGATGGAGCAGTATTTCAGCGGGAGAGAGGTGCAGTTTCGGGAACAACAATTTCTTGAAGGCCAGAGACGTTATATGCGCTGGTATTGGGCAGCTGAGGCAACCGGCGACCGCCAGAGACGGCGTGAGGAAGAGTGGAGAGCCGCACGGGTTGAGGAACTTGAAGGTTGGAGTGGATACTACTCGCACATTCAAAGTGCGAAATTGCCACCGCAGGCTGATGAATGGTTCTCGAGCCCGACCAGGTTTAACGAGCTGAGACGTAAGTTCGAGACAGAGGTAGGTGTTGGGGCTGGCGAAACGCAGTGGGAAAGCTGGCTTGGAAAAGTAAATCTCAGAGAAGAGTGGTCGTTGAGAGGGCCAAGAGCTCGGGGTGAGTACCCCGGACAAATGGCTGGGCGAATGACCAGTATGAGGTACTAAAATGGCTGGACGAGTGAAGTTAGCGAGTACAGGACAGGAAATATCAATCGAGACTTTACGGTTTCGGCGCTGTAGGAAAAAGCCTGTTGAGGTCATGGCATTTCAGACAGCAGTTGCCCTAGATATTGAGACGCTTGAAGGCACAATGCGGGCTAATCCGCGTGAGTGGATTATCAAAGGCATAAAGGGAGAAATATACCCCTGCAAGCCTGATATATTTGAGCAGACGTATGAGCTGCTAGGAGGTTGACATGCCGTTGGAAAAGATGGGCAGACCACAAAGGGGTGGAGTAACGACAAGCATCGCTGCCATTCAAGATAAGGCGATGTGGGACGAGTGGGAACGTGCGCGTAAGCGTAGGCCCGCCGCTGCCGCTCGTGAGCCGTACCGCCGTGGTGAAGCAGGCCCGCCGCCGCCTGAAGGCGAATCCCCATGGGCACGCCACGCCAGGGAGGGCGGTGCTACGACGGCTCTCACAGGCAAGGCCGAGAGAATCCTTGAAGAGGAGGGATACACGCCTGAGCAGCAAGCCTTTGAGCGAGAGAGGGGGGCTGTTAGAGGCGAAGGTGGTGTCGTCTGGTTTCCGCCACAGGAGAAGGGATTTCTGCGCCCCGGCCTGCCGGCTCGACCTATGATGTGGGAGAATATGCCACCGCAGCAGCGGCAGGCGGTCTTGGAGTATATGGCTGGTGCTGGCGCAGGCGAGGGTCCCTACACATTTGCACCCCCAGGTGGAGCACCGGCTGGGAGAGGCGCATGGTCACGCGAGGAGCCACCTGAGAGGGACTTGAGCCGCATGAAGTACGAGGGAGGCGGCCCAGCCGCAGCGGGTCCTACGTCGGAGCCTATTGAGGGACCTCAACGTATGCCGCTCACGAGTCGCCAGAAGCGGATGCTGCGGCGTGCTGGCTATTCCGACCAAGATATTGCGTACTTCCGCAGCATACCTGGCACAACCTTTGGAGGGCGAGGTGGTGCCCAGACCGGAGGAACGGCACTAGACCAGATTCTACGCTTTCTAGCCCAGCAGGAAGCAGCCGCCGAGCCGCCAACGCCTAGGCGGCTGCCTGCGGCCATGGAGACAGCAGAGTACCGCAGATACTTCCGCTAATGGTTTACACGCAAGACTTTGGCAAGCCGCGCATCGGTGCGGAGATGGGTGAGGTTCCTCCTCAACCTCAAGGCGAGGACGTCGCTTTCGAGGAGGAACTGATGGAGCAATGGCGAACGGGCCGTCTGGCTCAGGAGATTCTCGACCGCGCTCAAGTGCCGGCCTATGATGAATGGCAGAGGCAGACGCAATTCCAGGGCTTGCCGCCTGAGTTGCAACCGCCGCCTATCCAGCAGTATGCGCCGAAAGAGGTTAAGTCTGGCCTGACCGCTAATGAGTTGACGCCTAAGACGAGAGAGATACTGCGGAAGATAGGCTACCAGATTCCCGACGAAGAACCGTTTATCCGTTTGGCCAAGCCTGGCGAGGTCGGTGCCTTTGGTGAGCAGGCGTTGGTTAGTGTCCGCCCGCGGTCGGTGATGCACAAGACATGGGTTGCCGGTTGGGGTGACGTCTTGGCGACGGCTGGCGCCGGCGCTAAGTGGTTGGGGCAAGAGGGTATGGCTAAGACTCTCGCTGAGGGTGGCCAACGGCTACAGGATATTGCACCGGAGGACGACCTTGGCCCATTTCAGCCTGGTCTGCTTGCAGACCCGCGCTTTTGGACGCACAGGGTGGTACGTACGCTGCCATTTACGATCTCCCTTATACCAGCAGCCATTATCGGAGCCTACGGTGGCGGCCTTGCTGCCGGAGCGCTGGGCCTCGGAGCATTTGGCACGGCGGTACTAGGCTCGGTGGGAGCGGCAGGTCTGTCTCGGCCGATAGAGTCATTCTTTGAGGCTGGCGGTGCCTATGACCAGGCAATCCGTATGGGGATGACGCCAGAGGAAGCGGATGACGCTGCTGAGGAAGTTTTCTATAAAAACCTGACGCTTGCTGGTATGGACGCTGCTGAGTTCATAACGGCCTTTGCTCCTGGAGGTGCTGCTGCTCGTACAGGCCGGAACATCCTACTCCGGACGGCTAGAGGAGCCGGCGGCAGGCTGATTTTGACGGGATTGACCGAAGCTGGTGAGGAAGGGATACAGGAGGTATTTCAACGACAGGCGCTCGGGCTGCCCGTGGATTTGGACCCAGAGATGCAGCAGGCTATGGCGATCGGGGGTATCTTCGGCTTCGGCCTGGGCGGTGGCGGTCAGGTCTTTACGAGCTTGAGGGGCCGCCTGAAAGACCAGATGACAGGGGCACAGAGGGCGGAGTTCGAGCGCGTGAAACAGCAGCTTATCGACACAGGCAGCGTTATGACGGATACTGGCGTGTGGACGCCGGACACGTACGGTGTGCCTGAAGGCGAGACGGGAAGATTTAACCAGGAAGGCGCTGAACTAGCAGCGCTGGACTATTTTACAGAGCGGAACGAAGAGGTTGTTCGGACTACTCTCGACGCCGTGATTCGTGAGGAGTGGGAGAAACAAATGGCACCTGGCAGAGTGACGCCAGAAACCTACGCGATGGCCGCCGAGTATGTAGGCGAGGAAGCTGCACGTGGGGAAGAGCTCCGTCGACTAGATGAGGAGATCTCGCAGATAAACAAAGCATTGAGTACACCTGCTGAGATGGAAAGACGTAGCCCACAACGGCTGGCTGAGATGCACATGACGCGCGACAGGCTTATCGCCAGAAAAGCAGAATTGCAAAGGCCCGCAGCTCAGGCGGCGTTTGGCTTCCAGCCTGAGAGTGGTGCGATTGTTGATAGGGAAGCCTATACCATTATGCCGAAGGAAAAGGCCATGGAGCAGACAAGAATGGCCATGGGTGAGATGGGTGTGCCTACACCGATGGAGGAGGAGATTGCTAGGCGGCAGGCTGAGGCTGTAGCTGCTGAAGTAGCACCAGAAGTTGTACCGCCCGCCGAAGGACCTCAAGCGGAAGGTGAAGCTATTGCTGAGGAGCTTGGCGTGGACTACGCAGGCCCGCAGATGGACAATGGCAAGTTTCTGTTCCACTTGCTCACCGACCCTGAGACGGGTAGCACGTTTGCAGGTATGACCTTAGAAGAAGCACGAACGAAGCTGGCTGAGACGAGAGCGAAGTTCGCGGCCGCTGCAGCAGTGCCGGTAGCTGAAGCTCCAGAGGCGGCAGCTCCTAGCCTTGCGCCAACCCGCACGGACGTACCGGTGGAAGGTGGTACTATCACAAAAGCCTTCGGCGCAGACCTCAAGGATGTATATGAGTTTCAGTTCAACCTCGTTGAGCTTGACGAGCTGATAACATCGCATACAGAGACCTTTGAATGGAATCCGAAGTTCCCCAGAGAGCTTCAGCAAAGGATACGCGAGAGGGCTGCCAGCCGTGACCAGGTGAACCGGATCGCTTGGAGTCTTGAGCCTGACGGTCTGCTGCACGATACGCAGATGCTTGATAGTGGGCCGCCGATTATTGGCCCTGACAACGTGGTCGAGAGTGGCAATGCGCGGGTGATGGCGTTGCGTGTGGCACCGCAAGACAGGAGAGCCGCCTACAGAGCTAGACTGCTGGCCTATGCTGACCGATATGGCCTTACGCGGGAACAGATGGACGCCATGAAGTTCCCTGTCCTGGTTAGGACGAGAATATCGGAGGTTGACAGGGTGGAGTTTGCGGCTGCGGCTAACGTGCCGGTCGCCATGGCTCTTTCGACGTTTGAGCAAGGTCTTGCGGACGCTAGGCGCTTGACGCCTGCTACCGTCGCGTCTCTTGATATAGCGGAGGGTGAGTCAATCGAGTCTGCGCTGACAAAGAAGAAGAACCAGCGGCTGGTCGGAGCTTTCGTTGAATCCCTACCCAAGACGGAGAGAGCTGGTGTAGCAGACGCTACAGGCCGTCTCAGCCAGGCTGGTGTAACGAGGCTAAAGGTTGCTCTCCTTGTCCAGACTTACAACGGCGCTGACGGCCAGATACTAGCGCAGGTCTTTGTGGAGAGCACGGAGCCTGGTATTAAGCAGATAGAGTCCGCGGTTTTGCGGACGCTTGGTGAGATGGCTCAGGCAGAGGCTGAGATAGCCGCCGGCAATAGTCCGCCGGAGCTGTCTGTGACCGACGACCTGGCGAGAGTAATCCGTGTCTATGCTGACGTCAAGCGGCCGGACTCCGCCTTCAAGAGCATCAGCGATTATCTGGCCCAGACGGGCTTTGACAGGCCCTTGAACGAGTTGCAGCTGAAAATCCTCGGCCATCTCGAGGATATTGCCAGCAAGCCTAGGCTGTTGCGTGACTTCTTCGCTGACCTGGCCAAGCGAGTGAGCGCAGCTCCATCGCCAGGGCAAGTTGATATGTTCCCAGAGATGGAGGCCTTGACGAAGGAGACCCTAGTTGACCAGGCCATAGCAGAGCATAGGGAAGAGGTTAAGCTGACGCCTCTTGAGCAGGCGAAGGTTATAGCTCCGCAAGCAGAGGCCGCTCCGGAGTTGACGCATCAAGAGCAGCTCCAGCTTGATATTGTCGAGAATATCATCCACGCTCACGAGGTGAACGAGCGGCGCCTCCGAGGACTGAGGCGGAGGTTCGAGCAAGACCCAGACTATACCGTGCTAGTGCCGCGAGAGTTTGCCGAGGAGGAAGGAGCGCGTCAGCCGGTACGGGACCTCATTGAATACTTCGACGGCGTGACGCTCTACCTTGAGACCGAGATGAGGAAACAGGTTAAGACGCTTGACAAGATGCGGAAGAAGGGCAGGGAACGACGGGCAGCCGAGCCACGTGTCACCGCTGCCGAGAAGAAGATGGCTAGGGCGCCCACGCCCCCGGTGGAGCCTCAGTGGATGCGAAGGGAACGTGAGGTAGGCGCTTTTATGCGTGAGCCAATGCCAGTGACCGAGCCGCTGGCTGGGCCGCCGCCGCCAACACCAGCCACCGTAGGGACGCTCGTGCATAATCTAAAGATGCGTCGTGAAAGTCTGGTGCAGGAGATAGCGACGGCCAAGGGTCGGCCGAAGGAAAGGCTGCAGGAAGACCTTGAACACCTCGACAGGACGGTGAAAGACCTTGAAGCCGACATGCCGAGGCCTAGCATAGGGCCTGTGCCCCCAGCAAAGGGCCCACCAGGGGCAATGCCACCAAGGAGAAGGCCACCGATACCAGGTCAGCCGCAGTTGGGTGCTGAACCGCCGAGGCCAGGGCAGCCCCTAGTCATGGACCTGCCTGAGATTGATGACCTGATAACTGCGAACTACGTACCAAACAGGATGGCAGCCTTGGGAGCGCTGATTAGCCGCGTACCATGGCTAGGAAAGTTCGTTGCCTCGTTCAATCCGATGCTCAAGGCTATAACGTGGCCTGAAAGAGCTGTCATAGCTTGGACGGGCATGTTGGACATGGCGCCTAGTATTGCCACGACGACGATGTACTACGTCAGGCAAAATGCTCCGGCGTTTCGCTTCAAGATGGTCGGTGCTAGAGAGGCGGACATAGTGACGAATGTCGTGCCTCTTGACCCGACGGCGAGCCTGTCTATATGGGATATTCTGAGTTACCCCGACCGGTACTATCTGAATGACGCACAGCGAGTTGAGGCGGACCTGATGCACACAATGTTGGAAGAACAGCGCGCTCAGGAGCTTGCCGCGGGCGTAAAGGAACCAGAGCTCGTTGGTGACCTGGGCTTCCGCTACTTTCCGCGCTTCGTGAAGGCGCTGCGTGACATAAGCGGCGAAATTGTAACCGAGATTCAGACGGGCGTTAGGCGGCGGCCGGCCGCACGTCAGTCGTTCCAGCTACACAGGATGTACGAGACCGCCAAAGACGGCATCCTGGCTGGTAAGGACTACGGTACGGACTATCGCGGAGCTGTGGAGATGCGCCTGACAGCTGGGCAGAAAGCGATAGCCGACCGTAAGCTGATCGGCTATATGAAGTTGCCGCATATCGGCGGCAGACTAGCCGCCATAGCCATTGAGACTGAAGCGGAGAAGGCCGGTTACCCTGCTAGATGGACAAAGCACAGAGAGCCTATCATCGGGAAGGAAGGCACTATATGGCTGGCTGGCCTGAACAACATGATATATCCGATTGAGACCGCTCAGATAGTCAATGAGATGATTCGAGGGGAGATTAAGAGTAGTCAGCTGCTCGGCACGCTTAACAAGGCCAACGCTGTTGCCCGCATGGGCCAGACGGCGATTGACTTGGGCTACGGCTTAATACAGCTACAGCTGAGCATTACGAGCGACCCGGTCACGTGGGGCCGTGCGATGACGATGGCCATTGAGACGCTTATGGACCCGAAGGCCTACTCGCGCTGGGCGAAGGAACATAAGTGGTCGCAAGACCGCATGATAAGAGGCGGTGCGGCGCCTTTCACCGGCACGGAGTTCACCGAGGCTATCAGGCCTGGAGGCTGGCTAGGGAAGGTTCCTATCATTGGCGGCCTTTTCACCAGGTTTGGTATATCGTTCGATGCCGCTATTGATACGTCCAGGACGCTGCTCTATGAGGGGCTGTACGACAGGATCGCAACCCCCCAGGATGAGACGGCAATAATCAACATGGTCGACAACATGGTTGGCATCGCATCATCCCGTAGGCTGGGTGTCACGCAGATTCACCGCCAGTCGGAGACATTCGCGCTGTATGCGCCGCGGTATTTCAGAAGTATGGTGAGCTTCGTCATTGATGTATTCTCCGGCGGCATCAGGACTGAGGTCGCTGCTAAGGCACTAGCGAAGTTTGCTGTGGGCTCCGCGATGTTCATGGCAGCTCTGGCTATGGCCCTGGGGCAGGAAGATAGGCTGAAACCGACAAAGGAAGAGCCATTGCCCATAATGTTCGACCCGCGTAGCGGCCAGTTTATGACCGTCGAAATCGGCGGCTCGCACATTGGACTCGGCGGGGCCTATGTAGCCCTGATGAGGCTGCTCGGTTCAATCACAAAAGCCGCCCAAGACGACCCTAAGTCGTTCTTCAAGGTTGATCCGCACGAGAATCCTCTCCTGCGGTATGGCTATGGCAGAAGCTCACCGATCAGCGGTGCTGTTGTAGATATAGCGACAGGCCGGACGTATCTGAGGGAACGGCTGGAGACTCCCTTGGACTACGGCAAGCTCTTCATTGACAAGACATTCCCGTTCTGGCTGGCAGGCGCGCTCACAGACGTTCCACGAGCTGGCCTGGGCAAGGCGGCGGCCGAGTGGTGGGGCCTGAGAGCCTGGATGGTTCAGTATTGGGAGCAGGCTGAGAAGTTTGCGGACGACCATATCAAGAACATTCCTGAGCACATGATTCTCGATTACCAGCATGAGGCCTGGCTGAACGGTGAGCTGGCCTATGACGACCTCAACAACGGCCAGCGCGCCTGGTTGCTGCGGGAATACGACCAGTACGAGACTCTACGCGAGCAAGCCCGGAAGCAACGAATGGAGCGCGGGACGGACTTCGAGGTAGCGGAGGAAGAGGCCAGGGAGATGCTCAACGCTACCTTCCAAGCAGACATGGAGGTTATAGCGGAAGGCTACCTGAATCGTCAGATAGGCTTTTGGGACTATTGGGAGCAGCGGCAATACCTCAAGCGCATACGGTCAGGTCAGTACCAGATGTTGGAAACGATGCGGCTGCTGCTCGACGCGGAGGCGCAGGAAGGTCTTGAGAAGTGGCTCCTCGAGCACGAGAAGGCGGAAGATAAGGCTGTCGACGACTATTTTGAAATCACGACTAATCCTCTGGTAGTCGGCGGCGTGCCTGATTGGGACGCGACTTATGCTGAGGCAGAGCGGTACCTACAGACGCTCGCGCCTGACGTGAGGGAGTACGTCGAGCGCCATAAGGACGATTGGATAAACAACTTAGGCCCGAACGCAGAAGAGGTAGAGAGGACGTTGCTGGAACAACCGCTGCCTGGCGGCCGGGGCTATGGGCCCGGTGGCTGGGGTCCTGGAGGTTTGGGACCTGGCGGTTGGTAATTTCGGCATGTCTAGACATAGGTAGTATAATAGATAAAGGAGGTCTAAAGTGGAACAGGATAACAGGAGGGAAGACTCAGAGCAGGCTGACGAGGAACAGTTTGGTGCCAAGATAGAAGGTGACGTTCCTCCAGAGACAGGAGAGAAGCCGCCTGAAGAGGGTGTTCCTCCTCCACCGGAACTAACTTTAGAGCAGGTCCAGGCAACCTCTTATTTCCAGCAGGTTCAAGGCGAACGCGATAGGACGAAGAATCTCTTGAGGGATGCGGACACGCGGCTAGCCGAGACCAACACTCAACTCGGGGCTCTAAGGCGGCAAGCTGACCAGGCGCTGATAGAGCAGCTGGGCGACTCGCCAGAAGTACGGGATCTCGTAACGAGGAACCGTGAGAACGACGAGCGCGCAGCTAACCTAACAGTACGTGAGTCCAAAGTGGCCCACTTGGAGAAGGAGTCGTTGGCTAGAGAGCTAGGTGCTGAGCATCAG
>Ga0209986_10004088_pt1 | contig 12505 bp, 18 predicted proteins | sample BlataG_FD_183168 | JGI IMG/M metagenome (GOLD analysis project Ga0209986, IMG submission 183168) | Deep subsurface microbial communities from Black Sea to uncover new lineages of life (NeLLi) - Black_00105 metaG (SPAdes) (version 2) | ecosystem: Environmental > Aquatic > Marine > Oceanic >...
TAAAATAATATTAGAAAATTTAAAGATAGAAGAAGTTTGGGGCAATGAAGTTTCACTAGAGTACGAGAATAAGTTTGCAGGGACAACGGATCTTGTAGCATTAGCGTATGGAAAATCTTCGATAGTGGATTTTAAACAGGCAAATAAACCTAAAAGAGAAGAATGGGTAGACGATTATAAACTTCAATTAGGTGCTTATTATTTAGGACATAAAAAGAATTATGGCCCTATAGAACAAGGTGTAATATCAATTTGTACAAGAGGTCTTCAATATCAAGAATTTAAGATGAATGAATCTGAATTGATTGAATACGGTGATAAGTTTTTAGATAGAGTAGAGCAGTTTAATAAATTACAATAACCAATCTTTAAGTTCTTCTTCCCCTAAAGTTTTTGCAGCTATCTGTCCTTTTATAGTCAAAGCTTTCATTATTTTTTCATCTATAGTATTTTGAGTTATAATATCAATAATCACAACAGTTCCTGTTTGTCCTGATCTATGCGCCCTGTCTTCAGATTGTTTTCGTACTTCTAAATTATAGTTGTTAGAAAAGTAAACAACTGTATTTGCGGCAGTAAGAGTTAAACCATAACCTCCAGTTGTTGGATTACTTACAAAAAATCTTACCTTAGGATCATTTTGAAATAACTCGATAGCTTTCTGCCTATCTTTAACTTTAGTAGCCCCATATATTTCAACGAAAGATTCTTTACCATATTTATCTGTAAGAAATTGTTTTATTTGTTCGATATTATAAATGTAATTTGCCCAAATAATAATTTTATCATCAGTCTCTTCTATGATTTCTTCCAAAGCATTTATCTTTTGTTTACCAAACTCCATTAACTTTCCATCATCATCCTTACAAAAACCATTGGTAACCTGGTGTAATTTTATCATTTCAGTTAACTTATTACTAAAAGAAATGGTAGAATCTCCTATTATAGCTAAGGCACGCTTTCTAAGTTTTTCATACAATATACCTTGCTCACTAGACATGGTGACATGCCTTTTCTGTCTAACTTTTGGTTTTAAATCTAAACATTCATCTTTACGAACTCTAAAAGAAAACTTATCTAATTTATGTTCTAATTCTTCAATGTTTTTGTAGTATTTGGGTATGCTAATAAAACGGTTGGCCCCCATTTGTATTTGATGCATTTCAGCGTATCTATTTCTAAAAGAATAAAAACTCTCAAAACCCAATAGTTTAGGGTCTAAAAAATAACACTGAGAATATAAATCGAGTGGAGATTTTGTGACCGGAGATCCAGTTAAAATTCTTCTAAATTTAATATGTTTACTGAGGGATAAGATATATTTAGTTCTCTTAGCTTTTGGGTTTTTAATCGTAGTGGATTCATCAATAACTGCAAAGTTTTTAGGAAACTTTTTAAGAAAAGACTCTGCTTCTTTAAATCCTGTTTTACCACTTAAAGCTTCAACATTCATAAGAAAAATTTTTAATTTTTTACTTTTAATAAACCAATTCCAACTTTTAGGTTTATCTAATTTCCATTGAAATACATCCCTATCTACCACATCTGGTAGGTGCGCTTGTATCTCTTTACTCCATATAGTGTATACAGATTTAGGAGCAATAATTAATACTGTATCAATTTCTTTTCTTAAATATAAATACCCAATATTATCAATAGCTGTTTTAGTTTTACCAGTACCCATCTCCATAAAATAAGCATATGAATTTGCTTCAGCTGATTTATTCAAAGCAGTTCTTTGGTGTTCAAAAGGTTTAGTCTTATACGGGTATTTCCATTCCATCAAAATTATATTAATTTTTTTCTTGCATTAATCAAGAAAATAATTATTAAGGCTCCAGGAGGAAAATATGGAAAACTTAAATATAGAAAAGTTCTCAAATATCGAGTTAGGTAAAGACGAAGTTGAATCTATTTCTGATAAATGTAATGAACTAAAAAGTCTTCATAAACAAATTGAAGACAAAGAAGAAGAAATTTCTGAGCTGAAAAAAAAGGCCAAAGAATATGAGGAACGAATAATTCCTGATATGATGCACGAGGCAGGAGTTCAAAAGCTTGAGCTTAAAGACGGTTCAAAGGTTGAAGTAAAACCTTTTTATGCTGCTAAAATTCCTGAGTCGAGAAACGATGAGGCTTTTAGTTGGCTTAGAGATAACGGTCATGGAGACATGATCAAAAATATCTTAACGGCAAATATAGACAAAGGACAAGACAATCAAGTTTCTGAGTTAATCAAAATTTGTGATGATCTTGGATTTGCATATACTCAAAAACAGAAGGTTGAACCTATGACCCTGAAGGCATTTGTTAAAGAACAAGTGGAAAAAGGAAAGCAGGTTCCATTCGACATGTTTGGAGTGTATATTGCTAATAAGACAAAAATAACGAACAAATAATAACGGAGTAACTATGAAAATAAATGACAAAAAAGAAGTCGCTGTCAAAGAAACTGGTGGCGCTGTTGCAAATATAAATTTGGAACAATTTGCAGATGAAGGTTTTGAAAATGTAGATTCAAAAAGTTTGGCTTTACCATTTTTAAAAATACTTGGTCAACTATCTCCACAAGTAACGCAGGGAGATTCACAATTCATATCAGATGCAAGACCTGGTATGATTTTTAACACTGTAACTAATCAATTATATGATGGTCAAAAAGGAATTTCAGTAGTTCCATGTTTTTACAAGCTTGAGTATATTGAGTGGAGAGACAGAGGTATGGACGGAAGTTCAGCACCTGTAAATATCTATCCTGCAGACAGTGATATAATGTCCAAAACTACTAGAGACGATAAGAATAAAGATAGGCTCGAAAACGGAAATTACGTTGAAGAGACTGCTTCACATTACGTCTTAATTGTGGAAGACAAAAACGTATCTAGCACTGCTATGATGACTATGAAATCTACTCAAAGAAAAAAATCTAAAAAGTGGAATTCAATGATGATGTCAGTGAGAGAGAAGAAAAAAGATGGATCAGGTTATTTCAAACCTGCACCATTTACTCAAACGTACACTCTTAAAACTGTACTAGAAAAGAATAATTTAGGTTCTTGGTATGGTTGGGAGATTGAACATGAGGGTACAATTCAATCGAGCGATGTCTTAGAGTCTGCTTATAATTTTTACAAAAGTTGTAAGCAAGGAGCTGTAAAAGTTAATCACGATAAAGAAGAGTCCACGGAAAAATCACCATTCTAGTATGGACGTACTTGACAAGACCCTGGGGGAGTTTATAGAACTCTTCCAGGGTTCACTCACATATTTTGGAGCTTCTAAACCGTTAGGCCAAACGCGTAGCCGGGACGGGAAGCAAGAATTTAGGCATTGGGTTGAACCCAAACCAATGACTAAGGATCATTGGTTACAACATTTAAAAGGAGAAGCTTACTATGGATCAGTTCCCATTCGAGATGATAATACATGCAGTTGGGGGGTCATCGATGTTGATCGCTACAATATACAACATAAAGAAGTTATATCAGTTATACGGAAAAGGAAGTACCCACTCGTCCCATTCAGATCAAAATCCAACGGACTCCATTTAATATTATTCATTGACGGTGTTGTCGAAGCTTCCGACATGCGTAAAAAATTAATTGAGCTTGCTTCTGATTTAGGTGTTAATGATACTACAACAGATATTTATCCTGCCCAAGACAAAGTAGATCTTACCCCGGAGAAGTGGGACGACAAACATAAGGGAAGTTATGTAAACCTTCCTTACCAAAAAGCGCACATGACAACTAGAGTTGCAATGGATGATGATGGCAACTCAATTAAATTAGAAGATTTATTTGAATTTGTAAAACAACATAAACTTACTCCAGAAAATTTTAAGAAGTTAAAAGTATTTCAAGATGATGAAACAAAAGATTATCCTCCTTGTGTAGTAAACTTTATGAAAAACAAAGTTCAAAAAGGTGAGGGCCGTAACGATGCTATGTTTAACGTAGCAGTGTTAGGTAAAAAAATAAATCCAGACCCTGTAATGTACCAGGATTGGACTCGTAAGATGATGAACAAGGTTTGTTCAGAGGAATTACACCCAAAAGAATTAGAAAATATTTTTAAAGGGGTAGAAAATAAAGAGTATGCTTATAAATGCAAAACATCAATTGCTAGAATGCATTGTTCATCAAGCACATGTTTAAGACGTAAACACGGTATTGGGGCTAATGAAGCTTTACCTGAAGTTGGAAAACTGGTTAAAATAAATTCATATCCAGAACCTTATTGGATACTTCCTATACAAGGAAAGTCAGTTAGATTATCCACAAAACAATTATACCAACAACAATTACTTGGGGAGCAATTATTAAATTATGATATTGTTTGGAGACCTCTTAAAGCATCTAAAAGAGATCCCGATCCTTATAGAGATTGGCTTGAAGAATTAGTTTCTAACAAACAGGACATGGAAGGCTTTGATGCACATGAAGAACAGAATGATGTATTTAATTCAAGGTTATCACAATTCTTAGAAGATGTAGAAGATACTACTGAATTTGATCAAATAGACTCAGGAAATATTTGGATAGATAAAGTAGAAATGAGATTTAAACTAGAAACGTTTAGAAAATTTATGAAAAAGATGGGGTACAATTGGTCCGAAAAAGATTGTACTAAATTCTTAGAAGCAGGGGGAGCAGTGCCTAAGAAAAAATTTCAAAACATTGATACACGTCATTGGGTTGTAAAATTACCAAAACAAACAGAGCATAAAAACAAAGATGTTAAATTCGTTAAACAAAAAGCTGCGTGGGAAGACAATTAAAATTTTTGGGCCACCCGGAACTGGAAAAACTGAGAACCTTTTAAGAAGAGTTCAACGTTTTTTAAAACAAGGAATATCTCCAGAGGAGATATGCTACATATCTTTTACTAATAAAGCGGTAGATGAATGTGTTGGACGTATTCGTAAAAAGTTTAAAGAGTATGATGAAGATAGATTTCAATATTTTAGAACCTTACATAGTTTGGCTCGACAGCAGTTTGCTGAAATACCGGTGTTAGATCCTAAAGCAGATTTGTTAATGTTTCATACACAATACGGAACGGTAAAAGTAAATTTTAAAAATGAATATGATGATGTAAAAGTTTACAACAATTGGTCGCTTCAAATTTACGATAGAGCAAGAAACATGAAAGTAGATCCAGTTTGGTTATATAAACAACAACCGAGAAAAGCGGTACGTTTACAACAGTTCAAGTCGATCATTGCGGGATATGAGGAGTTTAAAACAATGGAAATGGAGAACGGACACCGGACACCGGACAGACTAGACTTCACCGATATGGTAAAAAAATTTATAGATGATGCGGGACAACTTCCTATAAAAGTTTTAATGGTAGATGAAGCTCAAGATTTAACCCCGTTACAGTGGGACATGGTAGTTAAAATTGCACAAAATGTATGGAGAGTTTACATAGCGGGAGATGACGATCAAGCAATTTACGAATGGAATGGTGCTGAGGTGGAATATTTTCAAAGCTTTCCTGGAAGAAATGTAATTCTAAAAAAATCAGTAAGACTTAACAAAGACGTACATTTCTTTTCTAAATGTTTGTTGTTAGGTATGAAAAACAATAGAGTAGAGAAAGAGTTTTATTCAAATGATAAAGATGGGGCTATATATTATTGGAATACTTTGAAGAAAGTACCCTGGAATCTAACTGGTAGTTGGTTAATTTTAGCAAGAATTAACGATGTTAAAAAAGAATTACAAGAAGAAGCTAGGAATTTATCTCTGTATTATCAGGATGTTAAAGGCAACAAATCTTTTGACATGAATCAGTTTAAAGCTATTCAATATTGGGGAAAAATATGTGAGGGGGGAAGTATTACTAGAGAAGAAGCTTGCATTATGTATGAGTATTTACTAAACATAGATCATGGATTTAGGTCTCAAGACAGTAAAAAATGGTCGTTTGCTCATCCTAATCAAGTATTTAACTTTGACGAATTACATTTAAGATGTGGTATGACAGATAATAAAGGCCCATGGTTAAAAGTTTTTAAAAGAAAATTTAAAGAAAAAGATAAACAGTATTTTTTAAAAATGATTAAAGAAGGTGTAGATTTAAACCAGCCTCCTAAAATTATTATAGACACTATACACCAGGTAAAAGGAGGAGAAGCAGATAATGTTGTATTATCTAGTAAATGTAATTTTCCTTCACACTTTGAGAAAAAAAATTTATCAGAGAAAATAAAAGAACTTAGGGTTTGGTATACGGGTGCTACCAGATCAAAGGGGACACTTCACTTATTAGGCACTCATCATCAATTTAATTTTCCATTAGGAAAATATTATAAACTATACGAGGCTAATTATAAATGAAATGTTTTTATTGTGATAAAGATGTAAGATGGAATAATGATTTTGATACCGAAGATACTTATCCAGACTCGGAACACAATATTGTAAGTATGTATAACTGTGATGCATGTGATACTTGGTATGAAGTATTTCATCAAAAAAAGGAGAAAAAAAATGTCAGATAAAAATATGTTCGATGAAGCTTTTCCTCAAGATAAACAAATTGGGGGATCTCACTACCAACACTATTTAATTCAACCCTATGAATTTATTTCAAAAAATGAACTCACGTTTTTCCAGGGAAACGTTGTGAAATATGTTTTGAGGTATCCCTATAAAAATGGTATAGAAGATCTTGAAAAGATAAAACACTATTGCGATTTAGAAATTGAAAAAATTAAAAATGCCGAAAAATAAAAGTAAAATAATATTGTGTGAGAAATGTAATGATTTTGCGGCTGTGATAATTCATAATCATAATTACTACTGCGCAGAATGTGCGCTTTTTATAATGAACATCCCTTATAAAAAAGCAAAATCAATCGAGGATGCAAATTTAAGTAATAGAATACAATGACCCATCAATTAAATTTTATATATAACGATTCTGATTGGGTATGCCCCGCAGAATATCCAGATTTAAGTAACGCAAAAGAGATTGCAATCGACTTAGAAACAAAAGATCCTAATTTAAAAACGAAGGGTTCGGGTTGGGCAACTTTTGATGGGCATATTGTTGGTTTTGCAGTCGCTGCGTTTGATCAACAATGGTACTTTCCAATAGGTCACGATGCGGGTGGTAACATGGATCTTTCAATGACCACTGCTTTTATACAAGACATTCTTAAAACTCCTGCAACTAAAATTTTTCACAACGCTAGTTATGATGTGGGTTGGTTATTGGTAAATGGATTTGAGATTAGAGGTAAAATAATTGATACTATGATTGCGGCCGCAGTAGTTAATGAAAACAGATTTAGTTTTAGTTTAAATGCTTGCGCTAAAGATTATTTAGGTGAGATAAAAAATGAAACTTTCTTAAATGAAAAAGCTAAGGAATGGGGTATAGATCCTAAAGCAGATATGTGGAGATTACCCGCAGGTTATGTGGGTTTTTACGCAGAACAAGATGCGGCCTTAACTTTAAAATTATGGCAAAGATTAAAACAAGAAATTGTTAAACAAGATTTACATGATGTTTGGGAAATGGAAATGGAATTACTTCCTATCTTAATTGATATGAGAAGAAGGGGAATTAGAGTTGACATAGATAAGGCTGAACAAATTAAAAAAGAATTCAAACAAAAAGAGGCAATTGTTTTAAAAAAAATAAAAGATGAAACTACAATAGGTGTAGATATTTGGGCCGCAAGATCAGTAGCGCAAGTGTTTGACCGAATAGGTGTTGATTACCCACGGACAGCGAAAACCGAAGAACCTAGCTTCACACAAAATTGGTTAATAAATTGTAATAACCCGATAGCGCAACTAATAAGAGAAGCAAGAGAAATAAATAAATTCCATTCAACATTCATAGACTCCGTTTTAAGATACACCCACAAAGGTAAAATCCATTCTGAAATAAATCAGTTACGATCTGACCAAGGTGGAACAGTATCAGGACGTTTATCATATTCCAATCCGAATCTCCAACAAATTCCTGCACGTAATAAAGAATTTGGAGACAAGATAAGAAGTTTATTTTTACCAGAAGAAGGTAAACAGTGGGGAAGTTTTGACTACTCACAACAGGAACCAAGACTTGTTGCTCACTACGCGGCATCAGTTTCAAAACAATTTGCAGGGGCCGATGAATTTATTAAAGCCTACGAAGATGAATCTGCAGACTTTCATCAAATAGTTGCGGACATGGCCGGAATTTCAAGAACGCAAGCTAAGACAATTAATTTAGGTTTGTTTTATGGAATGGGTAAAGCAAAATTAGCTAAGGAACTTGGTATAGATAAAGATAGCGCGGAAAGATTGTTAAATACTTATAATGACAGAGTCCCTTTTGTAAAAAAATTAGCAGTTGAAGTTACATCAAGCGCTTCTAAATATGGGTTTGTGAGAACAATAAAAGGTAGAAAATGTAGATTTGATATGTGGGAACCATCTACTTTTGGTATGAATAAGGCTATGCAATACGAAGAAGCAAAAGCAATTTATGGAAATAATATTAGACGTGCTTTCACTTACAAAGCTTTAAATAGATTAATTCAAGGATCTGCTGCAGATCAAACAAAGCAAGCAATGATTGATTGTCATAAAGCGGGGTATCAACCTTTATTACAAATACATGATGAATTATGTTTCTCAATTAATGAAGAAAAAGATGTTAAGATTGTAAAAGACAAAATGGAAAATGCAATTGATACATTAAAAGTTCCATCTAAAGTTGATATTGCCTTAGGTAAATCTTGGGGTGAAGCTAAAGAATAATTGTTTTAGTTAATGTAAAAATTTATCAATTTTTTTTTCAAATTTATAATTTGATTTTTTTAAATCTTGGCAGATGTCATCGAACAAATGCCATAAATCTATTTCACTTTTTTTTAATTTTTTAAAACCACCAACGAAATGAGCTTTACTTGAAATTAGATCTTCTATTATTTCAATATCTTTAACAGACAAATAAACCTTAACACCTTTAACTTTTTTTTGAGACATAGATAGCCTAAAGAATAATTGAAAAAAATAAAAAATGCTAGTTTTTTTTAACTAGCAATGTCTAGAAGACCTTTTTTTGCGTCTTCCACACTTTGATCATTGATCTTTTTTTTAAGATCTTTGATTTTTATATCCATCCACTTCATGTCAGTAGTCACTCTACCCTGCGCTAACGCTTGTGTTGCCCACTTGGACTCCAACTGAAGTTTTTCCGATATCAACTTTTGTAGTGCCATTTCGGTCTACCTCCTCAAAGGTTAAGAAAAGGACATTGGGATCATGGAAACCAGGACCTTCTCTTTCTGTTACGTCACCTGAGTCAACCTTCTTTACAAAATCCTCAAGCACGGCCTTATCGTTCTCAGCCTCAAGCATCTCATCGACATATATATTTTTATAGTTTGCTTGGACGCGATATAGCTTCATGTGTTATTATATATCAAAATGTGATGATATTGCAATACTATGCTGAATCAAGGGGTTTACACTCAAATCTGATGGCTAATTTTTCCTTATTTATTCGTTCTAAACCGTAATTTTCATCCTCAGTAAGTAATTTAAGGGTTTTTTGAGAGACTGCATAACCCGCAATTGCACAATCATAATGACTTGTGAACTGATAGCCTGGAATATGTGGATCCATACACTTACCAGTTATCATACTGCAAAGATGTAAAACTAAAATATATTTCATTATCCTATATTATCCTATATTATTATTTACTTGCATATCCCATAAAAATATATATATAAGCAGAGGTAATGAATAAGAATATCATAAATAAAAACAAAAATAAAGGGAAACAAAATGGCTAAGAAAAAAATACATGTAATTTTAACAGAAGAAGAAATTACAAATATTTTAAATAGATTTTCTGTTGGAATGCTATCAGATAATCTAGATGAAGAAGATAAAAATTTGGCAAGAAAATTAAATTTTGCCTTACAAAAAATTGAAAGCGAGCAGAAATAATGAAATCAAAATCTGAGGCTTTTAATGATTGGGTTGAAGAAATGGATAAAGTACTTTCTCAAACTCGAAACTTAACGGTGGATGGTCAACCGATGGAACGGTCTGATCTTCACTACAATCAACAATCAACCAAACTTGCAAAGATACCACTGGTACTCGATGATCAAGCTGTTTACCCTCTTAATGAGTGGACAGCATCGGATTTAATCCAAAGTGAAATTGATGCAAAAAATAATATAGATACGGAGAATAAATAATGTCTAAAGCAAAAATAAAAGACGATAACGTAATACACGTTACAAGAGACTACGGTATGTTTAAAACCGTAAAAGGTAATCGAGCAATTGACGAAAGTCACGTCAAGAGATTGATTAGAGAAATGAAAAAGAAGGATTTAGAACTCCCAATTTTCATTAATGAGAACGATGAAGTAGTTGATGGTCAACATACTTTAGAGGCACGTAAACAGTTAAATAAACCTATTAAATACATAAGAGGTAAATTCGAAAATGAATTCGATGTTGCTGTTATGAATGCTAATAGAAAAAATTGGCCGATGACTGCTTACTTAAATTTCCACATTGAGAATGGAAAAAAAGATTACCAAATCGTTAAAGCAATGACAAAACAATATTCTTTACCTTTAGAATGTGCTTTGTTCATTTTAGCGGGCGGTTATTCTATGTGGAGAGAAACAAGAGATGATTTTAAATCTGGTAAATTTAAAATTACTCACTTACAAAGATGTAATGATATGGGGTCCTCTTTGATGTATTTAAAAAATAATTTTAACATTAAGTTGACTAGAGGTTTCATCACTGCATATGCGGTGGTATCGGAGCATCCTAGATTTAAATGGGACCGATTTAAAAATGCTTTGAAAACAAAGTCTGCGTTATTGTTGCGAGGTACAAACACAGAAGATTTTGTTAGAGTATTTGATAAAATCTATAATGGAAATGTTCATAACAAAATAAATTTTGTTAGATATTTTATCGATAGGGATTACCAAAAAGATGAAGACCAAGAATAGAAAGGGCACCAATGGACATAAACAAATGGAAATCCTGTGCCGTTGACATTGATACTTATTGTATTTTACGTGCAATGGGTAGTCACGGCTTTAGGAAACCCGCATCGATGATTGCTAAAATTACCGATGATGAAGTTAAAAAAATTGCTAAAAAGCAAAATGTTTCGTACGAGAAGACGAAAGAAAGTTTACTATCTCAAGGGCGCAAGCTGTTGAACGGTAAATAATGGCCATGTTGAGCGGTGCCCGGTAGCCTGGGCACGCTCAATTAAATACTTGCAAAGTTTTCCAATCACCTATAAAGTAAGATATCGTATTCCAAATCACCTAAATGAAAAAGTGGGGTTAATCACTTTACATTCAATAATCACGAAAAACTTTAATTAACTTAATTTTTGAGAGGTTAAAGGTGTATGGGTACGATATTTTTGTTTTTAGACATTTCCCGATTATTTGGGAAACTTACATGCGGAGACTATCCATTCCATATCTTTTCCCCTCCGCATGTAAAATAATGGAAGATCTAGATAGTATAACTCAAGAAAAATTACAAATTTGTCGTGGCCTTACAGGAGAGGAACGTTCTGAGTTTATAGAAAATCATTTGGATGATTATTATTTTGCCATGAATATTGTAACTAATCGAAAAGTATTAAGGCATTATCGTGAATTATTCACTAAACTTATTAAAGATTTTGGGCACTAATATAGCAAGAGAACTGCTTAACGAAAAACGGACACCGGAGGAACGGTTGTTCCAAGCAATTATATTACAAGCTTTTGAAGATGCTTTGAGTATGGGAGAACATAAGCATGACGCTTACTGTAAACAGGATAGTTATAACTGGTTTACTAATGACACAAAAAATTTTGACGATGTTTGTTGGTTCGCTAATTTTCAGCCTGAGATAATCCGGGCCAAGTTCAATGAGTTAATAACAAACAAGCATATAAAATATACAAAAGTTCAATTAAAATGGTTAAGATACCGTTGGTTGTATAAGGAATATCGGGCAAGCGGGGATAAAATACAGAGTAGAAAAATTTTAAAAGAGATTAAGAGTATTGAAGGTATAAAAAAAGCCCCCAAGGTTAATAAGAAAAAACATAAATGAAAAAAAAACCTCAGGGGCGAGAGAGCAAATAATGATAAACACTATTTAAGTGATTTATAACACAGGACAACGGATCAGTAAACAATTTATCCTCCCCAAGCCCCGAGAGTGCTTAAAATGGTTATATGGGCGATTAATGGGGTAAAATATCCTCCCCAGACCCCGAGAATTTATCCTCCCCAGGCCCCGAGAATTTATCCTCCCCAGGCCCCGAGAATTTATCCTCCCCAGGCCCCGAGAAATATTCTCTTATATAGATTATACAGACCCCTGATAAAGAAAAAGTACCCCATAGGGTAAATATGGTGTCCCTCGTGTCCCTCTAATCAAATAATATAATAATAACAATGCTTTAAGTAGGTTTTTATAGTGTCCCTTTGGTGTCCCT
>Ga0209986_10004089_pt1 | contig 12505 bp, 23 predicted proteins | sample BlataG_FD_183168 | JGI IMG/M metagenome (GOLD analysis project Ga0209986, IMG submission 183168) | Deep subsurface microbial communities from Black Sea to uncover new lineages of life (NeLLi) - Black_00105 metaG (SPAdes) (version 2) | ecosystem: Environmental > Aquatic > Marine > Oceanic >...
TGCGACGGACGCGGCGGCGGGGCGCTTTCGAGCGGGTGCTGCCACGCCGCGACGACGCCTTCTTCTTGGGCGCGCGCTTGGAATTGACTGTCTTCTTGCGGTTGACCGTCTTGACTTTAGATCGGGTGGGCATGACCCCTCGGGATTACTTTTACTTCTTCTTCATGGCCATGAGGGCCACGGCAGCTGCGCCGGCAATGAGCACAGGGGCAGCGCTGCTCTTTTTGCCAGAAACCAAGTCGTCGGGTTTCGCGTCCTTATCCTTAACGTCCCCCGACTCAAATACGGGCTCGCCCTTCTTGGCGAGAATGATTTCGCGGGCCAGCTTTGGCTTTTTCGCGGGCTCTTTTTTGCTGAACGATCCGCGCTTCGGCTTTTGAATGGAGATGAGCTTCGCTGACTTTTTGTTCAATTCTGGATCTTGAACAAAGATGAACCAGCCCTTCCTTCCTGGGAAGGGGACCGGGATCATCAGCGGGGGCCATGCCATCCTGGGCGGCATCGTGCCAGGCTGGGTGGCCGTCGCCTGACCGGGGGCAGGGACGCCAAAAGCTGCGTAGAGCTCGGGGTCAATGCTCCGGTTGCCATGGCTGATGTAGCTCTCGATGCGTTTCATGAACCCTTTGCTCTTGAGAAACGAAACGCGAGCGTTGACCGCAGCAGCGCAAAGGGCCTGCGCGGCCTCGACTTGAGCCAAAGTGATATGAAAACTCTGTCCGCCTGCGTTCCGGATGCGCATGTCCGAGCCGGTGAAGCGACCAAGGTCCCTCTCCATATCGATGATCTTCTGAATGTCGAGCTGCGCGTTGACCACAGGGTCGCGCAGCATCGCGGACTGCAGGGCCTGAAGCAGGCCGTTGACGTCCTTTTGAAGCTCACCTCGCTTGACGAAAGGCGCCGGGCGCGGCGGCCCATTTCCGCACCACCAGGGCCACAAGAGCGCCGTAAACTGAGCCCCGCCCGAACAGGGGCTGCCACCCGCCCTTCTTCGATGACTGTTGCCGGTACCCGGTGGTGAACCGCAGCCCTTGAGCGCAAAGCCTTTTCCGCAGTTCCCCCTGGCCTCCGGAAATGCAACCCCAGCTTTATTCAGGTCAAAGGTCCATGGCGCCCATTCATTTTGGGGCGTCACAACCGTACGCCTGCGAATGTCCGCGGGGTTGTTGCAATCCGCATACGCGGGGAGCCTTTCCACCGTCACGCTCGACACGATGCGACCCTGCATCGCGGGTGGCTGAAGGCTCTCTCTAAGCAATACCTCGAGCTTCTTGCAGCGCTCAAACTGGGCCCGCGCAGCGTTGTACTCACTTCGTTGGCCGAGTTTCTCTAGCAGCCATCCCAGTGGGGCGGCGGCCATCTTCGCGATCGGTCCAACCCCGGGGATCGCGGCCCCAATCGTGCCAGCCGTCGTCAGTCCGGCTTTCGCCCAGGCCGACCATGCACCAGGCCCCGAAGCCTTCGCAGCTGAAGCAAAGTCACTATAAATACCGTCCAAGGCATTGATCATCATCTCCTCAGGACCTGCAAGGCCAGGGACGTCAGGCATATCCTCAGGCATCTTGCCCTCTGGAAGACCCTCTACACCCGGAAAACCAAGGTCCCCGAGGTTGCTGATTGCCGCTTCAACTCCGGGAATAGGCACTGAATAAAACCCTTACTTCTTCATGAAGAGCAGGAGCGCCGCCGCGGCGCCCACGGCGATGATCATGCCCGTGTTGCTCTTCTTGGGCTTCGCCGGCCCCTCATCAGTTTCGGCTTCAGCCTCAGCTTCAATGCCGAACATGCCAGGATCCACGTACGGATCGAACTGGGCATTATCCTCGCGGAGGATGTCGCGGATGAGCCGGGGCTTCTTGCGTGCGCCAGCGCGGGTGGTTCCTGTTCTCGGTCGTGCTCGGGACATGTTACTTTTTCCTTCCAAGGACCAATACAGCTGCAGCGGCAGCCGCAATGCCGATCATGGCCATGTTGCTCTTCTTTTTCGGAGTCTCGGACTCAGGCTCAGGCTCAGGCTCGGGCTCGGGCTCGATGTCTAAGATGTCATCCGTACCGGACCCAAAATCCGCCTCCGGCGGCTCGGGGAAAGATGGCGTCGGCTCGGGGTCGAACTGGTACTCCGAGGATTTCGGCAGTCGGAGGCGGTCTCGAATCGTCTTCGGCTTCTTGAGCTTTGGACCCTGCTGGAGCTGCTGCATCTCGAACTTCTTCATGTTGCGCGCCTGCGAGGCCACCGCGGTCATGGCCTCCTGGGCGCAACGAATCAGCGTGATGCCCTTGTACAGCGCCCGAGTGTACGCCGCGAAGGCCTTCTTGTGCGCCTGCTGCTCGTCAAGCATCGGGCCCTCGATGTACACGTACCACCCCATGTCAGGATAGTAGATCGCGTGACGACCGTCCGGCGCGGTGGCTGCCGATCGGGTAATCAGCGGTGGCTTTTCCTCGTACACCGGCCAAAATCCTGGCCTCTGCCCAGAGGGGACATCGTTGGGCGCGTCCGTCGAGACTGGGAACACGCCATCTCGAATACGCTGAATCAATTCGTCGGGGATCCCACCGGCAGCACCAAACTTAATGCCTCCAGACGCTGAGGCCGAACCCCCACCCGAAGACCAGCTGCCAGAACCAGATCCGCTGGGACTCCATCCGCCGGGGACGCCAGTGCCGCCACCTTGACCGCCTGGCCCCTCAAACTCGATCAGCGTAGGAAATCGAAACTCCGTGCTATACGCAATCTCGTATGCATTGTCGTACGCCTTCTCAGCGTTCTTGATCATGCCGAGGATCGCGCTCTGATTCGATGCGCTCGCGTACTTTTTTAGATCCAAGAATGTGACTTCTGTCTCATCGATGGCCCGCCGGAGATCGTTGAGTACTCGATGGTACTTATGAACGCTTCGAGCGGCCGCAAACTGGCTCAAGCTCGCATCGTTTTTGAGACTCACGAACATTTCGGTGATCCGCGGGAGCTTGTAACTCGATCCGCCGTATCCTCGATACGGAACGTCCACTTCGACCGTGTCGTTGAACGAGTCGCCGCAAGTACGACCCTCGAGCGCCGGCACAGGGCTTTTCGGTAATTTTGCCATGGTCAAGTCCGAATCTACCTGGCATTGTATCAAATTCCCACCAAAAAAGGGAGCCTCAGCCCCCTCTTTGCACGAAAATCAAGCCAGGCTTTATCCTCGTGGCTTCTTGATTCGAATCACGACACCCCCCTGACGAACAGTAATCGTGTCCTCTTCAATCGAAATGGGGTCGTCAGGATCGTCTTCGCGCTGATCCCTGACCTGAATAGGGCTCGATCCGGAGTTCGTGTCCCCCACCAGATCCCCCAAGAACTGGCCAAAAATGTCCATGAATCGAATGACGTCGCGCTCAACCTTGCTCTTGGCCTTGGTGAACTGCTTCTTTTGCTCTGTCGAGCCACTCTGATCGTAGTCCCGGCGACGACCGGGGTCCGAAAGGATATGGTACGCCGCATTCACGTCCTTGAACCGCTCTTCGGCCTTCGGGTCGTTGGGGTGCTTATCCGGGTGAAGCTCGACGCACTTCCTTCGGTAAGCCTTCTTGATCTCCGAGGCGGCGGCCTTGCGGCTTACGCCCAGCGCTTCGTAAGGATTCACTGCAGAACCGAATCCTCAGCACCAGAAGCTTCAAGGTCGACGATCCGCTTCTCCAGCTCCTCGATCTTCTTCGCGGCCATCATGAACACGTACTGCGCACCGGGCTCAAGATGAAAAGGGTTCTCGATCTTCGCGCCAAAATTGCCCTGCTGCATCATCAGCTGGTCAATCATCGCCAGTGCTCGCTGAAGCGCTTTGATCGGCGTCTCATCCGTCGTCATCTCGAACTCGCCGAGCTTGTAACGTTGCAGTTTGGGGGTGTCGGGCTTGATGATTTCCATGATTGTTCCTTAACGACGATTTTCGGATTCCGCAATGTATTCTTCTCGTGTGAGCCGGTGCTCAGCCACGCGGAAGATGATGAGATATCCAGTCAGGTCCTGAATGACATCTTCAGTGTCTTCGCCATCGCCATGCAGCAATCGACTAAGCTTGTCGTCAATTCTGACCTTGAGCTGCTCCGTCACCGAAGCCCGGCTCATGATGCGCAATGGATTGAGCGCGCTGTCACCGTACTTCTTGTTCTTCTCGATCAGCATCAACCGAAGACTCGCCAGTACGTTGTCCAGGTCCCGAACAAATGCTTCGTGCTTATCGCTCATCGATCCTCCATCGCCTCCATCATACTTCGAATGTGAACGGCTGCCATTTGAGCAAGCGGCCGCGACGGTAAATCCAAACCCGCAAGACTGTCCCAGTAATCAAGGTACTCTTCAAAACGCTCCCTCTGGAGCTTCTTTCGAATCACCTCGTGCTCCTCAGCGTCCTGTGGGATGACCGGGGTGAATAAAAATCGCCCCGTCTCATCAAAGACCTCGTCCATCCGATCTGCGATCTTCTGGGCCTCACCAATGGCCGCGTATCTTGAAGGCGTCGGCGTCGGCCGACGCACTTCAATCATGTGAAAGCCCCCCGACTCCGATCGAATCACGCTGATGATTCCCCACCGAGCAAATTTTTGCCATACCTTTGTCTCCTTACTCATATCAGGATCTCCAACCCACGTAACCAGACTCCCTTTCAAAGAACGACTGGAACCGATCCTCAAGCCTGCCGTCTTCTGTCCAAAGGCACACGGCCGAAATAAAACGAGGGCCCGAGTCATCTTCGACACCCGGTGGAGGCACGTACTCGATGCGAAATGGAGGGAGCCAGATGATGCTGGGCCCGAACTCCTTCCAAGCCACCGTTGAGGTGTCGAGCTTCGCCACGCCATAAACCGAACCCCCGAGCAGCATTTGATCGTACGCCCACTCGAACCAAGGCCTTGGCTTCGAAAATGGACCATTGGCCCAGGCGATCTCCCCGGGCTTCATGACATGCTTTTCGCCGCCCTTACGGATGCAGGACTTCTTCGCCCGAACCGTGCTCAGCTCGTTCGAGAACGGATCGACGTCAAACGCACGACGCCCCGCAGCCTTCAAGGCCATCTTCCACAGCCACTCCGGCGTGCACCAGTCGTCGCGGTTGCTTTTTTTCTTCTTGGAAGAGCTCATGCTTCACCTTTTCGATTCGGTCGAGGCGGACCTTTTTGACGCATTTAACCTCGCGAGCCTCGCCATCCATAACAATAAAAAGACCCGGAACAAGAACAGCAGCCTCCGGACAGCATCCATGATCAAAGATGTAAGCCTCTTCAATCCGGCCCTCGGATTTTCTCTGAATCGTGACAATCGGTTTCAAACCAGCGCCTCGATTCAGCAGATTGACGCACGCCCCTCGAGCAACGCGCCGATTTGAGCGATGGCATCGACTTCGATGCCGCGATGCCACGGCTGCGAAGTCGTTCCGTTCCACGGCATCGGCCACTGAAATACCTGACCGCCATGCTTTTGAAACGCCTCAACGTTGTGCGGTGCGTCGTCGATGAGCAGCGCGTTCGGGCGTGCGAAGTGGTGCTTGCACGGTGTGATCGCGTGACGCTTGGCATCCGGGAACCACTGGTCCATCCACTGCATCTTCCCCATCGCAGCGGCCGGTGAGATCGCTGTCGTCATCAACACGACCGGGACGTGAGCGTCGCACGTCTCGTAGAGATCCTTCGCCCAAGGATAGGGATTGATGTCTCGAAAGAACTCCGAACCGTGATGGTTCACGGTCGCCCAAAAAGACTTGGCCGTCACTTCAAAACCGACATGCTTAGAGACCACGCGAGGCATGGCATCCCATGCGTCGATCTCCTCTTCAAGCTGCGCAGGCAACCCCCAAAGACTGAGCACTTTTTCGCTGAGGTTGGCGATCACGCCATCCATATCGAGGTACACGCAATTGATCTTGTTTACATCGCTCATTGAAACATCTCCGCAATCATGAGAAATAATAAAAGCAACACGTAGTGGCCGATCCCGATGGCCAATACGAATGCAATGGATCTCACTCGTTCGCCAAGTTTCACATGACCTCAAAGTGGTGAGAGTTGATTTGGACCTCGCGACCGATAGTGACGGCGGACCACGACGACCACGCGAGGGTTCTCTTTGTCATATCTAGGAGGCGCGTAGCTTCCGCCCGTATATTTATCGGCCGTCTTTGCCTTATAAAACAGTGCATCCTTGATGCCTTTCTCAACGTTGCCGGGGTCCGGGTGAACCCCGTTTTTGAAGAACGGGAACACGTGCACATCGAGCGGGTCATCCTTGTCCGACTCGATCGGGCAGGTGAGACCTGCGTTATTTGCGCATTCGCGAACGTGCGCAAGGTAGTTCCAGTACTTGAGAATCGCGCGGCTCACCCGATGCGGACCATTCTTTTTTCGATTATGGGTGGTGTATCCGACAGGCACACCAGGCACCGTAAAAACGACCGAACGACGATCCTCGTCTAGACCTTGTTCTTCACGATGATGCCCCGCACGAGGGGCGGCTTCTTTTTCGGTTCTCGCCAAGGATGTTCAAGCTCCTCGAGCATGCTCGAGATCACATGCTTCTTGACGTTACCATAGTCCAGCGTAGGGATGAAGTAGATCCTCTTCATGTGTGAGGGGATCCGCTCGGCATACTTTCGACACCATTCATCGCTTGCGCCTAAAGCCCGATGGGCAGACATGCTCTCACGAAAAGCCGAGCCCTCCATGGCCACGCGGAACCTCGCGTCAGCAACGTACTGAAGCTCGAACTTCGCCGGACCAAATCGATCGCGCTGGCGATAGTGCACCGCCTCATGCGCGAAAAGCGTGGCCCTCTTGCGAACCGAGAAGCTCGGGAACTCGCAGTCCAGCTGAAGCTCGTTGTTCCTCGAGGTCGTTACTCTGGAGTACTTGGACTTCGTGCAGTCTTTTTGCACCATCCGAATGCGGCGCTTGTGAAAGAAGTCCTCGTAGTACTCAAGCATCTTCTCCGGCGTGTCGAGCTCGTAGAGCAGGGGCTCCAAGAAGCTCTCATCACGCATCCATCGCCGGTACTTGCTGCTTAATCGAATGATTCCCATGGCAACCTCGTTACAGTGCCGTCAACCGTTGAGCGGCGAAGCCCCAGTTGACCACGTCATCGAAGAAGGCGTCCACGTACTTCTTCTTGTTGTTTTGATAGTCCAAGTAGTAGGCGTGCTCCCACATGTCCAGGACGAGAATCGGTGCAAGCCCATAGACGAAGGGGGTCTCCGCGTTTTGTGCGGTGATGACCTCCACTCGGTCTTCGCCGGCAGCCAGCCAGACCCATCCCGATCCAAAGAGATCCATGCAGCGGTTCGTGAAGACGTCACGAAACGCCTTCCAGCCGCCGAACTCTTCCTCCAACATCGCCAACACGATCTTGTCGCGCGGCTCACCGCCGCCGCCTTTTTTCTTGGGCTTGAGGCAGTGAAAGAAGAACGAGTGGTTGTAGACCTGCGCCGCGAGATTGTAGATCTCGTCATTCAAGATCCCCTCGGCGGGCAAAAAACCTGCCGGCCGCTCGCCCATGTCCCGATGTCGAGCGGACTGAAGTAATAGCTGCTCCAGTCGCATCTCCGGTGCATCCCGAATCTCGGGGGTCGCGTTCAGCTTATCAATGTACCCCTTGAGATGGCCTCGATGATGCGTGCGCACGGCCTTGGCCGAAAGCGCAGGCGAAAGGGCACCTTCAGGATAGGGGAGCGGTGGCAGGTCGAAGATCATTTCCTCATTAGTTCCTTGATGATGGCTCGCTGAGCCTCATCGAGCGAGTTGTACAGCCGAAGTGCCGCCAACGGCGAGGTGCCCAGGCGTTCGCGAAGAATGTCCAAAGCGACCTGCAGTCTCTCCGCATCTGCATCCAAAACCTCATTCAGCGCTTTGAACTGCATGGGGTTTAAGATGCTGGCGGCCTTCTCCATTTGCTCGTCGGTCAACGAGGCCTTGAGCTCTTTAATCTTGTCCAGCATCGATCAGAAGGGGATTTCGTCGTCGTACACAGGAGCCGAGGCGGCATTCGATGTTGGGTTGGAATGCTGTCTTCCACCCTCTTGAGCAGACCGGGCATCGCCCTCCGCTCGACCGCCCAGAAACTGAACCACGTCAGCGACAATGTCGGTGCTGTAGCGCTTTTGGCCATCCTTTTCGTACGAGGTCGTCTTCAGACGCCCCTCGACGTACACCTGGCGTCCCTTGGAGAGGTACCGCTCACAGGACTCCGCCTGCTTGCCGAACACCGCGATGCGGTGCCACTCCGTCTCCTCCACTCGCTCATTGTTCGACTTGTTGGTGTACGATCGACTGGTTGCGACCGCCAAGTTCGTGACCTGACCGCCGGATGGGAGTTGACGTGTTTCCGGATCCCGGCCGAGGTTTCCGACGATGATGACTTTGTTGACACTTGCCATAGTTCTTTCTCTCTTTCCTTATCCGAGCAAACCGCCACCCCCGCCACGAAATAGGACGAGGATGAAAATGATGAAAATAGCAAAAGCGATGCCGATCCAAAACGGCGCTAGGACCCAAACCCAAGGCCACGAAGCCACCGGGGCGACCTCCAGTACCTTGAGCGTGATGAATACCACGCCCAAAACACCCAACACACCCATTCCGCCAGATCCAGACGAGCCTTCTCGTTCGCTCATTTTAGACTCCTAAAGGACGAATATCCCCACAAGCAACACGATGAGAAAAATCAAGGCGACCGCACCACCATACAAGATGGCAGGGTTAGCGATCACCATGTCATCGAACAGGCAGTCCTCTTCTTCGTCGTGGTTCATCGCAGCCCCTCTTTCTTCTTGAAGTGCTCAGGAAATACCTTGCGAGCATCGCCGTACTTTTCCTCAAAGCAATCCAGCTTCTCAAGTCGGAACTTGATCTCGTGAAGGATCTCATTGAGGATGGGGGTCGCCGGAATTTCGGGGTGATGCGCCCTCGACTCCATCAGCTTCGACTGGATGATCATCTGGATGTCGTAGTTCTCGAGATCGCGAGCGAAGTCCACTCGCTTTGCGCCTCGGCCATACCGACGGCCGCCCTTGTCAGGTGTGAATTCTTTCTTCTTTGGTTCATTCATGCATGTCACCGTGCGCTAAAACATGGAGAGCTGACGCTTGGTCATCTTCTCGTAGACCTGCTTCGTCATGAGTGCGTCCGCGTAGGCGGTGTGCGCGTTCTCGTACGGGATATCGTAGTATTCACACACACCCTTAAGGGAGATTCGCTTGAGTCCCTTGGGGACCAGGTGCTCGATCGCCATGGAGAGCGTATCCTGGCAAGAGAACGTAATGGGGTTGGGGTCCAGCCCTTTCATCCTGCACTCGGTCTCGATCATGGGGACGTCAAATCGCATGGCGTTGTGGCCGATGAGAATGCAGTCCGTCATGTACTCCATGATCTTCGGGTACACCTTCTCAAAATCCGGAGCGTCCGACCAATCGGACGCCCTGTACCCCGTGATCTCAAGCGCGCGGGCGTCGAAGCGATCGGGGAAGCGCGGTTTAATCTTCGTCTCCCATGGCCCGAGGATGTCATGGATGAACGCAATCTCAATGCATTCGTGGTGCCCCAGCTGGAGCCCGGTCGTCTCGATGTCAAAAAAGCATCGTGGTCGTTCAATAATGGGTGTTCGCTTGAAGAACATACCTGTTCACATACGCGACGAACGTCGTCGCTCCATACGTTGCCACGGTTAGCGCCGGTTCGCAAGCAAGATGATGGCCGCTGCGCCGAGTGCACCGAAGATGATCGGCGCGTGGCGCTTGGCGGCCTCGTGGATCTTCTTGAGCTGGACGTAGTCGTCCACGGCGTCGTAGGCCTCCTGGGCTTTCTGCTTCGCCCAGTCCAGCGTCGACTGCTCTTCTTCTGTCGCCGCGCCCATGAGCGGCTCCGTCATGGATGCATCGAGATGCGCGAAGCTTTCCATCAGCACCTTCTTGAAGTCCTCCGCAAGCATTTGCTGCGCAGCCTTACTCTTCGGACGGGCGATGCTCATGATCTGAGACAGGTCGTTGAGCAATCTCGATGGCGTCTCCAAATCACGCCACGCGGGCGGGTCTTTTACCTCCATGTCCTCAGGGTATTCCCCATCAAGGATGGGGTCGAGGACGTAGTTACGGAGGTCTTCAGGTGTGTCTGCGCCCTCAAAGGCCGCGTTGTACTCCCCCAGTCGAAGGAGGAAGGCGTTGGCCGTGTCGTCCCAGGCTTCGAGCGCGGGCTCGACGGCATGCGTCTCCGATACTTCTAGAAGGCCTTGCCTAATCTCCAGGGCCGCCTTCAGCTGAAGGTCCATCATTCCAATCAGAGACTCGAGGACCACCTCATGCGGGGCATGGTCGTAGATATCCGTCACCCGTTCGGCGAATTTACCGACCGTAATATGCGCGACTTTCAGTTTCATTGGAGCATGCGTTCTTTATATTCTAGCATTTTGGCGCATTAATATGGAAGGGAATGCTTCGAGTCGATAGGCTCGAGGGGTTTTCCTTCATTTTGCGCTTCTTTTTTCGCTCCGCGCGAGCGGCCTTGGCCTCCTCGGCCTGGCGCTTCTTGCGCTTCTTTCCGCTCTCTTTTTCGCGGGTCCTCTCCCAAAATTCATACAGGGAAGACTTGCTAGAAGGTAGCACGGAGTTCTGCCATCGCCAAGCCCTCATCGCCTTGTCGCGATCCATGACGCGTAGGATCTCCACCTGCGTGAGCCTGTCGATGGCTACGGCGCCTCTGATGCCCTTTTTGACCGGGCGAATCTTGTCGTGGGGCACGTCGATCGTGCGGATCTCCGCGATGTAGGGCGCGTCCGCATCCTCACGACGAAGCTTCATTGCGAGCGCTGGCGAACAAGCGGCGTAGAACTTTCCAGCCTGCGCTTGATCGTACTCCTTCTTGGAGAACCCAAAATCCTCCTTGTGGACGGGGATGTAATACACCCCGCGGGCGCACTCGTTCCAATACTGGTCCGCGAACTCCTCGAAGTCATCGATTCGATTTGCCAGGGTCGCCAGCGCCACCTTCGCGATGCTTGGGCGCGGATTGGGGACTGCGCCCTCTCTCCTGGCGCTTGCGTTTTTTCTCGGCAATGGACTCATTCTCCTTTAGTAGTTGGTAGAGGACTTGAGCCGCCCACGGGTCACGAGGCGTTGGAGTGTATCGTCCAGACCGGATTTCGTGCTCCATTTGGGACCAGTCCATCGATTGATACTCATCGGCGAAGCCCTCGAGAACATCGGAGGAATCCGTCTGATAGAATCCGGGGCGACGTCGAGAGCGCTTTCGCTCGCTACTGGCTCGTCGCTGGTACTGGTATCGGCGAGACTTAGGGCGCTCTTCTTCCTCTTCTTCATCCAAAAACTCATCGTCGTCGTCCCAGTCCTCGTCCACCCAATCGTCTCTTCGGGGCATCGTTCGTTCCTTATTCTACCAAAGAAAGCCGGTTTGGCTCAATGCGACTTTGCTCAATGATTCTTGTGTCCTGAAAGTATCCGTCCCGCTCGAGCGTCCTCAGGTCTCCATCGGAGACCTTTCGGAGCTGCCGAGCAATTTTTGGAAATCCCTCTTGATCCGCAAACGAAGCGATGTCTTCGGCAATGATGCTAGGCAGGATTGAGGGTTCATAGATCAAGGGTAACCCAGAGGCGTCAATCTCAATGACTCTCATGTCCGATCGAGGGATGCCCTCGGCCATGTACAGCGCTTGCTTGGAGCGCTCCGCGCTTGTCGTCGTGAAGATGCCCGCCGGGCGACCGCTGACCAGGCCTTCTTCAATAATGCGGGGCGCAAGATGAATGAATGTCGCATGGTAAAGAGTACCCTCATGCGCCGGGCGGTAAAAGCCTACATCTTCTGCCATTTTGTATAGATTTGGATGGCCAATATCTGCCCCATGGGCATTCAGATTGAAGTAGTACGGATCAAGCCATGGTGCGTAAAAACGGAGCTCATATCCATGCTTTTCAATCGGGTGTGGGGGGAAGTCGTCAGGATCATCAGAAACAACATCAGGAACACGAACAACCTCAAGCCGAGCGCCATTAGGCAGATCTTTCTGTGCCGTCGTAATGAACTCTTGGTTCCCTGGGTTCGCGCGCGCCCTATTTACTTTTTTTTTGAGCCCTTCTTGCTCTTGCCCCTGCTCTTCTTAGGCTTCGGCAGCGGGCCGCAGGCCCACTTCTCGCCCTTCTTCTCGCAGTACTTCTTGACCTGAGCCCACGCCACGCGACCGCCCGTCTGAGCGTCGCCGTAGTAATCCTTGGCGGCCTCGTAGGTCTCGACCCACATCGGGTAGTACTTCACCGGAAGCTTCCCGAGGCGAATCTTCTCCTTCTTGACGAAGTCCGACGCCTGCTTTTGGGTCAGCTTACCCTTGGGGGCGGGGTTCGTCTTCAGTCCGCGAGACTTGATCTCGTCCTCGTACATCTTGAGGGTCTGCATGGACACCTCGTACCCTGCGGGCCCCAATTCCTTCCTTGCATCCTTCATCGAGGCAAGGTGGTCGCGAAGCTCATCCCGCTTGAGC
>Ga0209986_10004090_pt1 | contig 12505 bp, 10 predicted proteins | sample BlataG_FD_183168 | JGI IMG/M metagenome (GOLD analysis project Ga0209986, IMG submission 183168) | Deep subsurface microbial communities from Black Sea to uncover new lineages of life (NeLLi) - Black_00105 metaG (SPAdes) (version 2) | ecosystem: Environmental > Aquatic > Marine > Oceanic >...
GGCGTGATGACGGCGTGAGGCACGGAAGTCTGGCGACTTCCGCTACAGGGAGAAATGGGCGTGATGACGGCGTGAGGCACGGAAGTCTGGCGACTTCCGCTACAGGGAGAAATAGGCGTGATGACGGCGTGAGGCACGGAAGTCTGGCGACTTCCGCTACAGGGAGAAATAGGCGTGATGACGGCGTGAGGCACGGAAGTCTGGCGACTTCCGCTACAGGGAGAAATGGGCGTGATGACGGCGTGAGGCACGGAAGTCTGGCGACTTCCGCTACAGGGAGAAATAGGCGTGATGACGGCGTGAGGCACGGAAGTCTGGCGACTTCCGCTACAGGGAGAAATAGGCGTGATGACGGCGTGAGGCACGGAAGTCTGGCGACTTCCGCTACAGGGAGAAATAGGCGTTGGGACAGCGTGAAGTCTGATTTCTGCCGGGTATGATGGAGGGAACCGTACACACCGCAAACGAGCAGTTCCCCGCACCCCCGAAAGCCGCCTGTGACCGATTCAGTCTCGCCCGCCGCTGCCGACGCCCTCTTTTCCGCCCGTGTTTCTATTGAGCAGGTCGAGGAAGGGACCGAACTGGCCCCGAAGTTCGACGACAAGGGATTCATCCCCTGTGTCACCACCGACCATGCCTCGGGCGAACTCTTGATGGTCGCCGTCATGAACCGGGAGGCCCTCGAAAAGACGATCGCCACCGGCGAGGCCCACTACTTCAGCCGCAGCCGCCAGTGCCTCTGGCACAAGGGGGCCACCAGTGGCCTGGTCCAGAAGGTGATCGAGATGCGGATTGACGATGACCAGGACTGCGTCTGGCTGCGGGTCGAGGTGGCCGGCGGGGCCAGCTGCCATGTCGGCTATCGGTCCTGCTTTTACCGGAAGGTGCCGGTGGGCGGGCAGCGGGCCGCGGGAACAGCCCTTGAGTTTCTGGAAACTGAAAAAACCTTCGATCCCAAGGCGGTCTACGGCGACGCCCCCAACCCGACGCAGTTGTAGCGTTCCTCGGTGCCGGGCCTGCTGCCGGGCTCCCACGTTCACGTTCGCAGTGTGAGAAGACTCCATGCACGACCCAACCATCACCCAGCTGTCGCTTGTCCGTCAGCTGAAGTTCTGCGCCGGCCACCGGCTCTATCGTCATGAGAGCCGCTGTGCTTTTTTCCACGGCCACAACTACCGGGTCGATCTCGAGGTGGTCGGTGCCCACGGCGGGGTCGAGGTCGATGACGTCGGCCGGATCGTCGACTTTTCCCTGATCAAGCAGCGGATGCTCGGCTGGCTGGACGACCACTGGGACCATGCCTTTCTGATCTATGAGGCAGACGAGAACGCTCTGGCCGCCATCAGGCTGGTCGAGCCGGTGAAATACTTCGTGATGCCGACCAATCCGACGGCCGAGAACATGGCCCGCTATCTGTTGGAGGTGGTGGCACCGCATGTCCTTGCCGACCTCGGCGTCGTTGCCCGGCAGATCTGTCTCTGGGAGACGGCCGAGTCATGTGCTGTGGCCACGCTGGGCGAGCAACAGCGGACAATCGCCCCGGAGCCACCACGGGAGGCGGTCATCATCGACAGCCGGAACCTGGTGCAGGCATGACGCAGCGGCCAGCGACCCCGGGGCTGTTTCCAGCGACCCGGCTGCGGCGGAACCGGCAGCACGGCTGGCTGCGGGCGCTGGTGGCCGAAACCAGGCTGTCACCTGCCGACCTGATCTGGCCGTTATTCGTCCATGAACGGGAAGAGTCTGAACCGGTTGCGGCGATGCCTGGGGTCGAGCGGCTGCCGATCGACGGGGTGGTGAAGGCGGCCGCTGAGGCCAAGGCCCTTGGTATTCCGGCAATCGCTCTGTTTCCGGTGATCGACCCCCGCCACAAGACGGCCGACGGCAGCCATGCCCTCGACCCTGAGAACCTCACCTGCCGAGCCGTGCAGGCGATCCGGGCCGAGACCGGCGATGCAGTCGGCATCATCTGTGATGTCGCCCTCGACCCCTTTACCACCCACGGTCATGACGGGCTGCTGGAGGATGGCCGGATTCTCAACGACGAAACCGTGGCTGTGCTCCAGCAGCAGGCAGTGGTCCTGGCCAAGGCCGGCTGCCATGTCGTCGCCCCCTCCGACATGATGGACGGCCGGGTGGGAGCCATTCGGGCTGCGCTCGATATGGCCGGCCGGCAGGATGTCGGCATTTTGGCCTATGCCGCCAAGTATGCCTCGGCCTACTACGGACCCTTCCGCGACGCACTCGGCAGCCATGCCGCCCTCGACACCGCCAAGGCGCTCGGAGTGGCTGACAAGAAGACCTATCAGATGAACCCGGCCAACAGCGATGAGGCCCTCCGCGAGGTGGCCCTCGATATCGAGGAGGGGGCCGACATGGTGATGGTCAAGCCGGCCCTGCCCTATCTCGATATCATCCACCGGGTGAAGGCAGCCTTCGGCGTACCGACGCTCGCCTACCAGGTCAGTGGCGAGTACGCGATGATTCAAGCCGCGGCCGCCAATGGCTGGATCGACGGCGAGAAGGCGGCGGTTGAAGCGGTGCTGGCGATCAAGCGGGCCGGGGCTGATGCAGTCCTGAGCTACTTCGCCCCACAGCTTGCCCGGCGGTGCTGAGCAACCGGTCCCGACGCTTCGGTTCAGGCTTACCAGCGGCACTCCTCGCGGAAATAGAAGGGTGAGGGGCGTGGCCCATGCCAATCGAGCGGCGTTGGAAACGAGCGCAGCCCGGATGGCGAAGCGACGTTTCCGTCGAGTGAGTGAAGGACAGGATGTCCGGAGCGAATGTCCGGCGAGATGGCATGGGCCACGCCCCGACGCTGCGCGAACGACCCAGGAAACACCCACCAGCAGAGAACTCAGGTTGACCAGTGTCGGCAGGTTTTCTGATGATTAGAGCATCGTGGTCACCACCGACCGCCCCGCTCACCACCCTTCCCCGCTCTTGAGGATGCCATGCACCTGTTCAGCCGCCCGGTTCTGTTTTCTGTTCTGCTGGCAGCGGTGGCTGCCACCGCGATCATGCCGGTGCCGGCTCACGGCCAGACCCCCTCCGCCGTCGACACCGAACTGGAGCGGGTTCGCGGCCACTGGCGGGTGGTTGAGCTGCTGGAGAATGGCCAGGAGATTCCGGATGACCAGATGCAGTACTGGCTGCCGGGCGGCGGTAACCTCGAGATCGTCGACTACACCGTCCTGTTCGAATCGCCCCTCAGCGGAGCCAAGACCACCCGCGAGTTCCGGATCGATCCGACGAGCTATCCCAAGCGGATCACGATCAAGAACAAGGACACTGAAACCGGCAAGGGTATTTACAAGTTCGATGGTGGCAAACTGGTCGTCTGCATCTCGCGGGACACCGCCCAAGTGCCAACCGAGTTTGCCGCCCCGAAGGACTCGGCCCGCGCGCTCGTCATCCTGGAGCGGTATGAGCCGAACAACTCAGCCACACCCAAGGGTGCCCCGCGGCCCGCCCCCAAGCCGGTCCATGCCAACCCGCCCGACATGAGCCAGTGGAAGAGCGCCGAGGTGACGCCCCCCGCGCCGCCGCCGTCGGTCGTGCCAGCCGGCGGCGTCACCAGCCGGGTGCTGACCGATGCCGAGGTTCGCGAAATGGCCGTCGGCACCTGGCGGATGACCGACAACGAGGGCTCGGTCGATGTCTCGTACAACGAGGACGGCACCTTCCAGACCTACCGCTATTACCAGATGCTGCAGAACTTCCAGTACGTCTTCGTGCCGACGCCAATCTCCAGCGGCACTTGGCAGATCTCCAACGGCCGGCTGGTCTCGCATGTCACCGCCTCGTCGCGGGCCGACATTGCCAACCAGACCTACATGCCGGCGGTGCGGTCGATCTCCGCAACCGACCTGATTCTGGTCGACAACTACGGCCGGGTCTCCCGGGCCGTCAAGGTGCGGTAGCCGCGACCCGGACACGCAGCTCTCCCAGCTTGCCCCATTTCCTGTGCGGTTTGCCGCCAGCCGGCAAACCTGCGGTGGTTTCTCGGAGAAGCTGCGCGATCCTGCCGATTCTGCCGATAAGGAAAGCTGAGTCGGTTGGATCGACCGGGAACGCTGCAGCCCGGGCTGCAGTGGCCGGATGCGCATGGAGGCCCCGTCGTGCGGCGACCGGGAGACTGGTGCAGATTGAGCGGGCGACTGCTGGCGGCAGTCTGTGGTATCGGTCTGCTTCTGCTCAGCCTCGCGCCGGTGCTCGCCCTGCAGCCGGAGGATGATTTCCCCGGCAGTGTGGTCGATGAGACACGGTTTGAGCGGCTGCAGTTTCAGCCCGAGCAGCTGCCAAACCCGGCACCCTCAGCCCGGCAGCCTCGGTCCCGACAGGGCACGGTGCTTGACCCCAACCAGCCTGGCAATATCCGTCGTGGGGCCGGCGAAGGGATTGGTGGAGGCGGCGCAGGGGGAACTGTCCTCGACCCCAACCAGGTCGGCAATCTTCAGACCAGGCTCGATGCCCTGGAGGCTCAGGGAGAAGAGCTGCCGTTGATTCGACTCAGCGGCTTCCTACAACTCGACGATGCCCTCTACAGCCAGAACGCCCGAGCCCTCGCCTACTTTGGTGACATGCAGGATGGCGTTGGATTTCGCCGCGCGCGGCTCCAGGCGATCGGCAAACTCACCGAGTTCACGGCCTTCACCATCGAGATGGATTTTGCCCAACCGGGCCGGCCGAGCTTTGTCGATGTCTGGGGCGAGAAGTCAGAGATACCCTTCTTCGGCACGATTCGGATCGGCCAGTTCCGCCAGCCCGGCACGATGGACAGCTGGACGAGCGTGCGGCACCTGAACTTTTTGGAGCGTTCGGCGCCGTTTCAGGCCCTCGACCCGTTCCGCCGGGTGGGCATCATGGCCTACTCAATGAGCGAGGACGAACGAACCAGCTGGGCCTACAGTATGTTCGGCACCGGGCTGACGTTTTGGAACGGGACGAGTACCACCTATAAGACCTTCGGTGACAACAGAACCGGTACCCAGATTGGTGACAACGGTGGCGTCTCGTTCTCGTCTCGGATCACGCATCTGGTGCACTACGACGAGCCGTCGGAGGGCCGCTATTTGCTGCATGTCGGCACCGGCTTTCTCTACAGCCAGCTGGGGGGCGAGGGCACCAGCGGGCCATTCGCCAAGACCTACCAGTCCGGCACACTCCCTGAGTTCTTCCTTGGTGATCCCACTGGTGGTAACGTGACTGCGGCCGGCACGCCGCTGGTGCTCGACACCGGCCGGTATCTGGCGACTGATTTCAGCCTCTACCATCTCGAGCTGGCATTCAATCGCGGCCAGTTCAACTTCCAAAGCGAGGTCATGCTCGAGCCGGTCAACCAGCTTGGCGGCCCACTCATACTCAACACGGGAGCCTACATGCAGTGCGGCTATTTTCTGACCGGCGAGCACGCCGACTACCTCAAGACGGCGGGTGTGTTCGATTACAACGTCGACCCGTTCACCCCTTTTTTCGGGACGGGCCGCAAGGGTCGGATCCGCGGCTGGGGAGCATGGGAAATCGCCTTTCGCTGGAGTTATGTTGACCTCACCAGCCGTAACCTCAATCCGGCCAATGAACTGCTCAACCCCAATCCGATCACGCCACCCCCGACACCGCAGTTCGGCACGCTCAACGAGTCAACGCTCGCGATCAACTGGTGGTGGAACCGGGCCATGCGGGTGGAACTGAACTGGATTCACAGCATGCCCAACTACGTCGGGGTGGGAGCCGTTCCTTTTGACATCGTTGGAACAAGATTCCAAGCAGAGTTTTAATTTCACGCGGACGGGACCATCCCTGGCCCCCGTTCGCGTGGGGGTGAGAACGGAGAATGCACCATGAAGTCAATCCTGCTGGCGGTGTTTGTTGTGGCGGCGGCCTGCGTGGTGGCCGAGGAGCCGGAGAAGCTGCCCGAGAACCGCGACGGCCACTGCGACCGCTGCGGCAGCTGTCAGGGCATCCGTCGGGTGCCGGTGCCCAAGCCGGTGACGAAGAAAGAAACCAAGGTCTGCTGGGATGCCAAAACAGAGGACGTGATCCTGCCCGGCCCGAGCTGCCTCTGCGGCAAACGTCACGGCCGGGACGACTGCGGCTGCTTCTGGTACCAGCTCTGGAAGCCGACCTGGGCCAAGGTGATCACCAAGACCCTGCCCGTCAAACGCGAGGTCGCCCGCGAGGTGCCGGGCTTTGAGTGGACCGTCGAAGAACGGTGCTGCCACTGCCGGTAGCCTCTGCGGTTCAGAACCTTTCGCAGTTGTAAGTATCTGCGGCTTGTGAAAATAGGTGGTTGAGCGTAGACCTGTGGTCGGCGGAATGACAGCACGTTCGCCAGCTACCGCAGCGTCCGGCAGCCGGAGGATGGCATTGGACCGCACCTCGGATTGACCACATGGAAATGGCCTGCTTTCGGCACCGCAGTGCTTGCCCGGCCGCCACTGCGTTTCTTCTGTTTCTGGCAGCACTGGCCCCGGTTTCAGCCGCCCCACCACCAGCTGTGGTCGGCCAGTTGCCCGTCGTCCTCGGCCACAAGATGGACCAGCGGGAGGCCGACCTTTCGGCCGCTGGGCCAGTGGCCCGCAACCTGCCGATCGGGCAGCGAATCTACCGGACGGTGGTGGAACTCGAGACCGATGCCGCCGGCACGGTCGGCGAGAAGGTTGACATCGCCCATGTCACCCTCGGCGACGAGGGCCCGGTTGCCAAGACCATCCTCCGGGGCATTCTGGTGGTCTCGAACAAGCCGACGACGGGAACGGCGAGCGATGTTGTCCCAGCGGCACCGAGCGAACCGGAACCGGCTACCACTGAAACCGCCGAACCTGCCGACCATCCCGAGTTCTACGAGACCCGCCTCGTCGGGCTGGCGGTCACCGGCGGGCAGCTGGAATGGCTGCGGATGGCCGAGGCTCAGGGGGTGCTGCGAATCCGGCCGACCGAAGTGCACGAGGCCGGTTCGCTCGCCGAAGAACTGCTGCACAACTTCGTCACCAATCTGTTTCAGCCGCTGCTGCTGTTTTTCTTCATGGGCTTTCTGGTGCCGATCCTGAAAGTCCCCTTTGAGTTTCCCAAGGCGCTCTATCAGAGCCTGGTGATCTATCTGCTGATTGCCATTGGCTGGCACGGCGGCGAACTGATGGCGCACCTGTCGTCCCGGGAGATCGCCGTGGCCGGGGGGCTGGCCGGGGTCGGCTTTCTGACCAATGCCTTCATCGGCTACCTGGCCACGGTAATTCTGGCCCGGATCAGCCGCATGCGGCAGATTGATGCCGTCACCGTGGGGGCCTACTACGGCAGCGACTCCGCCGGCACCTTCGTGACCTGCCTCGGCATCCTGTCGATGCTCAGCATCCTGCACGACAGCTACATGCCGGTGATGCTGGCGGTGATGGAGATCCCCGGCTGTCTGATCGGGCTGTTTCTGATCTCGCGGCTGCGGCGGAAGGGCATGGACCCTGCCGGCAACATGCCGGGCGAGGCTGGCTATACCGCCCCGGCCAAGCAGGCGGCTGGCAGTGAGTCGATCTTGAGCCCGAAGATCCTTCACGAAGTCTTCCTCAACCCCGGGCTGTTCATGCTCTTCGGCGGTATCGTCGTCGGCTTCATCAGCGGTGTGCAGGCCCTCAAAGATCCGTCGATCGTTGAGGGGCCAAACCATCTCTTTTTGTTCATCTTCAAGGGGGCCCTCTGCCTGTTCCTGCTCGAGATGGGCATGACCGCCAGCCAGCGGCTGCAGGACCTCAAGACGGCGGGCATCGGCTTCATCATCTTTGGGCTGGCCGGGCCGGTCCTCTTTGCCACCCTCGGCATGCTGATTCTGCACGGCTATAGCCTGGCCCTCGGCCACGCCTTTGAGCTGGGCACCTACGCTCTGTTTGCGGTGCTCTGCGGGGCGGCGTCGTACATCGCCGTGCCAGCCGTGCAGCGGATTGCGATTCCCGAGGCCAGCCCGACCCTGCCGCTGGCGGCGTCGCTGGGGCTGACCTTCACCTGGAACGTGACGATCGGCATCCCGATTTACATCGAGATCGCCCGGCAGATTGTCACAGCGGTGCCAGTGGTGGGCTGATCGACGGGACGAGGCCGCGCCCGGCACGATGCGTCCAGGGTGCGTGCCCGGGACAATCATGGCCCGCAGAACCGGAATTCTTGATGCAATCGGCCCGGACTGCCGATGAGCACATTCAGAGAGCACTCCCCACCTGAGAGGGGTTCTCTGGCGAGGGCCCCTCCCTTCCCGAGCCTGCCGGCATGACCAGCAGCCGAGCGGTTCTCGGTCGCGCGGAGCCCGGAGGAATTCCTGTGCCATGCCTGCTGAAGTGCGAGAGCGAACGGGGCACCGGGCCATCTTCGGCTGTCTGGTGTTCGCCGCCTGCCTGGGCCTGGCCGGCGAAGCCGCGGTGGTGGCCCAGGCTCCCGAGCCGGCAGGAGTGGACACCGGTGTCGAGGCGATCCCGCCACCATTGCCCGACGAGTGGCAGGCGGAATGCTCCGATGCCGTCTCAGCGTGCCCCCAGTGGACTGGCTGCGCCGGATGCACCGGGGGCGGCTGCCCTTCTCGCGGCGGCCGGTTCTCCGTCGACTACGACAGGGGCTTCGCCATCCTGCCCCGCGATCCCGACGAGACGCCGTATTCGCTGCAGATTCGCAACCAAAACATGTTCCGCTACGACGGCTTTTCTCGGGCCGAGCCTTCCTGGACCGACAGCGCGGGAAACACGGTCCCCATCAACAACTCAAGCTATTTCGGAATCCCGCGCGGACGGTTGATCTGCTTGGGCACTGCGCTCCTGCCCCGGCTCTCGTATCGGCTGAACATCGACTACAACTCGGTCACCAGCCAGCCGATCGGGTTTCGTGCCTTCTGGTTGAGTTACCGGTCCAGCAAGGCCTTCGAACTCTACGTGGGGCAGTCGAAGGTGCCGGGATCACGGGAGTGGATTGAGACCGCCTTCGCGCCGCTCCAGAGCGCCGACCGCACCATGGCCACCACGTTCTTCCGCCCCAGCCTGAGCCAGGGCATGTGGATCATGGGCGCGGCCCGCGACGACGTCTACTACCACGCAATGGTGTCAAACGGGTTCAACACCCTGAACCTGATTCCTCAGGCGATCAACAACCGCTTTGCCTGGTCGGCCTCGGTCTGGTGGGAACCTGGGGGCGGATTCGGCCGCGGCTATTCCGATCTGCAGCATCACGAGGAGGCTGCGGTCAGGCTCGGGGCCTGCTTCACCTTCGCGCTTGGCAGCGGCAATCAGGCCGACAGCGATGCGGTTGAAAACTCCCCCGTTCGGCTGTCGGACGGCACGATCATCACGACGCCGGGGGCACTGGCACCCGGCGTCACCCTGCAGTCGTACGACATCTCGCTGGCCGCGATCGACTGGGCCTGGAAGCACCGCGGCTTCGCCCTATCGTCGGAGCTGTACTTCCAGGAACTGCTTGGCCTGCAGGCCACCGGGCCGCTGCCGATTGCCTCGACGTCGGCCTTCGGCGGGTTTCTCAAGGGGGGCACTTTCGTCGTGCCTCGGGAAACCGAACTGTATGCCCGTGCGTCATACGTAACCGGGGCCTATGGCTCGGGCTACGAGCTGGGGTGCGGATTGAACCATTTCTTCCTCCCGGGAAAGGACAACCTCTTTTTCACCTTCGACGCCGCCTGGCTGGAAAACTCGCCGGCCGGCCAGAACCGGACCGGCTTCGTGGCCGGCCAAACGGGCCTGCTCGCGCGGACGCAGATCGTCGCCGTCTTCTGAGGACAACGCCCCATGCCACTCACCCGCCTCCCGATCCTCATCGGCCTGTTCCTGTCGGCAGCACCGCTGAAGACCGCTGCCCAGGAGCCGGTCGGCACTGGTGAACCGGTCATCACCGAGCGGCTTGCGTATCCGTATTCGATCGATCTGTTGCCCGTCGATCCGGCGCCGCCAGCGTTCCGGGCCACGGCCGACGAGCCGGACAGTTCGCCGCCAGCCGCAGGTGACGCCTTTGGTCCGATAACGGTGACGGGAGATCTCTTCGACCGCTGGCTCTCGACCAAGGAATCGGGCATCACGTTCGGCGGCCGGGTCACGCAGTTTGCCTTTGGGCTCGCCGGCGGCGTCGACCAGCCGGTGCCGCCGCCACTCGGCCGCGGCGACGTCTTTCCATACACCGGCCGCAGCGAATACGACGCGGTCTTCGACCTCGAGAAGTTCGGCGGCCTGCCCCACGGCCGGCTGCTCGTGCGGGCAGAGCAGTGGTATGGCGAGTACGGCAATGTCTCGCTGCGGGCGGGCACCTTCACACCGCCGGTGTTTCCCGCGCTCCTGCCGCCCCGGCCGAACGCCGCGGGCGTGCCTTTCATCACCAACTTTCTCTTCACCCAGCCGCTGTCGCCCAACTGGGTCGTCTTCGGCGGCAAGAAGGACGTGCTCGGCTCCTTCGACCAAGACATCTTCGCCGGCGGCGACGGCACCGACCAGTTCGTCAACCAGGCGCTGATCGCCAATCCGCAGTTCCTGGTGGGGGCGAGCGACCAGTTTGGCCCCGTCCCGACAGCCCTGTTTGGCCCCCGAAACGGCCAGGGACTCGAATGGTTTTACAACATCCAGGCCACGCCCTGGCTGAACATCACGCCCGATCTCCAGTGGATCCACCCCGGCCTCGGGGCGATCGCCACTGCCAATGCCTTCGTGTATGGCGTGCGGGCGAATGCGACATTCTGACCATCGCGGCCGAAGCCCATCAGGGCCCGCCCGACGCTCCCTGCTTCAGGGTCTCCATGACCCTGTCAAGTGAAAAGCTGGCGGCCTTCATCCGTGGCGGATAGTCCTTGAACGTTGCGAGGAACTGCCCGACATAGGCCTGGGCCGGCACCAGCATGAAGGCGCGGTCGATCAGCCAGTCGTAGTAGGTGTTGGATGTGATCGAAGCCCGCTCATAGGGATCGCGGCGGAGATTGAACACCAGCGGGATGCGAAGGGGCGTGAAGGGCTCCATCCAAACGCGGAGCGTGCCCTGCGTCTTCTGCTCCATGAAGATGAACTTCCAGTCGGCATACCGCAGCGCCGTCAGATCACCGTCGTCGGAGAAGTAGAAGACCTCCTGCCGCGGACTCGGCGTGGCCTGGGGCTCCCTGAGGTGATCGACCAGGCTGTAGCCGTCGAGGTGCACCTTGTATTCGCGGCCGAGGGCGGGCGACCGGTAGCCGTCGAGCAGATCCTGCTTGATGCCGGGCTTGCCGGCGGCTGCCAGAAAGGTCGGCAGCCAGTCCATGTGATGCACGATGCCGTTGGAGACGCTGCCGGGCTTGACCACGCCGGGCCAGCGGACGAGGCAGGGCACCCGCCAGCCGCCCTCCCAGTTGGTGTTCTTTTCACCGCGAAACGGGGTCGCGGCCGCATCCGGCCAGGTGTTGGAGTGTGGCCCGTTATCCGTCGAGTAGTGCACGATCGTATTGTCGGCGATACCGAGCTCATCGAGGACCGCCAGGAACTTGCCGATGTGCATGTCGTGCTCGATCATGCCGACGGTGTATTCGTCGGCGTTTGGATGCTCCTTCGTGATCTCGGCCATCCGCTCGTCGCTGATGTGCGTGCGAAAGTGCATCCGCGTGCCGTTCCACCAGACGAACCACGGCGTGCCGGCGGCATGCTGCCGCCGGATGAAGTCGAGTGCGCGATCGCTCGTGTCGTCATCGACCGACTCCATCCGCTTGCGGGTCAGGGGGCCGGTGTCCTCGATCGCACCGCCGGCAAACGACTTGATCACCCCTCGCGGGCCAAACCGCTTGCGGAAGCTCGAGCCGTCAGGCAGCACCAGGTCGCGGGGATAGTCTTCGTTCTCGGGCTCCTCTTCGGCATTGAGGTGGTAGAGGTTGCCGTAGAACTCGTCGAAGCCATGATTCGTCGGGAGGTGCTCGTCACGGTCGCCGAAGTGGTTCTTGCCAAACTGCCCCGTGGCGTAGCCCTGATCTTTCAGCAGACCGGCAATGGTGGGGTCGAGGGTGCTGATACCCTCCTTGGCTCCGGGAAGGCCCACCTTGGAAAGCCCGGTGCGGAAGACACTCTGGCCGAGGAGGAACGACGATCGACCCGCCGTGCAACTCTGCTCCCCGTAATAATCGGTGAACATGATGCCCTCCCGCGCGATCCGATCGATGTGCGGCGTCCGGTAGCCCATCAGGCCCCGGGTAAAAGCACTGATGTTTGACTGGCCGATGTCATCGCCCCAGATGACAAGGATATTGGGCTGCGCGGGCTCCGCTGCGGCGGCGGCGGCGGGCAGCAGGCTGGCAAGCGACACCGCGGCAACCGCCAGCAGGGAAAATCGGTTGATTGTCGTCATGAGGAGGACCTTTCAAAGAGAGGAAGCTCGGGAAGATATAGAGCTGCCAACCACGCTTTGCAAGCAACTGCGGGCGATCAGTCGGTCGAAAGCTGCGACACTACCCGCTGGGGACCATCGGGGATTTTCGTGGGTCGTTGGTCTTTACCGCCGCGTCGGGGCGGTTCCCATGCCA
>Ga0209986_10004091_pt1 | contig 12504 bp, 10 predicted proteins | sample BlataG_FD_183168 | JGI IMG/M metagenome (GOLD analysis project Ga0209986, IMG submission 183168) | Deep subsurface microbial communities from Black Sea to uncover new lineages of life (NeLLi) - Black_00105 metaG (SPAdes) (version 2) | ecosystem: Environmental > Aquatic > Marine > Oceanic >...
AATCCTATATTTCTCATTCAGAACCCTGATCTGTGATGGCTTTATCCTGCCATAAGGAGGCCGGAACAGGTTGCTTTGGATCAGGTTATCTGCACGTTTTATATCCTCAAAATACTTTTTATTACTTGTTCTCCACCCATTCAAATGACTGTATGTGTGATTGCCAACAGCATGCCCCTCATCCTTGATCCGTTGAAAGATATCAGGGTGCCTTTCAACATTCTTTCCCAAACAAAAAAAAGTTGCTTTAGCATTATATTGATTTAACAAATCCAGAATCCAGGGTGTTACTTCAGGATCCGGTCCGTCATCAAAGGTTAAAAAAACATTCTTTTCATCGTTTGGAATGTTCCGGATTAAACCCGGGAACAGAGTTCTCAAAATCATAGATGGGTTAAAATGCATGTAACCATTCAGTTTTTTATTTATCTCTTACATTAACAAATTTGTGCCAAAGGCATTCTCCCGAAGGGATTCTCCCACAGGGACTCCTTCCGAGCTTCGGAGTTTTGGAGCTTAGAAGAATGATATTCCAACATTCCATTATTCCATTATTCCTCCCGATAGTTATCGGGATTCATTGTTCCATAACTCATTATGTCCTTTATTATAATTTAGCTGATTAGTTGTAAATACTTATCAATTTACCGGTTTGGCTATGAACAGTGCGGGTTTTTATTGCACCAATCTTTCAACCTACTCCGATGTTTAATTTATATTCATATTTATCAATTAGCTACATCAGCTCGCATTGTTTATGAGCCTTTATTATCTTCTGGTCTTTTTTCATTTGCCATTTTTGAATATCGAACACCGAACACCGATTAACGATTTTTGATTTAAAATCATTATTCGTTAATCAATATTCGGCATTCAATTTTTTGTTCAATTTTTTCCTGACTTGAAGATAACTTATGAAGAAGTGTATAATAAAACATATTCTTTAAATTTCTCTTCCAGGGGCTTATTGATCTCCGGCTGACTGTAAGATCTTGTAAGCCGAACTAATTCCTGCATTATATGTAATGCCATTTGCTTTTCATTATCCAGGGCAGAAGAAAATTTCCTTTTAAGAGAAAAATAGTAATCAAGCTCTTGGGTATACCGGGAATCCAGTTTCTCAACAATGGTGTTCGCCTTATCTGATTCGTTTATCCTGTAATAGGCTTCAGCAAGAAAAATTGCCCAGTAGTTAAAAGGTATTCGGTGGTGTGGCATGATTTCCAGGCAGTGATCCAGGACCTCTTTGGCAGAATCGGGTTTTTCTTCTTCTATCAGGGCAAGAGCGAGTTGTGAAAAAGAATTCCTGAAATTTGATATCATTCTCCGGTTATTTTCATCAAGATAAACATCCGGATCGGTAATACCACCCCATTTGAATTTATTCATTATATTATCGTACATGATTCTGGTATCGATCTTTCCGAACGACAACCGGGGATTCTTATTTTTAAGCGGAACAATCCGGTACGCCAGTCCTTCCGTCTGAAGATACTCATCCAATCCCAGGTAGGAACTTTCCGGAACCGTAACGGCAATATAAACCGGTCTTTCCCAGTTATTGGTCGCTAACAAGTCCAGAACGATTAAATCGTTCTTATAAACCACATCTCCCTTATATTCCCATAACATAGGTGAAATTATTTTATCAGCCGACCAGATCGGAACGGTTCCGTTAGACACTACTGTTGCAGAGTCAACTTTCAGACTGAATTTCCGGGTTGGGAAAAAGTCAGCCAACTCATTCAATCCAAACGGAGACGGTTTTTTTGTTCTTGGATCATCATTAGCCACAAAGTCAATTAATTCCTTCAGGTCGTAATAATCCTTAATTCTTTCATCAAACAGAACAACATCACGTGTGCCCTGGATATATTTTTCCTGGCTCAAAGAAAAAGGTACAGGATCAGATTCATAGGCTTTGTATCTCATTTGATTTATATACCAATCGGCGCCCAGATAGCTAAGATTAACCACCCTGACATCAGTTCTGATCCCTTCCACTTCCAGGGCATACCACAGGGGAAAAGTATCATTGTCTCCATTGGTGAAAAGAATGGCATGCGGGGCACATGAATTCAAATAATTACAGGCAAAATCCCTTGCTGTAAACCGGCCTGAACGATCATGATCATCCCAGTTTTCTCTTGCCATCAACAGAGGAACAAAAACCAGCCCAAGCACCAAAGCCACTCCCGCGCTTATTTTCCCGGAAAGTTTTTGACTCAGTAGTTCGTATACCGCGAGTATACCCAAACCGATCCAAACCGAAAATGCATAAAATGAGCCTGCATAAGCATAATCCCTCTCTCTTGGCTGATGAGGGGTTTGATTTAAATAGATAACAATGGCAACCCCCATGAAGAAAAACAACAATAATACCACCCAAAAGTCTTTCTTGTCTTTACGGTATTGATAAACAAGTCCGATTATACCCATTATCAGAGGGATTAAATAATAGCTGTTTCGTGCAGGATTGTTTTTGAAATCTTCAGGAAGTTTCTCCTGGTCACCTAATCGTACATTATCAATAACAGAAATACCACTGATCCAGTTACCGTTAAGCACATTTCCATGTCCCTGAATATCATTTTGTCTTCCGGCAAAATTCCACATGAAATACCGGAAATACATATGTCCCAACTGGTATCTGAAGAAAAATTTCAGATTTTCCCCAAATGTAGGCTTGTTCAGGTATCTTGTATCACCCTGCCCTCTTCCCACGGATACTTTTGTTCCTTGTATGTTCGCCCAATTTTTGTAATCTTCAATGTGTTCTGCCTCACGCCCATACATTCTCGGGAATAATGTTGTAAATTCAGGATGATATTTATATTTCAGTTTTCTGTTCGTGACAATATATTTTCCATCCTGTTTGGTATAGGTTCGCTTCCCCGCCTTAACATCAATCAGAGGGGCATTATAATATTGACCATGGATCAATGGCCTGTCGCCGTATTGTTCACGGTTTAAATAAGATAAAAGGGCAAAAAGATTATCCGGGTTATTCTGATCCATTGGAGGATTGGCTAAAGACCGTATGATGATAATAGAGAATGACGAATAGCCGATGAGAATTACCATTAAGCATATAAGAACGGTGTTCCAGAGAACTTTACCCTTTTGTAGGGTATACCGCAATCCCCAGGTTAATAAACCGATGATAGCCAAGGCATAAAAAATAATCCCCGAGTTGTAGGGTAACCCAAATCCGTTTACACTTAAAAGTTCGAACCAGGCAGCCAGCTTTACAGCATAAGGAATTATTATATACATCATAATTCCTAATAGCAGAACAGCTATAGTTGCGGCTGATATGATGCCTTTTTTCGAAGGTTTATATTTTCTAAAATAATATACAAAGACGATGGCAGGTATAGCAAGCAAATTCAATAAGTGAACTCCTATGGATAAGCCCATCAAATAGGCAATAAATACCAACCACCGGTTGGCGTGTTTATCATCAGCAACATTCTCCCATTTCAATATAGCCCAAAATACTACAGCCGTGAATAGTGATGAGGTTGCATAGACTTCGCCTTCAACTGCCGAAAACCAAAATGTATCGGAAAAGGTATAAGCAAGAGCGCCAACTACACCACTGCTCAAAATAGCAAGGGTTTTTCCCGATGTTAATTGATTTTCTTTGATAAGTATCTTTTTCGCCAGGTGAGTAATGGTCCAGAAAAGAAAAAGTATGGTAAACGAACTCGCCAATGCTGATAGCGAATTGATCATAAATGCCACTTTTGAAGTATCACTTCCTGCGAAAAGAGAGAAGAACCTGGCAATTAGAAGAAACACCGGGGCGCCCGGAGGATGGCCTACTTCCATTTTATAGGATGAAGCAATAAATTCCCCGCAATCCCAAAAGCTGGTTGTTGGTTCAATAGTAAGCAGATATACTGCTGTTGCAATTAAAAAAACTATCCACCCTGCTATAATATTTATTTTTTTATAAACTCTCATGAAAAGTTTCCTTATTAAATAATTCTGTTTCCTGTTCAATCCAAACAAAGAACGAAAAATTTTATGTAAAATTAAAACACTTTAATAATCAAACACAAAAAGGAGCCGGACTGTCTGTATTCCATAAAATAAATTACTTTTGCCTATTCAGATCTGATAAAATGAAGAAAATTCTTTCATATCTGTTTGTATTATTTCTTGCATCCATTTTTTGTTCTTCTCAGGAATCCGAGAAGATATATTTAAACTATAGAAAAATCCATCCCTCCGATAGCAACCAATTATTTTTGACAATAACAAATACAAATTTTGTTCAAAACCGTGAATATTTTAATCCTTTCGTTGACGGATATACGCTGATCGGATTTTTCCTGAAACCTGAAATAAATTATTATCATGGCTCAAGAATTTTATTAAGAACCGGTGTACATTTAACCAAATATTCAGGCCTTGACAGGTATAGTCAGGCTATTCCCACTTTTTCATTTCAATACCAGATTGATAAAAAATTATCTATAATAATGGGCACTTTATATGGAACACTAAACCATCAATTGACAGATCCATTATATAAATTTGACCGGTATTTTGAGAAAAACGTTGAACAGGGCATTCAGATATTGTTCGATTCAGAATATTTTAAAACAGATATTTGGCTGGACTGGGAAAAATTTATTTTTAAAGGGGATCCTTTCAGGGAAGTTGCAGTATTTGGTATCTCATCCCTTGTAAACCTAAGCAGTTCTGCAAATTCAACCAGGTTTGGTATTCCGTTTCAAGCGCTGACAGCTCATCAGGGAGGTCAAATAAATACAACATCTGATCCTGTTGAAACCCTGATGAACTTTGCAACCGGTCTTACTATTGATTTTGACTTAGAGAATACATATTTCAAGTCTGTTGGGATACATCCTTTATTTATTGGCTATAAAGATCTTTCCCCGACAAAAATCCAAACTTATTATGAGGGATTTGGTTTCTTTCCTCAATTTTATCTTATGGCAAAAAACTTGAATTTATATACCGGGTATTGGTACGGGAACAAATATATCCCGGTTCGTGGAGATCCAATGTTCAGTTCTGTATCGGAAACCAGTCCCGGCTACTATGAGCCTGAACGACAATTGATCACAATAAAATTGGTTTATTACCCGACTATCAATAAATATATCTCAATGGGTATCCGGCTGGAATCCTACTTCGACCTGATAAATAAGAATTTTGATTATGCATTTGGATTTCATGCGGTATTTAATCATCGATTTTTCCTCAGGCAATTTTGATGATGATTTATCTTTTCAATACAAATCGCCATGGTTTGTTTTTCCAATATTTACCGGCATAATTTATCCCAACTCTTGAAGTAGCAAAAAAATTAACCCCTTCATTACTATTTTCCAACCAGATTCTTTTTGAAAAAACTAAATCCTCACCATAAAACGATTTATCAATTGACAGGTTCCTGGTTAATTTTCCAGGACCACTAAAACCTTCTATCCTTCTTATCAAAACAGCCTGAGGTATACTGTTTTCGCCGGTTACAATATTTAGCATCCAGTACATCCCATAAATAAAATACACATAAATCTTACCTCCTTCATGGTACATTATCTCTGATCGTGAAGTTCTTCCCTTGCTGGCATGACACGCCAGATCCTCTTCCCCGCGATAAGCCTCAACCTCTTCAATGACAAATCTCGAAATAATGCCGTTATCAAATTTTCTGACAAGCACCTTACCCAGTAATTCCGGAGCAACAACAAGAACATCCCTGTTATAAAATGGCCTTTTTAATCTTTTTCCAGGCATGGAGTAAAAATAGTTTATTGTTATTTGCTCAGCGCCCCGCGCTATTCTTTTCCAAACAAAAATAATGAATAAAAAAAAGAAAAAAATGTAGCCCCGGCATGAGTTTCCAGGGTGTCTTCATTCAACATCGATAAAAATGCAATGAGGAAGAACATCATGAAAAAATAGTTCCTAAATCCTTTTTCGAGAATAACCGGATATACTATAGCAAAAACACAATATATAAAACCAAAAACACCAAATGCCAGGAAAAAGGTAACGAATTGATTATGCGCACGTAATCTCCATTCCGGATTCAGCCGGGATTTGGATAATTCATATTGATTTTCAAATGCTAATTGAAGATCTCCGGTACCTACACCAAACCAAAAATTATTCCTGATGATCTGAATTGCGGTTTTTAAATACTCCATTCTTTGCGTTACAGAATGTCCGCCCGGATTCCCACCTTTCCGGTAAACATCGATCTGCCAGATTATATTATAAATCATTGGTTTTAACCCTGCCTTACTCCGGTATATATAATTAGCCAACCCTTCTTCAATATTTGTAATATCTTCCTCATCAAGTTTTGAAACACCTATTGAATCTTTCCGAAAACCTTTTGATGTTAAATACCGAATTAAAGTGTATTTTAATTCCTGGCCTTTCCCGTCATGGCTGTTATAATCAACTGTACTTATTCTATTCCATTCATTGTGCAATTCTTCTTCACAAAGAAATAGCCAAACATACCTTCCGTTCTCAAGTTGCTTACTGCCAAAATCATGAGAATATGGCCTTCCGTTTACAGTCGTTTGCTCAATATTTTCGGGATCTACTACCTCGACCCTGTAAAAATCGGCAATTGATCTTGCAATGTATGAAATGGATAACAATGGAATGGTAATTAAAATAATCAGCATAAAGTATTTCAGCATAAAATTCGGGATCCGGCTTACCCATAAACCAAAAAAGATATAAAAACATGCCAGAAGAATCCCTATACCTGTTTTCGAGCGAAGCAGAAATAAAAATAAAACCAACCATATTATAACCAGTGAATAAATTACTTTTTCCAGTCTTACCGGTTGGTATTCTTTTGATAATAAAAAGTAACCCAGTAAAAAAATGGCTACGTTTATTAATAACGCAAAACGAATGTGGGAAATGAAAATAGATATGTCTCTTATATCGGTAACAGGTTGACCTGTAAGACCAGATAAAACAACCGTACTAATTATAGTAGCTACAAAAACGGATGAAATAAAAAATAACAGGATAATTTTTAGTTGCTTCTGCGAAAGCGGTCTTGAAGTTCCTAAAATCAGCGGTAAGGCAACAAGTGATAGTTTTATCTTGATATCATTAAAGGCAAACTGAAAATCCGAGGTATTCAATAACCAAAACCCATGTATTAAGACAATGGAAATAAAAACAGTTATGCTTTTTCTTTTCTTTAAAATGTTCAATTTTTTTCTAAAATCCCCCTCCAATATCCAATTGCCGAGTAAAATAAAAATTGAAACACTCATGCCAAACAGGGATACAGGCAAGTTAATCGCCAGCAATATCAACCCCAGGATATATAGATTGAAATGATTTATTATTTTATATTGCAGCATGGATAACCTTATCATCATGGAACCTTAACCTCCAACATTGTCCAGGATGTTCACGTAAAAATGGTGAGCAGAATTTTTATAATTTTCAGAAAGGGAAGGATATTTCCAGGTCTTTGCAAATATTCCTGCAAAGGTTATTTTTTAATTCCCTATGTCTCAGAACGGAAGATATTTTATTGTTTACCTGATTAACAAAAATTGAATGATTTCCTCCTTCCCGGAGCATTTTACAATTATTCATTACCAAATGTTTAATAAAATCATGTCTTTTCATACTCCTAAAGAAATTTCTTCCGTAATAATTTTTCGTTTTGAAAATCCTTTTTTAACGGATGAAATTCCCTTTTGCGCCATTTTACGTCTTACTTCCATAACCATTGTCAGCGCTTCAAGCAAATTGCTTCTTGCTTCTTCCAGTGTTTCGCCCTGGGTGTTCACTCCGGGCATTTCTTCAATATAGGCAATATATCCCCCTTCTTCTTCAGGAGAAAAAACTGCCGTTAGTTTCATGCTAGTTTTCATTAATTTCTGTTTAAATAAACTGAACTTCTTAACAAAAGTAATAAATTATGTTTCATAAAGGGTGCTTTATTGCTGGAAAGAATTTAATGAAATCACTTTTATTAATAAAAATAATTGTACTTTTGCAAACCACAATTTTCGGGATTGAAAAAACAGGATATTTATATCAATAAAACTTAGGAAGACAGTGGATTCATTAAGCTATAAAACAGTTTCAGCCAACAGAGAAACGGTTAAAAAGGAGTGGTTAATCATCGATGCAAACGATCAAATTCTTGGACGGCTTGCATCAAAAGCTGCATCCTTATTAAGGGGTAAAAACAAACCAAATTTTACTCCTCATGTTGATTGCGGTGATAATGTAATTGTTATTAATGCAGAAAAAGTTCGGCTTACAGGGAAAAAATGGACAAACAGGCAATATTTTAGTCATTCAGGTTATCCCGGAGGACAGAAGATTACTACTCCTGAACAGTTATTGGCAAAAAAACCTTTCGCCCTGGTAGAACATGCTGTCAAAGGGATGCTTCCCAAGAGTCGATTGGGTAATGCAATTTTTAAAAACCTTTATGTTTATGAGGGTTCGGAGCATCCTCACGAAGCACAGAAACCAAAACAAGTTGATCTTAATTCTATTAAATAAATCGTATGGAAGTAATTAATAGTACAGGCAGAAGAAAAGCAGCTATTGCCAGAATTTATGTAAGCGAAGGTAAAGGACAAATTATCATTAATAAAAGAGACTACAAAGAATATTTCCCTACCAAACAATTACAATACGTTATTCAACAACCCTTGAATTTACTCGAGGTCGATGAGAATTTCGATATTAAAGTCAATTTGTATGGAGGTGGAATAAAGGGCCAGGCTGAAGCATTGAGACTGGCCATCTCCAGGGCTTTAGTTAAGATCAATCCGGAAAATAAACCTGCCCTAAAAACGAATGGTTTTCTCACCAGAGATCCCCGGACCGTTGAAAGGAAAAAACCCGGACGACCGAAAGCACGTAAAAGATTCCAATTCAGTAAACGGTAAAATTTGAAAAATAAGTTTAGTATCTAAATTGCTATGACTCCTGTCGAAATGGATTATGGACTACTTAGCAATTGCCAAATAAAGAATGTAAACTAATATTAAAAGAAATGTCAAGAACTTCAATAAAAGAATTATTGGATGCAGGTGTACATTTTGGACACCTGAAAAGGAAATGGAATCCAAATATGGCTCCCTTTATCTTTATGGAGCGCAATGGAATTCATATCATCGATCTTGAAAAAACAGTTGAAAAACTTAATGAAGCTGCTGCTGCCATAAAACAGATCGCAAAATCAGGTCGAAAAATATTATTTGTTGCAACAAAAAAGCAGGCAAAAGAAATCGTAACTGACAGTATAAAAAAAATCAATATGCCTTATGTTACCGAGCGATGGCCGGGGGGTATGCTTACCAACTTCCCAACAATCAGAAAGGCAGTTAAGAAAATGGCAACAATCGATAAAATGGCTTCCGATGGTACATTCGGCAATCTTTCTAAGCGTGAAAAACTCCAAATTACACGTCAAAGAGCTAAACTGGAAAAAAACCTTGGAAGTATTGCCGGTTTAACACGTTTGCCTGCAGCTATTTTTGTGGTCGATATATCAAAGGAATATATTGCTGTCCGTGAAGCCATCAGATTAAGCATACCTATATTCGCTATGGTTGATACAAATTCCGACCCGACGATCATCGATTTTCCAATTCCCTCAAATGATGATGCATCAAAGTCGATTGACCTTATTATTTCTATTATGGCTAATGCAATCCGGGAAGGATTAGAGGAAAGAAAATTAGAAAGAGATAAAGAAATTACTGAAAAAGTAAAGAAAACAGAAAAAAAGGAAGTTACAGGAGAAGAACCACCTGAACTCACTGCAAAAAAGGAAATAGTTGCCGAAGCTGTTAAACAGACCGGGAAACAAGAAGAAAAGACAGAAAAGGTAAAAACCGAAGAAAAATCTGCAGTTAAAATTGAAACTCAAGTAAAAAAAGCAGAAGCGCCAAAAGAAAAAAAGAAAGAAATTGTTGAAAAACCGGAACCCAAAAAAGCAATCGTGGAAAAAACAGTCGTCCAAAAACCAAAGAAGACAACTAAAAAAAAGACTCCCGAAAAAAAGTAACTAATCAGTATGATGGGAAGAAACCAGAAACAAGACAAAAGATAAAAGTAGAAAAGTCGAAACCCATAACTCGTAACCAGAAACTACAAACAAGAAACCGGAAACCAGTATAGAGAAATTCTCGAAAACTGAATACTTAAAAAATTAATTATAAAAGCAATATTTGATTGATATTTTATACTAATTTTGGTTATTCCTAAAGGCTAAGGGCGCCTACGCTAAAGCTTCAGCGACAGCGTGCTGAGGCTGAGGCTACGGAAGATAAAAGGTTTTAGGATTTTAAAAAATTATTATTTGAAATAACATATAAAGATTTCATTGATATGCCTGCCCCATGAAATATTGCTTCGCAATTTCACAGGGCCTGTTTGGCAACTTAACAAAGTGATCTCACGAGCAGCAAGTGGGAAAGTTTGAACGAATGAAGTGAGAGAAAACCTCATGAGCGAAGCGAATAACTTCCGACTTGTGGGAGCGAATAAAAAGCATTTACATTACTTTTAAAGATTTATGAAGTTACCAAAACATATCCTACAGAAGAAAGATTATCGGATATTTTAAACGTAGATTACCATCATCTTGTATTCACTATTCCCTATTCCCTGGCAACTGAGGAGCATTACCTTGCTAATGCTAAAGTAATGTTATATATAATAAAAAGAGAAAACTTAGAAAAACATAATAATTAAAGTGAAGAAAATAGGAAAGGTATTCATAAAGACAAAAAAAAAGTCTAAATGAAGGCTAAAAGGTTAATATATGCAGTTAAAAACCTTAGCCTTAGCCTCAGCCTTAGCCTTTTATAAAATAAGTTTTATTACATACACATAACTTATTGTAAATCAATAAACAATTTTGAAATCCCGATACGTTTATTATGATACAAATTAAAGCAGCTGAAGTAATTAAATTGAGAAAAACCACCGGGGCTGGTATGATGAATTGTAAAAAAGCCCTTCAGGAAGCAAGTGGTGATTTTGAAAAAGCAATTGAAATCATTCGAAAAAAGGGACAAGCCGTTGCCAATAAGCGAGCTGACAGGGAAGCAGGTGAAGGAGTTGTATTGGCAAAAGTCTCCTCCGATTCCACACGAGGAGCAATGGTCGCCCTTAATTGTGAAACAGACTTTGTTGCCAAAAATGCAGATTTTATCCATTTTGCCCAAACCATTCTTGATATAGCAATTGATAAAAATCCATCCAATCTTGAAGAACTAAAGAAACTGCAAATCAACAGTGTAACTATTGATGATGAGGTAATTAATAAAATCGGAATAATAGGAGAAAAACTCGATTTGAGCTATTTCGACAGGATCGAGGCTCCAAAGGTGATTTCATATATCCATCCGGGTAACAAACTGGCGACCCTTGTCGGACTGAGCCTGAAAAATGTGGAGCAACAAGTTGGGAAAGACATAGCCATGCAGGTTGCTGCAATGAATCCTATTGCTATAGATCAGGGTGACGTATCGCAGAAGATTATTGACAAGGAAATCGAAATTGGAAAAGAACAAGCCAGGCGGGAAGGTAAACCTGAAAACTTGCTTGATAAAATTGCAATGGGAAAATTGGGGAAATTTTATAAAGAAAGTACCTTAATGAATCAGGCTTTCATTAAAGACAACAAAAAGTCGATAAAACAATACCTGAAAGAAACAGACCCAAACCTTAAAGTATTAGCCTTTAAACGATATTCACTAAGAGATTAATTAGAGTTTGTCCATAAAGTCAGACACTAATTAACCGAAAACTGAAAACCAACAAATGTATAAAAGAATCTTGCTAAAACTAAGTGGCGAAGCTTTATTGGGCAAAAGAAATTACGGTATTGATCCTGTACAACTTACTGATTATGCCGGTCAGATAAAGGAAATCGTTGAACTTGGTGTTGAAGTGGGAATAGTTATTGGTGGGGGAAATATTTTCAGGGGACTTGAAGGTCTGGAAAGTGGAGTTGACAGGGTGAAAGGAGACCAAATGGGCATGCTTGCCACAGTAATTAACGGTTTGGCTTTACAATCGGCTCTGGAAATAGCAGGTCTGAAAGCGAGAACGTTTTCAGCAATAAATACAGAACCGGCTGCAGAATTTTATAGTAAGAAAAAAGCCATGGAAGCTCTCTCAAAAGGAGAAGTTATTCTGCTTACCGGAGGGACCGGAAATCCGTATTTTACAACAGATACAGCTGCTTCCCTCCGGGCAGTTGAAATCGAAGCAGATGTTTTACTAAAAGGAACCCGTGTGGACGGTGTATACAGTGCCGATCCTGAAAAAGATAAAACAGCGAAGAAATTTGAAAGGATCAGTTTTGACGACGTATATCGATTAGAACTTAAAGTCATGGACCTCACTGCTTTTACTTTATGCAAAGAGAACAATCTGCCGATTATTGTTTTTAACATGAACATAAAGGGCAATCTGAAAAAGATTATCCTAAATGAA
>Ga0209986_10004092_pt1 | contig 12503 bp, 11 predicted proteins | sample BlataG_FD_183168 | JGI IMG/M metagenome (GOLD analysis project Ga0209986, IMG submission 183168) | Deep subsurface microbial communities from Black Sea to uncover new lineages of life (NeLLi) - Black_00105 metaG (SPAdes) (version 2) | ecosystem: Environmental > Aquatic > Marine > Oceanic >...
GGGGGAAGCCAAGAGTAGCAGCTAGGTTAGAATCGGGGTCAGCATCTATGGCTAAAACGGAGTAGCCAGCCTCAGCAAAGGTTCGGGAAAGGAGAGAGGCTAATAATGTCTTCCCCACTCCGCCCTTACCGCTAATAGCAATCTTCATCGGAATTTTGTTCTTACCACAATAAAGCTGAGACTTTGGGGGAAAGTTCTCAGCTTCAACCAGTGTTATTATCTGGTAATACCCAACGCATAGTTTATCTCATGGCAAATGAGAAGTCAAGCAATTATACCCGAAATTATTTATTAACCTCACCCCCTTAATCCCCCTCTCCTTCAAAGGAGAGGGGGAAGATATTAAAAGAGGGGGCGAAGCCCCCTCTTAAAACTACTCCCCCCTTCCCCTCTAGGGGAAGGGGGTCAGGGGGATGGGGTCAAGGCTGCGGAGAAGTTTAGTTGATTAGGTGAGGATTTTGGGCTATATTGGTTAGGTCATGAACAAGTTTAGCTCACAAATAGAAAACCATAATTTTGTTAAAGAGCTTGTAAATGACCTAATACCTACTACTAAAAAGGTACCTCGGGGGGCTGAAGAGGTTAAGAAGTACCAAGCGGAGCTTTCAGAATTTGAGAAATACTCCACATCCGTCTTTATGTGGGCGATGAGGGTTCAAGGCTGTTTTGCAACTTTGGAACACGCCAGAGTTTTTCTGAACTATTTTAGAACTAATAAGCGGTACAAAGAAGCTGGAATTGGACGAAGTGATTACATTAATTATCACTACTTCAATTATGCTATCACTGTGGTTAAAATCATGGACATAGCGCTAATTCTTACAAATGATACCTTCCGTCTTGGTAATCCCGCTAAACTGTGCCGTCTTGAATCCATAACCGAGAACTTGTGGGTGCGTTCTACAGGTGTCGACAAACTCCTCAAGGAGCTTAACTCCGTTGTGGAACCATGGCGTGAGCCAAGAAATCGTTTTGTTCATCGTGGACAAACACTTGATATAAGTGGACAAAGGCAAGACAGTAAATTACTGTATCTTTTAGAAGCGTATGACCGTTTTAGTGGACTGGACACATCAATCGCAAGCGTTCCTTTTCATCTAGTCAAGTCTTGGTATCGGTCAGTGGTTTCGGAAGTCTATAAAGAGTTCGACCGAACAGAAAAGCCACTTCTTGATGCTACTAGCGAACTCTTATCGGGGCTGCTACCAATATACAGGTTTTGGCGTAAGATGCTGCCTCAGGTTACTTCTCTTCCGTAACCATTACCTGGTAGATGCTGACTTTGGGCTTCTCCACCAAAAGCGGCTCAACTTGCTTATATAGCTTAATTCGCTGCTCTGATTTTTCCCACGCCTTCCAGTCCCCAATGCCTCGCCATGTGCTTAGCACCGAGATAATAGACGGGTCTTCAGTGCTCGCCAGAGTCTCGCCGGTTACATAGCCTGGATAGTGCATAGCCGCAACTCTGAGTTCCCTGAGCAGCGGCATGAGGTCTCCCCTCATACCTTCCTTTAGGTGACGCTCTATTACAATTCTTACCATTGCTGCCCCCTTTCATATTCCTGCTTTATAAACCTGTCTTCTCACGTTGTCAAGCTCCTCATTCCTATCCAGCCTTCTGCTCCTGTATAAGCTTCTCCCCATACTCAAGCAGAATTTTGGCTCGCTCTGGAGATACCTTCTTTGATTCTAAGTAGGCTTTTAGGGCATCAAGGGGGGCTATCTCTTCAGCGGTCCATTGCCCCAGCCTGAGGCGTGCCTCTCGCTTTATGTCCTTGGCGATAGCGAAGTAATGAGCCTCTTTCATGACATTCCTGATGTCATTATCTCTGAGCTGACCTTCAATCTCCGCTGGCAGGCTAATGTTCAGTCGCACTATGGCATCCTTGACTTTGTCTTCCTGTTCAGCGATAGCCCTGAGCACCGCCGATGTCGGTTCAGCATCCTGTGGCTCGATATTGATATTAACAGTGAGAAAGCGGCGCCCGGTTACCTGGTGGAAGTCAAAGGAGACCCGCCTTTTGCCTGTTTCCTTATCTGGCTCAATTTCTACCAGATAAAAACCCTTGTCATCTTCCGCCTCGCTGAAATCCAGCCGCTCCAGACTACCGGGGTAAACAACGGGGGGATTATTGCTCAAAACCTGGTGCTTATGAATATGACCTAAGGCAATATAATCAAAGGCGGGATGGGCAACATTGCTTAGCAGCAAGGCATGCTCCTGCCCTATGGTCATTGACCTCTCTGAGCCTACCTGGGCGCCGGAGACCCAGACATGGGCGGCTAATATGGCAGGCAGTCCGGGGTCGAGTTTTGAGACGCTGGAAGCAATGATATTGGTTAATGCCTGCTGCAATCTCTGATTTATCTGGTCGAAGGTAAGGTTTTTAGTCTCTTCTCTGGTTAATAGGGCACTGCGCCTCAGCCAGGGTAAGGAGACTATTTGAACCGTCCCGTTATTTGTCGGGATGTAGTAAATTTGGGGGCGGTTGGAGACATAAACATTCTTGACCGCCAGGGTATCAAAGATTTCGGTGGTGGTAGCCCTGCCGATGGCATTAGGCAGGTCGTGGTTACCAATGAGGAGGAAGATAGGGATGCCACTGGTGGACAGACGATTAATTCTTTTAGCAAATCCCCGCTGTTGAGTCTGGGTAGGCTCACGGCTCTTATAGGCATCACCGCAGAAGAGGACGAGGTCCACCCTGTTTTCCAGGGCATAATCTACCACCTGGTCAAGGGCTTTTAGAAAATCAAGTAGCCGTGATGATAAGCCGGTAGCTGGGTCAAGACGACCGTAGCTCTCAACACCAAGGTGAAGGTCGGCAAAGTGGAGGATTTTCAACCCCATCCCCCTGTATCCCCCTCTCCCTTAAGGGAGAGGGGGAAGATTATTTATTAGAGGGCGGAGCCCCTCTTTAACTGTCTCATTCCCCAGTCCCGAGTTTCCTATCCCAATCCTGCTGCCCACCTAGTCCGGTAACCCTAGAGATAGCAGCCGCTTGCTTAACCATCTTCCCATCCCCTAAAGCCAAGAGCAATAACATGTTAGCTAGTTGTTCTTTCCCCACATTCTCTACCTTACAAGCCCTCTTCAGTTCCTTGTCAATTCTCTTCGCCAGAAACACATCTGGTATTGCCATCTTCCCTCCTTATCTCACTCCTTCCACACGCTCCCACCGTCGGGCAGGATAAATAAGTCTTCCCCTTCCAGCTTGGCTTGCAGGGTCTTCTTCAGTTCGGCTATGGGGATTCGTATCTGCTTCAGGCTGTCGCGCTCCCTGATGGTGACCTGCTTATCCTCAAGTGACTGGAAGTCAACAGTAACACAGAAAGGAGTGCCGATCTCGTCCTGACGCCGGTAACGACGCCCTATGCTCTGGGCATCGTCATAGTTTACCATCCAGTGCTGGCGCAGGTCAGCGTATATCTGTTTAGCTACAGAAACCAAGCTCTCCCGCCTGCTCAAGGGCAATACCGCTACCTTGATGGGAGCCAGGTCGGGGTGGAAGTGGAGCAGCACCCGGGTTTCGCCTTCAGCCTGTTCCTCATCATAGGCATCGCAGAGGAGAGCCAGAGCAGTGCGGTCTACACCAGCCGATGGCTCAATGATATAAGGGGTGATATGCTGTTTGGTCTCTTCATCGTGATAGGTCAGGCTCTTGCCGCTAAAACTTGCATGTTGAACCAGGTCAAAGTCACCGCGATTGGCAATACCCTCTAGCTCAGCCCAGCCCATAGGGAACAGATAGTCGATGTCATAGCACTCTCGGGCATAGTGTGCCAGTTCCTCCTTAGTATGCTGGCGAAGCTTGAGATTTTCTCTTTTGATGCCCAGCTTCACATACCAGTTGAGGCGCTCCTCAATCCAGTAGTCAAACCACTGCTTATCGGTCTCTGGCTTAACGAAGAACTCGATTTCCATTTGCTCGAATTCCCGACAGCGGAAGATAAAGTTGCCGGTGGTAATCTCATTACGGAAGGCTTTGCCTATCTGAGCAATGCCGAAGGGCAGCCTCTTTCTGGTGGTATTAACCACATTTTCAAAGTTGACAAACATCCCTTGGGCAGTCTCCGGGCGCAAATAAACCACACTAGCTTGTTCTTCAATAGGACCGATAAAGGTCTTAAACATCAAGTTAAACAGGTGAGGCTCAGTCAGTTCTCCACCGCAGGAAGGACAGCTATCGCCTTGTAAGTCCTCGCTGCGCCATCTCAGGTGGCAGCCCTTACACTCCACCAGAGGGTCAGTAAACCCCTTAAGATGTCCACTGGCTTCCCAGGTCTGGGGATGCATCAGGATGCTGGCATCCAGACCTACCATATCATCGCGCTGCTGAACCACAGCTCGCCACCAGGCTTGTTTTATGTTCCGCTTCAGCTCCACACCCAGAGGACCATAATCCCAGCAACTGGATAGCCCCCCATAGATTTCACTGCTGGGGAAAATAAAACCCCGCCGCCGGCAGAGGGAGACAATCTTTTCCATATTAACCTTTCTTGGTATCGGTTCAGCCACTACTGCCCTCCTTACTCCCTTGGCTGAGACATTGGTTTTCCTCTTGCCCTTGAGAAAATAAACACCAGAAATATCCCTATGGCAATGGTAGCCAGTCCCAGGATAGCTAGCAGAAATATCCACACAGGCATGATGTGTGTTTGGTATGAATTGTAGCTGAAAATATCAAGCATTGCAAAGCAGACTATAAGCTGTGGCAGAGCAACCAGATTGCCCATAAATGATACTATTCTTTCCGGTCTTACCCTGGTGCTCCCTGTTTGCCCGAATAGGATGCCAAGCTTGGTTGTTCCCCAGGCAATGGCTCCTGCCAAAAGGACGAAGAGCAGTTGCGGCACGAGCACCCAGACCATAGTCATCTCACGACTGAGCCACCTATCAGGTGTGCCATCAAGCTCGAAGTGGGCAGCTACCTCGGTGGGAAGCAGGTGATAGAAGTAGGCTGACAGGATTATAGACAGGAGAAGAATGGCTAGCGGCGCTATGATATAGCTCCAGCGGAAGGGCAATCCTTCTACCTTCTCCCTTACGGTGGCTGTTTTTTTACCCTGAGTTAACCGCCGTCTATAAGAGACAAAGCAAATGGTGCCGACAAGACCCACGGCAATGATAATTATGGCTAAAACCAGGATGGCTATTATCAATTTTCAATATTGGAACACCGAAATGGGCTAAAGATAGGGTGCTAATACCCTCATTGGTGATACGATGTTTCTCTGCAAACCTAAGGCGTCAGGCTTGATACCTAAGGCAACACCTATCAATTGGGTGAGGAACAAAACAGGAAGATGGTAATGGGTCTTAAACTTCCTGTTAACTCGGCTTTGATAGGCATCAAGGTTAATCTGACACAATGGACAATCGGTAACGATGCACTGCGCCCCATTTTCTTGGACGCTATGCAGTAGTTTATTACTCAGTTCTAAGGCTAAATCCTCCTCGGACATAATCAAGGAACCACCGCAGCAGCGAGTCTTTAGCGGCCAGGAGACGACATCAGCCCCTAGGCTTGCTACCAGCTCATCAAGCGAGTGAGGAGATTCCGGGTCATCAAAGCCGAAGCCGGGGCGAACCAACTGGCAGCCGTAATAGGGCGCTACCTTGAGCCCGTTAAGGCTCTTAGTTACCTTAGCCCCGATGACCTCCGGTGTAATATCGTTATATAAGACCTCAGCTATATGCCGAACCCGAACCCCGCCGTGGTAGTCCAAATTGCCGGCAGCTAGGGCTTGGTCAACCTGGTCTTTGAGAGCGGGGTATTCTTTGAGATGGGCATCGGCTCTATTTAAAGTGATATAGCAAGAAGAGCAAGGGGTCACCAGGTCAAACCCCCTCTTTTCGGCTAATGCCAAGTTTCTGACTGCCATACAAGTGGCCTCCAGTTTATCCACTGAGCTATAGGGGCTGGAGCCACAGCAATTCCAATCCTCAAGCTCAATCAAGTCTATATCCAGTTCCTTGGCAACATGGGGAACAGAAAGACCTAGTGCTGAAGCAGTGGCTTCCACTGCGCAACCAGGATAATAGGAATAATACTTCATTTAGCACCTCCCAGAGTCCTGGCTTTATCCAGAATAGCTTTAAGCTCGCCTATTCCCTTTATTCTACTTGGCTTTAGCGGCAGGCGCCTATGCAAAAGCAAACCCAGCCCAACAGGTGCCATCTTAAGGGCGGCAAAGGGGTTTGTCCGCAGGAAGAACTTGAGCATCATGCCGAGCTCATACACCCGACCATTGCCCTTGGCAGAATCAACAAAGCATTTATACATCATCGGCGTCCGACTCCGCTTGGTGCTCAAACCATCCCGGATGGCTATAACCTCCAGGGCATGCATAATATCAGTGGGTTTAATGTCCCTGGGGCAACGCACCGTGCAGGTATAGCAAGAGGCACAGAACCACATTGAATTGCTGGACAATAGCTCATTCCTCAGTCCAGCCCCCACCATGGCAATAGCCTGCCGCGGTGGGTAATCCCATCTGCTGGCGGTAGGACAGGAACCGGTGCACATACCGCACTGAATACAGGAGCGGATAGCCTCGCCACCAGGGATGGAACTAACCTCATCTATAAAGCTCACCTCGGCAACTGGAGCTTCGACCATTGTGTCAGCCATTTACATTCCTCCTTATCTCTAAGTCCCCAGTCTTGTTCATACCAACACCCCTTCAATCTCGGCCATAATCTGTTCGGTAGTGAAATGCCTACCAATAATAGCACCGGTGGGGCAAGCTGCTACACACACGCCACACCCCTTACACAGAACTTCGTTAACGCTACACACCTTCTTTTCGTTATCAAGTGAGATAGCACTATAGGGGCAAAGAGCCTTGCAAATCTGGCATCCAGAGCAGAGTTCTTCATCAATATGAGCGATGGCAGCCTCGATTTCTATACTCCCTCTGACAACATTAGCCAGGGCTCTTGCCGCCGCTGCTGATGCTTGAGCCACAGTCTGAGGAATATCCTTAGGCGACTGGCAGCAGCCCACTACGAAAATGCCATCGCTCATTGTAGCTACCGGGTCAAGCTTGGGATGCTTCTCCAAAAAGAAGCCATCGGCACTCCGGCTAATCGAAAACAGCCTGGCAATCTCTTCGGCATCTGCCCTCGGTTGAAGAGCGGTGCTCAACACCACCATATCAACAAGGACACGGCGCTGGCGACCAATAAGGGTATCCTCGCTAACTATAATAAGCTTGCCCTGCTCCTCGGGGTTCTCAACTACATCGGTTACCTCGGCAGGGCGACCGCGGATAAATATTGTACCTTCTTCAAGAACGCGGTTGTAGAACTCTTCAAATGCTTTACCCACGCACCTGAGGTCAATATAGAATTCATAGACCTGAGCCCCAGGGACATGCTCCTTTATCAGGTGACCGAACTTCATCGAGTACATACAGCACACCTGTGAGCAATACTCGTGATACTTCTTATCCCGGCTGCCCACGCAGTGGATAATGCCCACCGTCTTTGGCCTGGAGCCATCCTTCAATACAACCTCACCACCGGTTGGTCCTGAGGCATTAATCATCCTCTCAAACTCAAGGCCAGTAATTACATTATCTAGGCGTCCATAGCCATAATGGTAGAGCGGAGTTGGGTCAAAGGCATCATAGCCAGTGGCTACGATTATATTACCAACCTCCACCTCCACCGTTTCCTCCTCCATCTCCTGATTGATTGCCCCGGCTTGGCATGCCTTAATACACTCCATACACTCCGAGCACACGCCACAGTTCAAACAACGCTTGGCTTCCTCGATAGCTGCCTTTTCATCAAAGCCTAATTCAACCTCGGTAAAGCCCTCCCGCTTCTCCGGGGCAAGTATTGGCATAGCCTGCCTTGCCCTTGCTTCCACCCCATCCTTTGATACCTCTTTTACCCTTTTAATAGGAATTGGTCTTCCCTCTTTAAGGTCGACCCCCCTGAGGTAGCGGTCTATAGAGATGGCTGCTTCCTTACCCCCAGCAATAGCAGCAATGACATCAGCAGGGCCGGAAACCACATCGCCGCCGGCAAAAACACCTTCAATGTTTGTCTGCAAGGTAACTTGGTCAACAACGAGGGTCCCCCATCTGGTGTATTCAAGCTCCTTGGGCAGCATTGTCTTATCCACCCCTTGTCCGATGGCGATAATCACGCTATCAACGTCCATATTGAATTCCGAGCCCTTAATAGGTATCGGGCGCCGCCGACCGCTAGCATCGGGGTCCCCTAGCTCCATGCGGATACATTGGATGCCAGTTAATCGGCCATCCTTGGTTAAGACTCTGACCGGCGCTGCCAGGATGTAGAGGTTTACTCCCTCCTGCTCTGCTTCATCCACTTCGGTGCTAACGGCGGGCATCTCCGCTCGGGAGCGCCGATAGACAATTGAAACCTCCTTTGCTCCTAGGCGTTTGGCTACCCTGGCGGCATCTACAGCAGCATTGCCGCCGCCTATAACTGCCACCCGCTCCCCAAGGTCAACCTTAATCCCTGAGCTCGCCTGTTTCAGAAAGTCGAGGGCGTGGATTACACCCTTGGCGTCTTCATGAGGGATACCCATCTTCTGGCTTATCCCAGCGCCAGTAGCCAGAAATATCGCTTCATAGCCCTGATTGAAGATGCCCTCAAGGTTCTCCATCGGGGTATTGGTCTTTATCTCCACCCCCAGCTCCTCCATATAGCTGATTTCATTATCCAACACCTTATTGGGCAACCGGTATTCAGGAATACCATAGCGCAACAGGCCACCGCTCTGAGGGGCAGCCTCAAAAACGGTAACCGGATACCCCTCTCTTATCAGGTCATAAGCACAGGCTAAGCCCGCTGGACCAGAGCCAATGATAGCTACTTTATCTTCCTTGGTTCTTTCAATTGGGGCAGCCTTTTCTCTCCCCACCCTCAGCTCGTAGTCAGCCATGAAGCGCTTTAGAGAGCGGATGGACACAGGCTCATCAACCTTCCCCCGTTCACACTCTAATTCACAGGGGTGGGTGCAGACCCGCCCACAGACCCCGGCAAAGGGCATAGTTCGCCGCAGCACCTCAAGAGCCTCCCTGAACTTGCCCTGAGAAATAAGGGCTATATACCCCTGGGCATTGACCCCAGCGGGACAGGCAACCCGACAGGGTGGGTAGCCCTGCTTATCGATAACAAAAACGTTGGGCACAGCTTGAGGAAAAGGCCGATAAATTGCCTTCCTCTGACCTAATCCGAGGTCAAACTCGTTAGCTACCTCAACGGGACACGCATTAGCACACTCGGCGCAACCGGTACACTTGTCAACATCCACATATCTAGCCTTCTTCTTTATCTTAACCTTGAAGTTGCCAACATACCCTGAGACATCCACCACCTCGCTATAGGACATCAGCTCAATATATGGATGAGAGCCCGCCAGGCTCATCTTGGGGGTAAGAATACAAGCTGAGCAATCAAGGGTAGGGAAGGTCTTATCTAGCTGTGCCATGTGCCCGCCAATGCTAGGCTCCCTCTCTATCAGGTAGACCTTATGCCAGGAATCAGCAATCTCCAGAGCAGCTTGAATGCCAGCGATGCCTCCTCCCACCACTAGGGTATTGGGGTTGACCGGGACTCTCTTGGTCTCTAGGGGCTCCTGGTAGAAACTGCGCCTTACCGCTGCACTTACCAGAGCCTTGGCCTTCTCGGTAGCTGCCCCATGGTCTTCAGTTACCCAGGAGCAATGCTCCCTAATGTTAGCCATCTCAAAGAGATAAGGGTTTAGCCCTGTCTCCTGGCAAACTCGTCGGAAGGTTCGCTCATGCATCAATGGAGAGCAGGAAGCCACCACTACCCGATTGAGTTCCAGTTCCTTAATATCCTGTCTAATAAGCTCCTGCCCGGGGTCAGAACACATATACGTGTAGTGTCGAGCAATGGTCACAGAAGGCAATCCTCGAGCAAACTCAGTAACTGCCTCCACATCTACCATACCAGCGATATTAGCACCACAATGACAGATATAGACGCCAATTTTCGGCTCCATTTCGCCCTCCTTTGCCTTCTCTGTGTTCGGTGGGGGGATGTCAAGAGGTACAGTCATTAAACCGAGTTATATTAACACATGAAGATGTCGTGGTCAAGAGCATAAGTTTGGTCAAATGAAGATATAACCTTAGTTCTAACAGGGGAGGGATATGTTACCCATCTCTCCCTTATTTATTTCTCTGTTGAGAAATCTGCCAGCTTATCCACCAAACCCTTTTGCCCTATAGCTAGGGTCAGGTCGCTCCGTGTCCTTTCCAGCACCCCACGAACCATGTCAGTAGTACGGCGCAGACCACCAGTTATCGCATCGGGGAAGTCCATGGTAACCAGAGTATTGTAGATGTCATCCATGGCTGATAATAGTTCCTCCCCCTGAGACAGGTTACCCCTCCTCATCCCATCCAATAGGTAGCGCCGAAGCTCACCTACCGCTTCACCTAGTCCGTTCAAGTAGGCGGCGGCATCAATACCCAGTTCATCAGGGTCAGGGAGCCGGTTCCCTGTTACCAGGGCAAGGGTGATACTGCCTTCAGCAAATTCCTTTTGTGCATCTTTGACAAAGCCGGCGTGGCCGAGCTCGCCATAGGCAGAGATACCCTGCTCAGCTTCGCTTAACAAGTTACGGGCTGATTGGAGTAATTTTGTAGCCTGGTCAAACTCCTGGCGATGGACAGCACGGATGGCATTGGCGCAGTTTCGGATTGTCTTGCGACACAGGGGTAGCACCTTTTCTCTGGCGGCATCTTTAGTTGAGAAGCTTTCACGAATCTGGTCGGCAATTGACTCCAAATTATCGGTCAATCCACTCATTTTCCTGCCTCAAATCTAGCTACTATCTGTCGGGCTGCTTCTTCTATATTCTCTGCCCCCAGTATAGCACCAATCACTGCTACCGCGTCAGCGCCGGCGGCCGAAACCTCAGCCACATTGTCCTCATTGATGCCTCCGATAGCAACCAGGGGTAAGCTTACCGCCTGCCTGACTTGGCGTAGCCTTTCCAGACCAACCACCTTCGCCGTTTCCTTGGATGATGTTGGAAAGATTGAGCCAACAGCAATGTAATCAGCCCCATCAGATTCAGCAGCGGTAGCCTGGTCTACAGTAGTTACCGAGCAACCCAGAATTTTATCAATAGGAAGCAGTTTGCGGGCTACTTTAATGGGCAAGTCTTTCTGACCCAGGTGCAACCCGTCAGCACCAGCAGCCAGGGCTAAATCAAGATAGTCATTCATTACGAAAAGCACAGCCTGCTCGGAGCATAGATTCTTTAGCTGCTGAGCTATCGGCAGCAGCTCCCCTTTGCTTCGGAGCTTATTACGCAATTGAATGGTCTTAGCCCCGCCTCGGATTAGCTGGTCGGCTACCTCAATGTGGCTGCGCCCGCTTAGGGCTTGGCTATCTATGATGGCATAGAGCCCGGTTAAATGCTTTGTTTTATCCCGGCGCCATAATTTGGACAGCAGTTTTTGCTCTATGGTATAGAGAGCAAACCGGGCTTGTTTGAATTTCTCCGGGTCTAATTTGGGGGTAGTGCCTGGAATCTTGGACAACTCCTCCAGAATTCTCAGCGATTCCTGAACCCTTCTGGCATTAGCCACTACCATTATGGGCAGCTCCCGCTGTTTCTCCTCCCCAGGGACTTCAATATCAATTCCCACATCGCCTTCTGAGTTTCGGGACTGGATGAGCTGCTGGTTAAATGACCAGTCGCCCCTTAATATCTCATGGCGTATAGTTTTTAGCTGCTGAGTTAGACTGGCATCGTTAAGTATCAGCCGGGCTAGGTCTTCCAGAAGGTGAAGCCCCTCGCCGGCGCGGTTTAGATTGGCATCAATAATGCGCAGCCTCTGTCTTGACATTGCTTCCGGTGAAGCCATATCCATAGCTCCTAGGCAGCTAATTCTAGCACAGCCAGCTTAACAGAGCAAAGATGTTGTACTCGTTCAACACCTTAGTGACACCTCAACTTTCAGCACCTCACCCCCTTTAAGTTTTTGATTTAGGTAACCCTCCCCCTTTATCCCCCTCGGTGGACTGGATGCAATTGCTCACCCAGAGGGATGATGGTTAGAATCTCAATACTTTGTCCATTATAGAATACCTTTTCCATCAGAAGCCTTAACAGTTCTTGCTTGCCAGTAAAGTCCAGGTTGTTTAACCCTATGCTAATCTTCTCTGCCAAGCTCTTAATATGGGCCTCCTGGTTTTGCGTCAGAAACCTCTGGGCAAGCTGTCTTTCCAGTTCAGCCTTTCGCCTCTCTAATTCACCTTGCTCTTTCTGGATTAGTTCCATATCCTCCCGCATCATAAAGTCGGCTATAAACCTTACGGTAGCCTTCCACTAACCGCTTCTGCTCCTCTGGTATTGCCTTTAGCCTGGTCTTCTCCCGGCTGCCTCTCACGGTGCGCTCCCTTATCTTCTCCCGCTCATACTCTGACACCAGCCCCCTCATATTGAAGAACATCCTGTCTTCGGGGGAGGTACCCA
>Ga0209986_10004093_pt1 | contig 12503 bp, 7 predicted proteins | sample BlataG_FD_183168 | JGI IMG/M metagenome (GOLD analysis project Ga0209986, IMG submission 183168) | Deep subsurface microbial communities from Black Sea to uncover new lineages of life (NeLLi) - Black_00105 metaG (SPAdes) (version 2) | ecosystem: Environmental > Aquatic > Marine > Oceanic >...
TGGCTTCTTAGTTTACGTGACCCCAGGAGGATAACATTTCCTTTATTTTGGTCGATTTTCCTCCAATTGGATGTTGGCAGGTATAGCTGACCGTAGACACCATGAAATGCCATGTATCTCCTGTAATTAAATTCACCGGGATTTTGAGAGTACTGAATAGTCTGAAGCGATCCCTGAAAGACTATCCGGTCGCCCGGTTTCAGCATTTTTGCGATGCTGTCCATTTGAAAATACACCAAAACCTTACCCCTGGTTTTTACCCATTTCTTTCCAACCCTGATTGATTTCATCTGCAGAATGCTTTTTACTGATCCGGGCTTATCCTGTGGTGATTCAACTAAATTTGCTATGGCAAGACATTCCCTGTCAATAAAATCAGTATAATTTGATCGATTATTCCTGAGCTGTATTATACCCGCGCCCAAAATAACAAGAAAGACAAACAAAATTACTCCATAAACCCACCTGTACATGTAATTCCGACCCAGCTTTTTAAATAGAAACGCCCCGATCAATAAAATAAAACAAACCGCAAAACAAGGGTATAAAGCATTTTCCCTAACAGGAAAATAAAGCTGAAGGATTATTCCTGCTGTAAACGGAAGCAATAAACGCAGGAAAGGAATTTGTCTGATTTTTTCGCTAAAAGGCATTATTATAACTAATCAGCTAAATCAAAAGGAAAGACAAAGGACATAGCTTCGTAAAAGTAATTAAAAAGGTTAATACTATTCAAATGAAACTGCTACATTTGAATGATTGTGGATTAAGGCTGTCCAAAGGACTCCTGCGGAGAGGCTAATCCTGCTTTTCAAAGCAATAGTTTTATGATGCTGTCGGATGTTTCCATCCGACAGTTAATGATATGTCAAAATTTTAATTACTTCGGTATTCAATGTCAGGTGGAAACACCTGACAGCATTAAACCCGGGATTTTGAACCGATACCCGATGGCTATCGGGGCGATCTCATGAACGAAGTGAATAATAATAAATTCCGATACTAGTACATAGAGGTAATAGATGATTTGGTTTCACTACCTGTCCGCCGTAACGCGGTGAAGGGGGGAGCAGGCGAAGGCAGGGAATATTGGTTTTATTATACTTTTTGGATTACTTTTTTCTTTGGTAAAATGGTCTTATAGCTTACTTCAAATTTCCCTTTTGAGATTGCCATAAGTTTACTTTTCAATAATCTCTTTCTGATGGGTGAAACAAGATCGGTAAACAAAATGCCTTCCAGGTGATCGTATTCGTGTTGAATGATCCTGGCCATAACTCCCTCAAAATGCTCATCGTGAAAAGCAAAATCCTCATCATAATATTCAATTCTTATTTTGGATTCCCTGTTTATATCTTCCCTGATATTCGGAATGCTTAAACATCCCTCATTAAATGTCCATATTTTACCTGTTTTTTCAACTATTCTGGGATTAATAAATGCTTTTTTAGAGTTTCCCGGCAATGGATCATCTTTTTTAAGAGGACTGGCATCGATAACAAACAAACGGAGCGACTTTCCTATTTGCGGACATGCCAAACCGATGCCGTCAGATACATACATCGTTTCCCACATATCCGCAAGAAATTCCTGAAAGTACTCAAAATCAGGTTCTATCTCCACCGCTTTTCCCCGCAGAACAGGATGTCCATAAACCACTACAGGTAAAACCATAAAACAAAAATTAATTCTGTGTTACTATTCAGTCCAAGGCACTGATTATTTGCAATTCTGTAAATTTGATCTTCTATCCAGGTACGATTGCAATATTAAGGCTGCACTTATGGTATCGATGATTGCCTTATCACGCCGTTTTTTCTTCCTTAACCCACCATCAATCATGGTTTGAAATGCAATTTTTGAAGTAAATCTTTCATCCATGAGTTCAACCGGGATATGTGGGAATTTTACCCTTAATTGTTTTAATAACCGATCGACAAATGTTGCTGACTCTGAATGCAAATTGTTCATTTTTTTCGGGTAGCCAACAACAAGTTCAACAACGTTCTCTCTTTCCATATAGGATATCAGAAAATTCATAAGTTCTTTAGCCGGAATTGTTTTCAGACCATTGGCGATCGTTTGTGTCGGATCCGTCACGGATAAACCAACTCTTTTTGCACCATAATCGATACCTATAATTCTTCCCGGCACCTTTCCTTATTTAAAAAGATTATAAATTACAAAGTTAACAAAAAGTAGCTATTCAAAGTCTACAGAGCAAAAAAAAACGGTCACCTGGACCGCTTAATCCTGTATTATACTAATTCTTACTTCTTCGAAAAATCCATTGCTGCCATCCGAACATAAGAATTATATCTCCATTTGGCGTTTTCCTCTGCCGATTTAAACAATACAGCAGCTTCAGCAGGGAATGACTTTTTCAAAGAAGTATAACGTACTTCGGAACCAAGGAATTCCTGGAATTTATTCCAATCCGGTTCTTTGGAATCGAGGGTGAAAGGATTTTTTCCTTCTGCTTCAAGATCCGGATTATACCTGTACAAATGCCAGTATCCTGCTTCAACTGCAAATTTCGACTGATCCTGGGATTTGTTCATACCCCTTCTCAGTCCGTGGCTAATACAGGGTGAATAGGCAATAATCAGGGATGGACCGGGATAAGCTTCGGCTTCCCTGATAGCCTTTAAATATTGTGACTGGCTGGCTCCCATTGCAACCTGGGCAACATATACGTAGCCATAAGTTATGAGCATGGCTCCAAGATCTTTTTTCCTGATCTTTTTACCTGAAGCTGCAAACTTGGCCACTGCACCAACTGGAGTGGCCTTTGATGATTGTCCCCCGGTATTGGAATAAACCTCGGTATCAAGAACCATAAGATTAACATCTTTCCCGGAAGCCATAACATGGTCTAAACCACCATATCCAATATCATACGCCCAACCATCACCACCTATAGCCCATATAGATTTTTTAACAAGGTATTGTTTCAGGGCAAGTATCTCCTTAGCAAGGGGATCTTTTTCCTTTTCAAGCAATGGGATAACTTTTGAAGAGGCTTCGACCGACTTCTTGGCATCATCTTTTGTTTCGATCCATTCCCTGAACACTTCTTTTGTTTCACCTGAGAAGCTGTTGCTTAGGATTGCTCCCTCCATTTTCAGTGCAATCCGGTCTCTCAATTTACTTACTCCGAGCGCCATACCAAAACCATATTCCGCGTTATCTTCGAATAATGAATTTGCCCAGGCAACTCCTTTCCCCTCTTTATTAGCCCGGAAGGGAGTAGACGGAGCTGTTGCCCCATAAATAGAAGAACATCCTGTTGCATTGGCTACCATCATCCTGTCACCAAACAGTTGCGTAAGGACCTTTAGATAGGGAGTTTCTCCACATCCGGCACAGGCGCCCGAAAATTCAAATAAGGGCTGGGCAAACTGACTGTTTTTTACAGTTTTATCTTTTGGCACTACCGTATCTTTATACCCTACCACATTATGCATATAATTCCATCTTTCCACTTCTTCCATTTGGGTACCTAAATGTTTCATAATGAGCGATTTTTCCTTCGACGGGCATACATCTGCACAATTCCCGCAACCCGCGCAATCCAAAACACTTACCTGAATTCTGAACTTATAGTCCTTGATCTGTGCTTTCCCATCAACGGTAACTGTTCCTTCCGGTGCATTTTTTGCTTCTTCATCTGTAAGAAGAAAAGGACGTATAGCTGCATGCGGGCAGACATATGCACACTGGTTACATTGGATACAAAGTTCAGGCTGCCATTCCGGAACATTAACGGCTATTCCCCTCTTTTCATATTGCGTGGTTCCGGGAGGGAAAGTCCCATCCTCCCTGTCGACAAACGCGCTCACGGGCAGATCATCGCCTTTAAGCAGATTAATTGGTTCAGCAACATTCTTTACGAATTCCGGAATATCCCTTTCGTCTTTTTCCTCCTTAACTTCAATATTCTTCCAGTCTTCGGGAATATCAATCTTTACCACCTTTCCTCCCTCATCTACTGCCGAAAAATTCATATTTACAATCGCTTCGCCTTTAGCACTATAGCTTTTTACAATCGCTTTTTTCATCTCATCAACCGCCTGGTTATACGGTATTACTTCTGATACTTTAAAAAAGGCTGATTGCATAATGGTATTTGTTCTGGTACCCAAACCAATTTCTTCAGCAATATTTGTGGCATTTATTATATAAAAATTAATTTCATTTTCAGCCATCTGTTTTTTCATCGTATCAGGTATCCTTCTTTTTGTTTCCTCAATGTCCCAGATACTATTCAACAGGAATGATCCACCTTTTTTCAGTCCCTTGAGCATATCATATTTATCCAGATACGATGGAACATGGCAGGCTACAAAATCAGGTGTATTTACGAAATATGTCGAGCGAATGATATTATCACCAAATCTGAGATGAGATATTGTTATACCACCTGATTTCTTTGAATCATAGGCAAAATAAGCCTGTGCATACTTATCTGTATTTTCCCCAATAATCTTTATTGAGTTTTTATTGGCGCCAACAGTACCATCAGCTCCGATCCCAAAAAATTTGGCTTCATAAGTACCCTTGGGAGCAATACTTACCTCGGGAAGCAATGCCAATGAGGTGAATGTAACATCGTCAACAATTCCAACAGTAAACTGATTTTTTGGCTCAGGCAACTTCAGATTCTCATAAACTGCACGAATATGAGCTGGTGTTGTATCTTTCGAACTGAGACCATATCTTCCTCCAACTATCAAAGGTTTGTTTTCTTTTTCGTAGTACAAATCCCTTATATCGAGATAAAGAGGTTCACCGTTTGCTCCAGGTTCTTTGGTTCTGTCTAATACAGCAATTCGTTTAACGGTTTCAGGCATAGCCCTGAAAAAATATTTTGCAGAGAACGGCCTGTAAAGATGAACAATCAATAGCCCAATTTTCTCGCCATTGCCAACCAGGTAGTCGACAACCTCCCTTGCCGTTTCGGTAACCGATCCCATTGCAATAACTACATGTTCAGCATCTTTAGCGCCATAATATACAAATGGATGGTATTCTCTTCCTGTTAATTTTGTAATTTCCTGCATATAATTTTCAACAATGTCAGGTACAGGTTCATAAAACCGGTTAATGGATTCTTTTGCCTGGAAAAAAATATCGGGATTTTGCGCAGTACCCCGGGTGACAGGATGCTCGGGGTTCAGAGCATTGTCTCTGAATGCCTGTAAAGCTTCATAATCTATCAGGGGGGCAAGGTCTTCGTTTGTAAAAGCGTCGATCTTCTGGACTTCGTGTGAGGAACGGAACCCGTCGAAGAAATGAAGAAACGGAATATGGGATTTTATCGCGCTTAAGTGTGCGACACCAGCCAGATCCATTATTTCCTGAATGCTTCCGCTGGCGAGCTGAGCAAATCCGGTTTGGCGGGTTGCATAAATATCGCTATGATCGCCAAAAATGGATAAGGCATGAGCGGCAATGCTTCTTGCACTTACATGAAACACGCCCGGCAATAATTCCGCAGCTATTTTGTACATATTCGGGATCATCAATAATAAACCCTGTGAAGCTGTAAAAGTAGAACACAGTGCGCCTGATTGCAATGAACCGTGAAGAGCGCCTGATGCCCCTCCTTCAGATTGCATTTCTACCACATCTACCGTTTCGCCAAATATATTTTTTCTTCCGTGTGCTGCCCATTCGTCAATATATTCTGCCATGTTTGAAGATGGAGTAATGGGGTAAATACAAGCTATCTCACTAAACATGTAAGCAACATGCGAAGCAGCATAGTTACCTTCACATGTAATAAAATTACGTTTTTTTGTCATTTTATTATCCTTAAGTAGTTAATTAACAGTTTATTAATAAAATATGTTCCGTTGAGCAAAATTAAAATAAATCAGCAAGAAGAGGAAGATTCAATAAGGTAAAATACTCCTTGTTCAGTAATTCATTTTGATTACAAATAAGCACCACCATACAGTCATTCCCTGTTAAATAATGCTCCGCATTAAATCTTCGATGTTCTGTTTGTTTTATGCCTGTGTAAAATTAACAGGTTTCCGGAAGGTATTTTATGAATTTTATCAGGGTATCAAAAAATGTATAGGAATTTGCGAAGCTAAGTTCTTGGTTTTTATTGACTGTTCATTGAAATCAGGAATTCTTCATTTGATTCAGTTCGCATTAACCGGTCGCGCAGGAATTCCATGGCTTCGACAGATGTCATATCAGTCAGGTAATTTCTCAGTATCCAGATCTTGTTCAGGAGGTTTTTCTCAAGTAAAAGTTCTTCTCTCCTGGTACTTGATAAAGGAATATCAATCGACGGATAAATTCTTTTATTGGAAAGCTTTCTGTCAAGCTGAAGTTCCATATTGCCCGTTCCCTTAAACTCCTCAAAAATCACGTCATCCATTTTTGAACCGGTTTCAGTAAGAGCTGTGGCCAGAATCGTCAGCGAGCCGCCATCTTCAATATTCCTTGCGGCGCCAAAAAATCTTTTGGGCTTTTGCAGTGCATTTGAATCCACCCCACCTGAAAGAACCTTACCTGATGCAGGTGCAATTGTATTAAAAGCCCGGGCCAACCGGGTAATCGAGTCCAGTAAAATAACAACATCATGGCCGCACTCAACCATTCTTTTCGCTTTCTCCAAAACAATATTTGCAACACGAACATGTCTCTCAGCCGGCTCATCAAAAGTTGATGCAATAACTTCAGCTTTGACATTTCTGGCCATATCCGTTACCTCTTCAGGTCGTTCGTCAATAAGAAGGACTGTTAAAAAAACCTCAGGATGATATTTGGTAATCGCATTGGCAACATCCTGCAGCAGAATGGTCTTTCCTGTTTTTGGCTGTGAAACAATTAATCCACGCTGGCCTTTACCGATAGGAGTAAACATATCAATCACCCGAACGGAAAGATTCCCTTCTCCGCGTTTGCAAAGCGTGAACTTTTCCTCAGGAAACAGAGGAGTTAAATAATCGAAAGGAACCCGATCCCTGATGTAGTCAGGACTCCTTCCATTTATTTCCTGAACTTTTATTAATGGAAAATATTTTTCACCATCCTTAGGTGGACGAATACTCCCATTTAAGATATCTCCCGTTTTAAGACCGAATAATTTTATTTGCGATTGTGAAACATATATATCATCGGGGGAATTCAGGTAGTTATAATCTCCTGATCTGAGAAAGCCATATCCATCAGGCATGATCTCCAAAACTCCTGAAGAAGTTATGATCCCATCAAAATCATAGGCTTTTTCTTTCTTCTCTACATGCCGTTTTTGATAACGGGGAGCTTCTTCTTTTTGATACTCCTTTCTCCTGTCCCTATATTCCGCCGTTTTATCTTCCCGGGCAAATTCACTTCTTTTTACTGTTTCTTTAGCTTCTTCCGTGGTGGATTTTTGAGAAGGCAAGGATGGTAATGCAGTTATTTCAGTTCCCTTAATTTCCGGTTTATCCGTAATAAATGTATCCTTATCCGCTTTTGCAGTTTGAATTTTGCTCCTTCTTCCGGGTCGCCTTTTTTCTGTTCTTTTTCCTTCGGTTGCAGTTATAGCCTGCTGATCCAGAATTTTATACACCAAATCCTCTTTTTTTAAGGAATCTACTCTTTTTATCTGCAATTGCCTGGCAATTTCACGTAACTCAGATGCAAGTTTCTTGTTCAATTCTAAAATATCATACATAATTATAATAGAAAATTTTAAAATGTTTAAGGTTTAAAAGAATTAAATAGAGATGAAAATAAGTAACAATTAAACGGAAATATTGTGATTAAAGTAAATTAAAGGGATAAGGAAAAGCCTAATTGATATAGCGATCAGGAAATTCACTGCAAGTATAAGCAAATCCTCAGAATTACCAAAAAAATAATCAAATTATTTGTCAAATAAAAATTTGCTTTAAAAATAAAGAGAAAAAGTTCTTTTTTCTCTTTATTTTTTCTACTTAATCTATTTTTGTACATTGCAATACAACATTAATCCGGTTATTTTATGAGTCATTTAGTAGCCCCTTCTTTATTGGCTGCCGATTTTGGTAACCTTAAGAAAGATATTGACATAGTAAACACCAGCCAGGCAGACTGGTTTCACCTGGATATAATGGATGGTGTTTTTGTTCCGAACATCTCTTTTGGATTCCCTGTAATCGAATCTGTGCGAAAGTATGCCCAAAAACCCCTTGATGCACATCTTATGATTGTCAACCCTGATAAATTTCTGGAAAACTTTAAGGATTTAGGGATTTTTAATTTAACCGTTCATTACGAAGCCTGTACACATTTGCATCGCACTGTACAAAAAATCAAATCTTTGGGAATGAAAGCCGGCGTTTCGTTAAATCCACATACCCCGGTTTATGTATTGGATGAAATAATTACCGATGTCGATATGATACTCATCATGTCAGTAAATCCGGGGTATGGAGCCCAGGAATTCATTCCTCGATCTTTCAAAAAAATCAGAAAACTCAAAAAGCTTATTATTGAATCCGGCAGTCACGCACTGATTCAGGTAGATGGCGGAGTTGATGTTTCAAATGCCGGCGAATTGGTTGAGGCAGGAGTGGATGTTTTAGTGGCAGGTAATACGGTGTTTGCATCTAAGGATCCCGTTGCTACAATCAAAGCCTTAAAAGAACTCATATAGCTATATATACGCAGTACGCAATTGTCCCGTCCTGAAAAATCTGCCAGGGTCTGCGGGCAGGCTAGCAGGGATGGGAGACCTGGCAGAGTTTGAAGAAAAAAGCATGGAGTAATAGGGTATGGAGCAAAGAGCTGAGAGGGGGAGACCGGGTAAAAGATGAATATCGAACACCGAATAATGAATGATGAAGTAAAAAAGACTGTAGCAGTGACAGGAGGCAGGATGGAAAGGATGAGTGATGAAAGATGAAGAACTGGGTGACAGGGAGAATTTCGGATTAGTTATAAATAGGAAAATCAGGCAAACAGCAGGCGATGAAATTGTTAAATTGCTAAATTGTTAATAAAGTAAAATAAAAAGATAATGGTTCGATGTCTGCAAATCAAAGAAATTTTAGACAAAAGTAATTACCCCGAAGGGGTAAAACAACAATAGCCCCGGGTAAGTGGAGCGCCTGCCCGAATAGTTCAGGCGGGCAACCCGGGGAAAATGGACATATAAAGAAAAAGCGCCTGCCAAAGCATCCCTTTGGGAGGAACTGCCAGTTTTGATTAGTGTTACAACCGTTTCATCCGGCGCAAGTAGCCGTTAGCTTTTTCGGAGTAAAGGATGAACGTTTGGCGAACTTAACGAAGTGATCTCATGAACGAAGTGAATAACCTAAACCTCACGAGCGGGATTGTGATTGTGGCTTGTGGGTGCAAGTAACGAATGATGAAGTACGAACGTTTTGCGCAGCAAAACCTCACGAGTGGCATGTGTGATAGATTGAGGGAACGAGTAATTTCGGCTTTCCGTTTTTCTGCAAATTTCAAGCTCTTTGTACTCTGTTTAAAGTGCTCTGCTCTCAGCGCTCTGCGCTTTGCTCCTTGCCCCATATACACTATTTCCAACAATTTAACCATTTAGCAATTTATCAATACCATCACTCTCTTCCTTCAAGAAAATCCTGCAAATAAGCAAACTTTTCCGTTAGCTGCCCGTTCTTAGCAATCGTTGCTCTTTCGATTATTCCCTCACTATCTTCACCAAACAAGGAAGGATAAACTTTATCTATCAGGGTTTTTCCGAACTCCATGGAGGTATCTCTTGGCAATTCTCCCGGCAGGTTATCCACCGCCATAACGGTGATGTTGTTTTTATCGAAGGGATCAGTTTCCTTACCCGTATGAGGGTTATATCCATAAAAAGGATCGGCAATAGCGGATGCCCGTATGGTTGATGGTACAGGTCCGTTGATGTCGCAGCTTACATCGGCAATAACCTGCATTTTGAAATCTTCGGCACACATATCTTCCTTAGTCATGAAAACAGGTGATTCAGGATCCCAAAAATGACAAGGAATATAAATATCGGTCACTTTTGTATAAGGATAAAACGTTGATTCATATTCTTCCGGAAAACGGATGAAGTGATTGAATGTATTTATATCAAATTTGCCGCCATCTTTTCGCCGGGCATAATGCCAGGGATCAATACGGCATATCACGGATTCATTAAACGTGTTGTTCAGGAATTCTTCAGGGGAAACCTGTCTGAGCTTTAACCCTGTGAAAGTTTCTATCGCACCACCTGCCACCCTTCCTCCACCTGTAATTAAAACTTTTATATTGGGAAGTTTCACAATTGATAACTGAGAAAACATCTCCTTCAAATCGAAGCACTGGTGAGCCGGTTTAAGTTCATAGGTTCCAAATCTTTTTCCCCATGCCCGTAATCCATTGTACGCACCAACAATTCCCGCCCAACGGCCAAATGCAACCAGCCGGAATCCATCTCTATCTGTCAGGTATTCATAATCAAGTAATGTAATTCTTTTTCTTATAATTTCCTGAAGCAATGAGCGGTTATAGGGTTGTTTTTTTGCCGTATGCGAAAAGAAAAGATAGGTCTTACCAGAAAGCAAGGAAGCAATGTCAACCTCTTTTATACCGATAAGGATATCACAATTACTTAAGTCTTCTGTTAAGGACAATCCCTGATTTGAATATTCCTCATCCCTGTAACACCTTAATTCACTGGTCTGTATAAATATCTCAATGTTAGGGAATTTTTTGAGAATTTCTTTCGCTTGAAGGGGTGTAATGGCAACCCGTCGGTCAGGCGGGGATTTGGTTTCCCTTAGAATTCCTATTTTTAATTTATTTTGAAGCATATCTTTAAGATTTTTTCTAAAAATACAGAAAAAGTTGCAGGTTGCAAGTTGTGGGTCACGGAATGTTTGGTGTTTCGGGTTTAATGTTTTATAGCTCTTATTCAGCAGTCATTAGCTCGCTATGTTATTCTCTACCCACATGCAGGCGCACAATTCCGCTCCCCGAAAAAACGGGGCAGGCATGAGGTTTTCGCTCTCAAGTTCGCTCAAACGTTCACTCGTGTCATTTGCTCCGGCTGCGCCTTCGCGTCATTAAGTTGGCATTAAGTAGTAATTAAGTGGTAATTAATTGGTTATTAGGTGGTCATTTGTTTAGATATTGGATGCTTGTTCCCGGATACTGGTGACTGCGGACTGATGACTGGAGACTAGTATCAATTGGTAGTCATTAAGTGGTTATCAGGTGGTCAAGATAAAAGTAAAAAAATAAAAGTGAAAGGTGCGGATGTAGAGCCGAATTGTATTCGGCTGGAGTTAAACCTGGCGACATTTGAGCTGGGAATAAGCTGCCAGGGTCTGATAACCATTTCACGAACAAAGTGAGTGAAATGTCTCACGAGCAGGTTTGAGCGAACGATTGGCTCGAACGAAGTAAGAGCCAATCTTCATGAGCTGGTTTCAGAGCCTGGATTGTGGGAGCGAATAACGACAGAGGGAGCGAGTAAACCTGGCAGAGTTTAGTGGTTGATAGGGATGGCAGATAAAGAAAAACAACCTCCTTTTTACTTTTGCCCCTATGAAATGCTGCTTCGCAGCAGTGGCTCCGCCACTATTTCACGGGGTCATACAATAGTCATACAATGGTCATTAGGTTGTTTTACTTTTGTCTTTTCCCCTGTATCTTTTATCTTTTCCTTAGCCTTAGCCTATTATATCTTCACTTCTTACTATTATCTTTCCTCTTTCATCTTTTTTTACACATAATATTGGTATTATTTTTGTACCTTTGTATTCCCAAAAAAAATGGGGCTGACATGGATTTGACAGCAAGATGAATTAATCTGTAAGCATGCCGGGCTATGCAATTTACCCCGTAAAACTGAATTGTAAACAATTAACTGGCGAAAACAATCACGCGCTCGCTGCCTAATCTGTCAGACAGATCCAGGTATAATTCCGGCACCAGGTGTTGGGACGAGCTGTCTCTCAGAAGCCTTGCCTGACGGCGTCTGATCAAGAGGCACCAGGAAAGTTGGGATAGTCCGGAAAAGGTTCCGGTTACCGGGTGAAAATAAAGGAACTAAGGTTCAGACAGGCTGCCTGCTGCCGGTCTGCTCCCGACAATCAATAACAGGATAAGCATGTAGAAAACATTTTGGTTTCTTGTTTGGACGGCGGTTCGAACCCGCCCAGCTCCACCAACCCAAACCAATCCCGCGACAGCGGGATTTTTTATTATGGGAACGACAGACAGAAAGCTTGCTTTCTGGAATGGAGTGTACATAATAAAAAAAATCGTTAGAATTGGTTTGGGTTGATGGATTACCCAAAACGGGTTCACGAGCGAAGTCCCGAAGGGACAAGCGAGTAACACCCCCGCCCAGCTCCACCTTCGCTCGCCGAAGCAAGCTTCGGTGGACGCAGTCCACTGAAGATTGCAAAGGCGAGATTCGCCCACCGTAGCCTTGGCGTAGGTAAGCTTCGCAGATTTCATAAACAAACTAAATGGCTTTGTTGCTAATCATAACCCGTTGAATGTTACAA
>Ga0209986_10004094_pt1 | contig 12503 bp, 15 predicted proteins | sample BlataG_FD_183168 | JGI IMG/M metagenome (GOLD analysis project Ga0209986, IMG submission 183168) | Deep subsurface microbial communities from Black Sea to uncover new lineages of life (NeLLi) - Black_00105 metaG (SPAdes) (version 2) | ecosystem: Environmental > Aquatic > Marine > Oceanic >...
CAACTCGCAGCCGGTCTGAGTCCCATCACCATTAATCGCCGACTGGTAACGATCCATACCTTTTTCGAGTACCTGGCCAGCGAATGCCCGGATCAGCATTGGCCCAATCCGGTCATCTGGCGCCGCCACAAGCTCAAACAAGGCTCACGTCTGCCACGCGACGCGCCAGACGACGAGGTCACACGGTTATTTTCCGTCATCACAGCTGAGCGAGACCAGACGATGTTTGGCCTGATGATCGGAGCCGGTCTCAGAGTTGCGGAAGTAGCCGCGTTGCGCCTGGATAGTCTGGAAGTCCCCGCGAATACCGACGGATTGACGAAGTTGAGGGTGTGTGGAAAAAGGCAGAAAGAGCGCATGGTCTGGCTCACGCCCTCGCTCTGGGAGACGCTGCAGGCCTGGCTTCAAGTGCGACCAGTCGTTGAAAGCGAGCATCTGTTTCTCAGCCAACGTGGTTCTCCGATCAGTGTGGCTGGCATCCAGTATCTGCTCCGGCAGTATTGTCAAACTACTGAAGTGACCCTGACCTGCCATCAGCTTCGGCACACGTTTGCTCGTCGCATGGTAGAAAACGGTCTGCCGGTGGATAGCCTCGCCAGGCTGCTGGGGCACAACGACTTGCAGAGCACGCAGCGCTACATCGATGGCGTAGACCCGACGTTGCGGGCCGACTTCACAGCCGCAATGACCGCGCTGGAATCTACTCTCAGCAGTGAACAAAAACCGCTGTCGGTTCACCCAAAACCTAAGCGCTCGTCCCAAAGCAAGAAAGTCCCTGCTGAGCGGGATCGGACCGCCTCCCGGGCCGAATTGCAGAAGCTGCGAGAGCGGCTGATCGCTGCCGGGCTGCCCAACTGGCTGGAGGATGCCGTGGACGCTTATCTGAGCTGGCGCTGGCCTACTTGGCGCGCCCAGACCGCGTATCAAGTGGGGGGCAACGTTCTGCGCCTCGTTCGGCGGGTCTGGACCTGGCTGGCGGCTCACCGCCAGATTACGGGTTGGGAAAGCTTCCGACGGGCTGACCTGCAAGCCTGGCTCGAAGCAAGATGCCAGGCTGGGGTTCGACACACCTCGATCCAAAGTGAATTGGGGTCGCTGGGTGCTGACCCCCAAAAGTTGGACACTGGAGGTTTGTGGAGTTGATCTCCACCGGAGATAGTGTACGCTACGGTCAGGGCTGCTGCAACAGGAGGTATCAGTCATGGCCAGGAAACGATATTCACCCAGATTCAAGTTCCAGGTTGTACTGGAAGCCCTGAGCGGAGAGAAGACGCCCGGGCAGATTGCAAAGGAATACGGTATCCATCCCAATTCTGTGACGCTCTGGAAAAAGCAGTTCCTGGAGAAAGGCCCTGAGCTCTTCTCTCAGGAAAGTACGGTCAAGGAGTATGAGCACCAAATCCGAGATCTCGAACAGCTCCTGGGGAAGAAGGAAGTTGAGATTGCGCTGCTAAAAAACTTCTTGGGCCAGAACGGATGAGCACCGAAGAGAAGGTCGCCCTTGCCGAGACCACGAAGGACGACTTTGGCCTTCCCGCCGTTTTGGCCGCCCTGGAGCTGCCGCACTCGACCTGGTACTACCATCAGAAATACGTGAAGGCCTACACGGAGAAATATGCGCATCTGCGGGAGCCGCTTGAGGCCATCGCCCGTAAACATCCTGCTTATGGCTATCGGCGTTCCACGGAAGAACTCAAGGAGATACGCCGTCACAAAACCAACCACAAAGTAGTGCAGAAGCTTCACAAGGAGTGGGGGTTGCCGCTCTTGCGCAGCATAAAGCCGCCTAAACCCAGCGGAATCCGGCAGGTCATCACGGCAGCTGGAGATCATATCAACCTTGTCGCAGAAGTGGAAAAGGATGAGATCGAGACCTTCGATGTGGCCTATACGGACTTCACTGAGCTTATCTATGCGGACGGACACCGCAAGGCACACCTGATCCCGATCATCGACCACGCCAGCAAGATGGTTCTGGGATGGGCGCTGGGAGATCGAGCTGTGACTGATCTTGCTCTACGGGCCTGGGAGTATGCAAGGGAGACGCTGGTGGGCTATGGTGTTGAGCTGTGGGATTTCATCCTGCATCACGACCAGGACCCCGTCTTTACCGGGTATCGGTGGACCTCCCAGCTGCTTATGAAAGATCAGATCCGTGTCTCCTATGCGCTGAATGGAGCCAGAGACAATCCCGAGATGGAGAGTTTCAACAGCCGATTCAAGACGGAGAACCGGTCGCTATTGTTGGATGCGCAAACACTGGAAGAACTGCAGCTCGTGGTGAGAGAAAGGATGGCATATCATAACGGAGTACGAAGGCACTCGACGATTGGATATCAAGCACCCGTTGAATACATCGAGACTCAGTGGCAGTGGTCGTAGCATCACAAATCCAATGCCTTAAAAGTGTCCAAGAAATGGGGTGCACCGCCCAGGCTGCACAACGGCCCGAGGTGTTAGTGCGGTCTTCCTTCAACCTCCTTTGTCGGAGTTACTGCGATGGCAATCGAAGAGCAAGTGAACGATCTAAGTCGCAAAGTCAAGGACTTTACCAAATGTGTGGATTCTCTTCATGGGGAAATGTTCTTGAAAAAGCTTGATGGATGGTCGCCTCGTGACATCCTGGCTCATCTGATCGGCTGGAATCGATATTCTATTAAAGGATGTGAGCAAATACGAAAAGGAAATCTCCCATTTTATTTTATTGATCCAGGAGAAGATTACTGTAAGATCAATGCAGTGCTTGTTCGAAAATATCCTTCGAGGGATAAAACAAGGTTACTTGATGAACTCGAGTCTTCGGCTGATGAGTTGAAATCGTTCTTGTGTTTAATTGACCCGCTCGAATTGGATCGTGATTCTGGTGTAAGGTATCAGGGGTTCACTATAACTATTAGAAGTACTGTTGATGTCCTCATTGAAGATTTTATTAACCATCGACAGCAAATAGAGGAATGGGTAATGAAAAAGGAATGTTGACAGAGCACTCTTGGTTTATGAATTATTTATTTGGTCCGCCCCTGAATGTTTCTGACCATTTTCCATAAGGAGGTCAATCATGATCTCGGTAAAGAGAATCGACGACACTATATTCGAGGTTACCGTAGAGAGCCACACGGTTACAACACATAGAGTTACTGTTGATCCTTCGTACTATGAAACGCTAACCAGCGGTCGGGTAACGGCGGAAACCCTACTCGAGAAATCATTCAAGTTTCTGCTCGAACGGGAACCAAACACCAGTATCCTTCGATCCTTCGATCTACCGGTGATCGGCCGGTATTTCCCTGAATATGAGAGCGTGATCCGGGAAATGCTGGAGTAGTCAGATTTTCGTTTATTATCAGACCATCGTTCAACACCTTGATGAACTTTTCAAAGGGGATAGTCTGCAATAGTTTCTGATACGACTAAATAGGGGATCAGTATCTACTTGCGTTTCGACAAAAGTGATGATACTTTATCTTTTATTCATACTGAGCTTCGTGAAGCCCTGTACACAGCATTCCAAGGCTATCAGTTGTGAGTGCACTGAAAAAACTACCCTCGAGTAGCGGGGGGGGTATATGTGGGGGTGCGGGCTGCAGCCCGCACCCCCACATATACCGGTTCCCTTCTCGCGGTTGACCTCTTTTCAGTAGAGTCAGTTATCTAAATTATCGAAGTTTAGATAGCTTTTCTTAGCTTTGGGGACGGAAAACGAAGGAGTAGAAACCAAGATGACGCGCTATAAAATCATCGTTAACCCAGTATCCGGTAGGGGCGCCGGGGAAAGCGCCGTTCCTACCATCGAAAGTCGGCTGCGAGAATACGGCCTGGATTACCATCTTGTGCGTACTGAACGTACCTGGCACGCAGCTGAGCTAGCCCGGAAAGCCACCGCGGATGGGTACGATGTCGTGGTGGCTGTGGGCGGCGACGGTATTGCTAATGAGGTGCTGAATGGCTTGATGCTGGCGAAGGGTGCTGGAGAAGGGGAGGCGGCTTTAGGATTGATAGGCCTCGGACGTGGCAATGACTTCGCGTTCGGCATGGGAGTGCCGGGTGGCCTGGAGATGGGCTGCAAGCTATTGGCGCGTGATTTCAGGCGTACAGTAGACGTTGGCCGAGTCGTTGGGGGCTTGTATCCGCAAGGACGCTACTTTGGCAATGGGGTGGGTATTGGCTTCGACGCGGTTGTCGGCTTTGAAGCGTTGAAAATGAAGCGATTGCATGGTTTCTTGTCTTATGTCGTAGCTGCCCTAAAGACAATTTTTATATATTACCACGCCCCGTTGGTTAAGATCGAATATGACGGAAATACGATGGAGCAGCTCTCGTTGATGGTCTCGGTTATGAATGGGCGTCGTATGGGAGGTGGTTTCATGATGGCGCCACAGGCTGAGATCGACGACGGCCTGTTTGATCTTTGCATTGCGAGACAGGTAAGCCGACCACGCATCTTAGCTCTCATCCCGCGCTTTATGCAGGGTACGCAAGCCTCTCATCCAGCGATTAAGATCGGAAGGACAACACAAATCGCGGTCACTGCTGTCGAGGGGGTTTTACCAGCTCACGCCGATGGAGAGACGCTTTGTATTGAAGGCCAACAACTCACCATGGAACTGCTACCTGGTCAGATTGATGTCATCTGCCAAGCGCCTGAGGTTGCCTAATGACAATGAAGAGCCAGTTGGTTAACTTCACCATCAAACGCATAACGCACATACTCTGCCGGATCGATGCCGATCAATTGTCGCGGGTGCCGGTAAAAGGGCCGCTCATTATCGTTGCCAACCACGTTAATTTCTTGGAAGTCCCGATAATCTATACCCACTTGCTGCCGCGTCCAGTGACCGGATTCGCCAAGGCTGAGACTTGGGATAATTCAGCTATGGCTTATTTATTTGATTTATGGGGTGGTATTCCAATACACCGAGGTACAGCCGATGTTACAGCTATCCGTCGGGGACTGGCAGCACTTGAAGCGGGTCACATCCTGGCCGTTGCGCCAGAAGGCACTCGCAGTGACCATGGACGCTTGCAACGTGGGCATCCAGGTGTGGTGATGTTGGCGTTGCACAGCGGGGCGCCTTTATTGCCAATGGTTTACTTTGGAGCTGAGAAGTTTCGACATAATCTAGCCCGGCTGCGGCGCACCGACTTTCACGTTGAAGTAGGCCATCTGTTTTACCTGAATGCAGAGGGAGTAAAAGTTACCCAAGAGGTGCGCCGGCAGATGACGGATGAAATTATGTGGCAATTAGCCGCACTGTTACCTCCAGCTTATCGTGGCGACTACTCGGAAGTCGATGCAGCCACGGAGACCTATCTACAGTTTCCATCAATGTCCGAGAGCAACCTCCGTCGTAATCCGCATTCAGAATAATACCCACCCTCGTAAATTCATGGCTGATGAACGCGGCGAATCTGCGATAGCTGCTACCCCTCCCCGCTACTCGAGGGTGGTTTTTTTCAGTGCACTCATGGATGGCTGGGTAGAACAAGGAGGATCATTTGCTCCACTGACGAGTATCTAGTGGCGACATATGTTAGATTAACTGGACACAACTTCTCCGGTATTAGGAAATTAGTACAAGCCAAGCATGACGGACTGCACTGGAGGGACTCTGGAGGTAGAATTAACCTGTAAGAGGAATTCGAGGGAGGTTCGGGTATGGCGAGAGGACGCATTGTCGTCAATGAAACGTATTGTAAGGGATGCGAACTGTGCATGTCCGTATGCCCCCAAGACCTGATACAAATGGCGGTTGATCGTTTCACGCCGAAGGGCTATCATCCGGCGGAATTGGTTGATCCGGAGGGAGCGTGCACCGGATGTGCGATCTGCTCCGTCATCTGCCCTGATGCCGCTATCACCGTATATCGCTGGGTACCAGCGGAGAAAGCAAAGATCAAGGCTTGAGGAGGGATGTTGGTATGGCGAAAGAACTGCTAAAGGGCAACGTCGCTTTTGCCGAGGCGGCCATTCGAGCGGGATGCGAGGCCTATTTCGGATACCCTATAACACCCCAAACGGAGGCCCTGGAACATATGTCGAAGCGTATGCCAGAGCTTGGGCGGGTGTTCTTGCAGGCTGAAAGTGAAGTGGCAGCGATCAATATGGTCTATGGCGCTGCCTGCGCCGGTGTTCGGGTGATGAGCTCTTCGTCTAGCCCAGGGGTGAGCTTGATGATGGAAGGACTGTCTTATATCGCCGGCTCAGAGGTGCCGGTCGTGCTGGTCGATATCATGCGCGGTGGGCCTGGACTTGGGAACATTGCCCCTTCTCAGGGGGATTACAATCAAATCGTCAAGGGTGGGGGGCATGGTGACTATCGTCCAATCGTGCTTGCTCCGGCTACTGTGCAGGAATTGATTGACCTCACAGTCGAGGCTTTCGATCTGGCAGAGAAGTACCGCTGCATTGTTATTGTCCTGGCTGATGGCAGTCTAGGGCAAATGATGGAACCAGCTGAGTTGCCCCCAATGCAAGCTGTCCGATCGCTTGATGAGCGACCTGGTTGGGCGTTGACTGGCGCCAAGGGCAGGGACCCGAATGTGATCACCTCGATCTACATCGACCCGTCCAAAGAAGAGGTGTTCAATCGCAAACTCATGGACAAGCAGGCTGAGATCGAAGCCAATGAAATTCGCTATCGAGAGGTACTACTCGATGATGCTGAAATTGCTGTAGTTGCATTTGGTACTGCGGGCAGAATCGTGCAATCGGCAGTTAAAGCCGCTCAACAGGAGGGGATCAAGGTTGGCCTGATGCGACCCATTTCGCTTTATCCATATCCATTCGAGCGGGTACGCCGGATTGCGGAGCAGGTGAAAGCGGTCCTGGTAGTTGAGATGAACGGCGGGCAGATGGTTGATGATGTCCGGATAGCGGTAGAGGGTAAAGCCCCGATTTCGTTCTATGGCAGAATGGGAGGGATGGTCCCGCTACCGGATGAGGTGCTGGAAGAAATCCGCAAGGTACAGGCGAGTATCGCCATGGCTGGCTAGCGTGGAGAAGTTGCGATGACAGATAAAGAATTGGTTGAATCCCTGATCTACACCAAACCTGAGGCTTTAACTTCTGCTGTGACCCATTATTGTCCCGGTTGCACACATGGTATAGCTCATCGGTTGATGGCCGAGGTGATCGATGAGATGGGAGTGCGTGAGGAGACGATTGGCGTAGCGCCGGTCGGATGCTCCGTCTTCGCCTATGACTACTTCAACATGGATTTCGCCGAAGCAGCGCATGGCCGGGCGCCAGCGATGGCTACCGGATTGAAGAGGGTAAACCCTGATAAAGTAGTCTTCACCTACCAGGGCGATGGCGATCTGGCGTCCATTGGCGCAGCGGAAATCATGCATGCCGCGGGTAGAGGTGAGAACATCACCGTGATTTTCATCAACAACGCTATCTATGGTATGACTGGGGGTCAGATGGCGCCCACGACCTTGCCCGGCCAGCGAACGACATCCACTCCCCTAGGACGAGATGTCAAAGTGCATGGGTTCCCTCTTCGTATGTGTGAGATCCTATCTCAACTCGATGGCGCGGTCTATGTAGTACGGCGTAGCTTGCACAATGTGGCTAACATCCGAAAAGCCAAGAAGGCCATCAGACAGGCTTTCGAGGTCCAACGGCAGGGACTAGGTTTCTCGATGGTTGAGTTGCTGTCCAGCTGTCCCACGAATTGGGGCATGAGCGCCGCTGATGCGCTGAAGTGGATAGAGGAGCATATGCTCGCCGCATATCCTCTGGGCGACTATAAGGTGAGCCCGGCGATCAGCAAGCAAGGTGGGAACTAGGAGGGTAGGATGCAGACTGAGATCGTCATTTCTGGCTTTGGTGGGCAGGGCGCCCTCTTCGCTGGGCAACTGCTGTCCTATACCGCCCTAGATAAGAACCTGCAGGTCACCTGGTTCCCTTCCTATGGACCGGAGATGCGTGGTGGTACGGCGCACTGCACGGTGATCATCAGTGACAACGAAATCGGCTCCCCGATGGTTCGCAACCCCAAGGCGGCCATGGTGATGAACTTACCGTCGCTGGACAAATACGAGCCACTGGTCGAGACAGGAGGGGTGCTGGTGGTCAACACCTCCCTGGTGGACCGTATCCCGACGCGTGAGGATCTTATAGTGGTCTTAGTTCCAGCGAATGAGATTGCCGAAGAGTTGGGGGAAAAGCGTCTGGCGAATCTAGTAATGCTAGGGGCGCTGCTTGAGCATCTGGATGTCCTTTCGGTGGAGGAGGTAGGCGCTTCTTTGGGTGTTCACATCCCCGAGCACCGACGTAATTTGTTGGAGGGGAATCTTAAAGCGCTGAAGCGTGGTGCCAGCCTGGCATCCAGCAAGATCAATTGCTAATTTTTATTATTTAATTAGCGTACCGCATTCAGGACAGGAATGTATTCCGGCTTCGACAATGAAGCCACACTCACTACAAGCCAGGGGCTGCGAGTGTCCCAAAGGACCTCCACAGGCCACACAGTGGGGTTCGCCAACCGGGTTTGCCGTGCTGCAGTATTCACAGGTAAGCCGGCGCAGCCGTTCGGAGATTTCGTAGGAAGCCCCCAAAGAATCAGCGGCTCTCTCCAAGGTCCGCCAGGCCCTTTCGGTAAGCTGTAGCGAAGCAATATCCTGTGCCAAGTCGTCCAAGCGGCTTAGCAGACTTAGGGGGTTACGTAGCGCAGAGAGTGCGGTAACTCCCAGGCTGGCTGCTACTCCCATCCACTGCTGTTGCCCGATGTGTACCAGAACGCCATCCTCTACTCGAGAAAGGTGGACTGCGATCGCTGTGCGCCCACCAGAAGCAGGTGCAATTGGGCTAGCGATTTGTATGACCCGGTGGTTTCCTCGACCTATTTGCTTGGCTCGAAGATTGCCTTGGTCGAACTCAGCGATGAGGGCACGGGTAAAGTCTTCAGGGGTGACCTGACCGTGAAAGGTCCGTTGGTTGAGTTGTGGTTCCATAGCGTATGCTGTTCGTTCTCTATTTGATCGTGAGAGCTCCCAGCTGCCGTGTAGTATAATGCGTCCGCAATGGGGAGGCAATATGGGAGAATGGGTATGAGAAGTCTGGCATGGTCATTTGCCCTGTGTTGTGCAGTGATCTTGTTGAGTTTGACAACGCTTGCGGCGACGCCTTCGATCGTGCTGCAAGCGATAGTTGTGTCCACTGTTACCGGAACTCCAGAAGGACCGGTGATCGTCGTGCCAGATCAGGTAAATGTCCGTCTGGGACCTGGCACAAACTATGAAAAAGTCGGGGTGTTAATCGCCGGGCAGGAAGTTCCGGCGCTTGGTCGCACCCCAGGGGGTTTGTGGATCCAGATTGTATATCCTGGCGTTCCAGGGAATATTGCCTGGGTTTACGCGCCTTACGTGGTATTGGATACCGCTCAACAGTTGTTACCTATTATCGAACCACCGCCGACCCCTACCCCACGGATGACCCCTACGATTGATCCTACCTTGGCAGCTCAGTTTAACCTTGGCGAAGCGCCACCAACACGCTTGCCTACTTTTACTCCCGCCGAACCCGTGATTCAGCCGACCTTCGAACCAGAGCAAGTCGAGGGCGTGCGCGGCATCCCTCCTATCTTGGCGATCCTTGGTTTGCTGGTCGTGGGCTTATTTGGAACGGTGGTATCGTTCTTACGGGGAGGTTAGTCACAGACCAGAAAGCGCACATAAAACAAGCGGGTCGGGCGCGGTCTGATTTTGTGATTTGGCTTGATATACCGTTCCCTTTCTCCCGCTTGGGCATTTTTCAGTACTGTCATTAATAGGATTAATTATGAGTCCTTGACACGCACCTGCTGGGGAGTATAATTTTTATCAATAGTGGGGGGCCTGACGGCGAAGAGGCGACAGGCCCCTTGTCGCGGATGACTGATAAGTCGTGTCATCAATAGCGTTCGAGTAGGCGGGAATTTACTTGTATCACAGCGATACCGAGATTTTATTCCCCATGCGCGTTGCGCCTAGTTTAAGGGATCTGCGGGGTGATGCCTGGAGGGATCTTGTCAATCAAGTTTGTCGGGCGCCTGATGCTTCGCTCGAACAACTAGCTTTTACTCTGTTGCTCGTCCGGCTGAGTGGATGTCTGACGTGTCACACCCATTCATACCGGGCGCTACGCGGCTGCACTCTGTGCGCTATGCATACAATCCGGCGTTTCCGTGGCGAGGATTCCGATCTGCTGGCTCTTTATCAATATGCGCGGGATGAAGTGAATGCATTCTTGGAAGATGGGCAGACGCTATCCGAATTCTTCGGTGACTTACCGGCTGGAGGAATAGATGAGTAATAGAGCAGAGCCCCTCACGCCTGAAACTGTGATGGCTGCTCTCAGCAAAGTGCAAGACCCAGAGCTTGATAAGGATTTGGTCAGCCTGGGTATGATCAAAGATCTGTCGGTCGATGATGGAAGAGTTGCTTTCACCATTGAGTTAACAACTCCCGCTTGTCCATTGAAGACCAAGATCGAGGCCGACGCGCGTCATGCGGTGGAGACTTTAGCGGGTGTTTCACAGGTTGAAATCAATATGTCCTCAAGTGTGCCATCCGATGGACGGATAAAAAGTCTCAGCCAACAACTGATTCGCAACGCGGTGGCAGTTGCTTCCGGTAAGGGCGGCGTCGGGAAGACAACGGTGGCGGTAAACGTGGCTGTGGTACTGGCAAAATCAGGTGCCAGGGTCGGGTTGATGGATGCTGATATCTATGGCCCAAATGTTCCGACTATGATGGGTATCGAGAGTATGCCTGCGCCGAAGGGAGATAAACTAGTGCCAGCCGAGGCTTATGGCGTGCGGATTATGTCGATTGGCTTCTTGGTTCAACCTGGCCAGCCGCTGATCTGGCGAGGTCCGATGCTTCACAGCGCCATTGGTCAGTTCATCACCGATGTGGATTGGGGGGAGTTAGATTACTTAATTGTCGATCTCCCTCCGGGTACAGGTGATGTTCAACTCAGCTTAACCCAATTGATGCCGCTTACTGGTGGCTTGATTGTGACCCTACCACAGAAGGTATCGATCGAGGATGCGCGGCGTGGATTAGAGATGTTCCGGAAGCTGGAAGTTCCCATCCTGGGTGTCATCGAAAATATGAGTTATCTTGAATTGCCCGATGGAGATCTGATGGATATTTTCGGGCGGGGAGGGGGTGAACAACTTGCCCGCGAGGCTGGTGTGCCTTTCATCGGTACCATTCCCATAGACCCCCATGTGCGAGAAGGTGGGGATGCAGGTATTCCGATCGTTGTGTCGCACCCCGATGGCACAGTGGCAAAGGCATTGACTTCAATAGCTCAGGACCTGGCGGCTAAGGTCAGCCTCCACGCCATGAGTCAGTCGGGTAACATCACTATCGAGATTGTTGATTGATTTACAAAATGAACCAGAAAATAAATTTTTCGGTTCTTTTGCACATTATGATCGAGTGCACTAAGATTGGAAGGAACGAAAATTTTCATTCAGCAGAGGTCGCAAACGAAACTAGCGATGACGAATAAGATAGCTGCTTCCCGAGTGGTTGCTATTCGTTTTCAGCCTATCGGCAAACTTTATCATTTCGATGCCTGCCAAGTGCATGATTTGCAAGTTGGGGATTATGTAATCGTTGCAACCAGCAGGGGTCGCGAGCTGGGGCAGGTTATCAGTTTCATCTCTGAACCTTCTCCACAAACCGAGGGGAAATTAAAGCCGATCGAACGACGAGCTAGACCTCAGGAACTGGTCATGCGTAGGATGTGGCAAGGGCGGGAGCTTGAAGTGTTGATTGCATGCCGAGAAAAGGCAACTGAGCTGGGGTTACTAGGTATTAAGATAGTTAAGGCTGAATTTTCCTATGACGGCTCCCGCTTAACATTTCTCTATAGTGTTGAGGGCGATGAAAAAGTCGATCTGAAGGAACTGCGCCAGCAGATGCGAAGGGCGAACCGTCAGTCGCGGGTAGAAATGCGTCAGGTCGGACCGCGAGATGTTGCTAAAGTAATCGGCGGGATGGGCGCCTGTGGAATGGAAGAGCGCTGTTGTTCCAAGTTCCTCATGGAATTCAGTCCAATTTCCATCAGGATGGCCAAGGCTCAAGGGATCTCTCTCAATCCGCAGGAAATTACCGGATTGTGTGGGCGGCTTCGGTGTTGTCTGCTTTATGAATACGAACAATACGTTGCAGCACGAAAACTTCTCCCCAAGCGCAACAAGCGAGTAGTCACACCGAGCGGAGTAGGTAAGGTGGTGGGTGTGTTGCCCCTTAAGCAGGCTGTGATCGTGCTCCTGGAGGACGACCGTAAAATTGAGTTTTCCCATGATGAGATCCAACCATATGAGGAATTTAAAGCGTTGGAGGAGAAGGCAAAAGAGCCATGTAACCAGGACGAAAATGGAGGATGCAACTGCGGCAAAGAGCGAGGATGAGTTGTGACCAATGAAAGTCTCCCTGATGATTTAACCGGTCCGGGTCCTGGTAGTGCTGGCGCACTCCGACGATCCGGATTATTTTTACCT
>Ga0209986_10004095_pt1 | contig 12498 bp, 7 predicted proteins | sample BlataG_FD_183168 | JGI IMG/M metagenome (GOLD analysis project Ga0209986, IMG submission 183168) | Deep subsurface microbial communities from Black Sea to uncover new lineages of life (NeLLi) - Black_00105 metaG (SPAdes) (version 2) | ecosystem: Environmental > Aquatic > Marine > Oceanic >...
CCCGCAGCCCATCGCGCAGAACCATTCGTCCAGCTTGACCGTTCGTCCCGCGCCGTAGGTACCCGAAGGGTGCAGACGGGACTGGACTGGATCCCTGGAGAATATCGTAAGGGACCTTAGATGGCATGGGGGGAGAAAATCAATTGTAAGTATATAGCAAGTTAAAGAACTGATAAAAAGGAATAGTATGGAAATTGAGAAAAATAGGTTCTCTAACAGTATGGATATGACGATGACTAAACTAACAGTAAGCAGAGTGAAGCGGAGGACATCGATACCCACCCTACCACAAATTTATCTGTGGATTTCCGCCGGTTATTGGCTATCCATGTCACGGCTACGACCGTTACTATCACAGACAATAAAGAGCCTAAGATGAAAGGAGACGACATGCTACATTTTAAAGATGGGCCGGAACAACTAAGATGCTATGCAGGGTATGTAGCAGGAGTCTTTACTATGCTGTTTGCCTTGTTAGCAAGGTCGTTGGTAATCGGGTCGCTAATTGGATTTGCTGGTGCAATTTTGATAGTCGTGATCGCTAGACTAGGCACGCAATGAGAGTGAGATGTTTGATAAGAGAGACGAATTCTATAAGAGAAAGAGAAACGAGGAACCAATTGAGCTTGATGGAGTGACTACTTTTCCTGGCAGCTCAGTACATGATTAACTCTTGATCGAAACTTACTGTACTATGGAGTGCAATTAGCGATCCCAGGCTATAACTACCTCATGGCCACCACTTCCCAACCTCCCCCACCACCTGGGCTATTTGGAGCGGGGCTGCCCTTGTTGGACAGCCCCCAAAGTTTGTTTATTGTAAATTTCTTTAAGTTCCCTCCTCCCAGGATGACAGATATTTCTTTTGTTCTTCAGTTAGAACATCAATCTGGATGCCCATTGAAGCTAGCTTGATTCGAGCGATCTCTCGATCGATGGCCTCGGGTATGGTGTAGACGCGGTTTTCAAACATACCTGCATTTTTCAGGATGTACTCCATTGAGAGGGCTTGATTGGCGAATGACATGTCCATCACACTGGCAGGGTGCCCCTCGGCTGCGGCCAAATTGATCAGCCGGCCTTCAGCAAGCAGGTTGATCCGGCGACCATCGGGCAGGCTGTATTGCTCGATGAACGGGCGTGGTTTGTGTTTCTCGGTGGCCATTTCATCTAGCGCTGCGATGTTAACCTCGACATTGAAATGCCCTGAGTTCGAGACAATAGCGCCATCCTTCATAACTGCGAAGTGTTGCCGATCGATTACGTTGATGTTGCCGGTAAGAGTACAGAAGATATCGCCAATTGGTGCGGCTTCGATCATCGGCATCACCCGGAAACCATCCATTACCGCTTCTAGTGCGGACAATGGGGTGACTTCGGTTACGATAACGTTAGCCCCCATGCCTCGGACGCGCATCGCTAATCCTCGTCCGCACCAGCCATAACCAGCTACGACAAAGACCTTGCCGGCCAGTAATATGTTCGTCGCTCGCACAATACCATCGACCGTTGATTGTCCCGTGCCATAGCGGTTGTCGAAAAAGTGCTTGGTCATGGCATCGTTGACCGCGATTATGGGATACGCCAACGCTCCGTCGGCGGCCATCGCTCTCAACCGGATCACCCCGGTGGTGGTTTCCTCCGTCCCACCCTGAACTTCTTCGAGCAACTCGCGCCGTTCTTTATGCAGGGTGCTCACCAGGTCTGCACCATCGTCCATGGTAATGTGGGGTTTGTTGTCGAGGGCGGCGTGAATGTGGCGGTAGTATGTTTTATTATCTTCGCCTTTAATCGCGTAAACTGGGATCTCGAAGTGGGTGACCAACGAGGCAGCCACGTCGTCTTGGGTGGAAAGAGGATTCGAAGCGCATAGGACAGCGTCCGCGCCGCCAATCTGTAATGTGCGCATCAAATTTGCAGTTTCGGTGGTTACGTGTAGACAGGCTGAAACTCTGGTGCCCTTGAGAGGTTGTTCTTTAGCAAACCTGTTCCGAATTTGACGCAGAACGGGCATCTCAAATTCAGCCCATTCGATCCTTCGACGGCCACCCTCAGCCAATTCCACATCCCTTATGTCATACTCCAGGCTCATTGGTTTCTCCATTTCATTTTATTTTTAAGGTCACGGGGTATCGCAGTGGCGCCTAGGACAGGTGATAGCCGGGTTACCAAGCATAAGCCTCCGGCGCCTCGCCACCGGGCCCGGGCCAAATTTCGTCGAGCTTTTCCCGGATATCGTCATCGAGCTTAATTTCAAGCGAGTTCAGGTTTCCTTGTAGTTGTTCCATCGTTCGCGGACCAATGATCGGTGCGGTGACATCTGGATTATGTAGTAACCACGCCAGCGCTACGTCAGCCGGGTGCTCACCGCGTTCCTCACAGAGAGACTCGTAAGCTTCCAATTGCTTGGTGTGTTTCTCGATCGCCTCTCGAACATATTCGCTTGTCCGCCGGCCCTGCTTGGCTTTCTTCAAAGCACCCCCTAGCATGCCACCAGCTAATGGACTCCACGGAATGAGACCCAAGCCATATTCCCGACAGGTAGGGATGACCTCGAGTTCAATTGTCCGAGCGCTGAGATTGTACAGGCTTTGCTCAGACACCAATCCTAGGAAGTTTCGTGATGCAGCAGAGCACTGAGCCTGGGCGATATGCCACCCGGCGAAGTTGCTACTTCCCACGTAGAGAATCTTGCCCTCGCGCACAAGTTGCTCCATCGCCTGCCAGATCTCCTCCCAAGGCGTCTGCCGATCGATGTGATGCATCTGATAAAGGTCGATATGATCGGTTTGCATACGTCGCAGGCTACCCTCACAAGCGTGACGGATATGGTAGGCTGAGAGACGCTGCTCGTTTGGATTCTCTCCCATGTGCCCGTACACCTTGGTCGCCAGGACAATTTTATCGCGTCGGCCTCCGCCTTGAGCCAACCAGCGACCAATAATATGCTCGGTGATCCCTTCTCCAATCTTCCAACCGTAGACGTTAGCCGTATCGAAGAAGTTGATTCCGTCTTCAAGGGCTTGGTCCATGATCGCATAGCTATCTGCCTCGTCAGCGTGAGGCCCAAAGTTCATCGTCCCTAGACAGAGTTGGCTTACCTTCAAACCGGTGCGGCCAAGATTTTTATATTCCATAGCGTTTTCCTCCCTGGGGCACTAGGAGATAAGCCAACTTTTGGCGAAATAAGAGCTCGGTTTTTTCCGCTTCCGAACTATTTTACCCTTTTATGCACCATGGTGGTCTTTATCGATCCCTAGGTCAGGCATTTGAGTGCTAAGCATGCGTACTATTCGAATCCCTCGGCTTGACTTTAATATCGGTGCGAATGAGCTTCCCAGTTCCTTCGTAGTAGTCACAATAAGGTCGGAAACCTAAGCGTCGATAACAGTGTAATGCCGGCTCGTTGTCTATGGCGACATTGAGTACTATGGTTTGGATATTCTGTTCGAGTAGTTCCTTCACCACGGCCGCGCTGGCTCGTGTTGCCAACCCTTGTCCCCGTCGGTCAGGCCGGGTGAACACATTGCCTACCGCGGCGACCTTTGCCCATTGAGAGAGAACATGCACACCAGCAATGCAGAGCAATTCGTCGCCTTCGTGGATTCCGAAGAAAGGACCGATCGCTAGCTGGCGTTCGTGGAAGGAATCAGGCAGATCAGGGGAACTTTCGAATAGGCGTCGAATCGCTAGTAGGTCGTCGGAGACGAGGCTTTCGAGGCCGACATCAGAGATCCGAGGGAAATCGCTGGGATTAAGTACCATTCGCCACATATGCCGTTCGATTCTTGATTGAAGTCGGTCGGCGAGCATCAAACGACAGTTTCTCTTTAATGTGTATTGGTATACACCGCAAGGCACTCGGTTAACCAGCGTTCTGAGGTCTTCAGGATCACCGTGTACAAAAAGAACAGGAGGGTCCAATCCTTTATAGATCAGTATGACAGCCTTCTCGCTTGCCAGCCATGTGCTATGTTCAGCCTCTGCTGGGTCGAGGTCAGCTAGGGCATAGGCGCACCATACGCGGTCTGACTCTAGGAGCTGGTATAAATGTTGATCGACCTCAGCCTCACTCACCTCAGTTGATCCAATTCCCCGTGGTCGTCAAAGTATTGACGGAAGCGGTTTATAAATGTTTCCATGTCGAATTGATGGCTCATAGGACTTTCGGCTTCCAGGCAATAAGTAGCAGCCAGGGAGCCCATTTGTCCACACCGTTCCAAGCTCAAACCATGCATATAACCCTTAAGGAAACCACCACGAAAAGCATCACCAACGCCAGTAGGGTCGATAATTATTTGTGGCTTAACAGCCGCGATGTGAAACTCATCGTCGTCAGTGTAGAGGTTGGCACCGTCTTCCCCATACGTTATCACCACAAAATCTGCATATTCCCGAATGGCTTCCAAGGAAAGGCCGGTTTTATCTTCGATCAGACCGACTTCATAGTCGTTAGAGAACAAGGCCTGACAACCTTCTATCCCCTGGCGCAGATCGTCAGCATCCAGACGGATGATCTGCTGGCTGGGGTCATACACATATGGGATTCCTAATTGGCGGCATTCCCGAGCATAGGTAACCATGGCTTGTGGATCATTGGGGGAGATCACAGCTAGATCAGGTCGTTCGATTATGTTGGCGAAGGATAGTTGGGAAGCGTATGCCATGGCTCCGGTGAAGAAGCTGGCAATTTGGGCGTTGGCTTGATCAGTGGTGACAAAGAAGGAAGCCGTAAACTCCCCAGGGATAACCTTAATGGCAGATGTGTCGACACCATGTTCCTCGAGCCATACTCTGAATTCCTCGAAGTCCTCCCCGGCCGTCGCCATCACCTTCGGTCTTTCACCAAGCAGAGCCAGTGTGTACGCGATGTTGGCGGCGATTCCGCCGCGACGGCGGATAAGTGAATCGACCAGGAAAGACAAACTGATCCTGTCGAGCCGGTCGGGGAGGATATGATCGCGGAAGTTTCCCGGGAAGGTCATCAGGTAATCATAGGCTACGGAGCCGGTTAAGACGATGTTCATTTCCTCTGAGCCTCTTTCACCGCGCGGGAGAGCGATGTGGAGTAAGGTGGGTGAAGTACGCCGATTTCGGTGATAAAAGCGGTAATCAACCTGTAAGGGGTGACATCAAATGCAGGATTGCGCGCCCGGCTTCCGTCCGGGGCGATGGGCTGCCCCTGGCGTTGCAAGTCGAGCACTTCAGCCGGGTCTCGCTCTTCGATTGGGATTGTCTCACCTGAGGGTAAACTGAGGTCGATAGTCGAGGTTGGGACAGCGCAGTAGAAGGGAACATAATTGTCGCGCGCCGCCAGCGCGAGCATATATGTGCCGATCTTGTTGGCCACATCGCCGTTGGACGCTACTCGATCAGCGCCTACAAAGACGGCATCCACTTGGCCACTATGCAGGTAATGACCAGCAGCGTTGTCGGTGATGATCTCATAGGAAATGCCGTATTGATCTAGTTCCCAAGCGGTAAGGCGGGCGCCTTGTAAACGCGGTCGGGTCTCATCCACCAGCACGTGTACACGTTTGCCCTGATCGTGAGCGGTGCGGATGACTCCTAACGCTGTGCCGTAGTCCACCGTTGCCAGGGCGCCGGTGTTGCAGTGGTGTAGGACGGTGGCGTCATCATTGATTAAATCGGCACCATGCTGTCCGATTCGCCGGTTGACTTCTACATCTTCGTCGGCAAGTTTTTGAGCCTCCTCAACCAACCGCCTCCGCATGGTTTGCGGTCCCTTTTCAAGTGAGTCGTGGGCCGTTTGGAGCAACCGATCGAGTGCCCAACCTAGATTAGTCGCGGTGGGTCGCGCATCGCGAAGCATGGTAGCCGCGGCCTGGAGGTCGTTCCACAAACCCTGGGCGCTACCGGCGGTTGAAAGTTGACCGGCTAATGCTAATCCAAAGGCCGCCGTTGCGCCGATAGCCGGCGCGCCGCGCACTGCCATTTGACGGATGGAGGTGGTGACCTCCTGCGGGTTGTGCAAGGCGATGATCACCAAATCGGCGGGAAGGCGCCGCTGGTCGATTATACGTACTGCGGGTGTTATGGAATCCCAGGATACAGTTCGCATGTTTCTGGTAAAAAAGGCGCTCTCATGGGAGAGCGCAACGGCTTATGCAAATGAGTGTAGCATGGGGAGTGGAAAGGTGCAAGATTGACATGCCTTTACACCTGCTTTATGATGACCGCTATGTACCGGGCTCTGATACGCCTGTCTCTCCTCATTCTTACTTTGACGGTTGCCCTGCTTGCCTGTAACTTACCTGAAGTAATGGGATTGGGCTCCACTCCGACACCAAGCATCACCCCTACGCCGACGGTCACTCAAACACCCACACCTACCCCAACCTATTTACCATCTTCACGACTCCAAACTGCTGAGAAGGCTAATTTCAATGGGGAATGGGACCGAGCACTTATTGAGTACCAGAAAGTCTTAGAGCAGACGATCCACCCGATTGATAGAGGGTCGGCGCAACTTGGAATAGGTGTCATTTTAATAAGGGTGGGACGTTTCCAGGAAGCCGTCGAAGCGCTCGATCTTTTTATTACTTCCTACCCGGACCACGACCGCTTGGGTCAGGGCTTTTTTCATCGTGCTCAAGCTCAGGAGGCGCTTGGGCGGTTCGGGGAGGCAGCTCAAGATTACCAAGAATACCTTATCCATCGGCCTGGATTGATCGACGCCTATGTCCAAGAACTTCGTGGCGATGCCCTGAAAGCAGATGGGGACCACTCCGCCGCAGTAGCCGTCTATAAGGACGCTCTGCAAGCTCCACAATTGAGTGATGGGCTTGAGATTGAGATCAAGATCGCCCAAACCTACGCTTCTATGGGTGATTACATAATGGTTTTAAGTAAGTACTCCGAGATCTATGATCGAACCATCAGCGACTATACCAAAGCCCAGATGGACTATTTGAGAGGCCAGGCCTACACAGCCCTCGGCCAGATCGATCAGGCTCATGCGCTTTATCTACACGCGGTGGAGAATTATCATCCATCAGATTACTCATACCTCGGTCTTGTGGCTCTGGTACAGGCGGGTGTTCAGGTGAATGAACTCGATCGTGGAATGGTAGATTACTTCGCTGAACAGTATGGTGTTGCATTAGCTGCTTTCAATCGCTATTTAACCACATATCCGGTAGAGCATGCTGGTGCGGTTCATTATTACAAAGGCCTCACCTTAAGAGAGTTAGATAGGTATGAAGATGCGGTAAATGAATGGGATTTGTTGATTGATGATCACCCTGGGGACCACTTTTGGGATCAGGGTTGTGAACAGAAAGCCTACACCCAATGGGCCTATATGGGGCAATTTGATCAAGCAGTCCAAACACTGATGGACTTTGTCGGGGCTGTGCCCGATCATGATCGAGCATCTGAATTCCTATATGACGCGGCTCGGGCCAGAGAGCGATCGGGACAACTGGAGCAAGCGGCGCAGTTATGGGAGCGGTTAGGGACGGATTACACCAACTCAGAATGGACCTTCAGGGGGTTATTCTTGTCTGGGATAGCCCGATACCGTTTGAATGACTTTAAAGGTTCGCAAGCAGCACTCCAGAGAGGCCTGGAGGTAGCGGTCGAGCCATCTGATCGAGCTGCAGTTTATCTTTGGATCGGTAAGTTGCATCGGGCTCAAGGGGAAGAAGAAAGTGCTCAAGCAGCCTGGCGTATAGCGATGGAAGCTGATCCTAACAGCTACTACGCATTACGAGCAGAGGATTTGCTGGCTGGGCGCAAACCCTTCCAACCGCTCGGTGTTTTCAACTTCGACGTCGACCTGGAGGTAGAGCGTCAGGAAGCTGAAGAGTGGATGCGAGCGATGTTTCCTATAGCCGGCCCGGAGCCGGTTTCTGAGCTCGATTCCCGGTTAGTGAATGACCCGCGTATGGTGCGGGGTGGAGAGTTTTGGCGGCTTGGGCTCTACAATCAAGCGAGATTAGAGTTTGAATCACTACGTGATGAAGCTGAAAACGACGCCGAAACAACTTACCGCCTTATGGTCTACTTCCTCGATTTAGGTTTGTATCGGTCGGCGATCATTGCCGCCTGGCAGATAATCCATCTGGGTGGAATAGACTATGCGACGATCGAAGCAGCCCCAATCTATTTAAATCACATCCGTTTTGCCCCCTACTTTGGTGAGCTTATCCTGCCGCAAGCATTGGATCGAGGTTTGGATGGTCTATTTCTGCTCTCAGTAGCACGACAGGAGAGTCTTTTTGAGAGCTTTGCAATCTCATATGCCGATGCACGTGGGTTGATGCAGATCATCCCAAGTACCGGTCAAGATATATTTAACGAGCTTGGCTGGCCACCAGGCTACACCGATGACGACTTGTACCGACCGGTGGTCAGTGTGCGTATGGGGTCTCACTATCTTGCAACCCAGCGTGATCGCTTCAACGGCGACCTTTACGCTTCCCTGGCGGCTTACAATGCTGGTCCGGGCAGCGCCATTATCTGGAAGGAACTCGCACCTGAAGATCCAGACCTTTTTTTAGAAGTCATCCGCTACGGTCAGACGCGGGATTATATTCGGACTATATACTGGGCTTATACCAACTACTGCAATTTATATATTGAGTAGTCGGGTTGGGGAAGGGAATGGCTGTCGGCATACAGCTATCAGCTATCCTATCTCAAGTAACTCGAAGAACGAACGGCTAGGTTTCAGCGGTCAGCGATTAGCTAAATTCGTTCCTTAGAGCATAGAAAAGACCTCGGAGGTATTAAGTACATACGAGAAAGCAAGCACGAGAAAGCAATAGACATCTCATCGATATTATGGTATACTGTGGTTTTGTAGTTTGGATGATTTAGGGGTTCGACAAGGACATGTCGGCGCGTCGAATATAATAAGCGAAGCGGGATGCAACTGGAAGATCAAGCCGGTGGTGCCCCGCCGTTTGTTGTTTTCCCTTCCCAATTGTATTAATCATCTGTTGCACTACTCAAAGCAAGATATAGGAGTTGCCGCATGGCGTCTTCCACAGGTCAGAAGTGGTACTCGCGTATCCCAGATACATTCCCTCTCCCTCGACTAATCGAGGTACAACTCGACGCATTCGCCTGGTTGAAGGAGAATGGATTGGCTGAGCTTCTTGACGAGATATCTCCCATAATTTCCTATAACGGCGGAATGAGGCTCTACTTCCCTGGCAATAGTCCAGAGAGTAAGGAGTTCGGGCTCCGATATTGGTTTGAAGATCCGAAGCATGATATTGAAGAGTGTCTCGAGCGTGATTTGACCTACGCTGGACCATTCTATATCTCAGTACTCTTAGCGGGATCGGAAGTACCCGAGCCGATAAAACAGGACATCTTTCTTGGTGACTTCCCCATCATGACCGAGAAAGGCACCTTCATTATCAACGGCACCGAGCGTGTTGTCGTCTCACAATTAATTCGCTCACCGGGTGTTTATTTTGACGCTCCTGAGGATCGTGCCACCGGCCGTCGATTGGCAACCGCCAAACTCATACCAGATCGTGGCGCATGGATGGAGTTCGAGACCCGTAAGAGCGACTACTTGACGCTCAAATTCAACCGAAAACGCACAGTGCCGGTGACAATACTCTTGAGGGCTTTGGCCGCGGTCGATGATGGATTGGGAGATGAGCCTATTAAAGAGGGATCCGACGAGGAACTGTTGGCTTTGTTTGCCGCAGCCGATGTTAACCCCGATCATCCCTATATCGCGACTACCATCCGTCAGGAACCGGTCTGGGAGGTCAATAAGAAGCGAACGTTGGCTGAGGAGGCGATGATTGAGTTTTATCGTCGTATGCGGCCAGGCGACCCGCCTACTCTGGATAATGCGCGTGAATATCTCCATGATCAACTCTTTAAACAGCGCCGTTATGACTTGGAGAGAGTGGGGCGTTACAAACTGAACCAGAAGCTTGACCTGCATGATGTTGTACCGCTCGATCACCGACGGGTTACCAAATGGGATCTCGTCCGGCTGATTGAACGCTTGATATTGATCAATAACGGTGTCAAGCAACCCGATGATATCGATCACCTAGGCAACCGCCGAGTTAAAACAGTCGGCGAGCTGATCCAAGGTAAGTTGCGGGTTGGATTGCGGCGGATGGAGCGAGTGATCCTGGAGCGAATGTCAATTCGAGATCAAGATCAAATTTCACCCGTCTCCCTGATCAACATCCGCCCCGTTGTAGCCTCTCTGCGAGAGTTCTTCGGCTCAAGCCAGTTATCCCAATTCATGGATCAGACAAACCCTCTGGCAGAACTACGCCATAAACGAACCCTGTCGGCATTAGGGCCCGGTGGTCTGCGCCGAGAACGGGCAGGTTTTGACGTACGCGATGTTCATCACTCACACTACGGTCGAATTTGCCCGATTGAAACGCCAGAGGGTCCGAACATCGGTTTGATTGGACGTCTGGCATCTTACGCGCGCGTCAACAGCTTCGGCTTCATCGAAACCCCCTATCGCAGGGTTCTGCGCGAGATGAAGCCTAGCGACCCGCACCTGGTTGGGCGCCATATACGAGGTGTGATCACCAATCCCAGGAGCAAAAAGGTAACCGCCGAGGATGGGGAGGAGATCCACCCCGCGCTGGCTAAGAAGTTTGCCAGGCGGAAGAATCCGATACCGATCGTCCCCTTCGTCTCTGATGAGATCATCTACCTCACGGCAGACGATGAGGACCGTTATGTCATTGCTCAAGCTAATGCTCCACTTAACGAATACAATGAATTTGTCCGTCCCCAAGCTTCCGGCCGACATCATGGTGACTTCGAGTTCTTTAGACCTGATCAGATCGACTTTATCGATGTCGCACCACGACAGATCGTTGGTGTAAGTGCTGCGCTCATACCTTTCCTGGAACACGACGACGCTAACCGTGCTCTGATGGGTTCGAATATGCAGACTCAAGCGGTTCCTTTGGTCAAGCCGGAAGTCCCGCTGGTCTCAACCGGGATGGAGCGTCACGCCGCATTGGATTCTGGGCAGGTGATCCTGTCCGAAGTCGATGGCGAGGTATTGTCAGTCACTGGCAATCGGGTTATTTTGCGTTCTGGCAAGGACCAGCACGTGTATAACCTGCGTAAGTTCAACCGTTCCAACCAAAGCACTTGTATTGATCAACGCCCAGCAGTGGTTAAAGGGCAGCGAGTGCGTCGTGGGGATGTAATCGTTGACTCTTCGTCCACTGCCGAGGGTGAGCTGGCCTTGGGTCATAATGTGCTCTGCGCTTTCATCTCTTGGGAGGGTGGGGATTTTGAGGATGCGATTCTGATTTCCGAGCGCCTTGTACGTGAGGATCTGTATACCTCGATACATATCGAAAAGCATGAGGTCGAAGCGCGCGACACAAAGCTTGGACCGGAGGATATTACCTACGACATCCCCAATGTGGGGGATGATGCACTACGGGACTTGAACGAGGATGGCGTCATCCGCGTCGGCGCTGAAGTCGGTCCCAACGACATCCTGGTGGGGAAGATCACACCAAAGGGTGAGAAGGAGCTCACACCGGAAGAGAAGTTATTGCGGGCGATCTTCGGCGAGAAAGCGCGTGAGGTGAAGGATACCTCGTTGCGCATGCCTCATGGCCAACGCGGCAAGGTTGTAGACGTGAAAGTCTTCACCCGGGAGGAGCACCGTGATCTTCCAGCTGGGGTAGAGAAAATGGTGCGGATTGCGGTAGCCCAGAAACGAAAAGCTACTGAAGGCGACAAGATGGCCGGTCGACATGGCAATAAAGGGGTGATCTCCAAGGTAGTCCCCATCGAGGATATGCCTTTCCTTGAAGACGGCACACCGGTCGATCTGATTTTAAACCCTCTGGGTGTGCCCGGCCGGATGAACATCGGTCAGATCTTGGAGGCCCACCTTGGCTGGGCTGCCGATAAGCTCGGCTTTCGGGCTGTTACGCCAGCCTTTGATGGTGCAGATGAGATGGAGATTGAGAGTGAATTAGCCCGCGCTTGGCTAATTGACCGTGCCTGGGAAGAGGTTGGAAAACGAGCCTGGGCTTGGATCAAAGAACAGGGTTATTACGATGAAGAGGCGTTCGAAGACGATGACGAGGTGCGGCGCCTCTACCTGGAACAATGGTTGATTGATAAAGGTTATGAGCCTGAATTGATCGCCATCGATGCTCGCTACGCCCGTCGAGCAACCCTGCGTGAATGGTTGCGGGAGGAGGGATTTAACCCTGACCAGATCTTAGTCTTTGAGGACTCTGAAGTGCCGGTCAAAGAGCGATCGATATACGATGAGGCGGCGATTGATGCTTGCCTCCGCCTGTGGATTTTATCCCTTGGTCGTAAGACAGGTAATGTTAAGTCAATGAAAACTCTGCGCACGCTGGCGGAAAAAGTCATGGACGAGACCGGAAAGCCTCTCCCGATCTTAGGTAAACAATTACTTTTTGATGGTAAGACCGGGAAGGCGTATGATCAACCGGTGACCGTCGGTAAAGTATTGATGATGAAACTACA
>Ga0209986_10004096_pt1 | contig 12496 bp, 12 predicted proteins | sample BlataG_FD_183168 | JGI IMG/M metagenome (GOLD analysis project Ga0209986, IMG submission 183168) | Deep subsurface microbial communities from Black Sea to uncover new lineages of life (NeLLi) - Black_00105 metaG (SPAdes) (version 2) | ecosystem: Environmental > Aquatic > Marine > Oceanic >...
GAAAGCACTCCAAGCACGGATGGACGGATATCGGGTGATGCCAATGAATGACGCGGCGAAAGAGGGCGACTTGTTCCTTACAGTCACAGGTATGAAGGATGTGATTACAGGTGAGCACGTAAAGGTCATGAAAGACGGTGCAATCTTGGGCAATTCGGGCCACTACAATGTCGAAATCAATGAGCCAGACCTGGTTGCATTGAGCACTGGGAAAAGGCGAGTTCGTCACGCGCTGGACGAGTACACGATGAAAGACGGGCGTGTGATTTACTTGCTCGGTGAGGGGCGTTTAGTCAATCTAACGGCGGCCGAGGGACACAGTTCATCAGTAATGGACATGAGTTTCTCAGCTCAATTGTACGCAATGATTTGGATGGCCAAACATGGCAAGGATCTCAAGCCAGCCGTATATGAGTTCCCTCTTGAGATGGACAAGCAGATTGCTGCCTATAAGCTCAAGACAATGGGCATCAGCATTGACAAATGGACTGAGGAGCAAGCAGCATACGCGAAGTCTTATGCCGAGGGAACCTAGATACTCTCTGTGGGGAAATTGATGTCTTCGATTTCCCTCAAACAAATGTGCCACACCATTCTCTTCCCTAATGGGGGTTTTCATGTGAGAAGCTATGCGTTGAAATCGGGGAAGAATCACCAAATTGGCCTGGATGCCCATGGCACCCCTTGTCTACTGAGAGTCTGCCAAGAAATTCTTGCATTGGCAGCCATTATCCGGGGGTGCGACCTGAAGTGACAGCTCAGGAAGACACAACAAGACCGTTCGGGATTATTGTCCTTTGGATACTGAATGTTATCCGCATTGCTTGCCTGTTTGTCACGATGATCGTAACCCACATTGAGTACTTGGAGTGCATCAAAGGTCCCGGTCTCCCGCCGCTCCCGCCGTACTGTCCCAGCTTTGAACTCTACTTTGCAGCACTTGGTTTCTTCGACATTGCAGTCCTCGTCTTGCTGCTAAGACCGGGTCACTACAGGTTGTTACTTGCGTCTGCCTTTGATGTCTTTCTGTGTGCTGTTGGAACATTTATTGTAGTGGGAGGCTTTTGGCGCTTCTCATCTCAGGTCTACATCATTGTTATATGGTTGCTATCTATAGCCCATGCCGCGATGTTCCTTGTTCCAGTGGTTAGAGAGTATTACAGAAAGCGAACTGATCTCACATTGGTAGACCAGAAGTGACTGGATAGCTTGAGGCCTAGTTGAGTATGAGTTTCCAAGACCAGAGCACTCCTATCATCTGCATAGTTCGGGCAATCCAAAACTATGTGAATCACAGTAGCTCTGAGGAAATCCTTTCCGTGAGAGCATCATTCTAGTCCTCAGCGTCTTGGCAATCCATCCTGAGCCAAATCGGGGAGGACTGCCCAGTCTTCAAGCGTTCCGAAGCAGTTCACCCGAGTCCCGCATTTCAATTCTAGAAGCCATTTGCATCTTTTCTGAGGCAGTCTTCACCTACCATTGATGAATAGCTCGTACCCTTCGCAAGCCAATTGAACTCGATGATCTGGTTAGCAAAACACGGGAAAGAGCTAAAACCAGCAGTCTATGAATTCCCAAGCGAACTCGATAAGGAAACTGCATTCGCTAAGCTTGAAACCATGGGCATCGAGATTGACAAGTGGACCAAAGAACAGGAAGCCTACGCGAAAGCCTACGTTGAGGGCACATGAATGCGGAAACAGATAATCAAACTTAAGTGCAAACCTTGGTTCTGCTGGTCTTGACGGGAGTGGACTAGTATGAAGATTTGCTGCGCTGGTCTTGGTCTAGTGTGGGCAGGCTTGATGGTCATATCCATGGGTTTTGGTCAGCACAGCTACTGGAGTTTCGTGGCGGAATCTGCATACGGTGCCTCAAGAGAAACAGCCCTCCAGAACGCGGAGTTCGGCCTTTGGATATGTGGATTTGGGATTCTGGTAATCCTCATTGGAGCCATTGTTCTAGCCGTTGGGATTTCGGCTGTACTTCGTGTGGACAGAGCAATACGGATTGCGAGAAAACACGAGAGAATCACCGTGGACGAGATCGCCAAGGCATCAGGAGTTCAGTCTGACAAGGTTCGACAAATTCTGAACGAGTCAATTGCCCAGAAAACACTTTACGGTGCTGTCGAGGAAGACACATTCATCCGCGGTGAGGAACCTGAGCCGAGTGACGTAGGTGTGGAGAGAATCATCGAGCGCGAAGTCATACTCACGAGAAGAATACCCCCGATATGTCACAAGTGCGGCGCAGATGTGAACCCAGAGGAAGTCGACTGGGTGGGTCCAGACACCGTTCGTTGCCCCCACTGCGGTGCAAGTCTGGTTGTTACCGCAGAAAGGCTATAGCTGGCGTGACCCGCAATTGCCAAGTAATGGAAGGGTGTATCTCTAGCTGCACTACGAAGAGATGCGTAGTGCCAGTCCAATCGGAGGCCAATAACGATGAATGTAGTGCATGGTCAAGTTGAGATCAAATCGAACAGGTCCATGGAAGTCATTGATATAACAGAGATAGTTCAGTCCTGGGTTGCTGAGAATAATGCGGAGGATGGAATCCTGACAGTATTTAGTGTTCATACAACTGCAGGATTAACTATCAATGAAGCTGAGAGCGGACTGATGCAAGATATCGAAACGCAACTGTCGAAGATTGTCCTGCCACATGCAGGATATCAACACGACAGAGTTGACGACAATGCCCATTCGCACATAATGACGTCGTTGCTAGGCCCCTCTGAGACCGTGACCGTCAAATCTGGCAGACTGACTCTGGGTACTTGGCAGAGGATTCTATTCGTTGAATGCGATGGACCGAGAAGTCGACGGGTTGCGGTAACCTTCGTGGGCAAGACTGTAGGCTAGTCACAAAACAGCAGCAAATGAAATACGGCAGACTGAGAACTGGAATAGAACCGAATAGAAAAGGGAGGTGGGCGCCATGGAGGGCTTCTTGTAATCATATGGAGGCTTTCGCCCCTGCGCGTCGCTGGTTGTTTTTCTAGGCTCCGTGTGCGCCCCCGTTGACTGAAGAGTCGTAGCTTATTCTAATATGGTCATGTGTCATACAGGTCATACTCCCGTTAAGGAGGCCTCTCAGACATAGGCTCAGTCGGTTGTCCTCTCTGAATTCGCGAGCGAAACAAGCACTCTAGTGAGTTTTACTGTATAATTTCACATAATATACAACTATCACAACTGCAACTAGAGTCACAATGACAATTGCTGGCAATAGAAGATCAGGAGATGCATCAGACGGTATTGAAGTAAGCAAGAACTGTGTGTAGCCCGAGTATTCATTGCCAAGCCTTAGGATGTAGCCCGTTTCATTCAAATCAACAGGCAACGTGATTGTGATGGGCAGTATGTGTGATTCTCCTCCATCTAGAACGCTCCATAAATGAAGCAGAGTGCCGTCCCCACCTCTGAGTTCAATCCCATCCTCAGTACTGAGTCGAGGGCTGAGACAATTGATACTGACACTTAGCGACATTTCCTCTCCCTCTTGAATGGCATTTGAAGCAACACCAAGAGTGGCAGCTAGTCTTGGTGTCATCTCAAGCAGATAATCGAATGCAGGAATGTAGTATTGCCAGAGATCCTCAATGTATGCATCATCAGGTGTAAAGTAGCTAAAAATCTCATGCCATTCTTGAATCAAATGCGTAGAGTTGTCAACAATGTCTACGTAGGTTGAAGGATTATCAGAAGACCCGTTGTGATAGACCTCAAAAGTGATGGGAAGGGTCGTTCCCCGTTCAACATACATCCATGCCCCCCACATACCTGATGGGGCTGAGGCAAGCTGAGGTTTATCGTATTGGCCATTGGAAGTCTGTGCAGTGACATCATAGAAATCATTGAATCCCATAGGATACATCGCCGCAAAGTCTTGGACTACACGGTAGTAGAGTGTGCTTTCATACCAATTATCATAGTAATTTGTGGGAAAGTATGTTGCGTTAATGCCTGAGTGAAGTGCGTACACCATGGCGAATTTGTGCTGGCTCACCCAATCCCTGTAAGCCTGAGTTTCTGGTTCTGAGAAGGCCGTAGGACCGTGGTATATCTGAGACCTTACATCTGACGATGAGCTTCCCGAACCCCAACCAGTTGCATAGTTTCGATTAAGGTCAACAAGTCCAATATAGTCTTCATTGAAGAAACCATCAGCATCATCGTCTATGCCTTCATAGTAAGTATATTGAAACTCGGGTTCTCCACCAGGACCCGTTTTAGTGTAGACATCAAATCCTGAAACATAGCTGTCACCATCTGCGTCATCCCACGGATCCTCATCGAACCGACCGTCACCGTCATCATCATAGGGACGAAGATTCTTTCTGAGCCAATAGTCTTCTTCATTGACTACGCGTTCAAGACCGTCTGGATTCAACGTGGGAATAACATAGATTTCCTGAGTGTTAACATATTCCGTTATGGTTTCATCGTCACCATAGTTGTTAAGCAGATGGATGATAAAACGTAAGGAAAGCTCAACCGTGATTTGTTCTCGAGCATGATGATGCGCGACAACCTGGGTCTTTGCCTTCTGTTCGGTGTTTAGCTCATTGGTGATCCGGATACAAGTGATATTTCTCCCCTGATAGCTTTCTCCTATTACTTCAATATCTACGAGTTCTGGAACTGTGTTATGAATTAGTTCAATCTCCTCATCAACCTCTGCTGGGTCATGCCACTCATCTTGATAGATTAGAGATATGTCAGACCATGTCCGGTTAACAGAAGGTGTTTCAACATGTTCGATAGCGAGTGTTGAAATTGCAGCATCCGAAGTAGTAGTAGCACCTACAGAGAGAGTAAATGTAGAAACTAGGAGAAGCACAACTAGAGCACTTGAGAGCAATCGAATGTCAATTCACCTCACAGCTTAACAAGTAATGTGACAACCATTCCTGAAATCTTCGGCATCACAAGACTCTGCAGATTTTGAGGTTTGACTAATAATAGGGTTTAGTTCAGCGCTTTCAATTGCGTGAACCACAAGACGATGAATGCCTGAAACTATCCGTTGAAGCAGAAGAATTTTTGTGCGGAGGAGCATTAGCCTGTATTGTAGTCGGTGGTGCTAGACTATGGAACTGCCTCTGGAAACCCTAGAAAGAGTTGTTGACACTCTCAACGTAGGCCTGGTCGTTCTTGACAAGGATGACAAGATTGTCTTGTTCAATCGAAAGGCGGGAGAGATGCTTCAACAAGACCCCGAAGAAAGAATAGGAAGCCCCCTCCTCAGATGTCATCCGGAGAGAGCAGAGCCCGGAGTCCTGAAGATGATAGGTGAGATGAAGAGCGGTAAGCTGGAGAAGTACGACGGCTGGGTCAACTTCATTGGGAGAATCATCTACGAGTACATCTATCCAATCCGAGACAAGGACGGGAATTATGTGGCCACTGTTGCAGAGTTCCATGACGCCGCCGAGAAAGCAGAATATCTGAAAGACCTAGGAGAATGGACAAAGCCAGACATGCACGGAAAAGGAGATAGCTCACCCCGGAGTCCTCATGCGGAACTGCCAATTACGCGTAAGGGACGTGAAGAGTAAGTCGATGCAGGCCATCATGTTACATATTGGATATACGATTCACAAATCCCCCAACGTGTATTTGAAAGCACTTATACCGTAAGTTACATCCTGAAACCTAGCTAGGTGTTTTAGAATGGTACAAAAAGTTCCTGATACGCCGGAGAATATGGAAATCTGCAAGAAATTCTGCGGACCTTGTCCTACGTTCAAGCCTAACGATCTCAACACTGTCAAGCCACATGCGCTGTTCTGTGCACGCGGTGCTTCAGAGAAGCCAGCTGCAGAGATCGAAGACAAGGGCTGTAGTTGCTTTGCCTGCCCCGTGTTCCAGAAGTACGAACTGAAGGGCGGTTGGTACTGTATGCATGGTATTGAGGGGAGACAGTAGTCGTTTCTCTCCATGCGTCAATAGACCTGAAGTCTACAACTAGTAGCGAGTGGGGGTAACGCAGCCTCCATTCGATTCACCTTTTGACAAGATTGACTGGAATTTACCAAATATCAAATTGCAGGAAAGGAATCAGACTCGGCTTTCTTCAATATGCTGAGCTAGAGTAACGTTTAAGAAAACAAGATAATCGCGAACGTCACACCACTGAGTTGTTTTCCATGGCACACTGTGTGTTAGTCAAGGGACCCTGTAGAGGTAAGATGTGCGACTTCTGGGCTAGAATTAAGATACAGAAGAAGAGCGTCGAAGAGATGGCCGATGACATGAGGGAAAGCATCGCCGAGTGTGAGGAAGGAAACATCAAAACCATTGCAGAGGTAATTCAGGCCTACTGGTCTGCCTTGGGTGTTCGGGACATGAACAGACTCTCTGGGGAAGAATCCAACCTGTATGAGAAGATCAAACAGGTGGAAAACCTAGCCCTTGAACAAGACAGCATCAAAGCTGTGCAAATTCCGCAGGCACAGCAATGATATTCCCTCTGTTGAGAAGCCACTTTGGATCAAGAGCCTTTTTGACAGCCTGCATTTCTGCTATGCCTTTCTGACCGTACATAGCCTCTAGGAACGGCACTTTCAGCTTGCCAATTCCGTGCTCTGCCGCAACTGTGCCGCCCAGCTCAACAGCCTTCTTTGCAAAGAGCATATAGTTGTCCATTCCCTGCTGGACTTCCTCGTTGTTTCGCGGAATCATGTTTACGTGCAGGTGCGAATCCCCAATATGACCGAAGATAACGTATTCCATTCCCTGCGCCTCCAGAGTGTCACGATAAAACTTCAGATACTCTCGCAGTGCCTCAGCTGGGACTGCCATGTCAGTACCAATCTTGTGCACCTCGTGATACTCCGCTTTGCGCTGGGCAATGAGTGCATTGACCGTTTCAGGCACGAAATGCCTGACTGTCTTCATCTTCTCCAGTTCTGTCCGGTCTAGGCCTGCCCAGCTCGACTCCGAGGAGGAGTTGTACCTGTTGAGAATCTCTTCTAGGCTCATTACTTTCTCCTCCATCTCTTCTTCTGTGTAGCTGAACTCAAAGAAGACTATAGCTTGAGTTTGATCTGAGAGAGCGGGCACTGTAAGTCCAGCTTCGCTCGCCGTTTCCCTAATCATCTTGACTGCATTTGGTCCGAAGTATTCCAAAAAGTTCATGGGGATTGGAGAGCCTTGCGGCCTGACGTCATAAACGAAATCGACTGCATCATCCTCGCTTGGAAAGAAGGCCATCACTGTCATGATGTTCTCGGGCATCTTCATCAGTCCGAGCTCCACCATTGTGATTGCACCAAGGATTCCCTCAAAGCTGATGAATAGATCAATCAAGTCCATGCCAGGCTTAGCAAAGAGGCCAGCGGCATTCTTCGTCTTTGGCATCTCATAGGTGGGTATAGGAACTTCGACGGTTGACCCATCAGTGAGTATGACCTCGAACGTGCCATCTTTCGCGAAGACCTTGCCCCGCTCAATATCCAGGATGTCTCCATTGACTAGTACAACCCTCAGACGACGGACCCAGTTCCTAACCGCACCATGTTTGAAGGTGCGTGCACCTGACGCATTGCAGGCTACAACACCGCCCAGAAGGGCCGTCATTTCTGTCGGATCTATGGGGAAGAAGTAGGAATCGGACTCATTCAGGAACTGTTCGAGAGCCTTCTGTTGCTCGGGCGTACCCTTGCCTTTCAACTCATCGAGATTCTTTGTGGTAATGGCCTTCGCTAAGGTCTCAAGGATAACACCAGCCTGGCCGCCAATTGAGTAGAGACCCTCATCGGCAGAGTACTCCATGAAGAGCATCTCATCCATCTTCTCAAGGTTAATCGTGATACCGCCCATAGGAACAGCAGCACCGGTGATTCCGGTTCTAGCCCCCTGAATTGTCACGGGTGTTCCGTTCTCGTATGCATGTCTCAGAACGGCAACCACTTCTGCCTCAGTGGTGGGAAAAAGGAGCTTATCCGTCTGACCATCAAAGGAGTGGCTCTCGTCATCTAAGTAGAGAGCATAGGTATCGGTGATGGCCGCTTGATCGGTGACTGTCTTCATCTCTGATAGATTGGCCATCTCAGATGCTTGAGCCTTGATCTGATTCGTCATTCAATTCTCACCATGGACCTGATATTGCCGGAGTGGAAGGCGATTACAATATCAACTCATTGGTAGTGCCAAGACACAGTACCATGCTGTCTAGAGTGCTTGTTGGACGACACATTAATGAGTAGGGCTTGATTGGGCGTTCACAGTGTAGTTTCTACTGCCATTGCAGCAGTTGACAACTGTCCTCAGATTGACAATCTGGAGTGAGTACTAGGAAGATGGATGCGTTAGGTGCGGCAATCCTCGCCGTTTTCATCGGCACGTACATCATTATAAGCACAGAGAAAATAAACCGGACCGGAATGGCCCTGCTTGGCATGGGATTCGCAGGCATAGTCCTCTGGGCTGGGGGTCACGAGTTTCACGAACTGGTGCTAAGCATAGAATGGGACACGATTCTTTTCGTCACTAGCATGATGATGATTGTAGCAGTGGCAGGCGGGTCAGGTATGTTCCAGTTTCTTGCTTTGAGAATATCGAAACCTAGTGGTGGGGACCACAGACGCCTGTTCATTAATCTCATCGTGTTTGTGTTCGTGATGTCATTCTTCCTTGACACCACCTCCACGATGGTCATCATGGCGCCGCTCACGATTCAAGTCTGTAGAGCACTCGACATCGATTTCAAGCCATACCTAATATCTGAGGCAATAGTGTGCAACTTTGCATCCATTCCATCAATTGTGGGTGCTGTACCGAACCTTGTCATCGCGAGTGTGACTGACCTCGACCCTGGTTTCCTGTTAATAGCCTTCATGCCTCTTGCAATCATTCTCCTAATCGTGACGCTGCCCATAATGCTTCATCACTATCGCGCGTCATTCGGCGTAACCGATGAGCACAGAGTGGATAGGCTCTTTCGAATAGATCCAGCAACTATGATAACGTCGAAGCGTGACTTCTACGTATCAATAATTGCGTTTGCAGTCCTATTCTCGGGATTTGCCCTTGGCCCCTTGTTCAATATAGCGCCGCCGTTGGTTGCCCTTCCTGTGGCTGGATTCATGCTCGTCCTGTCGCATAAGAGAGCTAACAAGTTCCTCACAGAAGTGGGATGGGACACTGTGTTTTTCCTTGTTGGCATCTTTGGTCTTGTTGTGGCATTGGACATAACGGGATTAGTCTACGAACTTGGACACTGGATTCAGGGAGTTGTCGGAAATGATGCCGTCTTCGCCACAGTGTTCATGATCTGGATTCCCGCATTGCTCTCGTCTTTCCTAGACAATCTTCCTGTGTCAGTGTTACTTGCACCGATAGCTTCCAGCCCGGAGCTCCTTGCCGTGAGTCCAGTTCTGCCCCTCGCACTGATTTTTGCAGTGAACGTCGGAGGATATATGACACCCCTGGGCGCGCCAGCAAACATAGTGGCCATGTCATTTGCGGAGAAAGAGGGGGACCGTATTTCCTTCCTAGAGTTCGCGAAGATGGGCACAATCCTAGCCCTAATTCACTTGGTGATTGGCAGCGGTTGGTTACTCCTGGTCAACTTCCTCATGGGTGGATAAGCAGTTTTCCTGTCTATGTAATAGCTCAGGGGGTTTCAGAAGAAGGGAGGCGCCCGCCCCCGCTTGAGCCGCCGGGAGGGCAGACACACGACGGAGATATGACGCCTTCCGTGACGTGCGCAGGAATGCGCATTCCGTATTAAAGGCACATCGAGTATTTGAAGTCTCTTAACTACGAGGCTTTTGCGCAAAAAGCGAAACTCGGTGTTATGCACCCAGCAGACCATTCATAAAAGTGTACGGAGTGTTTTCGAACAGAACAAGTAACTGAGGCCGACATTATTGCCAAAGAGAGCGCGATGCCCCCATTGTGACAGACTGTTTGCACGTGACAAGCTTGACGACCACCTTCACAAGTGTAGGGCTCGCACGACGAATCGAGGAGAAGTAAGAGGGGGCAGAAAAGCGGTTGTAGTGGATGGGAACAATGTGGCACACCATCTATCTCCGAATGGAGTCCCCCGAGTGGCTAATCTTGTCCTTGCACAGAGCAGTCTTCTAAGGGCCGGCTTGAAACCGATTGTGGTTGTATCAGCTGCTCTCAAGCATAAGATAGACAACCCAGAAGTTCTACAAGAAATGATTGCGGGACGTGAGGTGATTGAAGCACCCCGCGGCACAGACGATGATCTTACTGTGATAAAACTCGCTCAGAGCGGCAATGCAAACATTGTGAGCAATGACAGGTTCCTTGGCTTCATCAACAAATTCCCATGGCTGCAATCCAGACTAATGAAATACAGAATGACGCCCTCTGGTTTAATACTCAGGTAAATATCAGCTGTCCCTAGACTACTGACCTGCATCAGAACCATTAAAATGAATTCCGAGCTGCTCATTGAGAAACCATTGTTTCTACAAGTAGGTGAAAGCAAATGCTCGCTAATGAATTGCGAAAGAAGTACTTGGAATTCTTCAGGCAGAAAAAACATGCCATAATGAGTTCTGCTTCGTTGCTTCCTGAGAATGACCCCACAGTGCTCTTTACTACGGCGGGCATGCACCCGTTAGTGCCATATCTTCTAGGCCAACCCCACCCACAAGGCAAACGACTAGCCAACTGTCAAAAATGCATCAGAACTACTGATATCGACGAGGTTGGCGACCCAACGCATCTCACCTTCTTCGAGATGCTGGGCAATTGGAGTCTGGGCGACTACTGGAAAGAGGAGGTCATAACGTGGAGTTACGAGTTCCTCACCTCAAAGAAATGGCTTGGATTCGATCCAGAGAAGCTATCAGTAACTGTCTTCGAGGGCGATGACGACGCGCCACGTGACGACGAATCAGTAGAGATATGGAAGAAACTCGGTATACCGAAGAATCGCATATTCTATCTGCCCAGGGAGGATAACTGGTGGGGCCCAGCAGGAGCGACTGGTCCATGCGGGCCATGCACCGAGATGTTCGTCGAGGTCGATACGGTTCCCAAGTGTGGAGCAAACTGCAAGCCCGGATGCGGCTGTGGTCACTACTTCGAAGTCTGGAACGATGTCTTCATGCGGTACAACAAGATGACTGATGGTACATACGATCTTTTGGAAAGAAAGAACGTTGACACGGGGATGGGACTCGAACGTACCATAGCCATGCTTCAAGGGAAATCCACTGTTTACGAGATTGAGTTGATTGCACCCCTTGTGAAGAAGGTAAAAGAGTTCACAGGGAAAGAGAGCCTCGCGGACGAGGAAGTACATCTGGTCAGGACAATCGTCGACCACGTAAGGTCCGCGGTGATGATTATGGCAGATGACCGCGGGATTTCACCGTCCAATGTGGAACAGGGTTACATAGTTCGTCGACTCTTGCGGAAAAGCATACACAGCGCAGATAGACTTGGAATCCATCAGGGATTCATGAAGGACCTTGCTGAGATTGTCATTGAAATGTACAGAAGCGTGTATGATGAAGTTGAGAGAAACCGGGATTTCATCATGCAGAATCTTGAGGCAGAAGAAGCGAAGTTCAGGAAGACACTTGGCAAGGCACTCAGGAAATTCGACAGGATTCTTAATGAAACAGGAACGATGACCGGCAAGGACGCGTTTCTTCTATTCACGAGCTTCGGGCTCCCCCTTGAGATGACCAGAGAACTGGCTGAAGAGAAAGGCATCAAGATAGATATGAAGGAGTTCCGAAAGGAGTTCGAACATCACCGAGCGATATCCAGGACTGCAACAGAGGGAAAGTTCAAGGGAGGTCTCGCAGACCATAGCGAGGAGATCATGAATCTCCACACAGCGACTCATCTACTGCAGGCCGCTCTCAGAAAGGTCCTCGGTGACAAAGTCAGCCAGACAGGCAGCAACATTACGAGAGAACGCCTTCGATTCGACTTTGCATTTGACAGGACACTGACACCGGAAGAGGTTCAACAGGTTGAGGACCTCGTGAACAAGGTAATTGCAGGAAATTTGGAGGTCACTCAGACATTCATGGCTTTCGATGAAGCAATCAGTCAGGGTGCGCTTGCATTTTTCAAAGAAGTTTACGGCGAAACAGTATCCGTGTACAGAGTGGGTGACTTCAGCATGGAACTCTGTGGAGGACCTCACGTCGAGCATACAGGAGTTCTAGGCCACTTCAAAATCGCGAAACAAAAGAAGATTGGGGCCAGCATAATCCGAATCAGAGCGATACTGGAATAGTCCTGCGAGTCAATTCGAAAGGTCTATTTATCCTCCGACATCCTTAGCTGACAGACAGGCCCCCACATCTGAATGGGATTCGTGAAGACTATGGGAAAAGGTACATACTCCAGGCTATTTGGCGGCGGGGATAAGGATCTCCAAAAGAAGGCTGCTGATCTCCTTTTACAGCTGGGTAAGGCACTTCAGTCAGCCAGTGCCAAGATGCACGTCGGCGCAAAGGCATGGTTGAAAGGAGATATTGAAA
>Ga0209986_10004097_pt1 | contig 12493 bp, 7 predicted proteins | sample BlataG_FD_183168 | JGI IMG/M metagenome (GOLD analysis project Ga0209986, IMG submission 183168) | Deep subsurface microbial communities from Black Sea to uncover new lineages of life (NeLLi) - Black_00105 metaG (SPAdes) (version 2) | ecosystem: Environmental > Aquatic > Marine > Oceanic >...
GATTTGTTCCAGACCGGTGTAATGTTAAAACCCTGCTTTTTGGCCTCGATAATAGCCTGCAACAGAGCTTTGCCCTGGCGGCCGAATCTATCGCCAACTCCAAATGAATACTTTTCCAAAATCATACGTTAGCTTTCCCTTCCATTGATTGTCATTGCGAGCGAAGCGAAGTCCGGCAATTTGCCCCATCAATTTGCCGGATTCGATACCATAAGATTGCCACGGCCATATTCTATGGCCTCGCAATGACACCCCCTCAAGCTTCACTACCACCACATCCAAGCTAAGCAGCAAGGGTCTTAATTGCTGTTTCTTAGCGGTTGGAGCAATAGCTCACGGACGATGATTTTCATCGGGCCGAACTCTGCGCCGGGATGGACCTGAAAGCCGATTCGACCTGAGTCACTGGTGTCATCGTGCACGTCGGCGACCTGGCGGCCGTTAAGCCATATCTGAATGTGGTCGGCCTCGGCCCGAACCTGCATCGTGTTCCAGCCGTCACGGTCCACGAGCGTCTTGTCCGTATTCATAGCAAGGAACATCTTGCCGGGGCAGTATAGCGTGCCCGAATAGCACTCGGGGTCCTTGTACTCAAGAATGTCGGCCTGGTACGCCTTCGCCGCCGACTGGTAGCGGAACCAGACGCCGGTGTTGCAGGGCCACTGGACACGGTAGGTAACGGTCAGCAGAAAATCGCTGTACGTCGCTTTCGTGAACAGGTCGCCGGGGGCATTGTCGTCGCCCTGGGTCCCCACAAGGGCGCCGTCTTCGACAGTCCATCTGGCATTGCCGACCGCCTCCCAGCCGGTCAGGTCCCTGCCATTGAAGATTGGCAAGAAACCCTCTTTGGCCCGGTCCGCACCTGTTTCGGCATCCTCAACGGGCTGCCGACAACCGGCTGACAAGGCTAATATTACCATACATACAATAGTGAGGAATTTGCGCAACATAATTGTCTCCTTTTGCCTTGCTACACAACTAATATGAGGTAAAAAACTGCAATCATTATACCAGATAATTACACCTTTGCTATCAGATAGACTGAGTAAATAATCGCGGCGACGCATCCCCAACCAGCCAGGAACCCGAGCGCCGAGGTAAGTGATGGAATGGGTATTTCGAGACTGGTGTTTGGAAAAATATTTCGCTTTTCAGGAACAACGGCATCGGCCGGCAAAGTGCAGGGAGCAGGCGCCTGCTCGCCGGGCTTGATGGGGGTCCGCACAAGTGCATAGAAATTGTCGAGCTTCTCGGCAGCAACAGGCCTGGTGAGCAAACTTGCAACAACTCCGGCAATCAGTCCTGCGCTTAGATAGAGAACCATCTGCCACGGCAGATAGAGTTTGTCCTCCCACAGCATGAAAGTCGGCAGCTTGTCGGCCAGGTGTGCGTTGAAATCCCAAAGGACATAATTCCCGAAAGCAATTTTACTGGTGAAGAGCAGCACAGCAAAGCCAGTCAGAGTTCCTGCCCAGGCGCCGGCCACCGTGGTGCGTCTCCAGAAAAGCCTCAGCCAGAAAGCAATACCCATCATCGCAGAAATTTTCCAGAATATTTCAAGGCCTGTTACAACATCGGACAGCGAATAAGCAAAGGCCACGCCGCCGGCAACTATTACCAGTGACGTAACCCGGGCAACGAAGACGTAATGTTTCTGATTTTTATCAGGTTTCAAGGGTTTGTAGATATTTTCCGTGAACAAACCTGACGATGCAATCATAAATGAGTCGCAGGAGCTCATCACAGAAGCCAAAAGAGCTGCGAGGAACAGGCCAAGTATGCCGGGTAAAATCTTGGGCAAAAAGCCTGCCGCCACCAATCCAAAGATATGGTCCGGCTCAACGTCGCGACCGGCGAAATAGGCAACGGCGGCAAGCCCTGTCAGGCACCAGGCCACCGTGCACAACCGTTTAATAAAGTTCCCACACATCCAGCCGACCCGGCCTTCGGTCTCAGTTTTGCCGGCGGCACAATTACCCATAGTGTGGGGCTGCGTCACGATTCCCACCAGACCATTTATAGAAATCATTGCTACGTAGAAAAACCCGATCTCGCCGGGAGCTACGAGAGAAAACATTTCGTCCGCATTTTGTATCGTCGCGCGTATTCCATCAAGCCCACCAACTGCATTGAGGATAAAAGGCAGCAGCAGAAAAGAGAAAACAACAGTCAGAGCCCCCTGAATGAAGTCGGTAACAATGGCGGCAGAAAGGCCGCCGGCCATCCCGTAGATAACAAACATTACGGTCATCACAAAGATCGCGATATTAGAGGGAACTCCGGTGCACGCCTGGACAACCGCACCGGAGCCTTTGAGCATGACGCCAATATTAATCGCAAGGTTCAACATCCCGACTACGGCAAAGAGCATCGCAACACTGGGGCTGAATCTGGCCTCAAAGACATCTGCGGTTGTTATGGCCCTGAAACGCCTCATTACCGGTGCAATCAGCCAGTAGAACGGGGTTGCGAACAGCCACAGCCACTGATACCATATACCGGAGAGGCCGTTTGTGTAGCTCTTTGAAGCGACGCTGACAGCCTGGTCGGAATGGGTGCCGGTCCCGAAAGCGTGCATTATCATCATCGCTTTGCCGAATCTGCGGGGCATAAAGAAATCGGCGACGTTTTTTATTCTCCTCGCAGCCCAAACACCGATAATGGTGATTCCGATAAGATATAGCCCCAACACAAAAACATCCGCAATGTGCAATCCCAGCAATGACATTGATTATTGACTATTTTCTATTGACTATTGAAAAGAACACGAGAATTCAGAAGTCGGGAAGCAATAGTAAATAGTAAATAGCAAATAGTAAATTAAAAAAAGCCCCGCAGCGCATCCTTTCGCCACGGGGCGTAAAAAATCAAAAACTAAAAGCGAAAAACCGTTGACCCCGTATGTTGGCCGTCGGCCTTACGGGGTTGAGTTAAAACCAGTTTTCATTTCGCTGCTTTGCGTCTCTCGTTTTTAGCCCTCTTTGTCGGACTGCTCCACAACCTCGTCCAGCTACCTGGTGCTCTTCTCGGACTTTCGCGGTATTTCCACCACCACACCGAGTCGGCCCAATTCACCGGCCACTCCCGGCTGGTTAGGATTAAGCTGGAAACTGCGGATAAGAAAATCCTTCGCACGGACGTTATCGTTCTTGCTCAAATAATAGTAGCCGATATGCTTGTTAATGTTGGCTGAATTCGGCGCCAAATGAAGCGCCTGCTGATAACAGGCCAGTGCATACTCGTCCAGCCCCTGTTCCTGAAACGCCAGTGCAAGGCGAAGCAACTTCTCTGCTGAGCTGGAGGCCTGAGCCATATACTCATCGGCCAAGGGTTCGGCCTTGGCTGCATCGCCACCATCCAGCAGCACCTTCACCCTTGCCGCCTGGGCTCTTCTATGAACAGGGTCGAAGCTCAAAGTGTTATGGTAATAATACTCTGCCTGAGCCCATAGTCCGTCGGCCTGATACAACTGGCCCAGCTCGAAATGCGCATCGGGATTTTCAAATTTGCGCTCGAGCTGCTTGAGTAACCTGGCCTTTTTCTCTTCAGCCGTCATCCTTGCGACCTCATCAGGTTTCAGTTTTCCGCCTTTACCAAATGAGTTGCAGCCGCCAAGCAATAAAAGAGCAGAAGAACATACGAGCAAAAGAGCATAAGCCCCGCCGCTTCGATTTTGCGAAGCAAAACGGCGGGGCCGGCTTGTGCCAGCCCCATACTTACGTATGGGGAATATCACCACACGTGTAAACGTGCGAGTTCCGTTTTGTTTGCCGCCCATTTATCGCCTCCATTCTGAACGGTTCTCATTTTGCCGTACTGTACGAATCTTTGCAAACCCTGTCAGAGCCGGCTAATTTTGCACACAAGCTTTCTAATACCAAAAAGTCTCTAACGGGGCAAGTAAAAATTTTAGCCGAATGAATAAAATAAATGCTACCGACTTTTGATTAGTTTTCAAACCAAATATGCACCGGCCGGCCACTGAGCCCGTTCGACTTCGCTCAGGGTAAACTGTGCCGAGGGGGCCGTTGAAAAAGCTATTTTACTCAAACTGACCGATTCGATGGCGTCAATAGTCGTAATTCTTTTATTTACAAGCATATATAGCTCTGCCACAGGTAGTGGTTTGTCATTCTGAGCGAAAATAGCCTTTAGCCCTGAGCGAAGTCGAAAGGGAAGAATCTCATTATTTTAGGTGACACATAGGGTTTTGTCAGATGCTCTTAACCTCTTTGCCTGCGAGCTGTCTCTATATCTCACATTGGCAAAGAGGCCTCTTTTTTACACCCAAACCGCACATTATGGGATAGCTGCTCTCGACACTTCTGAATCGGGGCACCATCTTGCGGCTCGGCTTGGGTGCGGTGCCCCACCAAAAAAATGCTGATATGCACGGTAAAAAAATAATTTTCCCCCCTCGTGTTTTACCTTAAAAAAGTGTATAATAACCGAACGTTTGCAATTTCGTGTATTAAAAATGCAGGTGTCATCATGGATAAGCGAAAGGCATTTACCCCGTTAGAAATAAAGAATTCTAATGGGGCAAGTAAAAGATTTCTAACGGGGTTTACCTTAATAGAGCTCCTGGTAGTAATTGCCATTATCGCGATATTGATGGCGATATTGATGCCGGCACTGCAAAGGGCAAAAGAACAGGCAAGGAGGATTAACTGCTCCAATAATCTTAAACAGATTGGCCTTAGTTTGCATATGTACGGCGGTGAAAACGACGGCTGGCTGCCGTTAAACGCAAGTGGATACTGGCTTTGGGATATTGCTTACAGTACCACCGATTATATTATCGCCACCGGTGGCGACAGGCACACTTTCTATTGTCCTTCCGACCCCACAAAATCTCCGGACATGGCACATTTCTGGCAGTTCACTCAAAACGTTCAGCCGGGAACCCCTCCTGGGTCCGTCCCCGAACCTGAGACAGGCCGGGACCAGCATTTCCGGGTTACCGGCTATTTCTGGATGATGGATACAAAAAGCGGAAGACCATATCAGCCGGAGGGGACTCCCAAGAAACGGTGGGTAAAGACACTTAACTGCAAACAACCTGCAAACACAGAACTCGTTGTTGACGCGACCCTCAGTACTGGTTCCGACCCAAAGACTGCCAGCTTTGCCGAGGTGCGTGGTGGGTCATGGGGCAGGTGGCAAATCTTGGACCGCACCAACCATCTCATACATGGAGATAGACCTACCGGCGGCAACATCCTATTCGTCGATGGACATCTCGAATGGCGACGATTCAGCGAGATGGATGTTCGCGTCCGGAGTCCGTATCACTGGTGGTAATACCCGTTTGACCATTGTTAACCTCTTTTTTTACACCCAAACCGCACATTATGGGATAGCTGCTCTCGACGCTCCTAAATCGGGGCGCCATCTTGCGGCTCGGCCTGGGTGCTCCCAAAAATAATGCCAATATACAGTAAAAAAATGGTTTTTTATTACTTGTGTTTTACCTTAAAAAAAGTGTATAATAATTAAAGTTTGCAATCTCGTGTATGAAAAATGGAGGTGTCATTATGGATAAGCGAAAGGCATTTACCCCGTTAGAAATAAAGAATTCTAATGGGGCAAGTAAAAGATTTCTAACGGGGTTTACCTTAATAGAGCTCCTGGTAGTAATTGCCATTATCGCGGTATTAATGGCGATATTGGTGCCGGGGCTGAGAAAGGCTAAAGAGGCAGCCATGCGCATTAGGTGTGCTAACCGATTAAAGCAATGGGGCACGGCCATACATATGCGCCTCACGGACAATGATGGCAAGCTGATGGCAATCGTCCTGAAGTGGGGGGGAAATCCCTATCCCCATTACATCAATAATGCACCGCAGAAGAACCCCCATGGAGTAACAATGTGGAACATAGCCGACATCAATCCCTATATTAACGCCTTCAGCCCTAATTATGAAAATGACGGGGTCGCAACCGATATGATCACCTGTCCCATGTGCAGCGGTGAATTCATGCAGGATTGGGTTAAAAACATAAATTGGCCCAACCATGATTTTGTAGAGTTTGCATACAGTTATTTCGGCAGGATAGATTTGCTTGATGACAACGATTGCAGCCCAACCGCAAAGAAGGCATTGGTCGGCAGAACACTCAGCTCACGAAAATTGCTGATGGCGGAAATCCTGAATCTCGACTACAGTGATTCAGCATACCGCTACAACCACGGCAGATATGGCTGGTCCTGGAATGAGAGGAATTTCCGCAATCCCAGCAAGACGGCTTATTCCCCGGACCCGGCTGCTACGGGAAGAAGTCAACTGTTCGGTGATAGCCATGTGGAGTGGAGAAACATTAGTATCGAGCGGAATCTTCCTACCAGGGATAATCCGCTCATTGACGAATGGAACGGCCCTGACAGCGGCTGGATAGCAAGGTCTGATACGGACTACTTCTAAGAAGATTCGGTTTAAGAAGTCGTGGAGCTTGAAGCATCATCGCACGTTTGACAGAAACAAAATCCACAGTCCAGGGCCGCAATGGATGAGAAACTCCAGGGACAAACAAAGCAAATAGCGTAACCAAACTGACCCAACTTGCCTTTTTCGTTTTTTCTCTTCCTCAAAAAATGTTAATATTCATATCGCACCTGATACGCGGGGTAGTCCGGCAATTCTGCCGGATAAAAGCTGCACAAACTCAACCAGAAAGATTCGCATATTACCTCCTCCTTTCAGTGCTGTAACCGGTCCGTGCCTGAGTGCAAGCCACAGCTTGACTTTCAGCTTACAGAACACTCAATTATATTGCGCCCTGCTCTGAAAAGTCAAGGAAACTCTTGCAGCTTTCGCTTTTCCGGGCGGAGCCATCCCCACGCCGCGCTTGAGATCGCCACCCGGCCGCTTCATCTAAAGACGTATCTTCGGTTTAGCGGGAACAGCACCCCTTAAAAATGGGTCCCGGTGAGTGTAATTTAGCTTGGCTAATCCCGATAGAGAGGTTATAATTATATTTGCAAAAACTCACTTGGTGAGTGGTGATCCGTGATTGTTTAATCGGTAAAAGGAGAACGTGTACGATGAAATTATTACAGAGCAAATCGGCTTTCGGGATTGATCTCCACCGTGTTTTCAAAACGACCTGGGGAACTTTGGCATCCTGCTGCCTACGCCTGCGGTTGCGCAGCCATAAGTACGGTTTATGCTTTCTGGGCCTGTTAATACTGCTTTGCCACTCCTGTGAGACGACCGAACCAGCGACAATCGACACAGCCAGCAAGCCGATAGTCGTTGAGACAAAGCAGCCGGTTGTGGAACAGAAGCCGCCTGTACCCGCGGTACCACAGGTGCAGGCAGACATTGTTGCGGAAATAGGCGAGTACGTCATCACAAAAGAAGAGCTCCAGATGCGACTAATGAAGGAGCTTCGCCCCCGTTACGGAGAGTATAGCAACCGGGCCGAGCCGGTTGACGCCAAAACGACACTTCGCAAAATGATAGCAGAAAAAGCGACGGTGATGGACGCCCGCAAGCAGAACTATCTACAAGACGAGACAATCCAGACCTCGCTTAAGCGATTTAAGGAAGAAAAGCTTGTAGAGCTACTATTAGCAAACTACCTGAAAGGCAAAATAACAGTTACGGAGGCAGAAATAGGGGAAAAGATAAAGACCAATCCAAAGTTGAGCCGTGTACAGGCTCAGACAATGGTCGGAAGGGCAAAAGCAAACAAACTCTTAAGTCAGTATTACAAAGAATTATATGAAAAGCTCCATGTTCAAAAGGTAAGTAATAATTTCCTCAAAGCAGCAGAAATCCATCAAAGACTATTACTCCATCCAAAAGAGCCCCGCAGAATGAGACTTATCCGCATCCGTCAGGTAAAAAATGAATTGACCCCGGAAGAGAAAAACATTGTTCTGGCAACGTACGATAACGGAAAAGTAACATTGAAGGACTGGTTCGATACGTTGTTTGACATCGGCCCAGCGTCCCGCCCGAGAGATTTGAACAGCGCCGCGGGCGTTGAACGATTATTAGAAAGGGCCTTGAGGATGCCGATTTTCGTGGCCAAGGCCAGGTTACTTGGACTCGACAAGGATGAAAATTTACTAAAGCAAATAAAAGAGCAGGAAGATTCGGAGCTGCTCAGCAAAGTTACCAGAGATAAGGTTGCGGCGATTTCAGGCCCAATACCCGAGGAAGAGATAGTCGCTTACTTCGAGAAGAACAAGGAGGCCTTCGGAACTCCTAAGACGCTCAAGATCAACCAAACCTGGTGCCTGGATCTTAAAACGGCACAGAAGGTAAAGGCCGAATTGGATGGCGGTAAGGATTTCGAGTCAGTCAGACAAAAATACTCTTTGCAGAAAAAAGCCCATCCCTACAACACTTCTCCCCGCAGTGAAAGATTGTTCTTCAAGGACTTATGGAATGCCGACCCGAACGACATCGTAGGTCCGGTAAAGGGCTTTTACGGGGATGAAATCAAGTGGCGCATCGTTAAAATCTTAGAAAAGACACCTGGGAAAGTGACAGAGTACTCAAGCAGTATGAAAAACCAAATCGAAATGAGAATGCTGGGCGAACAAAGAAACGCAGCCCTGGAGAACTACAGAAAAGAACTTCTGGAAAAATATCCGTACGAGATTTACGCTGAGCGAATCAGGGATATCGACCCACTAAATATACCATGACGAGGGATGCGCAAAAGCACGAAACAATATCGAAATTCGAATGTCCAGATAAGCAAACTGTTTAGGATTTCGGATTTTTGTCACGCCTGTCAGTCCTTGGGACTCCTTACGGAGAAGCGTGCGTATCCGCATTTGAATTTGTTTCGTATTCTTGTCCGCCGTAGTCTTGACGTAGGCGGATCGTGCTTCGGATTTCGAATTTCACATCCCCTAAATATCAAGGTTCTGGACTTCGAGGGCGTGGTCGCGGATGAAGTTTCGGCGTTTCTCCACATCGCTGCCCATCAATATACTAAAGAGTCTGTCGGCCTCGCCGGCATCATCGAGCTTAACACTGAGCAGCGTCCTTGTGCCAGGATTCATAGTGGTATCCCACAACTGTTCCGCGTTCATCTCGCCCAGGCCCTTGAAGCGCTTTATCTCAATTCCTTTGCCGCCAATTTGTCTGACGGCTGAACAAATATCGCCGAGTGAGACGACGTCATATCTGTCTGCGCTGCTGATGAGCTGGAACTTGGTTGCTCGATGCTCGCTGGTCGATTCTCGATTCTCGGTTCTCGATTTTCGTCTTTTGCGAGCATCCGGCATCGAGTCTCGAGGTTGGAGGAAATCCTTCAAATCCAGGCTGAACTGATCTTTGAGCTTCCCGTTTATCTGATTGATTCGGCTGACCTCGTGCAGCTCCTCGGCAACAATTGGTTCCTCCTCCCCGGGCTCCGTTTGGGCTTTGGTGCGGCGCTTTAGTTGCACGAGGCGTTTTTCATAGTCGGCTTTGTCGTAATAAATCTCCTCCTGCCCTTCGACGCAGATACGAAACCGGGGAAGCTGGCTGCCGTCATAATAGGCCTGAATGAAGCTGGCGAAGTTAATGCCGCGTCTGCCCAGAACAGCTACGATGCGTTCGGCATCGGCGAGAAGTTTTACAAGGCCGGCAAGCTTTTTGTCCAAAACTTTCCGGCTTTTTTTACCATTCTTGATGACCAGTTCCGTGCCCTCGAGGCCGCGAGCAATCATACGCTTGCGCATTTGACCTTCGCTGAGGACATATTCAGATTTCCTTTGGCCCTTAACCCTGATCTCATACAGAGGCGGCTGGGCGATATAAATCATATCGCTGAGAAATAACTGGTGCATTTGCCTGAAGAAAAACGTCAGCAACAGCGTTCGAATATGGGCGCCATCGACGTCGGCGTCTGTCATCAATATTATCTTGCCGTATCTGCACCTGCCTAAATCGAACTCGTCGGTGCCGATGCCGGTTCCCAGGGCGCTAATAATGGTTCGGATTTCGTCGTGGGCGAGCATTTTTTCGAGGCGGGCCTTTTCGACATTAAGAATTTTTCCCTTCAGCGGCAGGATTGCCTGGATGTTTCTGTCGCGGCCGGCCTTTGCCGAGCCGCCGGCCGAGTCGCCTTCCACGATAAATATCTCGGTAGCCGCCTTTTCCTTACTTGCACAGTCCCACAATTTGCCGGGCAGGTTTGTACTGCTCAGTGCGCCTTTGCGCCTGGTCAGCTCACGCGCCTTTCTGGCGGCCTCCCTGGCGGCGGCGGCCTGGATGGCCTTGTTCAAGATGCGCTTTGACTCGGCGGGATGCTCTTCCAAAAAATGCCCAAGCTGCTCGTTAACGGTGGTCTCAACGAAGCCGCCCACCTCTGGATTAGTCAGTCGCACCTTGGTCTGAGCCTCAAAATGTGGGTCGGCAAGTTTCACCGCCACGACCGCGGTCAATCCCTCACGCAGGTCCTCACCGGTTGTTGTTTGGCTGTTCTTTAACAAGTTATTGTTTTTAGCATAGTAATTCATTGTCCGTGTCAGAGCGGTTCTAAAGCCCGAAAGGTGTGTGCCGCCGTCGATGTTGAGAATGTTGTTGGCGAAGACCAGCACATTTTCGGTATAGCCGTTGTTGTACTGCATAGCCACTTCGCAGCTCAACTTCGCTTCAGTATCTTCCTTTGCGAAATAGATGACTCCTTGGTGGAGTGTTTCTTTGCCCTCGTTGAGGTGCTTCACAAAGGCCTTAATGCCGTCGTCAAACTTGAATACCTCTTTTTTGTCGCTTCTGTCGTCCCTGAACGTAATCTTCAATCCGGCATTGAGATATGCCATCTCTCGTATTCGTTTTAAGAGCGTATCATAATCGAACTCTGTATCGCCGAATATCTCCTCGTCGGGCTTGAATACAATTTGTGTACCTTGTTTGTTTGTGGTACCGATTTTCTTGACGGGCCCCCTCCTGGCCCCCCGGCCGCACTCGAAATGATAGTGGTATCCCCCGCGGTATACATCTGCTTCGAGCCATTCGCTTAGAGCATTAACGACGCTGACTCCGATGCCGTGCAGTCCACCGGCGACTTTGTATGATTCGGAATCGAACTTTCCCCCGGCATGTAGCTTTGTGAGTACGACCTCGAGCGCACTGGTCCCGGTGTCTTTGTGCCTTTCGATAGGTATTCCTCTTCCGTTATCCTCGACTGTGCAGCTCCCGTCTACGTGTATGTGGACGCTTACGTTGTCGCAGAATCCGGCCAATGCTTCATCAATGGAGTTGTCCAGTACCTCATAAACCAGGTGGTGCAGTCCTCCGCTGCCACGGTCGCCGATATACATATCCGGCCTTTTGCGCACCGCCTCTATGCCCCCAAGTATCTTTATATTGCTCGCATCGTATTTGTGGTCTTTCATATTCGCTCTTTACGCAGGGCCCTGTCTTGTAAACTATCGGGCCGCTTTGCACAAGCTCCCTGATTTTGAACTTCAGGATGGTCCGCCGAGAACGAGCTTGATTTTTTTTATTTGAGCCCGCGGACACTGCTGCTGCAGTTCTTTGAGAAGCTCTGAGCTGCATAGTCGCAGCTCGTGCATATACGGCGGCAAATCTACTAACACTTTCAACTGGCCGGCGGAAATGTCGGCAATTTTACAGTGCCGGCGAAGTCCGGCCGGCAATAGCTGGCTCCAGAGTTCAGCTACTGCACTGAACCTGGCCTGCTGCGGCGAAATACAATTCTCCATAAGCCGGCTGACTGCATCACTCAACCTGACTGTTCGGTCCCGCCTCCTCTTTGTTCGCCGGTCGGCAATGTTACATAGTTGTTGGCTGTTATCCATGACGTATCTCGTGGTTCAATTCGGTATTAACCCAGGTTGATTGGCATCAAAACATAAAGGAAATCCGTTCCGCTTTTTATCAGACCCGGCCTGTCCTGCTGGCCTAACTCCAATTCGAATTCCGGTGTTTTGATAGCACGTAAGACATCTATCAAATACTGTGGATTAAAGCCAATCTCTATCGGCTCGCCTTTATAATCGACAGGCATATCGACCCGTGCATCGCCGGTCTCCGGCGCCCTGCCGGAGAACACCAGTTTATTCTCCCCGATAGAGAGTTTAATCCCCTTGGATTCCTCACTTGTCAGCAGCGCCGAGCGGCGAACCGCACTCAATGCCGCCTCAGTTGACAGCGTTAGCTTGTTGGTGTAGTCCGTCGGGATTATGTCCTCATACTTCGGGAAATTGCCTTCGACAAGATTCGAGCTTATAACGACATTCGCACAACTGAACAGTATCTGGTTATCTACGCGTTTAACTGCAACAACCTCCTTGTCGTGGGAACCGATTTTTTCTAACAACGCCATCGTCTTGGCCGGCACTATTATCTTTATTGCCGCCATCTGCTTATCCGGGGCTGAAGCCATGTTGACCCTGCAGCGAGCCAGTCTTCGCCCGTCAGTGGCAACCAACAACAGCTTTTTGCCCTTAATCTCCCACAGCACGCCATTGATTGCATAACGACTACTCTCTCTTGCCGTGGCAAAGAGACACTGCTCA
>Ga0209986_10004099_pt1 | contig 12492 bp, 13 predicted proteins | sample BlataG_FD_183168 | JGI IMG/M metagenome (GOLD analysis project Ga0209986, IMG submission 183168) | Deep subsurface microbial communities from Black Sea to uncover new lineages of life (NeLLi) - Black_00105 metaG (SPAdes) (version 2) | ecosystem: Environmental > Aquatic > Marine > Oceanic >...
AGAATTAAAATAATCACAAAAAGTTCAATTAGGCTTAGTCCAGATTCATTTCTCATAAAATCCCTTATCTCCAAACTTGTAAAAATATTTTTATTTTAACTTTTCATATAAAAATACTTTATGTATTATACAATATAAAATTTTCTTAGATACCTTTTATAAATTTAGTAGAATATCTATTGCCAGGATGACAATTAATAATATCTTTTAATTCGAGTAATGTAAGAATATCCCCAGCCTTTGCAATATTAAAATCACATTTTTTAGCAATTTCATCAATATGTTGTGGAAAATCATCCAATATAAAATATACCTTTTTCTCCTCATTTTTCAGGTTTTTAATTAGGGAGTCTATATTTAATGACTTTTTATATCCGGTTTCTTTTTTGGTTTCCTTTCTTATTTCTTCTTTACTTTTTCTTCTTTTTCTTTCTTTATAATCTTTGATATTTTTTATCTCAAGTCCAAATTCCTCAAGAATATCATCTACACTTGTAACTAATTTTGCTCCATCCTGGATTAATCGATTTACACCAATTGAATTCTCATTAAAAATTGCACCAGGAACAGCAAAAACTTCCCTTCCTTGATCAAGAGCAAAATTTGCTGTAATTAAAGCTCCACTCCTCTCCCCTGCTTCTACAATTACAACTCCATAACTTATTCCACTAATTAATCTATTTCTTCTCGGAAAATTTAATCTTTCAGGAGGAGTTCCAAGAGGAAATTCACTTACTATACTTCCTTTACCAATTAATTCTTTATATAAATCCTTATTTTCCTTTGGATAACAAATATCTAATCCATTACCAAAAATTGCAATAGTTCCGCCAATCTCATCTTTCGCTCCAATATGAGCAGCTGTATCAATTCCCCTGGCAAATCCACTTACAATAGTTATTCCTAATGATGAAAGTTTATTAGCCAATTGATATGCAGCACTTTTACCATACTTAGTAGCTCTTCTACTACCTACAATTGAAATTGCTTGCGAAAGATTAGTAAGTTTGTCACCCATGTAATAAAGAATTGGTGGAGGACTGTATAATTCTTTTAATAATGGGGGGTAATTCAAATCATCAAAAAGCATTATTTTTGCACTCATTTTCTTCAATCTTATTATCTGGCTTTTAACCCAGATATCTATATTATGCTTATCTGAGAAGGAATTTTTAGTGTTATGAATATTTAATTCATTATTTTGATCATTTTTAAATTTAAATTCTAACTGATTATTCTTTCGAACAAAATTCCAAATTTTGTTTAATTCATTAAATTCTTTATATAATAAATAAAACTTTCGAGGTGTCATACCTCTGACAGCCATTATCTTCATAACAAGTATTTCTTTTTCATATTTCTTCATTAGATTATTGACTTCAACCTCTTCTGTATATTTAATTTAGAATGTTTGATAATATATTTTTATTAGAAATATTTTTTATCTGAAATCCTATATTGAATAGCTTCTGAAATATGATTTATTTTTATATCCTCGCTTTTATCCAGGTCAGCAATAGTTCTGGATACTTTTAAGATTCTATAGTAACCTCTTCCACTTATACCCATTTTCTCTATCGCCATCTCAAGAAGTCTTTTTGCATCTTCATTTAACTTACAATACTTAGAAATATGTTTTGTATTCATGTGTGCATTACAACTTATCGCATCTTTTAAAAACCTCTTTCTTTGCACAGCTCTTGCCTTTTGTACTCTTTTTCTAATATCAGCAGAGCTTTCATTATCAGAATCTCCTGTTAAATCCTCTTTTGATAATCTTGGAACAAAAACATGTATATCAATTCTATCTAAAAGTGGTCCAGATAATCTTTTCTTATAGTTAGATATTTGATAATGTGAACATCTACACTTATTAAAACTATCTCCTAAAAAACCACATGGACAGGGGTTTGCTGAAGCAATTAGCATAAATTTTGATGGATATGTAAAAGATGCTTTATTTCGAGAAATTATGACTTTTCCATCCTCCATTGGTTGTCTTAAAGATTCTAAAGCACTTCTACCAAATTGAGGTATCTCATCTAAGAACAAAACTCCATTATGAGCTAATGAAATTTCCCCAGGTTTTGGATAATTACCCCCACCTATTAATCCTATATCAGTTATTGTGTGATGAGGACTTCTAAAGGGCCTATTCTTCATTAAATGTGAATTGGAAGATAATAATCCTGATATAGAATATATTTTAGTTACTTCCATAATCTCATCAAAAGTCATTTCAGATATAATTGTTGGAATTCTTCTAGCTAACATGCTCTTACCAGCTCCAGGAGGACCTGTCAAAATAACATTGTGACCTCCTGCTACTGCAATCTCCAATGCTCTTTTAACCTGGAATTGCCCTCTTACATCTCTAAAATCAATATCATCATTTGGGATTCTTTTTAAAAGACTTTTTCTATCAATATTTACTGATTTGATATCAATTTTATTTGATAAAAAATCCACAACCTGATTTAGATTTTCAACAGGAATCACTTTTATTTCAGAAATCATAGCTGCTTCTATAGCATTTTCTTTTGGAATTATTAGATATTCTTTCCCTTCATTTTTACAATTAATTGCCATTGATAAAGCGCCTTTTAGTCTTTTTATATCACCATTGAGAGAAAGCTCACCAACAAACATATATTTTTCAAGATTTTCTACATTTAACTGTTTTGTTGCTAATAAAATACATAAAGCAATTGGTAAATCATATGCTGGTCCTTCCTTTTTTAAATCTGCTGGTGCTAAATTGACTGTAATTCTCTCCAGAGGAAAATGAAATTCAGAAGATGATATTCCAGCTCTTACTCTCTCTTTTGATTCATTTACTGCTTTATCAGGTAACCCAACAATGTGAAAACTTGGTAAAGATTTTGTGAGGAATACTTCTACTTCAACTTTAAATGCATCAAGTCCAAAAATACCACTAGAGTCTAACCTTGCTAACATATTTCCTTTCTTAAGAATTAAAAAAGCTTGGTATTTTATTAATTGCTTCTTATTTCAAAATTCTACTGAATAAAAGGGTTCTAACAATTTTATAATATTTTAACAGAAATTACACATTTATGCAAATGTATAATAAAATAACATTAATACAACACAAATGAAAATAAATTCAAGAGGAAGTAGAAAAAATAGGTAGACGTATAAATAATATGAGCAATATTAATTAAAATATGTGATAATAAACCATTAATAATAAAATTTATTAATTTATTTCAGTTCTTTTAATTTCACTTAATAATTTTATTTTTAAAATTTTTTAAAATAATATTATGAGAGTATTACTTATAAATCATTTTCCATTAGAAGGTTCAGGGAGTGGTATTTATACTCAAAATGTGGCTGATGTGCTTTTAAAATTAGGTCATGAAGTAATGGTTATAGCACCTGACCACAAACAAGTAACAAATAAGGATTTTCTAGTGAGATCTATAATATTCTCAAATGGTGTTAATAAGAACTTTCATTTACCATTCAACTTTCCTTGTTTTACTACACATCCATTTAGTAATACTACTTTTTATGAACTAACAGATACTCAAATTTCAGATTACACTAATACTTTCTTAGACTTTATTTATAAAGCTAAAGAAGATTTTAATCCTGACATTATACATGCACAACATCTCTGGGTTTCCTCATATTGTACTAAAAAAACAGGAATACCTTTTTGTACAACCTGCCATGGTACCGATTTAATTGGATTTAGAAAAGGTAAAAGGTATAGAAATATGACAATTGATGCTGTTAAATCAGCTTCATTTATTATTGCAATTTCCAATCAAGTTAAGAAAGATATACTAAATTTATTTGATATTAGTGATAAAAAGATAAAGGTAATATCTAATGGTTTTAACTCAGATATATTTAGAATAAAAGAGATAGATCATCAAAAAATTTTAAATGAATTAGGACTACCTGTAGATGTAGAAAAGGTTATTTGCTTTGTTGGAAAACTTACTCATTTTAAAGGAGTGGATGTGCTTATTAAAGCAGCATCCATCTATGAGAAGACATTGGATAATACCATAACCTTGATAGTTGGTTATGGTGAGCTGTATAAAAAGCTTATAAAGCTTACTAAAAAACTGAATTTAGAAAGATTTTATTTTTTAGGACATCACAATCAAGATATGGTTTCTAAAATTTATAACTTAGCTGATTTAGCTGTTGTTCCATCCAGGGGAGAAGCTTTTGGATTAGTTGCTATAGAGGCACTCGCTTGTGGAACTCCTGTAATTGGAACTATTAATGGAGGTTTACAGGATTTTTTAAATGAAGAAGTTGGAGCACTTGTAAAACAAGATTCACCAGAAGATTTAGCAAAAAAAATTATTAAAGAGATAAAATCAGATTCAAAGATACAAAAAGGTAAATTAGCAGCAAAATATGCTTTGGAAAATTTTTCCTGGAGAAAAAATGTAAAAAAATTAATAGATATTTATAAAAAAGTAATACAGTAAAAAATTTTTATCCACCACCTACGGGTGGAAATATCGCTACTCTATCACCATCTTTTAAGACAAAATCAATATCTTGGCGTCTCCCATTTATCATAATAATTTTAGTAATTTTTTTAGAAATTCCTTCATCTTTTAGAATCTTTTCTATAGTCATGCCATCAAACCAAAGAATTTCAAATTCTTTTTTCTTAGATTTCGAATATTCTACTAAATTTGCGTATAGTTTTACCCGAATCATTGCAATTAATATTTTAATAATTAAAAAAATTTTATTAGTTTTATAGATTTTTCATAGATAATAAAGGATATAAAAATCAGTCTAAATATTTGTTAATCTTTTATCTTTGGAAAATATTGTCCATAGATTAGAGCCATATCCCTTCCAAAAAGAGCTAATCTGGCTTTATCTTTTACTTTTCGATCTAATGATGAATATTGGTGGTTTAGAAATGCATGACTGATTTCTTTTGGACTTATTCCTATTTTTTTTATCACATCTTGGATAGTATCTTGGTGCTTAGCATTTATAACTATACAGTAACTATCTCCTGATTTTTCTTCTTGAAATAGTTCTTTTAATTTTCCAAAAAGATGAACTTTTATTTTCATCACAAAAGATATTCAAATTTTATTTAATTAGTTAGAATTTCTTGGTTTAAGAAGACATGGCAATTTTCAAGTTACCATGTCCTCTCTACTCCTAATAAATTTTATATTAAGTTTCTAATATAAAATTAAAACTTAAGTCTTTATTAAGAATACCTTATTAAGATATCTCCTATTCTTTGAAAACACTATCAAGTATCTCTTCTGAAACTCCAAAAGTTACATTATGGGGTGGTAGTTTCTCTATATTCATAAACTCTGGAACTCTGTCATGAGCTGATGTAAAACCAGCTGCTTTGTTAAAAGCTCTTTCTTTATCTATTATCTCTTTTCCAATATTTACCCAATCATCACCACTTAAATCTACTCCAAGAACTCCATTCATTGTCTCTATCACACCTTCAAATCCTTCTGCAATATCTAATATAGCAAATGCAATGAATAAGCAATACCCAGTACTATCAATAAAGGCTGTTGTATTAAGAAAAGCTCTAGCTAACTGTGCCTTTTCTACATTTAATGGATCCTGTTTTCCACTAACACCTAATATTTCTGGAGCTATTGTGTATCCAGAAGTATGATCTGCTCCCATAGTCGATGTCGCATATATTACTCCAATACCCTTTATTGCTCTTGGTTCATATGCAGGCATAGATTGACCCTTCACAGTGGGTACTCTACTTACTCCTAAAGCTTTTGCTGTGAATTCGGTTCCATTACCAATAATTCTTCCAAGTGGTGTTCCTTTTTCAACCTCATTTAGCAGATTAATTGCTCCCTCTCCATCTCCAAACTCAATTAATCCACCTTCCATTGCTACTGCAATTGCACACCCTGCTTCAATAGTATCTAAACCTACATCGTTGCAAATCCTTATTAATTCAGCAATCTGGTCAAGATTATCAATTTCACAATTTGCCCCAAATGCCCAGTCAGATTCATATTCAAGACAGGAAACATGATGAGTTCCATCCTCTTTTGGATATATATTTGAGCACTTTATAATGCAACCTGGATGACAACCGTGTCCCATTGTTCCTTCTCCACCTCTTTTTTTGCAAATCTCAGCAATAGATTCCCCACTTATTTTTGAAGCTCCTTCAAATTGTCCTGAAGAGAAATTTCTTGTTGGTAAACCACCAGCTTCATTTATAATATTAACTAAAACAGCAGTACCATATGTATTTAGAGCGCCACCTTTCTTAGTTATATCATGGGTAGTAAGAGCATTAGTCAATTTTTTTCTACCAGAGTCAAATAGTTCTTTGTTTGCAATTTCTACACCTGGAGCTCCATCATCATCTATTACTATAGCTTTTAATCCCTTTGAGCCCATAACAGCACCCATTCCACCTCTACCTGCATATCTTCCTGGTCTATTCTCCATATCATTTATGGATATACCAGCATTTGTCAACACCATCTCACCAGCAGGTCCAATACCAATAATAGCCACATTACCATATCTTTGACCTAAGAAGTTATCTACCTCGTACATGCCTTTTCCTTCTAAGTCATCTGCTGGTATGAGTTCAGCTCCATCCTTATTAATTTTAAGTAAATGTAATTTTCCTTTTTCTTTTGGTTTTCCTTCAACAACTATTGCTTTTATCTGTAGTTTTCCCAATTTTTGAGAAGCAAGTCCTCCAGAATTTGCTTCCTTAATAGTTCCCGTTAAGGGACTCTTTCCTCCGATAGAGATTCTTCCCGATGTTGGAGCATTGGTACCAGATACAATCCCTGGTGCAATTATTATCTTATTATTTAGTCCTAGTGGGTGACAATTTGGTAAGACTTCATCACAGGTAATACTTGAGGTCAAGGCTCTTCCTCCAAATAGTTTGTATTTTTCAGGAACATCCTCAAATTTACAGGTAAGTTCGTTCATATTAACTCTTAAAATTTTAGACAATTAAATCACCTCCATTTTAATTTAATAGAATAAAATTATTATATCACACTATTGTGAAATATAGGGTACCAATTTTTCATTATGTCAGTACAGTAACAAAATGTTAAAAAAATGAATTTAAATGAGATTGCTTCGTCGCTAATGCTCCTCGCAATGACAACCATGATCTACTCGGAACAGGTTCTGCAATTTAAATGACTGAATTAATATATCAAGTTTATAGTTAGAAGTATAATGATGGAAAAGTTTAAAATGCATTAGGAATAAATCTTATTTTAGCTTGTTTAATTCCCTGTGGTAGATATATAGAAATAACATCAAAACGAGTATTCAAATTTTGATATTTGTAATTAAATATTAAAAAATGTTGTGCAATTTTCTTAATTCTATTCTGTTTAAAATAGTTTACTGACTCAAAAGGCTTTCCAAAAGTAAGTGAGTTCCTGGTCTTTACCTCAACAAAACATATCTTATTGTCTTTCAAGGCTATAATATCTATTTCCCCTAACTTACATCTATAATTAACATCTATTATTTGATAACCCTTTTTTATTAAAAAATTTTTAGCTAAAATCTCTCCCTGTCTTCCAGTTATCATAGTAATTATCAAAATTTTAAATACTTAATACTTTCTGCTGACTGATTTATAACATATTGTTAAATAATATCAGAATTTATATTTTTGTGCAAATATATATTTATATATAAATGTTGAAATATTTAAATGAGGATTAATTTTTGTTCCTTATTGTTTATTAATCTTAATGGAATTGTAAGAGTAATAATGAACTGATTAGGATTTTAAAAAAATAGTAGATTAGTAGTAAACTCAGTTAGAAGTTTTGTAGGTATGACTATTTGATAGGGCCAAAACGATTTAATGGCCAGCGTCTAAAAATAGCTCTTCCAATTATAATATCTTCAGATATAGGACCAATCCAACGACTATCCTGGCTATTTCCCCTGTTATCACCAAGTACAAAAACTGTACCTTCTTTGATATTAAAACTAAATGATTGACCAACATTTTGGTAGACTGCATAGTGCTCCTCATAAGCTTTACCATTCAAAATTACATGACCATCCTCAGTTATTTCAACATGATCACCTGGAACTCCTATTACTCTCTTAATCAGCTGTTTCTCTATCCCAGAAGGATCATTAAAAACCACTATATCACCCACTTTTGGTGAATGAAATCTATGGATAATTTTTTCTACCAATAAATTATCACCCATTAAAATTGTAGGTTCCATAGATGATGTGGGTATCACATAGGTACTGATAATAAATGTCCTTATCAAAATAGCAATTATTACAGCAATCGCTATTAAAAATATATATTCAAAAAAGGAGGAAAGTAAACTTTTCTTTTTTATCACTCTTTAACAGTCTCTTTTAATTAATTTAACCTTAATTTAATTAAAATTTTTATGTTGTTTTACATTTCTCATTATGCTCTTAGAGCAATCTTATCTTTAAACTACACTTTTATTTTTTACATTTTTAGTAGTTTCTTTTCTTTTAACTTTAGCTTTTTTCCCAGTTCTTTCCCTCAGGTAATATAACTTAGCTCTTCGAGTCTTACCTTTACTAACTAATTCAATTTTCTCAATCACAGGTGAATTTATTGGAAAGATTTTTTCAACTCCAATCCCATATGAAATTTTTCTTACTGTGCACGTTCTATTTATGCCAGAACCTTTTATTCTAATCACGATTCCCTGAAAAACCTGTATCCTTGTACCTTTACCTGTTCTTACATTTATGTGTATTTTTACAACATCACCAGGTTGAAATTCTGGAATTTCTTTTTTTAGATATTTTTTTTCAATATTTAACATTTCTATCAATTTATTCTCCCTATCATATTTGAACCATTATAGCATTAAAAAAACAAAAGTAAAGACTCTCTTAATAGCTCTGTGGTATATTTTCACAGGCATTTTTAACTAAGAAAATATACCACAAAGTTCTGCAAATTTATTTAATTATTTTTTTTATTATTTTAATAAATCAGATCTTAATTTTTCTGTTTTTATTTTTGCTTGTTTTTTCCTCCACTCTGCAATTTTTTTATGATTTCCACTTAACAATATTTCTGGGACTTCCATTCCCTCAAAATTTGCTGGTCTCGTATATTGAGGATAATCAAGCAAATTACTAAAAAAAGATTCCTCATCAAGAGATTTAATATTTCCTAGTACTCCTGGAATTAGTCTTACTACACCATCCACTAAAACCATAGCTGCTACTTCACCTCCAGAAATGACATAATCTCCAATAGAAATCAATCTGTCAACCAATACTTTTTTTACTCTTTCATCAACACCCTCATATCTTCCAGATATAATAATTAGCTTTTTAAAAGAAGAAAGTGATTTCAATGTTGATTGATTAAGTCTCTTTCCATCAGGAGATAATAAAATTATACATATTTCTTCCCTTTTTAACCCAGAATCTTTTACAATTTCTCTTACTGCATTAAAAATCGGTTCTGGCATCATTATCATCCCAGGTCCACCACCATAAGGTTCATCATCAACTCTACCATGTTTTAAGGGCGAATAATCCCTTAAGTTGTGTATTTTTAAAGAAAAAATATTTTTTCTGAGTGCTCTTGTAATAACTCCATATTTAAAAACGGATTCAAACATATCCGGGAATATAGTTAATATATCAATTTGCATTTTAGTCTTTTAAAACATTAAATTTTTAATTTTCATACAGTCTAAAATTAGATATCTTCCATTCCTGCCATCATCTTAATTACCATTTTTTTGCTATTTAGGTCTATTTTTTTCACAATATCTTTGATAGCTGGAATTAGATACTCCTTCTTTTTACAGGTGTCCCCCTCTTTCCTAACTATATAAATATCATTAACTTTTGTTCTCATTATTTCTTCAATTTTGCCTAAATGCCTATCATTTTCATCATACACGTCCAAACCTATGATCTGATATATCCAATAGCTATTAGCAGGAAGTTTTGGAGATTTACAGGATGGTATGAATAGAGAAGACCCTTTTAATTCTTGAGCTTTTTCTCTTGTGTTAACCTCATAGAATTTTATAGTTGCGATGCCACCATCACAAACTATCTTCTCTATCAATAGTCTATTTTTTTCAAATAGATCTTCTTGTAAATAGAGAACAGTATTTCTTTTTAAATTTTTGGGGAAATCAGTAAAAAGTTTAATTAAAACTTTTCCTTTAATCCCCTTTGGTTTTATTATTTTTCCGATCTGGTGGGATTTCAGGCTCAACTTCCTATTTATAGTTAAAATTCAGGCTCAAACAATTCTATAATTAAAAATTAGTCGATTATTTGAACTATGGCGACCTTTCCATTCTTTGTAGCTACAGATTTAATGATTACTCTTAATGCATTGGCTATTCTTCCCTTTTTGCCAATAACTTTTCCTACATCAGCTTCATCAACTTTTAGCTGTAAGATAATTGATCTTCCCTCTCCTACTTCATTGACTTCAACCTTATCTGGTTTGTCAACTAAGGCTTTTGCAATATACTCTAATAGTTCTTTCATTTCTCACCTCTACTTTTAAAAAACCTATTTGGTTTTAATTCCGGCAATGCTTAGTAATTTCTCCACAGTTCTTGTGGGAATTGCACCTTGCTTTAGCCATTTCTCTACCTTTTTTTTATCAATTTTAACTTCGGATGGGTCAGGAAGTGGATTATATGTACCAACAATTTCAATAAATCTGCCATCTCTTGGCATCCTTGCATCTGCAACAACTACTCTATAAAAAGGTTTCTTCCTTCCCCCCCTTCTTGTTAGCCTGATTTTAACTGCCAATAACACCTCCTAATTATTTTTTATTTATAGATTAAGGAGATTATAACACTTTTTTAAAATTTATCAACTATTTAAATGTTTTTTTGTTCATTTTCAATAATAAAATATTAATAATAATCACTCAAGTTAAATGTTAAAAATAATTACTAAATTATGCAATTCTTTCTGAGACAATCTTTGAAGTGCCATCTGGATTCATTGATACACCATATAATACATCAGCCATTTCCATAGTTCTTCTTTGATGAGTAATTATTATGAGTTGGTGTTCTTTCTTAAATTTCTCTACTAAATTTATAAATCTTTTTAAATTAACTTCATCAAGAGCTGCATCTACTTCATCTAAAATATAGAAAGGACTTGGCATAAGCTTAAATAATGCAAAAATAAAGGCAATAGAAACTAACGCTTTCTCACCACCTGAAAGAAGGGAAATTGCTCTATTTTTGATTCCACCAACATTTACTTTTATATCAATTCCAGTTTCTTCTTTATTTTCTATCTTGATCAATTCCAGATGTGCATCTCCTTTTGGGAAAAGTGTTTTAAAAAGCTCTCTAAAATATATGTCCACTTTTTCAAAAGATTCTAAGAAAAGATTTTCCATCTGTTTGTCCACTTCTGATAATAATTTTAATAAGTCTCTTTTTGCATTCGTTAAATCTTTTATCTGTTCATTTAAAAATTTTCTTCTATCATTAAGTTTTTGATAATCTTCTAATGCAATTGGATTTATCGGACCTATCTCATATAATCCTGCTTTAAAATTATTTATCTCCTTCTGTATTTTTTCTATGTCTAATATTTTAGTAGATTTCTTAACTGCTTTATCTATAGATTCATAACCCAATCTTCTTAATTCATTAGTTTTAGACTGTATATTTACTTTTAATTGAGCTTTATTTAAATTTAAAATTTGGTATTCTTCTCTTAGTTTCTCTATCTTTTCTTTTTTATATCTTACCATTTTACTAATTTCTTCTCGCTTTATCTCATGATTCTCAAGTTCACTTCTATCTCCTCTATTAATTTCTTTCAATATTTTAGCAATATGTCTTGAAATATTTTCCATCCTGATAAATATATCTTCTAAATAATTTGCTTTTTTTCTGACATTTTTCGCTTCTTCAAGAGCTTTTTTTCTATATGCTTTGTCACTTTTTATAATAATATCTTTTTTTCTCAAACTATTAAGCTTAACTTCAAGGTTACTCTTTCTTTCCTCAAGTACAGATATTGAGATTTCTATAGACTTTAATTCACTTAAAATATCTTTTTCATCATTTGTTAATTTATTTATCTGTTGTGGAATATCTTTAATATCTGAGAATCCTTTCTCTAACAAACTCAAAATAGATTCATATTTTTTAGAGATTTCCTGGTTATTTTTTAACTCTGATTTAATATTTATTAACTTTGACTCACTATAATCTATAATCTCCTTAATTTTTTTGTTTTTAAAAGAAATATTTGATGTAGTATCCCTATTTCTATTTAATATATCTATGGGTTCAGGAAAGATTGATTTATATTCACGAATTTTTAAAATCATCTCATCAATATCCTCTTTTAACAGATTTAGATTTCTGGATAATAATGGTAGACTATCGGAAGTTTTAGTTGATAACTTTAAAAGCAAAGATTGTAATCCATCTTCTTGTTGATCATAAATTA
>Ga0209986_10004100_pt1 | contig 12491 bp, 9 predicted proteins | sample BlataG_FD_183168 | JGI IMG/M metagenome (GOLD analysis project Ga0209986, IMG submission 183168) | Deep subsurface microbial communities from Black Sea to uncover new lineages of life (NeLLi) - Black_00105 metaG (SPAdes) (version 2) | ecosystem: Environmental > Aquatic > Marine > Oceanic >...
CCCTTGGTGATTAGAGCGGCGGGGGTACACCTGGTCCCATACCGAACCCAGAAGTTAAGCCCGCCAGCGCCGATGGTACTCGGCTGGAGACGGCCCGGGAGAGTAGGCCATTGCCAAGGGGCTTTTTCTGTTTAAAGGGGATCAGGGAACAAACAAAGCGACTTCAGAAATGGGACTTTGGTCCACAGGGGAACAGCGTACCATGGAATGTGAGAGCATGTAGGCATAGGCTATTTAAGGTTTAAATTTCTCTCTATCTGTGAGCAGCGACAGAGATGCAGGAGGGATAAGGAGTGGAAAGATGAAAAACAAAAGGGGATTTTTTCATGTCTTGGGCTTAGCCTTGGTTGTTATCCTCCTAGTCACAGCAACTGCCGCGTGTGACGGAGGTTCGGGTCCTCCGGAAACACCTGAACCATCACCAATTAGTGGAAAATCGGGTGACGAGAGAGAAACCGGGGATGACGGTAAAGGGGTAGAGAAGCCAGAACCTACTCTCACTTCGTCAAGAGCAGTTTCATCGCTGGACGATGTCAAGAGTGCTACGATTCAGATCGAAGCACAGGGAACATTCATCGATCCCGAATTTGGCCTATTGGCAAACGTGGCCGGCCAGGGATCGGGCTTCATCATCGACCCATCCGGCATCGCGATCACCAACAACCACGTTGTTGCCGGAGCTGCCCTACTCAAAGTATGGGTGGGTGGTGAACGTGACCCACTGAACGCCAGGATTTTGGGAGTGTCGGAGTGTTTTGATCTAGCCGTGATCAAAATTAACGGAGACGATTTCCCGTACCTGGAATGGCGTGATGGCGATATCAATGTTGGTCTTGACGTTTACACTGCCGGGTTTCCACGCGGTGACCCAGAGTTCACATTGACCAGGGGGATTATTTCCAAAGAACGTGCGGATGGCGAGTCTACCTGGTCATCCATCGATTACGTGCTTGAACATGACGCCACAATCAATCCAGGGAACTCAGGTGGTCCGTTGGTCGACAGCAATGGCTTAGTAGTGGGCATGAATTACGCTGCAATATGGAACGCAAATCAGTACTTCGCTATTTCACGCGATCAGGCAGAACCTGTCATTGAACAACTGCGGAACGGCGAGGATGTTTATACTATAGGGGTAAACGGCGAAGCGGTTATGAATTCCAGTGGCACCATAACCGGTATCTGGGTTTCATCTGTTGTTTCCGGATCGCCAGCCGATGAAGCCGGGATCGAGCCGGGAGACATTATCACCTCCATGGAAGGGCTTACCCTGGCAATGGACGGCACAATGGCTGATTATTGTGACGTCCTGCGGACACATGGTCAGGACAGCACTGTGAGTGTTGAAGTGCTGCGCTATAGAACCGGTGAAATTCTGACCGGACAGATCAACGGTCGTCAGCTAGAAGTAACTTCTACCGGCGGTGGACTCCCTCCATCCGGTGGCGGTGTCCCATCCGGCGGCGCTGGTTACGGTAGCTATGTGACCATCCAGGACGATACGGGGTCTCTCTCGGTTGACATTCCTGCGGAATGGGCCGATGTGGATAGTAGAGCATGGTTCCAAGACGATATTGAGATGGGACCATCTATATGGGCTGCGCCGGATATCGATGGCTTTTCAGATACCTGGGACGTCCCTGGTTTAAGGTTCGATGCCACCGACAATGTTAATTATTTCGGTGGCCGTGAGGGTTGGCTCCTGGACAGGATGGATTTTTATGACGGGCAATGCTCCCTTGACAGCCTTTACGATTACCAAGATTCACTCTATGTAGGCCAGTATGCTGTATATTCAGACTGCGGTGGTTCTGGCGGAGCATCCTATGTAACACTTGTGGGGGAGCCAATAGACGATCCGGGTGCGTTCCTGATCTTAGTTGAAGTACAAGTTGTCTCTGATAGGGACTGGGATGCTTTCCAACACATCACAGACAGCTTTTATGTGGACAGTTCGGCGTTTTCGCAGACGCCTCCGAGCGGGGATTATATGCTTGTCACTGATGACTATGGGGCCCTTGAAATGGAGGTTCCAACTTGGTGGAACGATATTGATGGATCTCCCTGGGTATATGATGGGGATGTTATTGGCGCGGCAGTGGATGCTTCGCCAGACCTCGATGGTTTTAGGACCACATGGGACACGTCTGGTGTATTCTTTGGAGTTTCTGATGATTTTGCCAATCTAGTGGGTTATATCCAACTCCTTGACATCAAACGAGAGGAAATGCTTTCCTACTGCGAACTCGATGGTCGCTATGACTATAAAGATGCGTTGTATCGAGGTAAGTACGACTTGTTCAAGAAATGTGGCGGACCAGGAGGATCATGGTACATGGTGCTTTCCGCAGTCTCTCATGTCGACCAATTCTCCTACCTGATCTTGCTGGAGGCTCAGATCGTGTCCGATGAAGACTGGGATATCGCTCAGCGTGTTCTGGATACATTTATAGTGGTCGGGGATCTACCATAATCAAGAAACGCATTTCTTGAACAGTAAGCAACACGGGTTGGGAGTTCGTTTCTTCCCAACCCGTTTGTTATTCAAAGCCATATTGAATCATCGGCTGCCACCCAACGCTTTCATTGTAGCCCAGCGACCATCACTCAAAACTGCCGCATCTCCTGCTTCTTCCAGCCGTGAGAGCGCGGACGTGATCTCCTTTGTCTGCCAACCGAATAGTCTACCTATTAACCTTGGAGTCGAAGCTCCTACCGAGTCCAGGTACAGTCCCGTCAGATGTGCACGCGCTTCCAACATCGTGATACCTCTTGCCCGGTGGGAAATTTCAGGCAACCAACGGTCGAGCAACTCGTAGGTGAAAGCGTAGCGCCATGACCCGGCGTGAGCGACGCCAACCGGCAACACCCACAAACCACGTTGTAAATCCACCAGGGCTTTATTAAACCGAGCCTTGGAGGAGCGTGCACTGAGGTGCGACATACGTCGCAATTGGATGGTGTGCTGCGCACCCTTGGTGTAAAGTACATCAGCCACTACCCGCGCTTCCTGCGACAAGTGTCCAGCTTCATACGCCAACCGATAATCATCTAATTCTGCCACCCGCTCTGTGAGGGCGTAGAAGTAGGGAAGGACATGTAAACTTACAAACGTGGCTTTTCCCCGCAGCAATTTCCCGTAATACCAACCGCGCCGGCTCAACATCTCATCTTTCCAGCGCCAAGTGATGTGACCCGGGTCGTCATGTTCACTGGCCACAGGTCGATCACCCGCGACGGCGGCCCACAGGCTGGGCAGATCGATGCCTTTGATCGGCCATAGGGTGACGAACCCATGCTCGTTCACGAAAGTCAGGGTATCCCCTACGCTGGCTAGTGCCGCGCCAGGCAGAAGTCGAAAGGTGTCAGCCCGGTAGGCTCGTAGAACTTTGTCGCTCAGGTATGGCATGGGGTATTTATAATTTTGAGTTACCTAGCTTCAGGGCGCACTGAATGCGTTCGGGCTTGACGTGCTCGGGATGACATTAACCTGTAGTTATCACTCTGAGCAACTGGGTTGCGAGGAGTCTCTACGCTACCAACATCATACTCTAACGCTGCTCCGGAGGAGATCCCTCGCTCGCAAGGCCTGTCCTGAGCTTCATCCTGAGCGGAGCGTAGCGTAGTCGAAGGATTGTCGAAGGGCTCGCTCGGGATTACTAAATATATTTTCATCTACCGGGGTGGTTACAATGCTGCTGAAGAAGTCTTGCCTCCTGCTGGTTGGCGCGCTATGATGGGTACTGCCGTGGACGAATCAGCGCTTATCCGCCAAGCCCAACACGGAGATCTGGAGGCTTTTAACCGCCTCATATTGGTCTACCAGAATCAGGTCTACAATCTGGCTTACCGTTTGATGGGTGATTCTGCATCTGCCGCCGACGCCACCCAGGAAGCTTTCATCTCGGCCTTTCGCGGCCTCCGTCGTTATCGTGGTGGGTCGTTCCGCGCTTGGTTATTGCGTATTGTCAGGAACGCCTGCTACGATGAATTTCGACGTCGTAAACGGAGACCAGCAACCTCACTTGATACACTGAGTCCCTTCTCAGATGGCCCCGAGCCAGATGGATCCACAGCGTTAATTTCCTCGCATGAGGAACCCGAAGCAGCGGCAGAGGGCGCTGAACTAGCGCAAGCGATCGAAGATTGTCTGAAACGTCTGCCGCCTGATTATCGGACGGTCGCGGTGCTTATTGACGTTCAAGGGCACGACTATCGCGAAGCTGCAACCGTGGTCGGGAAGCCGATTGGAACCATAAAAAGCCGTTTATCACGCGCTCGATCAAGGTTGCGTGATTGTCTCCAAGAGTATCGGGAACTTATACCCTCGGCTTTTCGTCTAGAAGATGAGTAGATACGATGACCAGACAGGGCCATATATCAAACCGTGATCTAGAACGACTCTCCGCCTACCTGGACGGAACCTTGTCTGCCAGAGAGGCTGCTATTCTGGAAGTACGACTGCGGGATGACTTGGTCTTACGGCAAGAGCTGGCGGAGCTGCGCGAGACGATCCGCTTAGTGGGTTTCTTGCCCATGGCACGTTCACCGCGCAATTTCACCCTGACGCCCGAGATGGTCGGGATAAGGAAACGGCCTCGGGCATACCCTGTCATGCAATTCGCAACAGCACTGGCGACCTTTATCTTCCTCGCGATGGTCGGCGTTGACCTGCTGACAAGTTCATCGTTACTGCGCGCCGCAGCGCCGGCGGCTATAGAACAGACGACGATGGAAGCCGCTCTCCCTGAAGCTAATGCCTTGAAGGCGGGTGAGGTACCGGCCGAGGATTTTGTGGTGGAAGAAGCCGAATCACGCTATGCCGAACCAGAGATTGTCGGCGCCGAGGAACCTCCGGCTTTTACTGGGGAGGCGGAGCGCACCTTCGATCGTGCGGCACCCACATCGGCGCCCTACGATCTTGAGTATGTAACACCCACTGCCGTGGTGAGTGAATTAGCTGAAGCTCCAGCCCCTGCACCTACCGGTGTACTGACTTCGGCTGCAGAGGAAACCCAGGCTGGTGGGGTGGCAGAGGCGGTCGGCGAAATAGCCTGTACCCCTAGTCCGCTGCCCGTTACTCTGCCTATCGTCTCCGCGACGCCTTCACCGACCCATGCTGAACTCCAAGCCGCGCCCGGGCGATCTGCTTTACATTTAGCAGAGTTCGGGTTCGGTGCCCTGGCTGTCTTGTTGGCAGTGCTCACCCTTTGGGTCCGCAGAAAAGCCTGATGAACTCACATCCGGTGGTGAGATTCTGCCAGGTTTGTGGCGCGCGCCTTGAGTTGTGGGAAGTCGTTGGATAGATGCTGCAATATCTTCTAAAAAGGACTTACGTAATTCAGGGTCAAAAGGTGCCCGGCACTTGCAAATGAGAGTATCAAGTCATCAAGGATGTGTCGAAAGCAATGATTTCAGCTTTTAAAAGGGATGTTTTAAGTGCCGGGCACCTCAACTGCGTAACTTCTGCTAAAATTAAATTGCACCCATGGATCTGAGGCGCTTGGCTATTCGAGTGAAGACTACTATAATCAAATGGGGGTAAGAATCATACGCATCTACTCCATCTTTTGTGTCACCTGCTGATACAATTCTTGTTGATCATGGCATATGTCGATTGCTTGGTGGAGGCGAATACTCACTAAGTCGAGAAGCTTGGGATGCGACGCTGAGATGCACTTTGATGTCTTTACACTGCTACCTGATGTGATGCAAGCATATCTCCATGCCAGCATTTTGGGTAAGGCTCAACAGGCTGGCTTGATCGATGTTAAGCTGCATAACATTCGTGATTTTACAACCGATCGTCATCGCACGACTGACGACGAACCATATGGCGGCGGCGGAGGGATGGTGATGAAGCCTGAGCCACTGTTCGCCGCTGTGGAATCGGTGCTCGGCGAGGACTTGAACAGGATCCCGGTTGTACTTCTCACACCGCAAGGAAGAGTATTTAATCAAGGGGTTGCTCGCGAGCTTGCCCAACACACCCGCCTGGCTCTAATCTGTTGTCGGTATGAGGGAGTTGACGAACGGGTGCGTCATCATTTGGCGACGGATGAGATTTCGATCGGAGACTACGTGCTCACTGGTGGAGAGTTACCGGCATTGATCATTATTGATGCCGTGGCGCGTTCGTACCCTGGCGTTCTTGGTGACGCACAAGCAGTGAAGAAGGACTCGCATGCCAGTGGACTCTTGGAGCACCCTCATTACACCCGTCCAGCTTCCTTCCGTGGGTGGAAGGTACCTGAGGTTTTACTTTCAGGTGATCATGCTCGAATCGAAGCTTGGCGCCGTGAACAATCCCTGCGGCGCACGTTGCACCGTCGGCCAGACATGCTTGAGCGCACCGAACTCAGTGAGGTAGACCGGGACCTCCTGGACCAGATGATAGAGGAGGAGCGTGACAGCAAATCTTGACAACCGGGAGGAGATTGTGATGCGAAGTGCCATGCATGACATTCGAACTGCTACTTTTATTTTGATTTCCGTCGGTCTTGTTTTTTCAGCCTGCAGCGCGCCAACCGAGGTGGATATCCCGCTGACCCTGGTACCCACGCCCGCAGAAGCCCCGACTGAGGTCGCACCCACGCCGGAGCCTCCTCCACCAAAGACCCTCATTGTATGTCTTAACCAGGAGCCAACCTCGCTTTACCTCTACAGCGATGCATATCTCTATGGAAGCGCCAGCCGGGAGTCAAATGCCGTGCTCCAGGCGATCTATGATGGGCCCATAGATATCATCAACTACGAGTTCCATCCTGTAATCCTGCAAGAGCTTCCCGATTTGGCAGGTGGTAAGAATGCCATGTTGGAAGAAGTCACTATCCTCGAAGGTGATGTGTACTTGAACCCGGTGACTTTGCAGCCGGAGGTCTTGACGCCGGGAAAACCTTACCTGCCCGCGGGGTGCGAGGGACCAGAATGTGTCCAGACCTACCAGGGTGGCGAAGCCAGAGCACAGCGGATGGTGGTTGATTTTCACCTGCTGCCCGATCTGACCTGGTCGGATGGTGAGCCGTTGACCGTAGCAGATTCGGTCTTCTCTTATGAGCTTGATCTACACGGCGATACACCGACGACGAAGTATCTGGTGGATCGAACCTATACTTACCAAGCGTTGGACGAGGTGACCGTGCGTTGGACAGGCATCCCCGGTTTTCTAGACACGGAGTACGCAGCTAATTTCTGGTCACCTTTGCCAGAGCATATCCTTGGAGGCTACACCCCAGCCGAATTACTCACCGCGGAGGAAGTCAATACCCGACCGATAGGATGGGGACCATATGTCATCCAGGAGTGGAGAGCAGGAGATCATATCCTATTGGCGGTGAATCCCAATTACGACCGTGCTTCAGAAGGCCTGCCGAATTTTGATTTCTTGATCTTCCGCTTCCTGGGGAGCGATGTGACCTCGGCGGTCCAGCAGTTGCTGACCGGTGAGTGTGATTTGCTGGATGAGTCCCTTCTCCCCAATGAAGCCTTGCCGACCCTGATCGAACTCGAAGAAGCTGGAAGGCTGGAGTTGGCCTGGGCGCCAGGTGCGGAAATGGAACGCCTCGATTTCAATCTGGCGCCTCCCGACCAATCTATTGAAGACGCTTTGTTTGCTGATTTGGGCACGCGACGCGCTATCGCTAGCTGTATTGACCGGCAGCGTATTGTCGATGAGATCTTATTCGGACTTAGTGCGGTGCCAGACACTTATATCTCACCCTTTCATCCATACCATCAAATAGACCTCGATTCCATCCAATATGATGTATCAGCAGCGCAGGAAATGTTGCAGGGGATCGGTTGGCGCGACGAAGATGGTTCGCCTGAGACTCCGAGAGTCGCCACTGATGTGCCAGGTATTCATACCGGAACATCTTTAGCCTTCACATATCTCACTACTGGTGATGGCATTCGCCAAGCCGTAGCTGAGGCGCTGAAAGCGGATTTGGCGCTATGCGGGGTTGAGATGACAGTCGAATTCTACAATCCAGATGTGATCACGGCCCCATGGCCCGAAGGTCCAGTCTTCGGTCGTGGCTTTGACGCGGTGGTTTGGTCATGGCCAGATTGGATCAGCCCTTTATGCGAAATGTTTGCTGGAAGGGAGATTCCGTCGAACGAAAATCCTTACGGCAGCAATGCCAGCGCATTTGACAACCAGGACTACAACCTGGCATGTGATACGATTCTGCTTGGCCCGGCAGGGAGTCAAGCCTATCTTGAGGCTATACGGCAAACGCAGGAAATCTTCACCAATGAACTTCCAGCGCTCCCGCTCTATCTCAAGCCGCGTATCGTGGCTTATGCTGAGGAGGTATGTGGCATTGAGGTTGACCCTCTGGCTTTCAGCGTCTTATGGGCGCTGGAGAGCTACAATATGGGGGAAGCATGCGAAAAATGATCTCCAGGAAGAGTTGAACCATTTTCGCTGTTTGATGGTATATTAATATAGAGGAGGAGAAGGGCCTGGTGAGCCAACTCCAAGACAATCAATTGGTCCGGCAACTCCAGGGAGGAGACCTGGAGGCGTTGGGTATTTTATATGATCGCCATAGTTCGATGGTTTATCGAACCGCGCTGGCGATTACCAATGACCCTAAAATTGCGGCTGATCTTTTACAGGATGTCTTTTTACGTTTGCACCGCTTTGCTCATAGTGTGGATCCTCAACGCCCTCTAAAACCCTGGCTATACCGCGCAACCGTCAATCTTGTTTATTCCTGGATGCGAAGACGCATTCGCTGGATGCGTTGCCTGAAAGAGATGGGGGAGTGGCTGTCCAGTGAACGAAGACTTACTCCCGATAATCTAGCTGAACAGAATGAGGAGTGCCGCTGGGTCCAAAGGGCGGTGGCTTCTCTCCCTATAGCTCAACGTGTGGTGGTTGTTCTGTACTATGTAGGCGATTTTTCATTGCGAGAGATCTCGGAAATCCTGGAGGTCCCCATTGGTACTGTAAAGTCACGACTGCACTACGGTCGTCGCACGCTCAAGAAGAAATTGAGTCTGCATCAGGATCAGGAGATGCTGCCAGATGTACGAGGTGCTTTGTGAGCCTGTATGATGAGGAAGAGGCTGGGTCAGATCCCTTGGATCTATACTTAGGACTCTACCTGAAGAATTGGTTGGCGCAGCAGTCTTCTCCCACACGGGGAAGGACCCAGTTGTTACGTATGGCTTCCGCAATGTCGAGGGACAGTCATAGAAACTGTACCTACGTTGGATTGGTTTGGTCCGGGCTTCGTCGAGCTGTGGTAATACTATCCAATTTGATCAAGGAACCTGTATCGTATAAAATACAAGCTGGGATGGGGAACGTAATTCGTCAACCCTCTTATCAGTCCCTTAGTCTGGCTCGACAAGCTGTGCTACATAGTACATTTCCGGCGGGGATGGGGATCTAATGGACCTCGCCAGGGCTGATGACAATGAAGAGTTTGTGCCAGCGTGAAGTGGCTATTAATTAGTAATCCTTGGTGGAGGAGCTGAGGACTTGCCCATAGGGAAGCTAGCTAAATGTAAGAGCAGTTGGTTGACCTCCAATCAGTTTAGATTATAATGCGTGAGCCGTAGGAGGAATTGAGAAAATAGAAGCGACTCAACCAAGGTTGTGGTGCAGGAACCCACTGACTTGAGAGTATTGCTTTCTTTTTTTATCCTAAAGAGATTTACTTGAATTCTCATTTGCTCCATGGTACATTTATGCAATTCCAGCAGAAAGGATTATTAGTCAGAATGGTTCCTTAGGGGCTGGAATATTCATAAATTAGAAAGGAGGTAATATCGGAAGGAAATAGAAGACGAGTTCAGCTGTTGACAAGATTGATCTTGCCTATCAGCATGATTACTATTCACTAGGAGGAGCATAATGTATCACAGTAAAAAGTGGTTGCTAGCACTAGGTGTCATCATAGTTGCTAGCATGGTTTTGGCAGCTTGCGCGCCTAAAGAGATCACGGTGATTGAGACCGTGATCGTCGCCGGCACCCCTCAGGTCATCGAGGTGGAAGTAACGCCAGCGCCGAAGTATCCGGAGGGGCCTCTGCCAGCGGCAGAGCTGATTCCCTGCCTACCGCTGCCTGAATTGGCTTATTCCGAAGGCGGCTCGCATATGGCCAAGATCATAACGACTGCTGAAACGAGCACAGTCGAGATATCGCCCAGCGCCCCGGTCTTGAGCGAACCCCGTCAAGAGGCGGGCGTCATCTACAAGGTGGGCGTCTTTGAAGATGTAACCACGGTCAACTACTGGGGAGCCAACGGGCCGGATAATACCGTCTGGAACTCCTACATGTTGCCGCCGCGGCTAACAGCATACGGGCTCGCCGATAAGCGCTTTGACTTTGTACCGGTTCTGGCTGCAGATGTTGAACCCGGTGCCCTCACGCAGGAGGGCGACTTCTGGGTGGCCACGATCAACTTCCTTGACGACATCGAGTGGAGCGATGGTGAAGCTTTCACAGTCGACGACTGGATTTTTAGCGCTGAAACAGTCGAGAAGTTTGGACTGATCTCCGGCAACTGGTCGAACTGGTACGACTTTAACTATGTCGACCATATGGAAGCAGTGGATGACTACACCGTGAAGCTCGTCTTCCACACCAAGCCCGGCCTGGCCCGCTATCAGTACGGCATATTACAGTCTCCAATCCTGGCTGAGCACTTCTGGGCTCCGTTGCTTGTTGAAGCTGGAGCTGGAATCGATGCCCTGGCTGTGGATGCCAGTGATGAAGATGTGCTCGCGGCGCAGGCTGCGGCGCAGGATATAATGTTCGCCATTGTGCCGGAGGGAGAACCGATGGCTGGTTCGTTCGACTTCGGCAAATGGGAGGAAGGCGCCTTCTTACAGAACCCGGCAAGGGAAGACTACTACGATAAGGGCACGGTGGTTACGTATTACGCCAACGGCGCCTATCAGGCAGAGCCTGGGTTCGTAATCGGCGATCCTACGGGCGACGTAGATCTTACGTTCGAGGTTGGCCCGTTCGTGGACACCGTGGTGTACTTCTACTACGGTTCGCAGGACGCGGCGGTTCTAGCCCTCCAGAACGGAGAGGTCGACGTCCTTATCAACCCGCTGGGGATGCAGCGTGGCTTGATGGACCGGGTGGAGGGTGACCCGAATCTTACAGTTGTGAACAACAACGTTAATGGTTTCCGCTACTTGGCTTTCAACCACCGTCGCCGCCCGATGAATGACTGCTCTTTCCGTCAGGCAGTTGCGGTCCTGATCGATAAAGAATTCGTGACTGGGACGATTCTGCAGGGTGTGGCCTTCCCGCTGTACTCATACGTGCCTGAGGCCAACGGCGCCTGGTACTACGACGATGTTCCGAAACTCGGTCAGGGTATGAACCGCGAAGACCGCACCAACCTGGCTCTGGCGATCCTGGAGCAGGCTGGCTACACATGGGAAGACGATGTGAAACCGGCCTGGAACCCCGATGGTCGTCACGTTGATCCCGGTGGCCGGTTGATCATGCCTGATGGCACGCCATTGCCGCCGCTCAATTTGGTGTCACCCAGTGCTGGTTACGACCCGTTGCGCTCGACCTTCGCTGTGTGGATCGAATCGTGGCTGAACGAGTTCGGCATCCCGACGACGGCGCAGCTAGCTGGCTTCAACGTGATCGTGCCGATCATCTTCACCGAGCAGGACTTCGACATGTACGAGCTCGGCTGGAGCCTGGGGTTGTTCCCGGACTACCTGTATGACTTCTTCGCCGAGGAGCAGGCTGTACCGGATGGCAACAACGCCGCTGGCTACGTGAACCAGGCTTTCGAAGATCTTGCCAGGGCTCTGCTGGAATGCGATACCATTGCATCTTGCAAGGTAATCGCCGATGATATCCAGCTAATGCTGGCGACGGAAGTCCCGTATGTCCTGCTGTTTGATACTGGGATCATCGAGGCTTATCGCGACGCAACGATCGAGTTCCCATACACCGATGTTCTTAGTGGGCTCCAGTATATGCACCAGGGTGGTGGACCTATCCAGCAGACGGTCCATATCAAGTAATTAGGTTTCGAAATACCTTGGTGGAGTAAAATTGGGAGGGCAAGGGCTTGCCCCTGCCCTCCTATTTTTCAAATGCAGATCGGTTCTATCGACCTTCTGTCGTGCAAGCCCCTGGAGGTAGATTATGAGAAGATATCTTGTTCGGCGCATACTACAGAACGTACTCACTTTTTTTCTGTTCCTGACTGTGGTTTATATTATGATGGACGCGCAGCCAGGGGATTATGCAAACCTATACCTCCAAGATCCGAGGTTGACTCCGGATCAGCGAGAGATCCTCCGTTCAAGACTGGGGTTGGACAAGCCGGTCATGGAGCGTTATCTACTCTGGCTTAAAAGTTTCATCCAAGGTGACTTTGGGATCTCCTTTTCCAACTATCCTCGGCCAGTGATTGAAGTGATTGCCGAGCGAGCGCCACGTACACTGGTGCTGTTCTTAAGCGCTTCGGTCATGTCTTTCTATATGGGATTC
>Ga0209986_10004101_pt1 | contig 12489 bp, 8 predicted proteins | sample BlataG_FD_183168 | JGI IMG/M metagenome (GOLD analysis project Ga0209986, IMG submission 183168) | Deep subsurface microbial communities from Black Sea to uncover new lineages of life (NeLLi) - Black_00105 metaG (SPAdes) (version 2) | ecosystem: Environmental > Aquatic > Marine > Oceanic >...
ACGAGATCGTGGCTGAATACAGCGAGGAGAAGTGGGCGCTGATACCGCTGCTGCAAAGAATCCAGAATGAGTTCGGGTACATCCCCCCCCAGTCTGTACCAATCATAGCCAGCGCTGTGGGGCTCTTTCCCAGTCAAGTGCAAGGAGTTATCTCTTTCTATGCGCAGCTCTACACCGAGCCGCGGGGAAGGAACGTGGTCAGGGTGTGTCGGGGAACAGCCTGCCATGTGCGGGGAGGGAAGACGATACTGAAATTAGTGAAGCAGCATGTGGGCATAGAGGAGGGTGAGACCACCCCCGACATGGAATACACTCTGGAAACCGTTGCCTGCATTGGCGTTTGCGCCCTGGCGCCGAACATAGTAGTCGCTGATCGGGTCTATGGTCATATGAACCCCAAGAAAGTAGAGCAATTGTTCAAGAGGACTGGGGGTTAGGATGCAAAGCCATCGCACCATCTTCGTTTGTCAGGGGACAGGATGTATTTCGAGTGGGTCCGGCGCTGTCTACGAGGCGCTCAGGGAAGAGGTGGCACGGGTGGGGCTAAGAGATGTCGAAGTGGATTTCACTGGGTGTCACGGTTTCTGTGAGCAAGGCCCCAATGTGGTTGTTGAACCCGAGGGCATTTTCTATACCCACGTGGAAGCCGGGGATGCGCTTGAGATTGTGAGTTCGCATCTCAAAAATGGCAGACCAGTGGAGCGCCTTTTCTACCGTGAGCCGCTGACTGGCAAAGCTGTACCACACTATTCAGAGATAAACTTCTATAAGAAACAACAGCGGGTTATCTTGCGTAACTGTGGACTCATTAATCCCGAGGTAATCGACCATTACATTGCCAGTGGAGGTTATCGAGCGCTGAGAAAAGCTCTACTGGAGATGACACCGGGGCAGGTCATAGAAGAGGTGAAGGGGGCTGGCCTGCGGGGGCGTGGTGGCGCTGGCTTTCCTACTGGGCGCAAGTGGGAGTTCTGCCGCAATACCTCCGGAGACAACAAATATGTCATCTGCAATGCTGATGAGGGTGATCCGGGTGCCTTTATGGATCGCTCCATTCTGGAAGCTGACCCACACTCCGTTATTGAAGGGCTGACTATTGCTGGATACGCTATAGGTGCCAATGAAGGCTATATCTACGCCCGTGCTGAGTATCCCTTGGCAGTGAAGCGGGTTCGCATTGCCTTAGAGCAAGCAGAAGGAAAAGGATTTCTCGGAAGAGACATCCTTGGCTCAGGCTTTGATTTTGTGGTGCATGTTAAGGAAGGCGCTGGAGCTTTTGTCTGTGGGGAGGAAACAGCTTTGATGGCTTCTATCGAGAGCCGGCGGGGTATGCCTCGCCCTCGGCCCCCGTTTCCGGCCCAATCAGGTCTGGATGGAAAGCCCACCAACATCAACAATGTAAAGAGCCTTGCTTCCGTTCCTGTTATTATTGATCGCGGGGCTGATTGGTTTGCCTCGATTGGAACTGAAAAGAGCAAGGGGACGGCTGTTTTTGCTCTCACGGGGAAGATTGCCAACAGTGGATTGGTAGAGGTGCCGATGGGTACCCCTCTATCCACCATCATCTTTGATATCGGGGGTGGTATTCCTCGTGGCAAACGGTTCAAGGCGGTGCAGACAGGTGGACCTTCAGGAGGATGCATCCCTGCTCGATTCCTCGATGCTCCTGTGGAGTATGAAACCCTGGCTCAACTGGGCTCGATTATGGGCTCTGGCGGCATGGTGGTGCTGGATGACACCACCTGTATGGTGGAGATAGCTAGGTATTTTCTCAGCTTCACTCAAGCTGAGTCCTGTGGGAAATGTGTCCCTTGCCGTCTGGGGACAAGGCAGATGCTGGAAATCCTGACCAGAATCACTCAGGGCAAAGGGCGTGAGGGCGATATTGATACCTTGCTCTCCATAGCTAAGACCGTCAAGGAGTGCTCGCTCTGCGGGCTGGGGCAAACCTGCCCCAATCCGGTGCTTACTACCCTCAATTACTTTCGAGATGAATATGAAGCTCACATAAAAGAGAAGAAGTGCACGGCTGCTGTTTGTGATGCTTTGATGATTTCACCCTGTCAGCATACTTGCCCTGTAGGTATCAACATCCCCAAGTATGTCGCTCATATTGCTGCTGGTGAATACCTGGAGTCTGTTGAGACAATCAGGGAACGTAATCCTTTCCCTGCGATTTGTGGTCGTATCTGTCATCATCCCTGCGAAGGCAGGTGCCGTCGCGGAGAACTTGATGAGTCAGTAGCTATCAGGTCACTAAAACGCTTCGTTGCTGACTGGTATTTTGACCATGTCAGCGAATTGCCTGAGCCGGAGCCCTTCCCCAGAACTCGTAACCAAAATGTAGCCGTAGTGGGGGCTGGACCCTGTGGACTGTCATGCGCCTACTTTTTGGCTCAGATGGGCTATCCGGTCACCGTTTTCGAAGCTCTTCCTGTAGGTGGGGGGATGTTGTTAGTAGCCATACCCGACTTTCGCTTGCCCAGAGAGGTCATTCAGAAGGAGATAGACTATATTGTCAAGCGTGGGGTAGAGATAAGATACAACACGCCTATCAACGTAAATTTCACTATAGAAGATATTAGAAAGGGTGGCTTTGAAGCGATCTTCATTGCTGCTGGGGCTCAAAGGAGCCAGCAAATTGGCATACCTGGCGAACTGGAGGACATAGAAGGCTTTTACTATGGGCTGAGATTCTTGAGAGATGTGAAGGTTGGCAGGCCGGTCAGAGTTGGGCGCAACGTAGCAGTCATCGGGGGAGGTAACGTAGCTCTGGATGCCTCCCGCACTGCTCTTCGCCTTGGCGCTGATGAAGTGAACATCTTCTACCGGCGATCGCGGGAGGAGATGCCGGTTAGCGAGGTCGAATATGACGAGGCTTTGGCTGAAGGCATCCAGGTCAATTTCTTGGTCAGTCCCACCCGTATAGCGAGTGAGAACTGGAAAATAACGGGCTTGCAGTGTATTCACATGAAGCTGGGTGAGCCTGACGCCAGCGGACGCCGACGCCCCATACCTATTCCTGGCTCAGAGTTCTTTGCCGAAGCAGACACCGCTATTGCGGCTGTAGGTCAAGCTCCAGACCTGTCGTTTTTGCCGCCAGATAGTGCCCTTGAGCGCAGTCGATTGGAAAGGCTGGTTGTAGATGAGAACAGACTAGCTACCAATGTCCCTGGGGTTTTTGCCGGAGGGAATTTTGTCGTCGGACCGGGCATGGTGATAGAGGCTATCGCTGCTGGTAGGAGAGGAGCTATCGCTATAGACAAATACCTTAAAGGCGATACTTCAAGAGTTGAGATGTATGATTTGAAGCCCAGCGTTGTTGAAGAGGTGGTAAGTGCGGAGGCTGAGGAAACCTGGGAGCCGCAATTCAGGCCGGAAATACCCCTTCTCCCCGCTGAGGAAAGAAAAGGCAGCTTTAAGGAGACAGAGCTGGGATTTTCCGAAAAAAAGGCAAGGCAGGAGGCTAGCCGATGCTTGAGGTGTGATCTGGAACAGTAAGGTCGCCATCCATGTCTTGACAAGGGAGGTTGAGCATGAAATCCATTACCAAACAGAAGCCTTTTGATGAAATAAAGGAACAACTAGATAGATTTGACCGGGTGTATATCGCTGGCTGCGGCACATGTGCCACGATGACCAGAACTGGTGGCAGAGAAGAGGTTATGAATATGAAAGGGCGTTTGGAAGAACTGGGAAAGCTGGTAACTGGCTGGATGGTTATCCCCACCGCTTGTGATGAGATGACCGAGACGGCTATGAGAGAAGACAAAGGAGCTATTCAAAATGCTAACTGTATCTTGGTTATGGCGTGTGCCCTGGGAGTCCATAGGGCAAGCTTGTATATTGACAAGCCGGTCATCCCGGCCTTGGATACCCTATTCATAGGCTTAGAAGATAGTCCTGGCGATTTTCGCGAGGTCTGCGCCCAGTGTGGACAGTGCGTCCTGGGAGAAACCGCGGGCATCTGCCCACTCACAGCGTGTCACAAAGGTTTGCTCAACGGTCCCTGTGGTGGCACCAATAATGGGAAGTGCGAGGTGGACAAAGAGAAGGATTGTGCCTGGACTCTCATATATCAGCGCCTTGAAGCACAAGGGAGGCTTGATTTGATGCGCAAGTATCATGCTCCCAGAAACTCCAACGTAACACTCAGCCCACGAATGATTAAGATTACGTCGCAGGCATAGACGTGGAGGTCTGTGTAAAGGAGGGAAAGTGGCGCCAAGCTTTAGAGAAATCCTTAATTCTGGCAACTTCGTGGTGACCAGTGAGATCGGTCCGCCCAAGGGGACAAACATTGAGAAGATGCTGCATCACATTGACCTTCTCAAAGACAAGGTGGCTGCGTTGAATGTCACTGATCACCAGAGTTCGGTGATGCGCTTTCCTTCCCTTGGTGGCTGCCTTGCTATCAAAGAGCGAGGTGGCGACCCAATACTGCAAATGACTTGTCGTGACCGCAATCGGCTTGCCCTCCAAGCCGAGCTTCTGATTGCCTACACCAGGGGCATAAGAAATGTCCTGTGCCTGACTGGAGATGCTGTCCCGGTTGGCGACCACAAAGAAGCCAAAGGCGTCTTTGACCTCGATTCGGTCCAACTACTCAGAGCAATCCGGCAGATGGAGTCGGGCAAAGACCTGGGTGGAAATGACCTTGATGGGGCGGTCGAATTCTGTGCTGGGGCTATAGTCACGCCTGAAGCAAGACCAATCGAGCCTCAACTGCTCAAGTTTGAAAAGAAGGTTGAATCCGGGGCCGAATTCTTTCAGACTCAAGCAGTGTATGATTTGGATAACTTCGCTAGATTCATGCAATATGCCCGCCAATTCCCGAGCAAAATACTGGCGGGGATTGTCCTACTGGTGTCAGCCAGAATGGCGAAGTATATGAACGAGAATGTCCCCGGCATCTTTGTGCCGCAACACCTGATTGATGAACTCGCCAGCGCACCCAAGGGCGAAGCACTCAATCGGGGTATTGAAATCGCTGGTCAGATGATTGCCGCCCTGAAAAAGGAATCTCTATGTGATGGAGTCCACATCATGGCTATAGGCAGGGAGGAGGTAGTACCGCAGATTATGGAAGCAGCCGGGCTCACTAACTCCAAGCCACAGACATCACCGGGTGCTGAGGGGGCTCATTGACCTGGCATCCTTGCCTGGCTCTTAGCCAAATACTCTCAGGATAATGATTTGCTGTTCGGGGTCAATTTGCATGAAAAGCCGCGCATCCTTCCTTTATTGAAACGCTGGTATGTGTCACATATACGCGTCGTTCGTCTCGTGTTGTCCTCTGCCACACTTCGCTTCTGTCACGCGGATGATAGATTAAATCGCCTTCCACCGGCTCGCTGAGTACCCTCTTTCAGGCTCCGTGGCGAGCCATTCACCTTACAAAAAAGACGGAACACACCAGTCCTACTTATTCTCTATGTAAACCTCGCTTAAGTCAGGAATACCTAGAGGATTGAGTACATAACCTTTGACGTAAGGCTTCACCAGGACATAGTTGGTGCCAAACCATAAGGGGAGGCAGGGATCTTCATCAACTATCTTCTGCTCCGCCTCGTGGTATATGCTCAGACGAATAGCGTCGTCTTGTTCTATGGCTGCTCGGTCAAGCAAGCTATCCAGTTCGGGATTGCTATAATCAAAGAAATTGTTTTCAGCTTCACTATGAAATAGATTGTGCAGAAAATTGTGCGGGTCGGGATAGTCAGCCACCCAGGCCAAAATGAACATCTCATCCTTCTCTTCTGTTAAATTGTAGATGAAATCCTCAGGCTCCAACTGCCTTACCGAGACTTCCACGCCGAGGTTCTGCCGCCAATCCTGGATAATAGCTCCCAGGTAAGCGGGGATATTGCCACCATAACCTGAGACAGTAAGGGTAATAGGCGGCAAATTGGAAACATCACCATATTTGGAGGCGGCAATGAGTTCCTTTGCCTCCTCCACATCGTAACCGATCCCTTCGAGGTCTTCATTGTAGCCCGGCATACCTGGAGGCAAAATGCCCTCAGCTTTTCGCACCATGTCTCCAAGCGTCAACTCGACAAGCGGCTTCTTATCCACGGCATAGCAAAAGGCACGGCGAATACTGGCATCGTCGAAAGGTGCCTTACTGGCACTGAATCCAATAAAGGAAAGGCTGAGTTGAGGGGTTATGGCTAGTTCTTGATGGAACGGGCCAGCTTCATCCATAACCGTATCAATGTAATCTCTGAAAACGGGTGCAACATCGATCTCGCCTTTTTCATACATGGCCATGGGTACTCCAGCCAAGAGGTGAAAGGCAACTTGCTTCAGTTCGGCCCGCTCGCCGTAATAAAGCTCGTTTCGCTCTAACATTAAGAGCTGACCTTGTTTCCACTCCTTCAACTTGAACGGACCTGTTCCACTTGGCTGATGCCACCAATCGTTTCGGGGTTCCAGATTGGTCTCCTCGAGCACAAAAGCAGTAGGATAGGTCAGCTTGCACAGGAAATAGGCCTTAGGAGCATCAATGGTAACCTCGAGGGTGTAATCGTCGATGACTTTGATTCCTGAAATCTCCTTTGCCTTGCCGACAAGGACATCTTGGGCGCCAACAATATCGCCTAGGTAGGTAGCTGCCGTTTGAGAGCCAGTATCAGGATGGCAAGCCCGCTCCCAGGAATACTTGAAATCTGAAGCCTTGACTTCCCTACCGTCATGGAATTTCACCCCAGGGCGGAGATAGAAGGTGTAAGTCTTGCCGTCCTGGCTTTTCTGCCAGTTCTCAGCAATGCCAGGCACAACCTGCAACTTGTCATTCAGGCGAACTAGCCCGCTGAAGATTTGCATAATGTAGAGATGGGAAGCCATATCGTTCGAAATCGCTGGGTCGAGTGTTATGGGGCCGATATCCCAAAGGTTAAGGACACCTTGGCTGGGGGAGACATTCCAAGGTTGGCAAGCGGCTGAAGGTAAGACTAATAGGGCGAAAACAAGGGAAAGTAATAATACACACTGCCGGATTCTTTTCACTCTTTCTTGCTTCAAGGGATAGCGAGCGAGCTCAGTATCTGCCATCTTACTGGAGCTCAGACAATTGATATGCCATTTGCCCCAGGCCAAGCTCTTGGGCTGCTCTTATCTGAATCAGGCTATCGGTTCCATTTATGTCGCCCAATATATCGGAGGAGACCATGTGGCGATATTTCTCTGTAGGTTTGGCTTTGGCAATTAAGTCCAAGGATGCCTTATCAATAGCCACCACATCCATGGAGGCAAGGATGCCAATATCTGAGACTACTGGCAATCCCGATGGCGGGGCGCAGTCACAATCGGGAGTTATGTCCTGAACGAAATTGATGAAGGCAACCTTATTTCGAAATCGGCTCAATACTGCGGCGGCAGAATGAGCCAGACAAACTTGGAATTTCTCTTTGGCACCGGGAGGCAAATAGAAGGCTTGCTCAGGGCACAGGGAAAGACAATGATTGCAGCCCATGCATTTCTCATCATCTCGTACTGCTTTCTCGTCAACAATAGCTAGAGCTTTGAAGGGGCAAGCCTCAACACATTCTCCACAACCAGTGCATTTGGAGTGGTCGAGCTCCGCTCGATTTGCCAAGTGTTGATCGGCTTTTGACTCTTTGGTAACACATCCCATAGCGACGTTTTTGATAGAGCCACCAAAGCCGGATAACTCATGCCCCTTAAGGTGAGAAAGAACTATCATAGAGTCGGCGTTGAGGATCTCTTTAGCTACCTTTATCTTATCTAGAGGGCAATCATAAGCTTGCTTAGGGATATCCACCCATTCACCATCGTAGCCCTCCTCGCCATCAGCGATAACCACAGGAGCTTCCAATGACTCTTCGGAGAAGCCATTGAAAGCTGCTGTGGCTAGATACTGTCTGGCGGTGAATCTCCTTGCGGCGTAGAGAGTCGTGGTATCAGTGACAAACGGTTTACCTCCAACATTCTTTATCAAGTCACAGACTCGGTGCACGAATGCTGGGCGGAGATATGTGCTGCACCCATATTCACCCATATGGAGCTTCACTGCCACGGAGTCGCCTTGCGCCACAACATGACCTATTTCGCTGAAAAGCGTTCGAAGCCCTCCAAGAAAACTTCTATTTCCACCGTAGGGGAACAAGAACACCTGACTTTCGCTGGATTGCGCCATCACACTCTCCTGTTACTGGATTGCAGTGTCATCCCCGCATCTCTCTGATTGTTTACTGGCCGTAGCAAGAGTCATTTCGCCTCATAAGCCTTGTAACTTCTCGCTCCGTAGAATACCTCGGAGGAAGTCACGACATTAAGACAAGCCGGCAGTCCTGAAGCGAAGGCCCTCTCCAGCGCAGGTCGAATTTCCTCGGGTTTCTCGACAAGCTCACCATAGCCGCCAAGCGACTCCACAAGCTTGTCGTATCTTGTGGCGTGGGAAAGGTCCACCCCTATGGGGGGCTTGCCGGATGACTGAAAGTAGGTTTTTGTTTGTCCCCACATAGCATCATTACTGATGACACATACAATGGGCAGCTTTTTCCTCACCATAGTATCAAATTCCATTCCGCTGAACCCAAAAGACCCATCACCGCTAAGCAATAATACTTGCTTGTCAGGTCTGGCTAGCCTAGCCGCGATAGCAGCTCCTGGTCCAGCGCCCAGACTGCCAAACCTTCCCGGATCGAGCCAGTGCCCGGGATGGTAAATCCTCAAAGTCCTGGCACTGAAACTAATGAAATCGCCTCCATCTCCGATTATGGTGGCATCTTCATCCACAAAATCGCGAATCTCCTTGCACAGGCGAAGGGGGTGTATGGGAACATCATCACTACAAAGTAGCGGCTCTTGCTCCTTCTCTCTCGTCAGTTCCTCTTGACGTGTTTTGTCCACCCATTCGTTTCGGGAAACGGATTCTGATTTCTCGGCCTCGCGAATCAACTGTTTCAAAACAGCTTTGATGTCCCCATATATGCCTACTTCCACAGCTCTGTTGTGTCCTATATCCTCAGGCTCATAGTCGATCTGGATTACCTTTGCTTCAGGGCTAAACAGAGGAGGCTGACCATATGCTAATCGAAAGTCGATGGGGGTGCCCACTATTGCTATCACGTCAGCTTGAGTGACGGCAAAGCGCCGAGCGTAGTTGAAAAGAAGGCGGTGCCCGTAGGGGACAGATCCCCGCCCCATACCTACGAGGAAAATTGGAGTATCGCTAAGCTCTATGAATCTCTGAAGCTCGTGATGGGCTTGAGACCACCAAATACCTCCACCGGCAAATACAACAGGCTTCTGCGCCTGGGATAGGAGCTTGACGGATTGCTCTATTAACGCGGGATCGCCTTGGGGACCCACAGTTGGCCGGTAATGACTGGGGAATCGAATCTCCGCCTCATCCATCGCGGGTTCAAGGACATTCTGCGGGATTTCAAGAAAAATAGGGCCGGGTTTGGGCCCGATAGCCTGCCGGAAAGCCATGCTTAAATACTCTGGAATCCTGCTTGTTTCCAACACTGAACGAGCCCACTTAGTAATAGGACGCATATGTGCCACATGATCTAGGTCTTGGGGAGGGTCCATGTCCCACTGGGTGAAAGGGGTCCTGCCCCCGATAGCAATCATGGGGATAGAATCCCTGAAGGCGTTAGCGACGCCTGTGGTTAGATTGGTAACACCTGGCCCTGCTGTGGCTATAGCGACACCGGGGTTTCCCGTAATCTTAGCCCAAGCTTGGGCCGCAAAAGCCGCTGTCTGCTCATGCCGAACATCGATTACTTCGATCCCTTCGTCTACACATCCCTCGTAGATAGGTAGAATAGATGCTCCGCACAGGGTAAAGATAGCCTTCACCCCTTCCTGTTTCAAGGCCCTGGCAACTAGATGACCCCCGTTAATCATGCTCATTTGTTCGCCTCCAACTTCTAGAATAAGTTCCGGGCTCTCAAGCCTAGGTATCTTCTATTACAAAGATTGATGTGATCAAGGACATCCATGCTTACAACTTCGTTGGCCTCGCCAAGTCGTTTGGTTGATTTGATATGCTCTTTTGATGGCTTAGAGTCGTCTGAAGGATGATTGTGAACACACAACACATATACACAATACAACATTCCCAGTTAAGCTTTCAACAGCGAATCTGACATGGCTATGGCACAGATTCAGCGAATGGCAAATCGTGGTCGTTCTGAGCTGCCTCCCAAAGTTGGCAAAGGCAGAAGGCCAATGCGAAGCTGAAGATGCCAACGCAAGGAATTGTTGGCGGGCTCATGCGGTATGAGAAAGTGAAGGACTCCATCCAGTACCTGGATATGCCATTGTCATCCGCCAGAATACGCGAGCGGGCCGGCTTGGGAGTACGGGACACCCTGGTGCCGACACCACCAGCTACCTATCAGCACATGTTGCTTGGTGTTCGCGGTGCCTATTGCGACAGCCGCTGATACTATGGTGCCTTTACTTGTAGTGGAGATGAACTAGGTCTCCTGTCACTTCCTGTTGCGTAGCCCTCCGTTGGCGGCGGCTTGGCTCCTTGCTTGGGAAACGCGTTCAGGAGCTGACATCGCGAGGCGTCTGGTCATACCCATGGGTGAACCATAGGCAAACCTTAGCTACTGTGGTATTCTTTCTCCATGGGTGTATCCCCCCTTCTGAGGAGTTTCAAAAGCACTCGTTTGCTTTGGACTTGCTCGAGACCAGGATATGCCGATCCAGTATCTCAGCACTCACGGGACGCCTCACTAGAATTCCCGGTTTGTTCCAATGACCCTCCTGGGATAGCGCTTCACGTCTTCTGGAAATCCAGGCTGTTTGGAAATGTAGTGTGAGGCTTCAGCCTAGTGCGCGACCCTAAAGGGACAAGCTGCGAAAACCTTCGAGGTCAAGCGAGCGAAAGTGAATGAGCCAGAAATGCTTTTGAGTGTGAGGCCAAACTAAACGGCCTCAAATCAGATATAGGGTGAATTGATGGCAAAGCGAGAAGTGTTCGCCTTATCCTTTTCTTTGTTTACCGCAATGGCGAGTCTGGCAATCATCTGCCCCTTCTTGCCAAGCTTTGCAGAGAGATTTGGAGTCGGTGGTATTTGGATAGGTATACTCTATGCCAGTTTCGCCGTTTCTCGTGCAATCTGCATGCCTATTGCGGGGAACATTTCCGACAAGATAGGAAGGAAGATTTTTGTCACCTCAGGACTCCTGCTTCTGACGGTCACGGCTCTCCTTTACCTCTTAGCCGATAATGTCTATGTGCTCACAGCAATAAGAGTGGGTCAGGGGATAGCTGCAGCAATGGTGATCCCTATTGTGATGGCCTATGTTGGGGAGAGCGCTGAAGAAGGAAAAGAGGGAAGGGCCATGGGGAGAGTCAATATGGTATTCTTCCTCGGAGTCGGCGCGGGACCTCTTCTGGGAGGAGTGCTCAATTCCAAGCTCGGATTTGACGCAGCGTTTTTGGGGATGGCATTTTTGGGCGCAGCGACATTTCTGGTAGCGCTACTTCTTTTGCCGAAAGAAAAGAAAGCAACTAGGACTGAAACAACCACAACAGGGGAAGTCGTAGGATTTAGGGAACTCATGAGACACACTGCTGTGAGAATAATCCTTCTCACGGTGTTTGTCCTTGCTATTGGAATGGCAGTTATTATGTCATTCTTGCCTTCGCTTGCTTCAGGAATGCATATCGGTCAAGCTCAGTTAGCGATACTCATTTTCAGTTGTTCGTTTTTCGCCGCTATCTTGCAGCCCTCCCTTGGTCAATTGTCGGACAGACTGAGTAAGGGAAGGAGGCTGTATCAGGCGCTCGTTGGCTTATTCGTTTGCACAGTTGGACTGTTGGTAATACCATTGTGCCCCGATTTCCTCGCGCTGTTACTTGTCTGCGCTCTTATAGGTATCGGGATAGGGATATCAATGCCTGTTTGCGAAAGCGTTTCCGTTCTCGTCGGTAGAAAGGTAGGAATGGGGCATTTCATGGGTCTGTTCAATAGCGCGCTGAGTTTGGGAATAATAATTGGGCCTTTGGTGTCAGGTGTTGTGATGGATCATTTAGGGATAAATCCCGTTTTCTATCTGGCGGGTATCGTATCTCTTCTGGGCACCCTCATTTGTTGCTATTACGTCTGGAGGTGGGTGCATGGCTATAAAATCGCATAACCGCTTCATCAGATTCGCGGCTCCAACTAGAATAGATTCTTAGCTTTTAAGCTCAAGTATCTTGTATCACAGACAATAATATGGTCGAGGACATCTATGCCCATGATTTCGCCCGCCTTGGCAAGTCGTTTGGTTAGTTCAATATCCTCTTTTGATGGCTCGGGGTCACCTGAGGGATGATTATGGACGAATATCACTGAAGCAGCATTGGAGGCCACAGCCTCCTTGAACACCTCACGAGGGTGAACGATGCTAGTATCGAGACTTCCCATAGAAACCGGCCTGCAATTTATTAGCCTATTTCTGGTATCCAAACAAAGAACCAAGAAGTGTTCCTTCTTCTTGCCTTTCAATTGG
>Ga0209986_10004102_pt1 | contig 12487 bp, 10 predicted proteins | sample BlataG_FD_183168 | JGI IMG/M metagenome (GOLD analysis project Ga0209986, IMG submission 183168) | Deep subsurface microbial communities from Black Sea to uncover new lineages of life (NeLLi) - Black_00105 metaG (SPAdes) (version 2) | ecosystem: Environmental > Aquatic > Marine > Oceanic >...
TTTACAGTAATTGGAGACCGTGCATATTGGGTATATGGGTGGTGGCACACTGACTTCGCCGGCGTATCGTTTTATGAATATGCTTATTATTCAAGTTCTGTATATGGTGATACAATTCATCAGATTACTCAAACTGCTAGGTCACCGGATGACTATATTCATAATTTCGAAGTATTAAGTAATAGACCAAACAGAGCCACGTGGGAATATGGGAGGTGGCACACTGACTTCGCTGGCGTATCGCATTATGAATATGCTTATTATTATAACTGCTTAACAGGCGGCGCAATTACATCAATTACTCAAACTGCCCGCTCGCCTGATGATTCTATCTCTGGATTTGAAGTAATAGACGACGAAGCTTATTGGACATACGACGGTGAAGATTACTCTAAAACATTATCGCCTTGCCAATTACTACTAATCTGCAATATTGACACAGGAGAAAAGTTCGTCACGATACAAGATGCGATAGACGATTCTGATACGGAGGATGGACATACAATAACGGTCGAACCGGGGACATATACAGAAAATGTGTATGTTTATAAGCAATTAGCGATTAAATCAACTTCTGGCAATCCTACGGATACTATTGTGCAGGCGGAAGATTCAGATGATGCTGTGTTTTACGTTACTGCCGATTACGTAACGATAAAAGAGTTTACGGTGACAGGAGGCGGGTGGAGTGGGATTTGCCTCTACGGTGCGGATCACTGTAGCATCTCCGGGAATAATGCATCGAACAACGACGAGGATGGCATCGGCATGTACAATTCAAGCTACAACACGCTCACAGGCAACACCGCCTCGAACAACGAGTGGGGCATCTACCTGGGTGAATCGAGCAGCAACACACTCACGAGCAACACCGCTAACTCGAACATGAGGGAGAGCATCTGCTTGGAGAAGTCGAGCAACTATAACAAGCTGATGAGCAACACCGCTAATGAGAACGGCGAGGATGGCATTGCCCTGTACAATTCAAGCCACAACATGCTCACAGGCAACACCGCCTCGAACAACGAGTGGGGCATCTACCTGGGTGAATCGAGTAACTGCACGCTCACGAGCAACACCGCTAACTCGAACATGCGGGAGGGCATCTGCTTGGAGAAGTCGAGCAACTATAACAAGCTGATGAGCAACACCGCTAATGAGAACGGCGAGGATGGCATTGCCCTGTACAATTCAAGCCACAACACGCTTACAGGCAACACTGCCTCGAACAACGAGTGGGGCATCTACCTGGGTGAATCGAGCTACAACACACTCACGAGCAATACCGCTAACGAGAACGGCGAGGATGGCATTGACCTGTGCAATTCCAGTTTTAACACCATTAGTGGCAACGTGCTGTTATCGAATAATCACAGTGGAATATGGATGGAGAACGCCAACAATAATATCATAAGCAACAATAACGCATCCCACAGCATCATGTACGACGGCATTGCCATGGAATATTCCTGTTCTAACACCATTAGTGGCAACATGCTGTTATCGAATAATCACAGTGGAATATGGATGGAGAACGCCAACAATAATATCATAAGCAACAATAACGCATCCCACAGCATCATGTACGACGGCATTGCCATGGAATATTCCTGTTCTAACACCATTAGTGGCAACATGCTGTTATCGAATAATCACAGTGGAATATGGATGGAGAACGCCAACAATAATATCATAAGCAACAATAACGCATCCCACAGCATCATGTACGACGGCATTGCCATGGAATATTCCTGTTCTAACACCATTAATGGCAACATGCTGTTATCGAATAATCACAGTGGAATATGGATGGAGAACTCCAACAATAACACCATAAGCAACAATAACGCATCCCACAGCATCATGTACGACGGTTTTGCCATAGAAAAATCCAGTTCCAATGTTATCAAAAATAACAATGCATTTTTCAACAACAATGAGGGTTTTTGGCTTAATTCATCTAACAATAACATGCTCACAAACAACATAGCTAATTTCAATGACTTAGACGGTATTCATCTTGAGTCGTCTTCAAATAACAACAGCGTCATTGGCAACAATGTTTCCTTCAATAACGATGAGGGTATTAAACTCAAATCATGTGATAGCAACGTACTTATAAGCAACACTGCAAACTCAAATAGTAATTGTGGCATCCGCCTAAAGTCTTCGAGTAACAACCTCATCTACAACAACTACTTCAGCAACACAAACAACGCTTACGATGACGGAAACAACCGGTGGAACATCACTAAAACCCTGGGAAGGAACATCATTGGCGGTCCTTACCTTGGTGGCAACTTCTGGAGCGATTACGCTGGAGTAGATACAGATGGAGATGGACTTGGAGATACGCACTACGACATCCCAGGAGGCACGAACAAGGATTATTTGCCTTTGACTGCACCAAAACCAATGGTTTCGATTACTACAGACAAATACGAATACACCACTGGCGACCTCATGCTCATAAACATAACACTTGCGAACCCAACAGAAGAGATGCAACCCGTGTACTTCGCATGGCGGCTCGACTTCCCGGATTACGGTTTGCAGTATTGGATAAAAGTAATACCGCTTTCTCTTACGCCAGGCTACGAGCAAACGTTTACAATACCCATGAATATCGGGAATTACGGTTTTTCGTTCGATGCATCGTGGTATGTTGCGCTCTACAACACAACGACTTTGGAAGTAATCACAGAAGATACGGCAGATTGGAAGTATGTGCCAACAGCCAAAACCCAGGAAGGAAAAGTAGTTCCAGAGGCAATCGCAGAAAAAATAACAAAAGAAATTGAAGGAGTAGAGTTATCAAGTTAAAAGCTCTGCTCTTCTTTATTTTTCGGTAGTGAGGAGATGATGCCATAATGCCTGTCGGTTATGGCGGATTAAAAACAGACAGGAGGAGGTGAAAGAAGAAAAAATGAGAAGTAAAGGAAAAGCGATGATAGGCATTGCGATGGCAGCGATACTGTTAGCTTCGGTATCAGCGGCGATGGTGCCAATGTCCGGGACCACAGGTGTATCATGGCTTCCAAAATTAACCGCAGAACTTTCAACCACTGAAATTGACCCCGGCGATACATTTACGGTGAGTGGGAATGCTACTGAGCTTGAGATAGAGCAAGTGGACATCATAACGCTCGCTCCGTGTGGTGGCCGTGGAAAAGGAATGAACGGCAGCGCAGGCACCTATATTCCCATAACTCCCGGATACGTGACCGTCCCTGCTACGATTCCAGGTATCACCTACGTAACGGCATCTGTGTCAGAAGATGACACCTTCTCAAAGGAAATCCACGTCCATGAGGATGCTGAACCGGGAAACTATTCTGTGATAGTGCTTCATCCAGGGCGTGATGGGTACTATGGTTGGGGGATACCAAACGGCAGCATGCTACTACCTGCTATTGTACGAGATTATTGTAGTGGAAAGGCCCCCGGATTTCTTTGTAGGACGCAGGCTCAGCTACTTGCGATAATTGAGGATGCAACAACTTGGACCGCAGGTAGCGATGATCTCATGGTAGCATTACAAATAAAAGTAAAAGGAACCCCAACCCCGTGCCCAACCCCATGCGTTAGCCTTGACCCCATATCGGCGATAGAGGTTGGTGACCCACTAAGAGTAACTGGTAGCACATGCAGAGGTGACACACCTATTTTAATCACTGTTTGGGGACCGGATTACACATCACAGGTTGTTCAACCCACAGGTGGCAAGTTCGAAGCAACATTTGATACGGAAGGCATTGTGCCGGGCACATATGGAGTAAGAGCAGAGGATATTGAAGAGGGGTATTGCGACGTAACAACTGTGGAAGTCCTATCAGAACTCCCAGAAAAAACAACGGTTTCAATTTCCACCGACAAATACATATACACTTCCGGCGATACGATGACCATCACCATTGACTTTGAGAATCCCAAATCCTACGCCGTTGATACCTACTTCTTATGGTATCTCAAGCTGCCGGACTATGGTTACGAGAAGCTTGTAATGAGCACGCCGCTAACACTGCCTGCGTATTTCGAGTTACCATACACGGTCTCAATACCGATAGGCGACTTAGGTGCTTACAGTTTCGATGCAACGTGGTATGTCGCTCTGCGGGAGACGACACTGCCTTATGAGATTATCAGCGAGGACAGTGCGAATTGGTGTTATGTGCCAGGTGCAGCAGTTCATGGTGGAGTAATGCCCATAGAAATCGCAGAAGAAATAACAAAAGAAATTGAAGGAGTAGAGTTCGCTACTTAAAGCTCTACTTTTTTTTTATTTTTTTTCTCGTGAGAATCAGTGTAATCTCGTGGTTATAAAAAGGAGCTTAAAGAAATAACTTTTGCTTTTTAATTTTTAAACGCCAAAAACCATTCTTAGCGTATTTCTCACGGCAGGCGCGAGACCAATGACGAGCAGAGCCAACAGAACGAGATTCTTTAGTTCCCTATCCTTCTCGTCAAATTGCGTCTCCAACAGATATAACACTGGGATTAATATTACGAGTTTGAGTGGAAACATTCCGGCTGCTGAGCCCACATACTTTACTATAACGCCTTCTATCACATGCTTTCCGGTGTAACCCAGTTTATCAATACCAATATACGATGAAGATGCATCGAGCAGATGAGCAGCTAAAACAGATACGTTCAGCTTCTCTGTTAGAAAATTCACGCCAAATTTCGCTCCAATTATGTATATCACGAGCAATATTATGCCGGAAATGCCAATGACGGCAAAGAGAACCCAGGGTAAAACTATCTCTTCGTTCCTTAATAGAATTGTCAGGTTTACGAAGAACCATATCGTTCCAATCAGAGCAAAAGGCACCAAACACCGGAAACCTGAAACCGGAAACCTCACACCTATACTGTTCGACCTGGATAATTCTACCGATATTGTAAGTATGGCAACGCAGCAAAAGAACAGAAGAAAATAAATTAACGGCGTTATCAGCAGGTAGCTCAGGGGAGGCGAAAACAATTCCGCATCTTCCATTACCCTCAAGCTTGCACCAACGAATATGTAAGGCGATACAGCAGCGATAAAAGGTTTGTTTATCTCTACACCGAGCTTCTTTAGTAATTTTAAGGTCAAAAACAGGCACAATACCAGTAATAAAGCCCACGTTAGCGTGTTTACCGGGTTGTAGCCGGTGTCATGGGTTATAGGATGGAGGTAGTACGTGTTGACAAATTGTCTTATCAGTTCGAGCATAGTATGTTATTTGTATAATGTTAGGATAAAAAATAAAAGGAGCTAAACGAATACTACAAATACAAAGGCAACTGCTATAAATGTAGAAACGAGGAAAAACATAGATTATTATGGACAACATAGGAAAAGCCGTAATTATTTTCTCTTTGTTGGGTGTCGGTATTTTATATGGCTTATCTCTAACTTCCTTTGTAGAGCCTCCTTACGTGCCGCTGGAAGAAGTTGCATGCAGAGCGGGAGCCGGAGACCATGAAGGCGAACTTATACGTACAAGTGGCGTTATCACCAGCTTCAGTGCCACAGACTACGGGGCTGTCCTCACGCTAAAAGGGAACAAAACAGAGCTGCTGGTATTTGTTGACACGATAGATACGAGCGCGAGAAAATTGAACCTGAGCTATGGCGATGTGGTAGAGGTCGAAGGTAGGGTGAAGACATACAAAGGCAGACCTGAGCTCGTAGTCCACGGGGGGCACGGGAATGCGATAAAAAAGTTGAGTGCCAAAAACGAAAACGAAAATATTGCTTTCGTATCGCAGATAGCGATGCATCCTGAGGACTATAAAGGAGAAAGAGTGAGCGTTGTGGGCTACGCAGATAACGTTTATAAACACGTCTTTTATCTTGCTGATGAGCACGGTAAACATCTGCTGAGGGTGACGGTGGAAGCAGAAACAGAGGCACGAGCAAAGTCTGACGATGGCACTATTCCCATCTCCGCGTTACAAAAAGGGGATAAAATAATTGTGGCGGGCGTGTTCAGATATGACCCGGGAAATATGAGATATGAGTTGAACTTGATTTCGTTGAGACGGTGTTAACAGGGTTCGAAAACAAATGGGATGCAGGATGCAGGATGCAAGATGCAAGAGAAACATTGACAAATCAGAGAAATATAAAACAGAATTTTGATTGCTGTTCTCTGACTTTTTGTATCTTCATAATCTCTTGTGAAAATCTGTGTAATCTGTGGTTCGTTTAATCATTCCAGAACGGTATCCTCATCAGAATAGGGTGGCGAACAGAAACACAAGAATCGTACTTTTTTATCTGCGGAAATCCGGTGCTTCTCTTCAGGAAGTATGACCACCGTATCACCCTCAGAAACATCTTTGGACTTGCCTTCTATTTCCATAATCCCTCTACCTTCCAGAATGTGGTATATTTCCTCAGCAGTCTTGTGAAAATGGCGTTTTGATTCGCTTTTCTCTATTCTCATCCTTTTCTAACATAGCTTTTAAATTAATAAATAACTTATCTCGTGAAAATCTGTGTAATCTGGTGGTTAATACTTTTCGGAATGATTACAATTCACATTATCCTGACTTTTCTCGCCATAGCCGCACGGTAAATGAATATTCATCTTCAATTAAATCGGGCTCTATACCATTATGTTCAAGCATACCCGCAATAATCTTCCTTGGAACTCCAAGACCCGTTGCCTCAACATAATGATAATCCCGGAGTACTTCCTTGATAAGCTCATTACGCGACACCCGGCACCCTGCTTTCATTCGTTCTATCGTTACCGTGTTGGGAAGTCTCCCGGGACTGATCACTTCCAGACGGTCACGGTAAATTGATAGTTCGATATCTGTCCCACTGATGGTATAATCGCGGTGGGCAATCGCATTGACAATCGTTTCTCTAATGACTTCTTCTGGATAATCGGGTTTATCTATGCGTCTACCTTGCACCAGATATGATTTGGAACGTGTATTTCTGCGAACGAATTCTATCGCTCGCTCCACCAAGCCGGTATCCACTATATCTTCCTCGCCCGCAAGTCTAGCTACTATTGGCCCACGGATGGTCTTTCTCTCAACTGCTTCGTAATCCTTTTCCGCACCCGGGTAAGCAACAGCAGAAATACCCGCCTGAGGGAGATAGCGATTAGGATTTTTCCCAAAAAGTAGTATTCCTCCTACCGTAGGAATCGCTTTATCGCGGGATTCAACCATAATCTCTGTATTTATAAGTAAAGCCCCCCACTGTTCAATTTCCTCTTGTTCCGGGCAATCTTGTCCACGTATATCCCTGAAATAGTTTGTGAGTCGTTTCATGTCCATATCTTTCAAGGAGGAACCAGGAGCAGGTTTAATATCGTACCGAAGTACGCCGGAAGCCTGATAGAGTCTTTGTTCTTGTTCACGGCTCGCTTCCCGCGAAGTGCTCCCCATTCGTACGAATGTAACCCATTGGCTTCCTCGAAGAGCTTTGTACGGTTTATCAGGACTGTCTTCTGGAATTGTTATCACTCCAATCTTTTTATCGCCTTCCCATACAACAATCTCAAAATATGGAATAATTGCCGGCTGGATATTATTAGAACAGATATTCATTACCCATTCTTCTATATCTAGACGTGTCAGTCCTGTAACAGTGCCATCTTTTTCAACACCAAGAAGAATGTAGCCACCTTCAAGATTCGCCAATGATGCAATCTCCTTTGCTAAGCTTTGAGGATGAACATCATCCCTCTTAAATTCGACACCCGAACTTTCACCGTTTCGAATAATTTCCATTAATTCTGTTCTATTCATGATCATCGCCTATCCTCTATAGTTAGTATTTGTATGGATAAGGGATATATTTAATTAAATTTAGCATTGTTGATTTTTATCGTCAATCTGTGTCAACAATTTATCTTATTGGTTGATAACTTCTTTTTTATTTCACACGAACATGAACGCAGCCACGGCATACGGCTGGAAAAAGAAAATCCTCAGAATAGACCTTTCCGAATCCGAAAGACGAATAGACCGCTTCGTACCTGAACAGTCTTTACTTAATGATTATCTCGGCGGTCGGGGGCTCGGAGCGAAGATGTTGTATGATGCGGGACGTGTTGAAGCGCTCGCACCCGCTAACCTGCTTGTATTCGCTGCAGGTCCGTTAACAGGCACCTCAACACCTTCCTCGGGCAGGGTTTCACTGTCCACGAAATCGCCGTTGACGGGCACGATATTCGATTCTAACTGCGGTGGTTCATTTGGTCCCGCGATGAAAAAAGCAGGATACGATGCGATAATTATTGCAGGCAAATCACCAGACCCGATATTTATAGAAATAGAAGATGACCGCGTGGAGCTAAAATCCGCAGAGACGCTGTGGGGCGAGAACGTAAAAGCGACCACGGGATTTTTAAAAGAAAAGGGCAGCGGCAGCGTTGCTTGTATCGGCAGAGCGGGCGAGAAGCTTGTGCCGCTGGCTTCTATCATTTCGGATGCGACACACGCTTTTGGACGCGGCGGCGTGGGTGCGGTAATGGGCTCGAAGAACCTGAAGGCAATCGTAGTGAAGGGCACGGGAAAAGTGGAAATCTTTGACAGAGCGGAATTTTCAAAGCAAAAGAAAGCGATTAACCGGCTGCTGATTGCATGCCCGACGATAAGCAAAGGGTTATCTGTTTTCGGAACGCCGTTTTTAGTGAAGATAACAAGCTGGATGAACGTGCTTCCGGTAGCAAATTTCAGGACGGTAGAGCCAGAGCAGGATTTTAATCTCAAACCCTTCTTTGCAAAGACCATAGAAGAAGAGCGAGCACCAAAAAGGCGTGCATGTTACTCCTGTCCAATTGCATGTAAAAGGGAGGATAAAGGGGGTGGAGAACTGCCAGAATACGAAACAGTTGGTTTAATGGGCGCAAACATTCAAAATCCTGATTATGAGGCGGTTGTGGAAGCGAACCGGCTGTGTAACGATTACGGCGTGGATACGATTTCAGTAGCGGGTGTTCTGGGCTGTTATTCGGAGTTACGAGACAAAGGTATCTCGCCTGAAGAGCTTGTAAACTTGACGAGGATGGTAGGAGATAAACAGGGCGTTGGTGAAGAGCTTGGTAGGGGTGTGCGTTCCTTTGCAGCATCAGAAGGACGTCCGGAGACGGCGATTCAGGTAAAGGGGCTTTCTTTGCCTTCTTATGACCCGCGAGGCGTAAAAGGGCTGGGGTTTAGCTACGCCACTTCCAATCGCGGTGGATGCCATACAAGGGCTTATCTTGTCGCACCGGAGATACTGCGAAAACCAAAGGCGATTGACCCTTACACACTTGCGGGAAAAGCAGGGCATACAAAAATATTTCAGGACAGGTTTGCTGCGGTTGATTCGCTCGTAGTGTGCAAATTCGCATTCCTCGGCGCGGGTGAGGAGGAATATGCAAACATATTGAGTGCCGTTACGGGTGTGGACTATACGTCAGAGGATTTGATGTTCGCTGGCGAGCGGATATGGAACGTGGAACGGCTGTATAATGTAAGGGATGGGTTTGGTAAAGAGGATGATTTTTTGCCTGATAGGTTCTTTGAGGAGAAGGTAAATGGAAGAGTAATAGATAGAGAAGAGTTTTTAAAGACGCTTGATGAATATTATCGTATGCGTGGCTGGGATGAAAATGGCGTGCCAAGGGAAGGCAAATTGGAGAGGTTGAGGATAAGGAGAAAAGAATGAAAATCAAAACAGCTCTTTTTGACATGGATGGCACGTTAATTGACTCATCCGCAGCGATTTTGAGTTCAGTTAAGGAAGCAGCGAGGATAACGGGTTTGAGAGTTCCAGAGGATAAAGAGATAAAGGAAATAATCTATTTGCCCAGTCTCATTTCTTTCAAGATTTTATACCCGGATAGAGACCCGGCTGAGTTCGATTCGGTCTTCCTCGGGCTTATGAGGAGTAAATTCAAACCGATGATAAAAGAACTTCCGAAAGCTAAAATGACGCTTGAACTGCTACGAGAAAAGGGAATAAAAATAGCAATCGTGACGACAAAGGATAGGGAATCAGCAGAAGCGGCGATACGGCTCTTTCAGTTCCCGAATGACCTTTTGCTCACCGCGGAGGATGCCAAAAGAGCGAGACCCGACCCTGAACCGTTACTCAAAGCGATAGAACTGCTCAACTCTTCAGCGGCTCAGGCGTTCTATTGTGGCGATACACCACCCGATATAGTCCAGGGACGAAGGGCAGGCGTGAAAACAGTTGGCTTAACTACTGGGCTGTACACAAAGGAGGAACTGGAAAAGGAAAAACCTGATTTCGTCTTTGATAACGTTGAAAAGGTCTTGACTATACTATGATATAATCCTAATACCAAATGGAAGAAAAGCTTCTATATACCCTATGATGAACATATAATATTGAAACTCATTAGAATAAAAGTTAAGGATAACCGAGAAACAAATGATAGAACTTCTTAATACGTGGTTATGGGCAGCATTTGTGGTGGTTGGTCTCCTGATGATTCTTTTAGAGTTGTTTATAGGCGTGGAGACAGGTTTTGATCTTGTGATGCTTGGCTCTGCGCTAATATTGGGTGGTCTCCTGACAAGTTTTGCAGATTCGTGGCTTTTAACAGCTATCTTTGCAAGTGCCTTCTGCGCGCTGTACGTGGGCATTGGAAGGAAATACATAAAAGCAAAGATGAAAGTGAGCGATACAAAGACGAACGTTGATGTAATAATCGGTAAGACTGGAACCGTCAAAAGAAGTATTGGCAAAGATACGAGTGGTCTGGTAAAAATCGGAAACGAGGAATGGCGGGCGAGATCTGAGGAGGGTATTAATATAGAAGAAGGAGAAGATATTACTGTGGTTGACGTGACTGGAGTCACGTTAATCGTAAAAAAGGGTAGATAAAAAAAGAGGGGGAATTAAAAAATGGGGATAGGATTTGCAATAGGTGTAGTACTTTTCGTTATTGCAGTGGTTACGTTGCTGAAGGCAGTGACTACCGTGAAACAGTATGAGAAGGGTGTTGTGGAAAGATTTGGGCAATATAAGGAGACTCTGGACCCGGGCTTGAGGTTCATCGTGCCTTTTGTTGATAATATCGCAGAACGGATAGACATGCGTGAGACGGTCATTGACATCGCACCTCAGGCGGTTATTACAAAGGATAACGTAGCAGTAACCGTTGATGCGGTTATCTACTACGCGGTGACAGACCCAAAGGCGATTAGATACGAAATCGCGAACTTCAGGTTTGCTATAAGCAAATTGGCGCAGACGAACCTGAGAAACCTCATCGGGGACATGACGCTCGACCAGACGCTTACCGCAAGGGATAGAATCAATACCGCGCTTCGAGATACACTGGACGAGGCAACCGATAAATGGGGTGTAAAGGTGGTTCGGGTAGAGGTTCAGAAGATTGACCCACCACAGGACATCGCAGATGCAATGAGTAAGCAGATGAAGGCAGAAAGGGAGAAGAGAGCAACTATTTTGAGTGCAGAGGCATACAAAGAAAAGCAGATTCTTGAGGCAGAAGGAGATAAGCAAAATGAGGTACTAAAGGCAGAAGGTGATCGTGCCGCAGCTATACTTCGAGCAGAAGGTGAAGCAAAGGCTATTGAGAACGTCTCGAGAGCGGCAGAGGAGTTCTTCATAGGAAATGCGCAGGTTTTGAAACAACTTGAAGTGACACAGGCATCTTTGCAGGATAATACAAAGATAGTCGTATCGGATCAGTCAAAGCTGATTAACATTCTCGATATGTTACAAGAGGGTGATAAAAAGAGGATTGTTCCGATAGAGAAGTAATTTTTTTCTTTGGCGCCGGATAATTGCGGTTAGAGGCCGTCCTATGTATGGGACAGTCTCTTAAGTGCGGGATATAGTGCCTTAATTATAAAAGGAACGGAAGGTGAAAAATGCCTGAAGCAAGAATAAATTATGCATCTGAAACTGGTGCATTGTGTGGTGGAACTGGAAAATCGGGGGCGTTTATGTATCAATTAGGATGAGAAGACCGCCTAATAAGCTCTAAAGTGATGCCATATCTATTCATAAAAATAGGAAGAATTAAAGATAAATAAAAAAGTTTATCGTGTTGATTGACAGGAGAATAGGGATATCCGTCAAAACTGTACAGAATGGCAAAAAGAGTATAAGCTTACAAAACCTTTACTATGATGGAAGGTTGAAAGTAATCAAAGGAGGTCGCAATGATTAACAAGTTCAGAAAAATCCAAAATGTGGGTAAATTTTCAGATTTTAATTATAGCGGCACAATTCACGGCAATATTAACTTTAACAAAGTAAACATAATATATGGAGAAAATGGTACAGGAAAAACAACATTAACTTCTATTATTAGATCTCTCACAAAAAATGACCCAGATTTGATTAGTTGTAGAAAGACTTTTGGAAATGTGGGGGAACCACATATTGAAATCCTATGTGGAACAACTTCCCTAAAAGTATTTCAATCCGTAACTCAGCGCATTTTACGTAATAGGTATATTCAGTTTTTCCAATATGACTCTG
>Ga0209986_10004103_pt1 | contig 12486 bp, 9 predicted proteins | sample BlataG_FD_183168 | JGI IMG/M metagenome (GOLD analysis project Ga0209986, IMG submission 183168) | Deep subsurface microbial communities from Black Sea to uncover new lineages of life (NeLLi) - Black_00105 metaG (SPAdes) (version 2) | ecosystem: Environmental > Aquatic > Marine > Oceanic >...
GGGGGGGGGGGGGGGGGGGGAATGCAGCAGCAGTGATGAAAGATCCTAGTGCAGGTTGAATTCTTGCAGCTTTTTGGTGTTAACATATATGTATTAGTTTCTTCTGTTATATTTGTTACGAAATAGCAGGCAAGAACTCATTTTTACACACACATTTGGGGCTGGGGAACAGAGGACGATGATCGCACCATAGACCAGCTGGTGTCGGGAGAGGACACTGATATTAGTCCCTCTTTTTCCTCCATCAAAACCTTCAATTCAAATTCTTAGCTAATAGACGTTTATCACAATGTCTTTCTCAGTGAGGCAACGCCTTATACTTGGAGGAGGCGTAATTTACTTGACATCTGCCGCTGGAATGTTTCTTTATTTAAAATCAGAGACACAATCAAAACAAACAAGTATATGTACACATTGTGGGTCATATTCATCATCTATATTCGACGCAATAGCAAGCAAGTACGATGAAGAGATAAACCTCTCGGAATCTCTCATGCTCTTGAATGTCTGCAGAAGCGCCCTTTTAAAACACGCCACCGGCACTGTTTTAGAGATAGGTAGTGGCACAGGCAGAAACCTCAAGTATTACCCCATCACAGATGATACTAGCAAGATAGAAAAGCTCTATATCACAGATATAAGTAAAGAAATGGTTAAGCAAGCTTGGGAGAAATGGCGAGAGTTGTCCCACTCCAGCGTCAGTGTGGTCTTCAAGGCTGCAGATAGTCGGAACTTGTGTTACAATGCTAATGTTGATAATGATATTAATAATAGTGTAGATGGATATGATACAGATTTAACAGTGAAGTTTGGACCACAAATACACAAGTTGCATCAATTCCCTCCCCACAGCATGGACACCGTCGTTCAAACATTTGGACTTTGCTCAGTGGATGATCCAATAAAGGTGTTGAAAGAAATGGCTAGAATAACCAAACCTGGTGGTAAAATACTGATGTTGGAGCATGGCAAGGGACACTGGGGCTTTGTTAATAATATTTTAGATAGCGGAGTAGAGCAGCATTTTGAAAAGTGGGGATGTCGATGGAATAAAAACATCCTGGGTTTGATTGAAGAGGCAGGATTAGAGGTGGAGAAGGTGTGGAGGTGGCACTTTGGGACTACTTATTACATTATAGCAAGGGCTCCTGGGAAGAAGGCCATGTAAAAAGAGAAAGTAGACAATGGTGCTGCCCTACACGTGTTGACCGACATGGGAGGACGGTCCAAGAATACATATGAACACACATGAGGTTCTCGAGTCACATTGCTTGCAGTGATTTTAGCATTTAACTTCAAAAATTGGTCCTCAAAGTTCATAATTCTACCAATCTTAAACCTGCTTAGTTGAAAATTTCTTTTAAAGGGAGCGCGCCTTCTGCGATTATATAGGACAGCAATCCTGAGGTTCCCTTTACAAAAGAGCGCTGCTCCTCGCCCTGTGATCCTTGAGCTCACTAACACCGACCTAGAATCACCACAATTCTACTACCATAAACGCGGTCTTGACATGAGGAAACTACAGCCACTGGCGACGTGGCTGCTTCTCCCGCTCCTCATCCTCATTCTCTCCCTCCTCCTCCCCATCACCACCGGCTTGGAATCTCCCTCCACTCCAACCCCTGAAACACCCTCTCCTCTCCTTCCCACCTTCCCCATGATCGTCCAACTCAACACCCTTAACGACGTCCTCAAACTCAAAACCATTTGCAAACCAAACCTTTGGGGATACCTATTGGCTGCTACAGCCTTGGGGCTTCCTCACGACTGCCACATGCCTCACATCTGTCGCCGTGTCTTCAGTAACACCATATTCGGCATTGCTGGTGATTTCACTGATAGAGAGCTCTACAAACTCAGTAGGTGCCTTCCTGGAGGAATCTACCACAAGGAGCTGGATGGGAGAGTATACAAGGCAGAAGATAAGAGTATCCATCATCATTCTGATGATGATAGTAGTAGTTCTGCCGCATCTTCATCTTTTTTAACTTCAAGACGTCAACTGAGACAAGCTATTATTGGCGTTACCCCCAACAACAAGAACAATTCTAGCAGTACAATAGTAACGAGGAAATTTGAAGACCAATTAAAAGCCTCTGGAGTAGATGGAGCTCCCATTGATCTCACCGTCCTGGCAGCAGGAGCTGCCTCTCCCTGGGCCACTGGTATCAAACAACAATCCCTCCCCTCTGCACTGTGGAACCTAGACAGAATAGACCAGAGAGACCTGCCCCTGGATAATCTCTACAATTATGGAACCCAAGTAGATGGGGGAGTTGGAGATGGGGTGACTATATACGTTGTAGATAGCGGTATTAACATCAATCATCAGGAATTCAAAGGCCCTGATGGTGGTGGTAGTAGAGCTTCCTATGGGTATGACTTTGTAGATGACAATGAAGAGCCTAGAGACTGTGATGGTCATGGAACCCATGTTGCTAGTACCGCAGTCGGTCTTCAAGTTGGTGTAGCTAAAGGAGCTAAAGTAGTAGCAGTTAGAATCTTAGATTGCGTAGGATCTGGGTCAATTAGCGATACTGTAGCTGGACTTGACTGGGTAGCTGCAAATGCAGTGAAGCCTGCTGTGGTCACATTGAGCTTGGGTATTCAGGTAGGAAGCTGGAGTCGGGTGCTGGAAGAGGCAGTACAATCTCTCATAAACAATTATGGCATCACAGTGGTGGTTGCTAGTGGTAATAGTGGAGTAGATGCATGCTATGTTGCCCCTAGTAATGTCCCGGGTGCCATCACCGTCGCTGCCAGCAACATAAAGAGTAGAACGGCAGACGGTGGTACAAAGAAGGGTGACCCTGAGGATCCATATAGGTGGTCTAACACTGGCCCTTGCATTGACCTCTGGGCCCCTGGTGTTGATATTTTGGCTGCATGTGCGTCTGAGAGCAGATGTAGAGAAGTAACAAACAGCAGCTATACCTATGCCTCTGGAACGTCTATGGCAGCTCCTCAGGTAGCTGGTGTTGCTGCCCTGGCATTGTCGAGGAATCCTGATCTTACTCCAGCTGATGTGTCGGCATTAATATTGGCTTCGGCTACACCTAATATGGTAGTTCCTACCAATTTCAAGCCAGGGACTCCTAATAGATTGCTGTATAGTAGGTTGGGTAGTTCAGCCAGCGGAGTGTTTGCATCTGATGGTCCTGTTCTTGTTGGTGGCAATGGTACTGTACCATTGATTACTGGGTGATGGGGGCGTGTGTGTGTTGCATTTATTTAAATGTCAAATGGTGGTGATATTGAAGTGAGAGAAGAAAGGAGTGATATTGATAATAGTATGTAATAGTTGAATGGGTGGGTTTTGTATGTTTTCTGTACGTAAAGTTAGCACGAAATAAGTCCATTAAGAATCAATGCTTCCTATTTTTTGATCCTGGTGATACTATTGATGTTTCTGTGTCGATATCTTCGGTTCTATTCTCCCTCATGTAAATTTGAAATGCTGAGTCAATACCTTCTTTTCCAACACCCCTAGTCTCTTATTCAACGCATCCAACTGATCTAAAATATTTTCATGTGCAACTTTCACATCCTTCAAGTATGCCTCTCTATTAGACTTAGCGTGTTCTACTTCTTTCAGCAAAGCTTCCTGGGCTGCCTGTTGGGCTGCATGCAGCGTCTCAAATTGAAATTGTTGCTTCAAAGCCTCTCTTGCTTGCTCCTTCTTCCGCTTCTTAGATTTGATAAGATATATTATGGATCCAATTATGCCACCGTATAGACATGTACTTGATACAATGTAGGCAGTCAAATGAACAGCTGCATGTTGAGTCAGACTGGTGTTGAATGCTCTGCCTCCTGTCTTCGGAGCTATTTTGAAACCTTCATATTTATTCAGTATACTGTACCGTAGTGTGTGTAATCTCTGGTTGGTGGATGAATCAATGAAGAAAATCAGCATCAGAAATTAGGAAAGTTGAAGGAAAGAGTAAGAGAAGTTATGGGGGGGGGGGGGGAAGAAAAACCCTTACCTGTCCAGACCGAGCTAAGAGTGTCAGCTCTTTCGGATGGTTTTGTAAAGCAGTTTCAGCATAGAAAGCTAGTGAGTCTGCTGCATTCTTTGATATCAACCTGATGGTTGCAGGACCGAAGAAACGAAAGAGGATGATGTAGAAAGACATTCAGACTAATAGTAGGAAGGTGTTTGGGAGAGTTGGGAAAGTAGAGGGTTGGCCTTTTGTCTGGTTTTACGGAGGCGGTAATGAGTGTTGACGGGGTATGCTTAGCCTAGCAGGATTGACCGATGGAATACCATGTACATAGATATTGGAACTGGAAGAAGTGCTTGTAGTTAGCACCCTGCAGTATCGATTCAGGGAGTAAATTTAAAAAGAGATGAAGTGATCAAGGTAACAGCTCTATCTACATGATACCATTCTGAACTCTGTGATTATTGAGAGTAGATACCATCTACAATATAAAGAGTGCAGTTTGAGGCGAAGAACTGCATCGATTGCATATATTATTATAGGATGATTTACACCTGTGCCCCTGTCGGCGCTGACGGCGAGAGATGATTTATAAACTAAAAAATGCTGGATGTAAGGAATCTCACCCCATATAAAGCCATAGAGGGTTGATATGGAGAGATTTAGAGTCTACTAGCCAAAGGGAAGGACGGGGAGACCGGTGATCGTAATACTACCCTGAGCAAGTGCCCCAAGTGGACGTCACAAGTAGAGGATGTCCGGTCTAATCTACTTGCCTGCCTTCCCCTGTATGAAAAAGGAGAAAAAGGTGTGTAGAAAAGTATAAAGTAGAAGCATAGTATACACCTAGAAAGTTAGATGGAAACTATATATAATATTAATCCTCCCACCGGCACTCTCACCCTTCTCCTCCAGCCATCTTCTCTACCATCACCCCACACTGTAGACCAACAAACAACAACAATCTATAACAATCCTCTATCCTCCTACTAGCAGCCTCTATATCTGCCAACAGCCCACTATCTTCTTTCTCATCACCGCCATCGCCATCTTCAAGAGCTGCTGTGAATGCTGTGTGGACCGCCTTCACATCTCCCACCATCACCTCTGCCTGGCCTCTCAATAATAGAGAAGTACTCACAGCATCATCCCTGGGCCATGCAATGCCATCATCTGAGGGTCTACCAGTCTTCTTTATCATGTGTACCGATCTTCCTAGAGCTAATAGTCTTTCTGTACATACAGCTGCTACCTCAGCAAGTCGTTTCCTGCCCTCCATTTCCACCATCTTTTTATGTTTCCCATCTTGCTCTTTTTTTCCATCATCATTATTATCTTTACTGTTGTCTTCTTGCTTTCGTTTCTCTTGCATTTCTTTACGTATGGAATTGGCTCTATCTATGGCAGAACTAACCATATTAGTGATGATTTGATGTCCTTTTTCCAACTGTATCGCTGATGGCTGACTGCTGCTTACGACCTCAGCACCACTACTAGCTTCCAGATCATATATCGGTTGTAGAGAACTTAGAAGAGCTTCAAATGCAGTACTTGCACTTTTATCATTTCTAATACTAGCCCTATATTTATTGCACAATCTTGAGCATTCTGACGATAAGCCCTCTAGATCCTGCTCAGCTTCCTCACCCCCAAAGAGCTGATAGAGCTCTGAGAAGGTCATCGCACTTTGACTCTTCTTATCATTGCTATTGTTGTTATCAGTCGTAGTACCATCTACACCTACAGTATCATCATCGCCATCATCCATAGGAGCCAAGCCAGATTGAATAAAGCTGCTTGCTCCCTTTGCAACATCTGTCAACGTCTGACCTAATTTAAACTCAGGCCTCGTCCTACTCGCCTGACTGCCAACATTACTCTTAACAGCTTGCAAAGCAGGCCCAGCGTCCATTGCTGTGTCAGTCAGCTCTTGCGCCATAGTAGTAGCTGTCGATGATACCCATCCCCATATAGATGTCAGGGCTTTACCTCCTGCTGATGCCCCTGAGGAGAGAAGCTCAGGAAGATGAGGACCATCATCATCATCATCATCATCATCGTTACCATTCTCAATGTCGTCATCGGTATTGCCCGTAGTAGTAGCTATATTTATATCAGATTGTGCCACTGGTTGTTGTTTTTTAGTATCTGTCCTCTGTTCTTGTGGCGGCTTTGCCACATCATCACCTTCCTCTGTTGTTATTGAAGAAGAAGAAGATACCTGCTGCTGCTCCCCTTCTTCTCCTCTTTCTCCTTCATCATCAGCTTCAGCTGCTTTGGCGGCTTCTACCAGCACTTCACTGAAACTTTGGCCTAGATCTGTGATATCTTTTACTGCAATAGCTGCTACTGATGTGATCTTACCCAAGAAACCCCAACCACCACCACCACCAGAAGTACCATCTGATTGAGTTGGTAATGCTGTTTCTACTGCTTGCTCTGATTCTTTGTTATTATATTTTCCTTCCTGTATTAAAGTAGGAAGTTTAGGAGGCATAGTGTTTGTCAAAGTATCAGTGGTTGGTTTTGGAGATGATTTCTTGGCTTCTTCTTCTTGTTGTTTAGGTGGTGGGTGAGAAGGTTGAGGAGGTGGAAGAATAGTTGCTGCTGCTGCTGGTGGTGGTGGTGGTGGAGCTTCCTTCTTTTCTTTGGCGAGTTGTTTCTTTGGGTGAATTGGCCTTGGAGCTGAAGTTGGTGAAAAGGCTGGCTTATCTGGCTTTTGACTATTACTGGAAGGAGGAGGAGATGGTGGTGGAGCTGTGGTGGCGGTAGAGGTGGTAGCTAGAGGCTTCTTTACTTGTTGCTGTTTTGTAGGAGGAGGAGCTTGCTTAATTGGATTAGTTTCTGTCTCTTCCTGTGGTTCAGGCTTTGTGGTTGTAGCCTCTGCAGTAGGTTTCTTTCTCTTCCCCTGATGAGGCCTTTCGGTAGTGGTTGTGGTAGTTGGTGGTTTTACTACTGATGCTGATGGATTTGTTATGAAAGTGTTTGAGGTATAAGCTGGAATATTTGACTTGGGATGCTTAGATTCTTTGGGTTTCTGTTTTGGTGATGGTAGAGGTGGCGCTGTGACTGGAGGAGAAGGCTTGGGAGGAGGAGCAGCGACAGTGACGGGTGGGTCGGTAGACATCTTCTCTGCCTCATGTTTGGGTGGGGTTGCTTCAAGTACATCATCGTCCGTCCAGTCGTCAATCTCGTCCTCATTTACGTCTATAGCTGCCAATTCGTTCAAGAACTCGTCGTCTGACATTTTGATCAATTGTTTTTTCTCAGATCACTTGGTGCCTTTATTCAATACAGCCGTGTTGCTTGACCAAAAAGTCGGCAATATGGCTGCACGAAGCTCTTTTAATAAGGATGATAGTGCTATCCAACGGGTTGATGAATACAAAACAGCTGACATTTCCCCGTCCGCTCCTCCTGCTTTTGCTTGGTGTTTGGCAGAGACTACTCCATGATTGGAAATGGCAGGATATGCAGCCTGGTAGTGTGCCCATCAACTTCATCACACTGATGGCAGATGTAACTATATCTAAAATTCAGATACAAACTTTGATGGAAGTGGTCTAGAAGTCTATGCTGTATATTGCAACACGAGCTCATCTCCTGCTCAATGAAAACCGTCGGGGAGAGAGACAACGCCCGTGAGAAACTTACAACTAAAAGCAATCCCTCCAAACACCCTATGCTTACACCTTGTAGGAAACACACGTTTGCTACACTTGATCTGAGTTCAAATTATTTCCCAAGGACGAAATCACCAACTGGATTTTCAGATTGATCAGATTACCTTGAAGTCTCCAACCAAGCAGAATGACCGTCTCAGCAGAGAAGGCAAAACGTTACGACCGTGGTATTCGCATCTGGGGTTCTAAAGGCCAAGAAGACCTCGAATCAGCCAAAGTCCTCCTCATCAACGCCGGCCCAACAGGAGCGGAGGCCCTCAAGAATCTTGTCCTCGGTGGCATCCATTCCTTCACCGTCCTCGATGACGCCAAAATCCTCCCATCCGATCTCGGCAACAACTTCCTCCTCCCTCCAGATTCTCTAGGCTGCTCCCGTGCTCAACATATCACTGAATGCCTCAAGGAGCTCAATGACACTGTGTCTGGCAGTTTTGTCGAAGAAGAATCTCTCTCCTCCCTCCTCTCCTCAAACCCCACCTTTTTCCACCAATTTTCCATCATTCTAGCCTCTCAGCTCCGTGAGCAGCAGGCTCTCCAGCTAGAACACATCTGCCATCAGTACAACATCCCCCTAGTTCTCTGCAGATCCTATGGATTGGTAGGAACCTTGAGAGTTTGTGTTTCGGAACACACCGTAGTGGAAAGCAAACCAGACTCTGTGGTGGATGATCTCCGTCTTTCCGACCCATGGCCTGCCCTGTCGGACTATGTCAACTCTATTGACTTGTCTACCCTAGATGATTCTACCCATAGCCATCTGCCTTATGCAATTATTCTCATCAAGGCAGCAAAGGAATGGAAGGCAAATCATGGAGGGAAGCTTCCTTCCACTGCTACCGAGAGAGCTGAATTCAAGTCGTTGATTAAATCGTGGCAGAAAATGGTGGATGGAGTCCCTCTGGATGAGGAGAATTTCCATGAAGCAGTGAGTAATGCACATAGAGTGTGGGCGCCTCCGGTGTTGTCGGCAGAAGTGCAGGCTTTGTTTGATGATGCAGCCTGTTGTCCAGAGCAGCTGAGCAGTACATCTGCTGATTTTTGGTTTCTAGTGGCTGCATTAAAGATGTTTATGATGCAGAATGGTGATTCTAGTAGTGATACTAATGGAGATGGAAATCAAGGAGGTAGAATGTTCCCTCCTCCTCTAGATGGCCACATCCCCGATATGCACGCCTCCACACAGTTGTATCTAGATCTTCAGCGTTTGTATAAAGAGAAGGCAGAGCAGGATGCTTTTGCGGTAGAAGGCCATCTGAAGATGTTCTTAGATGCAGTTGGTAGAGAAGCTATTAGTAAAAATATTGGAAATGACAATACTAATACTAATAATACTAATACAGCTGCTGCAATTCCTTTGTCAGAAGTGCGTAGATTCTGCAAGAATGCCCGACATCTAAGACTGGTCAGACCCCGTCTCCTCTCAGATGAAATTTCCACCTGTAACGCCACCGCCCTAAGAGCTGCTCTTGCCAATGAAGAAACCTCATCCTCTGCTGGACTGTACGTTCTCCTCAGAGCTGTAGATAAGTTCCACGACACCTATCAAAGATATCCTGGAGTGTATGATGATGAGGTGGAGGAAGATTTGGCATTGCTCAAGACAACTGTGAATGCAACGCTGGCAGAGTGTGGTGTAGGGGGGGCAGCTGGGGGGTCGGTGTCGGATGACTTGGCTGGGGAGGTGTGTAGATGTGCAGCTGGGGAGTTGCATGTGGTGGCGGCGGCGGTGGGGGCAATGGCGAGTCAGGAGGCTATCAAGTTGGTGACTGGGCAGTTTGTGCCGGTGGAGGGGACTTTGATTTGGGATGCTATTCATTGTACTACTGCATGCTTTAGGTTTTAGAGAAAAGAAAGGGTGGGGTAGTAAAGTATTGTGGAGATCATAATTATGTAGTATGTAAGAAGATGCATGTATGTGCCTATGCCGTTTTGGGTTACAAAACGAGTGAGGGAAATAAGAATGAGATCAACATCAATATGATCATCTCCATATAGCAAAGCAAGTATATTAGACAAATTTCATTCATGGGGTAGATTTAATATTTAGATGGCAGTACGCTGGCTGATTGGGTCCATTACTACAGGTCCACCTGCTTGACGTGGCATTGCCCAACGTCTTTTTTCAGTTGCTGCTGCCCAAGATGGATTGTTGACGGTGCTTGGGACTGAGTGGAAGGTTCCAAGAAAGGACCAGAGGCTGTATGCACCAACGAAGCCTGTGTAGAGTAGAGAGGGAGGGAGAGGGAGGATGGGTCGGGGTGGTGAGAGTTGAGAAGCGAGGGGGGGAGGGGGGGGCTGACCCTAGAGCTAGAGCGGCTGGGCTAATTGAAAAAAAGTGAAACTTATGCTATAAGGGCAGATAATCATTGAGTATGAATGTATACGCACCTGCCATCGATGTCCAGATGACCTTGCCTGCAGGTGCGAACCCAGAATTAAACATTTCGTTCAATTGTTTGATTAGCGTTTAAAGGGCAAAAATGGCGTTAATACTAGTGTTAAATATGTTCAGACTTTTCACAGTAGCAATGATATATCAGTGTCTATGTCAATCACTGAATGCACACCCTCATCTTATCCTCCTACATTCACCGACTCTCCATGTCTCCCTCCAACTCTCCTCTCCCACCGTCACATCATGATCATCATAGACACACTCAGCCAGACACAATCCTCTAGCTTCTGCTACATGATACCCTAATGCTTTACCCGGTGTATCCAAGAATGTCTCTTTATTAGTCAATCGCTGCACAATCTCCTCCCTGGTAATCAGCACCACCCCTCTTCCTCTCTCTCCTCCTCCTCCTCCCTCGCCCTCAGCAGCAGCAACTGCCAATAGAGCTCCTACCATATGCCTACATTGCCTATGCAAAAACCCACTCCCTTTAATCACAAACCTTATTCCACATTCAGGTAGTTCTTCCAACTCAATACTCTTCACTGTTCTAAATGTGCTATGTTTAGCATTATCTTCAGATTGCTTGCAAAATGCCTCAAAATCATGGGTGCCCACAAACAGCTGCGCGACCTCTCGCATCTTCTCAACATCCAGCAACCATGATGCAGACTTCTTAGGATGATACCTGTATCTTCTATATAATGGATTCTCTATCTTATCTAGATGAATATCATAATAATATGTCTTTGACGAGGCATATCGGGCATTGAATGATGACGGTACTTCCTGTAAGCTTTTCATTCTTATATCGGCTGGTAACAATGAGTTGACTGCATAACATATCCTTCCTGTATCCATCTTCTTATTCTTATTATGATAAGTAAGAGTCCAGAATTGTATTACTTGTGCTCTGGCGTGCACACCTGCATCTGTACGTCCCGCTGCTTGAATTTTTAATACTTCTCTTGGTTGTTGAGTGACTGTTGTCAATGCGTGTTCCAACTGACCTTGTATAGTTGGCATTGTGTTGTTTTTACCTCTTCTCTTTTTCATTGAGACATTAACAGTACCATATTTATCTAATGGTGGTGGTTCAGAGCCAAGTTGGAGTTGAAATCCGCTGTAGCTCGTTCCATCGTATGATATAACCGCCTTGTGATTTTGCATCGTTGTTATCCTTGCCTCCCTTCCCTCTGCACCTCCCTCCTCCTTGTCCTCGTCCTCATCTAGGCCCTTCTTGTAGTGTTCCTCCTCCTCCCTGCAATCTTGGGTGGTGAAGCTGTCGCCATCTGCACTGCAATTCCTTCTGCCGCTGCTTTTGATGCGGTGGAGGAGCTGTTTCTGATAAAGTAAGAACCCAGCAGGATGGTGGAGGCACCCACCCACCAAGACAGGTTGATCTTCTCTCCAAACACAACCTTGCCTAGCTGGCCTGTGAATAGAATGTTGGCGGAGAGAGTGGCGACTGTGGCCTGAAGAGAAGGTGTGTAAAGGAGAGATTTGCTGTAGAGAGTGAGCATCAAGCCGTTGCAGGCAATGAGTAGGACGTAGCATAGGATTTGGCCACCGTCTTGGGCTAAAATCTGAGGGTCGCCGGAGAGCTTGCCGAAGACTGCTGCTAGTGCGCCGCTAAAGCCGGCAATGAAACAAACTGCGATGCCTCCTAAGAATGGAAGGAATGACTATATGTGGGATAGGAGGCGGTGGGGTGAGATGGAAGTGGTTAGTAGGAATATATTGAAGCATCAAAAGGAAAATGATGGATGCAAAGTTGAAATCTTACTTCTTCATTGGACATTATTGTGATTGCACGTGCTGAATTGATTGATTTATATCACAGGATGCTATAGAAAGGTTATTGAAATCACAGAATGTTGAATCACGAATGAAATTCCCTTGAGTTGAGAAGAGATAGAGACCACCACCACGTGCCCCTGTCTTTCAGCCACCGTCCCTCTTTCCATCTTCTACTTTTTAGTTCTCTTTGCAGCTATTATAGCAGTACTTGCTGCTCTTTTTCTCTTTATTATACCCATACACACTAGTACTACCTTTCTTCTTCTCAATCATAGCTTTATCATCCTTCTTCTTGACATACCAAGCCACCGCCAGATTTTTCCCAGTAGACGTACAAATAGTAGTACCAGCAATGGGGCTGTTGTTGTTGTTGTTGTTGACAAGCAACTGCCTGCTAGTAGCCCTATGATCAGTATTATTACTTTCTTTGAGAGGAGCAAAGATATCTTGGGAAGCTAGTATGAAGGCCTTCCTAGCCAGAGCAGCAGCATTACGGCTGGGAGTGAGAGTGGGGGTAGTGGTGGTGCTGACGGTGGCCTTCTTGGGAGTTGAGTAGAGGACGCCATCATGTTGAGGAGTATGGATGATCTGCTCTTCATCTTGACTATGGAATTGTTGGTCAGCCTGAGCAAAGTTCATGGTGTGCACCAGGGGTGTGGAGAAT
>Ga0209986_10004104_pt1 | contig 12486 bp, 11 predicted proteins | sample BlataG_FD_183168 | JGI IMG/M metagenome (GOLD analysis project Ga0209986, IMG submission 183168) | Deep subsurface microbial communities from Black Sea to uncover new lineages of life (NeLLi) - Black_00105 metaG (SPAdes) (version 2) | ecosystem: Environmental > Aquatic > Marine > Oceanic >...
TTGGCCGGGAATTCCGGATGAATACGGCCAGAAGAGGCGGTATTCGATATATTTGCGCGGATCCCAGGGTTCATAAGGACGGTTCATAAGATACCGCTTCCAGTCAGTATGTTCTTCGCGCAGGGCTGCAACGAGGTGAGGCCGGCGCCACCGGCCAGGCTGGTTCACATTCCATGTCATCTCAACCGCTACGATATCACCAAAACGGCCCGAGCGGATAAAATTATCTGCTTGAATGTAATTCATGGTGCTCCGGCGCTGAGTTCCGATCTGGACTACTCTTCCGCTCTTCTGGACGGCTCTCCAAGCAGCACGCGCATCTTCCATGGTGTTTGCAAACGGCTTCTCAACATAAGCGTCGCAGCCGGCCTTCACAGCCTGGATGCAGTGCAGCGCATGCTGGAAATCCGCTGTACTTATGACCACAGCATCCACCATGCCCGAGTCATACAATTCCTCATTGTTACGCATTGTGGCAATTGTCCTGCCCGTAAGTTCCTCGAGAAATGCCTTTCCCTCTTCCCTGCGGCGGTTCCATATATCCGATACAGCCACAAACTCGAAATTTAAGGCCTGAGCATAATTCTGCATGGCAGGGATAAGCGAGTGCCGAGCCCGATCAGAGAAGCCTACTATCCCGACTCGCACACGATCATTTGATCCAAGGACCCGCCGGTAGCTTGCAGCTGGCATACTAAGCACCAATCCCGCTGATCCCACCGATACAGTCTTAATAAAATTTCGACGTGTAATCCCTTCTTTTTTCATGGCTTACGCTCCTTTTTGCAAGGCTACAGGCTCTCCATCTTCACTGAGGCCTGTTTAATGCATCCTTTATGGGGTCGCGTCTCAACATTTGACATTTCTATACAAAGGATACTGATCATTACTTTAAAAAGAAGGGGGAAAAATGTCAAATGTTGAGACGCGACCCATTCTTTGTGATATCATTCGTAAAAATGTTGTTCTTCATAAAGGAGATGACATGAGGATAACCACAAGAAGGAATTTTATCAGATTAGCCGGCATAGGAATAGCAGCCACATCATTGTCACCCGTTATTGAGGCTTCGCCCAAAAGCCGGAAGGCCAAGGCAAAAAAAGATCAAAAGAGCTTGAAACTGGGCATAGCATCTTATACTTTCCGAAAATTTAATCTTGAAGATACCCTGGCCATGACAAAAAGGCTCGGATTGCAGAGAATCGCATTTAAGAGCTTTCATTTGCCATTGGAAAGCACAGAGGATGATATAAAGGCTGTCGCTGAAAAAGTCAAAGCAGCCGGACTTGAACTCTACGGCTGCGGTGTTGTTTACATGCAAAACAAAGAGGAAGTTCATCGTGCTTTTATGTACGCCAGGGCAGCAGGGATGAAAGTCATCATTGGGGTTCCAAATCCCGACATCCTTGATTTAGTGAACAAGAAAGTACAAGAAACCAACATTATATTAGCTATCCACAATCACGGCCCGGATGATAAGCTCTACCCAACCCCAGAGAGCGCATATAAAAAAATCAAAAACCTGGATCCGCGCATGGGGTTGTGTATCGATATCGGTCATACACAACGTGCAGGTGTTGATCCCTCCGAATCCGCAGAGATGTTTCAAGACCGGCTGCTCGATGTGCATATCAAAGATGTCTCTGCCGCATCCAGAGAGGGGCAAACAGTGGAGATTGGTCGAGGCGTCATTGATATCCCTAAATTCCTTCGTACACTGCTCAGGATTAATTACAAGGGCGCTGTATCTTTTGAATTTGAAAAGGATGCTGATGACCCCCTTCCCGGAGTTGCAGAATCAGTCGGCTACGTCAGAGGAGTCCTTTCTGTAATTTAAAAGAAATCCTTAAAGTCGGACATTCTATTTAAAAATGCACACCTGGAACTTATCAGCATCCGAAGCCGTTAAACTGCAAAAAAAGCTTGCTAAAAGAATAATATGTAAAGGCAAACCCAAAAAAATTGATTGTATTGCTGGTGCGGACCTCGCTTATGAGAAGAGCAGGCGGCTTGGTTTCTGTGCTATCATACTTTTCAGTTATCCTAGCCTAAAAATCATTGAGACATGTTTTTCGCATGATACGGTAGAATTTCCTTATATTCCTGGTCTTCTAACCTTTAGAGAAGGCCCGCTTTTCTTAAAAACTTTTATAAAAATAAAGGCTAAACCGGATGTAATAATATTTGACGGCCAGGGAATCGCTCACCCTAGAAAGCTAGGAATAGCTACTCACATGGGCCTATTTCACATATCATGCTTCCTCGACGACTTCAAAGCCAAGCAGTGAAACAATATTGTATACAGGTCTCTTCAGATCTCCAAAGAAAGTAACACGGTGCCAACCCCATTCATCCCAATAATTCAATAATTTATAGATATCACCTTTGACTTCAACTGCGAGTTTGGTTCGGCAGGCTTTATCCTCATCCACATTGGCCACAGTTTTTCCCTGATGGAAAATGACTTGTTTTTTATCGTGGTCGAATTGTATGGTAGTGATCATTTGGCCCAGCGGCATTAATGAACGATTGCATGCCCCTTTGCGATCCTCTGAGTGACTTCGAATATGATAGGGATTAGAGGGGCCATCAGGCCCAAAAACCTTGGTGGGAGCAATGCAATGTGCATAAATTATTTGGTTTTTAGAAGTATCGATAACTGGATCAGATATAAATCCGGGCCGGCCAACAAGATATGTCATCAATAATTTGGTAATTGTTGACCTCTGGTCTGCTTCACAGGCTCCCACCAGTCCGTCATTATCAAGCTGCATAAAGCCAAGGCATGGATAAGCCATGACCATTCTGCCACTATATATCCCACCCAAGCAATTTATAGTTATGCCCTGGGCATTGTGTTTTTGCATTAAGTTAAACATCGCTAAATACATCGACGCCGATTTTTCAATCTCCTGTCTTGTGGGTTCAATCACTTTTTCAGCATTGCTAATCCAACGGTCGGCCCAATCCTTAGCATCAGATGATTTTACTTTTTGATATGCTTCGTTTATCTCCTGAAATTTTATTTCCTGCATATGCGTTCCATAGGTTTTTTCGATTCGATCATCTGGTTCACTTCCCACTATCAGAACAATAGAATTACGTAATTTTTTCAAACAAACAATACATTGGACCGCTTTGACAATATCATCAAACTTTGATGATGAGACTGCAATAACCTTGTGTCCGGCTCGTTTTGCACGTGCATAGCTGGTTAAAAACTCACCCGAACCTGCAAAAAGATGATCGACTAAGATCGTTGGCTTTCCTGAAGCAGCGATGGTCTCAGTCAGATTACCCCAAAGACAGCCAGCAAGGTAAATCAGATATCCATCAACCTCCTTGTCGGTGTTTAATATTTTCTGTGCATCTTCTGCTCTTCCGGAGGTTACTGTTATCGGCATAAATTCAATTTCCGGACAATTTTTTTGCAACTTCTTCTGAATTTCGCTAATGTGTCCCCTAAAATTGTAGCCAATGTTAGGCCAATTCGGTTTTGTGGGATCTGGATGTGCAAATATGAGTCTGACCTTGGCTTTTATGTTTTTAACACTTTTTGCTGGGGCAAAGAAAGACGAGACATCTAGGGCAGGTAATGCTGCAATGCCAGCTGCGCATAACGTACAATTCCCCAGAAATTCACGCCGTGTTAAATTATTTTTTGATTCTGGTTGATTAATAAGTTTCATGATTTCTGCCTCCCTCTTTTTAAAAGACTATAAATATTTACTGAGTCTGTCAAGATTACCGGGATTCTATAGGGAGAAAATGTAACTTCATTTTGCTTTTATTGCTATTGGGGTGTATTTATTGTAATTTAGAAATTAGAAAAAAATGAGTAATCTGAGGAAGCTATGGAAAAGCAGGCTCTATGGGGCACTTATACCAGCTGTTCCTGTACCATTCAAAAAAGATGCTTCTGTTGATTGGGAATCGCAAAATAAATATATCCATTACCTCAAGATTCAACCCATCGAAGGAGTGGCTGTATGGGCACACACTGGACGCGGCCTGTTCCTAGATAGAAAGACAAGAAACTCTATTCTTAGGGAATGGAGAGAACAGCTTCCCAAAAATCGTTTCATCGTTGCGGGCATTGGTGTAAGACCATATGAGACTTTATCTGACAGGGAGTATCTGAAAAACACCGAGAAAATGTTACAAGACGCCATAGACGGAGGGGCTGATCTGATTATGCCCTACGCCCCGACTCGATATCGAAATATCAAAGACAAAGAGAATAAGATTCTCGAATACTACAGGCTTATCGACCACTCGAGACTCCCAATCGTGCTGTTTTACCTTTATGAAGAAGCCGGAGGGATCGAGTTCTACAAAGATTTACTCGAAAAGTTACTGAATCTAGAGAATGTTGTCGGTGTTAAATTGGCAACGCTTGACAGTGTTATAACATTTCAGGACATCACAGATCTTATTAGAAAAAGATATCCAGATATCACAGTAATCTCAGGCGAAGACAGATTTTTACCATACTCTTTCCAGGTCGGAGCCGATGCAGCTTTAATCGGAATGGCTGCTGCCTGTACTGGTATGTATAAGGAAATGATCAGAGCCTGGATAAACAACCGATACAAGAATTTTTTCAGTTTGGCTCAACGTGTTGATGAGTTTGGTGCAGCTACCTTTAGGGAACCGATGGAAGGATACATACAACGAATACTGTATGTTTTAGCCAAATTGGGCATTATTAGCCCAGAAGCTGTTTTCGATCCATATGGACCACAACTCTCACATGAAGACTTCGAAAAAGTAGACATCATGCTGAAAAAATTAAACCTGCTGTGATACAAATGTGTTGGTTGCCTGATAAATTCGGAATTTCACGTAAAGTCAGAAATAAAATCGAAGAAGATTATGAGCTTTATTTAGAAGGTCTTCCCAATGACTTACCCGGATTCGTTATTGATAGATATGGATTCGACATAAGCGGATCCTACAGTTCGCAGAGAATAAAAATAGTTTTTGGTAAAGCTTCTGGCCAGCTTTCAATGACCGAGGAACAAGTACGCAGAGATGGGGAAGACGGACTCGGCTTTGTTGTTCTAAAAACAGTTATAGCCCAAGACAGCAAAGGAAAGAGAACAATGGAAGAATGGGCAGTACCTTATTCCCGCATGTTGCCCGAGAAAATCAGGGGAAAATCAGGAAAACTGGGTTGGACTATCACGTGGAAAGGTCGGGGATGGTCAGGAACATTCGAGCAGTACCTCGATCTTATGCAGAAAACTTTGAAAATCAGCAGAAAATCCAATATGTTGATTGTACCAAGCTGCATTTTCCACCTTCCTGATGCAGATGAAAAGTGGAAAATTGAGGAGTATCAGTACACTCTTGAAAAATTTTTAGAGGTATGGAGACAGACTAATCCTCAAACTCCGATTATTCTAGAAAAAAGTTTTAGCCCTACCCTGGCTGGCTCAGAGAGGGCGGATAAAAAAGAAACAATTATCTACTGGCTTGCGAACATCACCAAAATAATTAAGTCAAGGATCGGGAAGATCGAACTCGGGATTAAAGTCATGAATGCAGGCTTCGAGGATGAATTCCAGGTTGAGATGCTCAAAACACTTTCTGTGGCCAAGCCTTCACCGGACTTTATTGTATATGGCAATCGGTTGTTCGATCCAGACAGGACATTCGATGGCGTAAGAGGAGTGGCCTATGGCGGGCCAGACCTTAGCACGCGGAATCTCAGAGTGCTTTCCAGTGTTTGCAGACTGCAATATTTAAATCAATTTCCTGATTTGCCCCCAATAAATGCGACTGGGGACATCCACTCAGGGAGAATGGCATTAGAATACATATTAAGAGGAGTCACATCCTGTCAGATGCATACATTCTTCCAGTTGCCGGTATCAGAGTACCCGATGCGCTTCGGAACCAGAACAGTGCGTGCGTTACACGGGCTGATTTTCTCTCCAGCAGACGGGCTTATCGCAGGCATGCAGTATTGCAAAGAGCGCTGGGGGAGCCTATTAGACAGTGAAAAGCTTAGTATAACTCAAATTTCAGCTTTGCATAAAAAGGAAGAATTTTCTAAAGAAGTCCTGGATGTAATTAAGGAGAATTGATATGTATGAATATTCGGCAGAACTTCTGAAGGCAGCAAAACAACTCATCCCTGGAGGTTGTTCAACGGAGAGTAAACAAGCGGAAGCACTCTTCGCTTCCGAGAGTGCTCCTGCCTTTTTTAAAAGTGCTGAGGGAGTCGAGATAGTAGATGCTGACAGAAACAAATTCATTGATTTCGGGATGGCACTCGGGCCATGTATTCTTGGCTATAACCATCCTGTCGTTGTCGAAGCAATAGAAAGTGCATTGAGAAACGGCATCCTGACCACTCTTCCATCGATTCTTGAACCACGGCTTGCCGAGCTTATTATTGAAATTTTCCCTTCGATTGAGATGGTTCGCTTTATGAAAACAGGAGCCGAAGCCTGCAGCGCAGCAGTACGGCTCGCCAGGGCATTTACAGGCAGAGAACATATCCTAGCATCAGGATATTTTGGCTGGCATGATTGGAGTAATAAAGGTGCAGGAATTCCAGCATCCACGAAAAATCTATGCGTTGAATTTGATTTTAATGATAAGCTTGATTTCCTGAACAAACTGAATGCCCTTCCTGAACTTCCTGCAGCAGTTGTAATGGAACCTGTCATCAACGAACATCCTGAACAGGAGTTCTTGCATATAATTAGAGAGAGTTGTGATAAATTCGGAACCGTGCTTATTTGGGATGAGATTAAAACAGGTGCAAGAATGGATCCAGGCGGTGCGCAGCAGTATTATAAATTTGTGCCAGATCTCACAGTTCTAGGGAAAGGAATTGCTGGCGGAATGCCTTTAGCCGTTGTCGGAGGAAAGAGAGAAATCATGAAAACGTGGGAAAAGGTCTGGATTTCCTCAACTTTTGCCTGTGAAAGTCTCAGCATTGCTGTTTCTATCACTGTTCTAAACTTTATCCGAGATAACCCTGTTAACGCTCATATCGAGAAACTCGGAACAGAGCTTCTCAATGGTTTTAAAAAGATTTCCGGAGCCTTTCCCGGCTTATGTAAAGTTTTCGGAATCCCTCAAATGAACAGCATCGGGCTTTTGGAGGACTTACCGGATATTAAAGAGTTAGAAACTGTGTTTTTTCTCGAAATACTTAACTCTGGTTTTATTATAAAAAGACATGGATATAACTTTGTTTCATATGCACATACCGAGGAACATATCAATGGATGTCTGAAGGCTGTGCATGAGGCTTTTAAAAGGATTAAGAGCTTAGGATGAAAATAAGCAAGGCTCGAATATTTAAGGCTAGCATTCCCTACCGCTATCCTTTCACTATCGCAGGGGGAACTACATCTGTTGCAGAGCATGTGTTTGTGGAAATCACTGGCGATGAAGGGTTTAAAGGCTACGGTGAAGCAGCGCCGATGCCGAGTTATTCTAAGGAAACTCCAGAATCGATCATTGCTGTTTTGAGAGCAGGAATGCTTGAGCAAATCATTCCCACAAAACTGGGGCTTGGCTTCACAATAACAGGAGAAGTTGAATATGTTAATTGATATCCATGGAAATTTTTATGCTCCGGGCAGTAATTTGCCGCGTAGCAAAACTCTGAATGATTCTTATCTCAGCACAGCCCGAAAAGTTGGGATAACACATATTGTCGGAATAGTTATGGGAACCTGGGGGGATTTATCCCATACATATGTGCCGTCGCTGGATGATATGAAATACGGCAATCGCTTTCTGCTCAATGTCATCGAGGAAAACAAAGGTTTTGTGTTTGGGTATGCTTTTATAAATCCCGTTTATGAAGAGAGGGCTTTAGAAGAACTCGGTTTTTGTATCGAGAAGGGAATGATTGGCATGAAACTCGGGGCAAGCGTTCGTTGTGACTCTCATCTCCTTGAGCCATTCGTAAAGAAATGTATCGAATACAATATCCCAATACTCCAACATATTTTTCAACGCAGGTTTGGTGAATATCCCAATGTTGCGCTTTCTGATGCTTCGGATTTAGCAAGACTTGCCAAACGATTCCCTGAAGCACGTTTCATTCAAGCGCACATCGCTGGTGGAGGTGATTGGCAATTCGGTCTGCGGGCTGCTGCTGATATCCCAAACATTTGGATTGATCTCTCTGGCAGCGGCTGCGATAGCGGTCTCGTTGAATTTGCACTCAGAACTGTCGGTGAAGATAGACTTCTTTTTGGAACAGACCTAACTCTGGACACAGGTATTGTCCGGCTTTATACTCTTAAGCGGTTGGAAGCAGACATTGAGAAAATTTCTTTCTTGAACGCACAAAAAGTTTTTGTAGAAAGATTCCAATGATTATAGACAGCAATGTCCTGATCGGAAATTGGCCATTTCGGAGGCTTCCATACAAAGATCCAGGTGAACTCCGCAAAGTTCTATCAGATGAGGGAATCACCCGTGTCATTGCAGGTTCACTCGATGCTATTTTCTTTCGCGATGTTCAAGATGGAAATGAAATGCTTTATAAGGCTGTTGCCAGACATCGTGATTTCTTTACACCAGCAGCAACCATCAATCCCACTTATGCCCTATGGGAGAAAGATTACAAACAAGCTATAGAAGAAGGAGCTGCAGCAATCAGAGTCTATCCCGAATACCAAAACTGGGACATCCTTGACCATAGCTCTTTCGAACTCTATGAGGCCTGCAGAAAAGACAAACTGCCGATTATTCTCACTGCGGAAATCGAGGATATCCGTCAAAGACATTTCATGGATAACCCTAGAGATTGGCTTGGTGGGGAAGTACGGCAGCTCATCGAACAGATAGATGGGCTCAAGGTTCTTGTTGTCAATGCGCGTGCAGACAGGATGAGAGAAATCGCGCTAACATTGCCAAGTCAAAAAAGAAAGCAAGTGTTTTTTGATATTAGCGCAGTATGGGGCCCGTTTGTTGATGATATTGCTCTCTGCGTCAATCAAATCGGAGTTACCCAATTTGTTTTCGGTTCTCACGCTGCATTGAAAACTCCAGAAACAGCTGTGATGAAGCTCAAGATCTCACAAATCACAGAGCAGGATAAAAAACAAATTTTCACAGAAAACATTAAACAGATCATGCCTAGACTAGTGTCGTGTCATGCGTGAAGTATCGTATCAGGCACTCGTCATTCCCACGAAGGTGGGAATCCAGTATTTCTGGCTACTTCAGGCTTCTGGATTCCCGCTTCCGCGGGAATGACGGTCATCTTTGCGACATCACATAGATGACAGGACACTAGTAAGCATTGAACAGTAAGCAGGGAACATCAAATCTCAAAAATTATCGTATAAGATGGGAGAAGCAAGATGAAAATTGTGAATGAAAAAACGGACATATTCTTTATTTTTTTTATGTCATTTACAGCTTTTTTCATTCTATTTACATCATGCGAAAAAGATGTTTCACAAGAGAATAATATGCCTGAACTACGGGATGTCTCAGTAAAGATGATGAAACAATGGGGAAGCAGAGGTGAGGGTGATGGCCAGTTTATCATTCCCAATGGACTTGCTATCTTGAGGAATGGCTTGGTGTTAGTAGTGGATTGCCGTAACGACAGGATCCAAAAGTTCGACAGGACGGGCGAGTTTATAGAAATCATCAAACCTTCAATAAATTATACAGGTGCCAAACCAGACGAATTCAAAGATAAACTTCGCTGGCCAGAAGGTATTTGTTCAGATAGCAATGGTATGATTTGGGTTGCAGACACGATTCGGAATCATCGTGCTGTACAAATCAATGCAAAAGGTAATGTAATCCAATACATTGGCGGCGATGGGAACAGCACACACGGCAGTGGTGAAGATCTCGGTAGTTTCTTATGGCCTCATGGAGTTGCGATTTCAGGTGAAGGTAACTTGTTGGTTGTGAGTGATACAGGAAACAATCGCATACAAATTTTCAGAACCGGTCATCCCGATACCCCGATATCTCATACACTGGATAAGTCTCGTTTTTATCTTATGCAGGTTATCGGAGAATATGGAAAGGGACCAGGGCAATTTTCATCTCCTGCCGGTGTTCTTTTTGATAGAGAGAATCAAATTTATGTTGCTGATTACGGGAACAATCGTGTTCAGATCTTTAGCGAAGATGGCCAGTTCTTGCATGAATTTGGGAAAATCGGGGGCAGGGCAGGAGAGTTTTATCATCCCTATGAACTTTCTCTAAGCAAAGAGGGTTTGCTTGCAGTTTCAGACTTTGGAAACAGTAGGATCCAGGTATTCGATAAAGATGGGGATATCCAGTTTACTTTTGGGAAATTTGGAGAGGGGCCTGGTGAGCTGAAAGGTCCTACAGGTCTTGCTTTTGATAAAGATGATAATCTTTTTGTTGCCGATGCTTTCAATCATAGGATTCAGGTATTCAGTTTTGATGCACATGCTGAAGGGGTCTCAATTCCCGCAAACAAAGAGAGCGAAGAGTCGCTTAAACGGCGATTGAATTTGCCAACTCCAGAATTTTCTGATATTGGAAAACATAGGAGCCTTTCCCCTGCAGAATTGGGTCAATGGATTGCGATTGATGTCTACAACGATTACAATGTCTATTTTCCTCGAAAAGAAGGAAAGGCGGGATATTGGGGGCGAGGTTATTATGATTGGTTTCCGCCGTTTAACACCTGGAGCTATCATCCGTTATATCGGGAGACAGCATCGCGAATAGGCGCTTATATTGCACTCTATGAAATTACGGAGGAACAAGAATATCAAAAGCTAGCTATTCGCGGGCTTAATTATCTTGTGAGTGAGCAGCCTGAGGACGGAGCCTACCGATGGTGGGCAAGTGAAAAACCTTCAAGTGAAGCAAGTTTTTATGTAAGCGGTGTTGTTGGTGAAGCCTTCGCGCTTGGGTTTAAGCATTTCCAAGACAAAAAGTATCTCGATGCTCTCAGGAGAATCAGTGATTGGGCCTGTGCCCAGTCAACGGATTTGACAAACACAAATTATAATTCCTTTCTTAATCATCCGCTTGCCCTGTATTATACCATAAGCGGCGAGCGCAAATATCTGGATAAAGCAGTTAAGTTCAACCTCGAATCGATTCCTATAAACATGGATGAAAGCGGCGCCATGAAAGATGCCCATAATCGTAAGACCGTTTACCATTACATAATTGTACGCGGCCTGATACGGCTATTGAGTGTCATGCCTCCAGACCATAAAGACTACATTAAAATTGAATCTCTAACACGCAAAATGCTAAAAAATCTTGATGGAAGGCAGCGTAAAAACGGAGCATTTGTTTCCTCTCCTATTGGTGCTGAACCGAGTAAGAATCCTTTTATTGTTGCGCCTGTGCTTGCTTATTGTATGGCTGAAACTTTGCTTGGTTGGGAAACAGATGAGGAAAAGATTGACTCTGCAATTTCATATCTTGTTACCGATACTTCTCATCATGATGATAAATTTGTAATGCGTGATTATCTTATATACCGTTATCAAAAAGCCAGAGACAGAGATACCTTTTGCAGAGAATTTTCTAAAAGTTTGAAATCCTGGCGTAAAAAATTAGAAAAAACAGGGCCTTTCCCATAAAATTATTATTCCTTCCAGTATTTCGTACGAAGGATGTCAAGGACCTTACCAGGAGCGCCTGAAATATCAATATCGCTTCCAACAAGTAACATTTTGTAGTTTTGTTTGATCAATTCATCGATATTTGAAGGGTTAGCAAATCCAACGAGCGAAGCGTGACAATCTAATCCTGTCCAACGCGATGCACAATGAGATCACCACGGCCCTTCGGACCTCGTGATGACAATAATATAAAATATATTTCTTGCTCCTGAGATAAAAAAAGGTAAAATACAAGAAAATGATCATTGAGAGCTGTGCCTATGCCAGGGCAGGATTGGCAGGCAATCCTTCAGATGGATATTTCGGTAAAATCATAGCAATATCAATAAAAAATTTCTGCGCCAGCGTTTCTCTCTGGGAATCAAGTGAGCTTCAAATTGAGGCACATGACCAGGATTTGAATGTATACAGGAATATTAGTGAACTTGTTGAGAAAGTGAATCTTTATGGATACTACGGCGGAATTCGTCTGATCAAGGCTACGATTAAAAAATTTTATGATTACTGCAAGAGCCAAAACATCTATCTCAAAGATAAGAATTTCACAATCCGCTATAACTCCACGATTCCCCGCCAATTGGGCCTGGGGGGTTCCAGCGCCACTTTAATCTCTTTGAGGCCAAAGCGGCCGAACAAGTAGGCAAATATATGATCCGGCCGATTTTGTCTCTCCGGCGGCTTTCCTTTGAAAAGACCGAAGGGCAGGAGTTAATCCTACTTTTCCGCCAATCATTGAAGATGATACATCATTTGTACCCTCCAGCAGCTCAGAGGACAGAAATTAAACAAAAATGAGTAGAAATCGCAGTAAGCACAAAAAGCAAATTCTTATGTTTTAAAATGTCCTTTTTTTTTGACAGGAAAA
>Ga0209986_10004106_pt1 | contig 12477 bp, 11 predicted proteins | sample BlataG_FD_183168 | JGI IMG/M metagenome (GOLD analysis project Ga0209986, IMG submission 183168) | Deep subsurface microbial communities from Black Sea to uncover new lineages of life (NeLLi) - Black_00105 metaG (SPAdes) (version 2) | ecosystem: Environmental > Aquatic > Marine > Oceanic >...
GACTCATCTCCTAAGTAGGCTAAATAAAGGAATTCGCCCTTCTCCTCTGTAAAGGGAACAACTGAGATCAACCTTTCTAAACCCATGGCAAAACCGATTGCACAAAGGTCGGGACCTCCAAAATCCTGCATCATATCATCGTATCTTCCCCCGCCAATGAGCGCATTCTGGGCCCCCAGCTTGGAGGAGACGATCTCAAAAGTCGTTTTCGTGTAATAATCTATGCCTCGAACCAGGCGCGGTTCGACTTTATATTTTATCCCATAAAAAGCCAGGTGATCACAAAATCGGTTGAAATGATCCTCACACTCCTGGCAGAGATAATCTGTAATCTCAGGAAAAGTTTTAGCCGCTTCACGGCAGGTTTCTATTTTACAGTCAAAAATCCTCAAAGGATTTAACTCAACCTTTCTCTTACAGTCCGGACACAGATCGCAACTTTCTTCCTCTGCCTTGCTTCTCAAATCTTTTATATAAGAAGGTCGGCATTTCTTACAGCCGACGGAATTCACAAGGTTTTCTGTATCAGAAACCTTGAGTTCTCTGAGCAGGTAATTCGCCATCTCCACAATCTCAGCGTCTAGGGCCGGATCCTCTTCACCAAACACTTCGATATCCACCTGATGAAACTGGCGATAACGCCCTTTCTGCGGCTTGTCGTAGCGGAACATTGGGCCAATATAGTAAAATCTCAAGGGCTCAGGCTGGAGATACAGGCGATTTTCGATGATGGAGCGGACCACAGAAGGAGTGTATTCTGGCCGCAGGGTTAAAGAGCGCCCCGCCTTATCTTTAAAAGTGTACATTTCTTTGAGAACGATATCAGTAGTCTGTCCTGTCCCTTTTTCAAACAGCTCTGTGGCTTCAAAGACGGGAGTCCTGATTTCTTTGTAGGCATAGAGTTCGAGGACTCTCTTGGTCACCGACTCAACTCGCTGCCACTTCTTTGCTTCCCGAGGAAGGATATCTTTTGTTCCCTTTATGGCAGAGATTTGTTTCTTCATTTCTCCGTAAACACTCCTATCTCCCTGAATTTTTTGTATCTCATTTTCAATCTCTCTTCAGGGGATATCTGTTGCAGCTTTTTTAAAGTCATATTAAGGACTTTGTCTACATTCTTGAATGTTTGCTCACGATCTATATGTGCACCGCCAGGAGGTTCAGCAATAATTTTATCAATTATTCCCATATCCAATAAATCCTTGGCGCCAATCTTCAAATTCTCTGCGGCTTTGGTAACAGCTCCCTGATCTTTCCAGAGGATCGCCGCACAACCTTCAGGGGAAATAACGGAGTAGAAAGAATACTCTAGCATAAAAATGGTATCCCCCACACCTACAGCCAGCGCTCCTCCACTCCCACCCTCTCCAATAACTACGTTTACAACTGGAATTTTCAATTTTGAAATTTCCCTTAGATTATAGGCAATCGCTTCTGCTTGACCTTGCTCTTCAGCTTTAATCCCCGGGTATGCTCCGGGCGTATCAATAAGGGTTACTACCGGATGGCCAAATTTTTCTGCCAATTTCATGATTCTGAGGGCCTTTCGATAGCCCTCTGGATTAGGCTGGCCAAAATTGCGATCTATTCTCTCCTTTGTTGTCCGTCCTTTTTGATGTCCTATAAAACAAACGGTGCTCCCTCTATAGAAACCAAACCCAGCCACGATAGCAGGATCATCTCCAGCACGGCGATCTCCGTGGATTTCCATAAAATCCTCAGTCAAATACTCTATATAATCCAGAGTATAGGGCCTCTTGGGGTGGCGAGCTATTTGAACGATGTGCATAGGAGTAAAATGGGGACTGATCTTGGCCCATTCTATCTCTATTTGTTTTTCGAGCTGAGCGATTTTCTCTCTTTTGTCCGCTTTCTCGCTCGATTGGAATTTATCCATTTTCTCTTTGAAAGCGACAATATTTTTTTCTACTTGATAAAAATCTCTTTTTTCTTTCATTTCTCTGCAGATAAAAAAATGTCTTTTTTACCCATCTATTCTATAGAGTTGCCTGAATTAATGTCAAGATGAGAAAAGATGGGAGCAAAGCTATTTCCCAAAACCGATGTCTTAGTAAAGGGTTACAGCGGATTTGGGGATGGGTGCAGAGTCAGGGATTCTGCTTATAAACTTTTAGCTTTTGGGCTGGACTGTGGAGGAATTTCAGGCTTCCCTCATCATCCGTTTCCATTTCCATCGTTATCCCGCTAATCTCCAGAATCATCGAACAAGGGGACTCCTCACCAAATTCAAGGGAAAGGGGAACTTCGAACAGAGGAATTATATATGCAGAAAGCTCAACAGGCTCTTGGAGGTTACATCGAAATTTCTTCGCTACGACCATATAGCAGGAGAAAACAGGATTCGGCAAAAGAAAAGCATCCTTCTTTATTTTAACTGTGCTTTTATACTCCTGTCCTGAGACATGGATTGTATTCTCAACTTGACCATCCACAATTAAACTTGAGATCTCCTGGACCACTCCGCCCACAGAAAATTTAAAATTGAATTGCCGGGGAATGAAACTTTTATCCAGACGAAGGATCAGGCTATGGATTTCCATGTCAACCGGTTTTGTCATTCGGCCTTTTACCGAAAGGAGATAGCCCATCTCATCGGACTGCCAAGTGTATTCCTCGTAGCCCACCTTTTCATCTTGAAAATATATAGAAAGAACTCCACTTTCAACTTCCTCTTCATACTGCGCCGCGAAGACAAAGAAACAAAGCAACAACAAAGATATAAAGATGAATATAACCAATATTTTCTTAAACATTTTATATCTCTATTCTATACCGTTTATTCAACGATAACGGCTGTACCATAAGCTAAGATCTCAGAGGCACTCTGCACGATCATCGAAGTTGTGAAACGAACATTTATAATAGCAATGGCTCCCAGTTCTTCAGTTTCTCCAATCATGCGGTCAATGGCCTGTTCCCGGGATTCCGCCACCATTTTATAGCTTCCAAAGAAAAGAGCAATCATAGCACCAATGGAGAGTAAAATCCAGCCGATTCTCCTCTCCAGGCGATTATACACTGAAGCCCAATAGAGCCTCCGTACATCTTTTGGGGTTTTTTTAGTTCCATTTTGCTCATCACTTCCTCAAATTTTCCCATTTCCTCAAATTCTTTTCTGCATTCCGGACACTCCTCTAGATGCTTCTCTACTGCTTTCCTCTGCTCTTCCTCTGTCTGACAACTTCATAAAGAAAAATCGAGGCAGCGGCTGAAACGTTAAGAGAGGTTATACTACCCAAGAGAGGGATAGAAAGAATTTTATCACATTTCTTCCTGATGAGAGGGCGTAATCCCTTCCCTTCAGAGCCCAAGACAAGGCCTACAGGCAGTTTATAATCAAACTCATACCAATATTCTTTGCCGGCAGCTTCTGCTCCCACAAGCCAAACTCCCCGGTTTTTCAAATCATCCATTGTTCTGGCCAAGTTTTTTACTCTGGCCACTTTCAGGTATTCCAGGGCCCCGGCCGATACCAAGGAAACCGCCTCTGATAAACCAACAGTTCTCCTTTCAGGCAGAATAATTCCGTCCGCGCCAGCTCCTTCAGCGGTGCGGATAATAGCTCCTAAGTTCTGTGGGTCTTCTATCCCATCCAGCAAAACAAGAAAGGGAACATTTGCTGAAGACAATATAGAATCAAGAGAAGAAAACTCTTTCGGAGTCAGTAAAGCCACAACTCCCTGATGGTTCCGGTCCAGCCTGTCAAGTTTTTGTTTGGGAACGAAAAGAAGGGGGATATGACTGGCCTTAGCCAGTTGGATGATTTCGCTTATTTTCTTCTGTCTTCTTTCCTTCTGGATCAATATTTTATTGACTCGATTGGGACAAGCTTTAACGATTTCAAAGAGAGGATTAAGGCGGCTTATCTTTTCCATTGAAAATCATATTAATATCCATGATGATGCGAGTCAAGAAGACTCCACGCTTAAAAAAAAAGGAGAGAAGGAATATCTAAGCTTAATTTTCTTTAACTCTTCTCAACAAATATCCATCAGTCACCGAAAAAATGGGGACAGGCCCCATTTCGAAAGAAAGAGGACATTCTCAACTTGAGGACATAACAGCAGAAAATGGGGCCTGTCCCCATTTTTTCTTAATGTGCCAATTCTTTTTACCAAAAACGATGCAACTTTTCTTTTGTTTTTTACGTATATATAAGTGAGATTGAAAAATAATGATAAAGGAGATATAGATGAGATTAAGAACGAAAGTTGCAATTTTATTGACGGCTGTTATTCTCACTTTTGTCGGATTTAACCTCATTGTTTTTTCACCAGCAATGGATTTATTAAGAATTGGAAAAAAAGCAGGCAATGAAATTATAGCCAATGTTCTGGTTAAGGAAGAAGCAATCACTAAACTTTCCGGTAGTTCATAAGGACGAGGCTCTTATGATAAAAAGAATAAGGAGCGAAATCATCAAAATCTGGGATTGGTTGGTAATTGACTTTGAGAAGCTGATGCTCTCCGCTTCCAAAGGCAGATTAAGCCTTCAAACTCAACCGATTCCCATCCTTTAAGAGGCTGCGGTTTCTCCCGGACGAGTAAATCGCAGCCTTTTTTTTTATCCTCTTCCAGCTTTTTTTACTGCTGATTCTTATCTCATTAATCATTAAGTATTGTCCCAAAGTTACCTGATAGAAAAATCTGGATTGTTCATTTCTTTATATCACTGCTAGGAGCGAAGCGCGGCAATCCTCTGTTGCGAGTGAAACGAAGCAATCTCTTAAAAAGAGTGTGTTATTTATTTCTTCTTGACAAGAACTTGAACCCAGGAGGCAATAGCTACCCCCTGGCCTATTTCACCCAGCCCTTCATTCGTCTTAGCTTTTATTCCCAAATCATCCCTTCCAACTCCAAGGATTGGACACAAAACTTCTTTCATCTGATGGATATAAGGGGCTAATTTAGGCTTCTCAGCAATGATAATCGAATCGATACTTAGAATCTCCATATCCTTCTCATTAATCATGCCGACAACTTTCTTCAGTAACGCAGTACTTTGAATATCGTTATATCTTGGGTCTGTGTCTGGGAAGATCTGCCCGATATCTTTCTCTCCTGCAGCTCCCAGAAGCGCATCTATAAGGGCATGAATCAGACAATCTCCATCAGAATGACCCTTCAATCCCTTTGGAAAATCTATCTCCACTCCCCCTAAAAAGAGTTTCCTCCCTTCCTCTAACCTGTGGATGTCATAACCAAGACCTGCTTTAATCTTCAAGGAAAGCCTCCGCTATTTTCAGATCTTCAAGAGTAGTAATTTTAATGTTTTTGTGATCTCCCTGAACGACGACCACCTTCTTCCCTATTCTTTCCGCCAGGGATGCCTCATCCGTACCATAAAAATTCTCTTCCTTTGCCTTATCCAGTGCCGCCTTAAGTATGCGGTAGGAAAATCCTTGCGGAGTTTGAACTCTGAATAGTTTCTCTCTATCCAACGTTCGGCTCACTTCGTCTCCCTCGACAAGCTTAATTGTATCCTCTACCGGAATGGCGGGAATCGCAGCCCCGGCTTCCCGAGCTGCCTCGATGACCCGATCAATCAAGTCTTCACTGACCAAGGATCTAACCCCATCATGAACAAGTACAATTTCCGCCTTCTCCGGATCAATCTGACGAAATCCCGAAAAAACAGAATCCTGTCTCCTTTTTCCTCCCTTGGCAACGGCAACAATTTTTCTGTAGCGTTTAAGATACTCCTTTTTGAGGCCCACATCCTTTAAGACCAACACGATTGCTTCAACCTTCTTATGGGCTTCAAACATTTCCAGGCACCGATCTAAGACCGGTTTTCCCCCTAAAAGAGCAAATTGTTTGGAAAAACCAAAGCGCCTTCCTTCTCCAGCAGCAACAATGATAGCCGTAACTTCGCTCATCGAGAGACTTCGTTATAGCGTCCGAATATCATCTTGCCGACTGTTGTCTGAAGAACAGATGTAACGGTTACGTCAATGTTCTGCCCGATCATCTTGCGTGAGTTATCGACCACAACCATAGTTCCATCGTCCAGATAAGCCACTCCCTGGTCTTTTTCCTTTCCCTCCTTAAGAATAAAAACTTTTATTGTCTCTCCTGGTAAAACCACTGGTTTTATAGCATTCGCGAGTTCATTGATGTTAAGAACATGGAGCCCCTGGAGCTGGGCTACTTTATTGAGGTTAAAATCATTGGTGATGATTTTAGCATCCATCTGCTTGGCTAATTCAATGAGCTTGGAATCCACCTCTTTGACCTCAGGAAAATCTATCTCAGAGATTATGGTTGATACCTGAGAAGACTTCTGGATGTGATCCAGAACATCCAGCCCCCTCCTTCCTCTCTGCCTTTTCATTCCATCAGCAGAATCTGCCACAAATTGAAGCTCCTTGAGGATAAACTGGGGGATGACAAGAGTCCCACCAATAAATCCTGTATCGCAGATATCCGCAATGCGCCCATCAATAATAACACTTGTATCTAGAATCTTATAACTGCGCCCTGCATTTTTTACATTTTTTTCTTTAAAAAAGTGGAAAAGATGCGGAGGTTCAAGCCATTCAAACTTTCGAGTGCCGACTAAGAAACCAATGTAGGGCATGATGAGGAGAAAAAATATCCTGATAAAAGTTGTTGTGGAATTATCGCTTGCAATCGTTTGATAAATAGAACCCAGAGCCCAACCTAAAAGAACACCGGCAAGGGTTCCTATTGTCGAACTCCAGATAACCTTAAACTGGCTTTTCCGAATTCTGGTCTCCAGGTAGACAATAACGATGCTCAATAAAAAACCTGTCGCCGCCCCAAAATAAGGTGCTAAATGAAAAGGAGGAAAAAAATACCCTGTTAATGTTATTAAAACAATAATGAAAAAGCGAAAAATAAAAATGCCCATTTTATTATTCCTTAAAATATAATGCTTAATGCTTGTTTGACGTTTTTCACTCCCACAAGCTTCATATCCGGTATATCCTCTTTATCTAATTGAGAGAGGTTGCCCTGGGGCATAATAATCCTTTGAAAACCGAGCGAGTGGGCTTCTTTCAACCTGGCCAAGGGTTGACTTACAGAGCGAATTTCCCCGCTCAAGCCAGCTTCTCCAAAAACAGTGACATCTGCAGGAATTGCTTTGTTCTTCAGACAGGAGACCACTGCCATAATCACTCCTAAATCTGCGGCGGGCTCGTCAATGGTCAGCCCGCCAGCGACATTGACATAAATATCTTCTCCGGCAAAGCTAAAGCCAAGCTTTCTTTCGACGATAGCTAAAAGCATAGCGACTCGAAAATGATCGAGGCCGATTGTCATCCTTCTCGGATTCCCAGTGAACAAGGTCGAAGAAACCAGAGCCTGAATCTCCGCTAGTAAAGGACGGGAACCCTTGATGGTACAGATAACCACACTGCCTGCTTCTTTTGTTGGTCTCTCCTTTAAGAAAAAAGCGGAAGGGTTAGAAACAGCCTGAAGCCCTCTCGTTCCCATCTCAAATATGGCAAGCTCGGAGACAGGCCCAAACCTGTTTTTTAGAGCACGAAGCACCCGATGGCTGTGATCCCTTTCCCCCTCAAAATAAAGGACAACATCCACTATGTGCTCCAGAGCTTTGGGTCCAGCTAAGGAGCCTTCTTTAGTGATATGGCCGATAAGAAACGAGGCAATCTGGTTCTTCTTAGCAAACCGAAAGACCTGATTTGCAACTTCTCGAACTTGACTGATTGTACCCGGGCCTGAAGACAGCTTTGAAGAAAAAATAGTCTGGATAGAATCCAAAACAAAAATTTGAGGATTCAATTTTTCAGCACGGGCTATAATTCGCTCAAGGTTGGTTTCTGCCAAAAGGTACAATTTTCCGTTTTGAAGGCCGAGCCTCTCACCTCGAATCTTGATCTGCTCCAATGATTCCTCCCCTGATACATACAACACGCATTCGCCCTGGGCGGCAAAATCACGGCTCACTTGAAGAAGAAGAGTGGATTTTCCCACTCCCGGCTCACCCCCGATCAATACCAGAGAACCAGGGACAACTCCACCTCCAAGAACGGGATTTAACTCTTCAATTCCTGTCTTTATTCTCTCTCTTTTTGCCTCTTTTATTTTTTCGTAGAGGATAGGCTCAGAGGGCAGAAAAGAAAATTCAGCCGTAACTTTCTCTTCCACTTCTTCAATCAAGGTATTCCACTCTCCACAATTGGGGCATCTCCCCAACCACTTAGGAGAATGGAAGCCACAATTCTGACATATAAAAGCTGTTTTTTGCTTCACTAAAAGCCTAGCTCCAGGCCAAAGTATATTTCTCTCCTAGGAGCTAAAGTGAAATTATCTACTCCAACAAGAAGATTAAAATACTTAGAGGCTGCAATTCGTGTCCAAAACCTGAAATGAGGACGGGGACGGCGGTTAAAATCAAAAATGTCTAAACTGAACTTTAGCCGATCTCTAAATGCGTAGTAATCTACCCCTGCCCCAACTTTGGATTCCATAATGCCAACTCTGGGAGCAAAACCTCCCCACTTGATCCCGAATTGGGAAGAGAAAACGAGCTTATCCAGCCACGGATCATGAATAATCCGAGCCAATAAATATTTTTTTTCCGATGGCCATATGCCAAGGGAAAAATAATGCTTAAACAAATTGCTCTTTCCATAATACTCTGTTCTTAAGTCCCAGGTAAAGCGCAGATTAGAAACAGGATAAATCAATTTTTCAAGCTCCCCCACTGCACCCTCTGCTCGCGCGTATAGTTCCGGCTGAGAAATAAGCTTCCCTAAAGTCCCTTCACCTTTGTTAATTTTCTCCAAAGATTCATTCATAAGCTTCAAGGACTGCTCTATTTCCTTTATTAATTCTTGTATGTTATTCAAATTTATTTTGATATTTTCCCTGTTCTCTTCAACCACATCTTTCAACATAAATATCAATTCGTCTATATTCCGAGAGACCTCTTCAACTCTTTTGTCAAATTTCTGGACAGCTTGAGAAGAATCCTGGAGACCTTTTTGGAGCTCCTCTTTGTTTACTCTGAAAAACTCCTTCAAATCCGATGAAAAAGAAGAGAGGTTAGAGAGAGTATTCCTGAAATTGTCCCTCGATTCTTCCCCCCCGATCAATTCACTTATGATGCTTCCCATCTCTTTGAACTCATTGCCAATCGAGAGTAACATGGTTCCCATCTGGTCAAAACTTACAGGGGGAACTCCTTCAAGGGTATCTCCTGGCTGACAAATACCGGGCTCTGCTCCAGGCAAAAGTTCAATATGTTTTTCCCCTAAGAGGCCTAAAGAGGCCAGTGTAGCTTTAGAACCTTGTGGCACCTCGATCCCAGAGTTAATGTTCAATAAAACATTCGCCCGGCTTCCTTTTAGTCTTATATCTTTGACATAACCAATCTTTACTCCCGCCATCCTGACTACGGCTCTCTTTTCCAAGCCAGCAGCGGTATCAAAAGAAACATAAAGGGAATAACCCGGCTTTCTGAAAAGAACACTGAGGTCTCCCACGACGAATACGGCAGCAGCAACTATAAACAATGCAATGGAAATAAATATTCCGATTTTCAACTCCCTCTTCATTATCTCCTCCTTATTGCCTTTAAAGAGGAATCAATCTTAATTTTAACATCATTTTTTACCAATTTTTTATAGGGCCCTCCGCTCGACCATGGATAAACTGCTGAACCACTTGATTGTTTGAGTTCTTAATCTCTTCAGGACTCCCCATCTCGATAATCTGTCCTGCATAAAGCATCCCGATCCTGTCTGCTACCTTATAAGCACTGACCATATCGTGAGTTATGATAAGTGTAGCCACCTTCAATTCTTTTTTCATCCTGATCACTAAATCATTTATGGCATCTGCTCTGATCGGGTCGATACCCGTGGATGGCTCGTCATAGAGCATGATATCTGGTCGATAAGCGATTGCCCGAGCCAGCCCGACTCTCTTTTTCATTCCTCCGCTTAACTCGTAGGGCATTAAGCTTTCAATTCCTATTAATCCGACCTTGGCTAAATTTTCCTTAACTAATTCTTTAATTTCTTCCTTTGGAAAATCAGTGTATCTTTCCAGACCGAAGCCTACATTCTGACCAACTGTCATGGAGTCAAAAAGTGCTGTTCCTTGAAAAAGCATCCCAAACCTCTTGGTAATTTTATGGAGTTCGTCATCTTTGAGGTTGGTAATATCCACTCCATCCACAAGAATTTTTCCCCTATCTGGCTTAAGCAGCCCAATTATGTGTTTAAGAAGAACACTTTTTCCGCACCCGCTCTGGCCTATTATGACCAGAGTTTCTCCATGTTTAAGTCTAAGGTTTACTCCTTGAAGGACTTTTTTTTGACCAAAAGATTTATGAAGATCGACTATTCGTATCATAATCAAATATCCGCAGGGAGGGCCATGCTGAGAAAAAAGTTTACAATTAAAATAAGGATGCTCGCTATGACAACTGTCCGCGTCGTAGCTCTTCCAACTCCTTTTGCTCCCCCTTCTGTTCTTAATCCCTGCCAGCAGCCTATTAAGGCAATAATAACTCCAAAAACTGCTGCTTTTATAAGCCCGCTCATGATATCCCATAATTCCATATAAAGCAACGTATTCCTGATGTAAAGAACCCTGTTTACTCCCATAAGGTAAGTATTGTAGAAAAAGCCCGCAGCCATGCCGATTATATCCCCGTAGATTGTCAAACAAGGAAGCATGATCAAGGAAGCCAGGGTTCGGGGAACAACGAGGTAGCGCGTCGGATCAGCTCCCAAACTGTAGAGGGCATCGATCTGTTCTGTTATCTTCATCGTCCCAATCTCTGCAGCTATAGCCGAGCCCACTCGTCCCGAAACCATTAAACCTACCAGAATAGGGATCAATTCTTTGCTAAGACCGAGAGAAATGATCGGGCCTCCGTAAGTCTCTGAGCCAGGACCTATGTACCTGTGAAACCCTATGTATGTTTGGAGCCCAAAAACAAGACCGCCAAAGGCTGCGGTGAGAGAAACGACCGGGAGAGACCTGACGCCTATTTCCTCAAGCTGCTGAATGAATATTCTTTTCTCCCATGGTTTTTTAAAAAGATTCTTGAACGTTTTGAAAAACAGCAGCCCTACTTCTCCGACTTGCTGTAGGAAGGAATTAAAATAAAAAAGCGGGTTTTTTGCTGTTGAAAACATTTTAGGATTTAAAAGATTGAAACTCCATGTCAGCAAACCGAGCATATTCTCTTATAAAGGCAAGGCTTATTCTTCCTGTGGGTCCATTCCTTTGCTTGGCGATATTGACATCAGCTTTCCCTCGGAGACTCTCATCATCAGGACGATATAATTCGGGGCGGTAAATGAAGATAACGACATCAGCATCCTGCTCAATGGCGCCTGACTCTCGCAAGTCTGAGAGTTGAGGAATTGGCTCGCGGCGTCCTCTCTCAGGAGCACGGCTCAACTGGGAAATCCCTACTACAGGAATCTTAATCTCCTTGGCTAGTTCTTTTAAAGAGCGCGAGATGTAAGACATCTCCTGATTCCTATTTTCAAACCTCCCCCCAGGCCGCATAAGCTGGATATAGTCGATAAACAGCAAGTCAAGATTCTGCTCCATTTTCAGCCTTCGTGCCTTGGCCTTCATTTCCATAACCGTCAAAGCAGCGGTCTCATCCACAAATATTTTAGCTTGAGAAAGAACTTCGCCGCTCAGTTTGAGCTTCTCGAATTCTCTTTCTCCTATAAAACCGGTCCTGACCTTCTTTAGATCTAACTGAGCCTCAGCACAGAGCATTCTGAGAACTACCTGTTCCTTGGCCATTTCAAGCGAAAAAAAGCCCACAGAATAGTCTGTTTTTAGGCCTGCATATTGAGAAATATTCAAGCAAAGAGCTGTTTTGCCCATTGAAGGCCGGCCGGCAATGACTATAAACTCAGAGCTGTGAAAACCTGCAGTCAATCCATCTAAATCCCTGAATCCCGTTGGTACTCCCGTTACCGTTTCTTTCCTATCACGGAGGGCTTTAATCATATCTATCGTGGGCGGGGCCAACAGACTCATAGGGACAAAGCCCGGCTTTATCCTCTGCTCAGCCACTTCTATAATTGCAGACTGGGCTTCATCCAAAAGCTGATCAGCATCATCTTTTTGTTCAAAGCTTGAGGAAATGATCTTAGCAGAGGAGAGAATGAGCTGTCTAAAAAGAGATTTTTCTTTAATTATTCGAGCATAGAATTCAACATTTAAACTCTTGGGAACTCCGTCCATCAAGGACGAAAGATAAGAAGCCCCACCAATCTCTTCTAGTGAACCTTCTTTTTGAAGCTCTTCACTCAACATAACCACATCAACTGGAAGGCCTTTATCCACTAAGAATATAATCTTTTCAATAATCTTCCGATTAGTTTCTTTATAAAAATCTTCTGGAGAGATAATGGTAAGCACTGGATTCAAATTTTTATTATTCAAAAGGATCCCCCCTAAAGTAGTCTTCTCGGCTTCAAGGCT
>Ga0209986_10004107_pt1 | contig 12473 bp, 17 predicted proteins | sample BlataG_FD_183168 | JGI IMG/M metagenome (GOLD analysis project Ga0209986, IMG submission 183168) | Deep subsurface microbial communities from Black Sea to uncover new lineages of life (NeLLi) - Black_00105 metaG (SPAdes) (version 2) | ecosystem: Environmental > Aquatic > Marine > Oceanic >...
CGGTGCCCAGGAGCAGTTCAAAGTAGAAGAAAGGGTCGCCCCCGAAAATCCAGACCCGATTCGCGCCCACCTTCTTTGCTTCTTCGAGATATTCCTGTACCTCCGTAAGCTTCATTACGCCTTCTCTGCGTGTCGAAGAGCTTGTGAAGCAATGAGAACACTCCGCTGTACATCTGTAAGTTAGCAGCAAATTGACCCATTGGAGTTTTCGCTTTGGGTGACTAATCAATTTTTCCTGGCTATTCATTATAGACATCTCCTCTTGTTCTTATAGAAGCGGTCATTTCATATAACCTAATGTGTATCTTAAAAGTTGCTCGACCATCGGCAGAACATATTATATTATTTCTACACTATCTTACTTATTTCCTTTAATACATTATACCAAAATTAACACCCAGGATTCGAGGTTAGTGAGTAATTTGGGCGAAGGGCGGAAGCCCGAGCCGGCTATGCTCTCTTAGGCGAAGTTGGTTGATAAACTTCTTGAGCATTAATATTTTCAGTTTTGTCGCTTAGCATTTATCCTCCTAAATTCTCTCCCCATATAAAACCAAGTGTCTTGACAATCCTTTAACCGAAGATTTTTTACTCAATCTTAACAGCATCTCGGTTACCTGCCTGAAGAATTTTTCATCCCAATTGCAAGATTCTCGAACTTTTTCTGGAATAGAGAGAAATTTCAACATACCACAGACGGCGTAGATCTCGATAACCTTGATTCCCTCCTTCACAAATAGCTCTCTGGCCTCTTCCACGCTGACAGCCATGTGCTTCTCTTTATCATGGTAAACATAACTCGGTTCTGACCTAAGTAAAGCAAGAGCAGAATTGGGATCTTCGCGAAACATACTGATAGCAGCACCGCATTTATTCATCAGAAATATTGAAATCATTCCTCCCTTATTTGTCACTCGTATAAGCTCTTTTGCGGCTTCGATCATCCCATACCAACAGAGGACAAAATCGAAACTACCATCGCTAAATTGAAGGTTGTAAACATTGCACTCCAAGACCTCTACTTTATCTAAGACCCCCTCTCTAAGCAATTTCTGTCTTGCCACGTTTAGCATCCCGGGAGAGATATCACATAAAGTAACTGAGTATCCCATCTTTGCCAAAGGCAGTGTTATCCTCCCAGTACCACCAGCAGCATCTAAGATCTTTGCGTCTCTGTTTTTGGGAAGATATCTAATTAACAGCTCCCAGTCCACATAGTGTTCAACAGCACCTTCAAATGTCGCATACCACTCGTCATATCTCTTAGCATGCTCGTCCCACATCTTTCTGATGCTTTCAATATATTTGGATTTATCTTCTATCACCTTTCTTCCTCCTGAGCATATTAGCCAATTTTGGCTAATGTTTTACAGATATACGAATTACCGAAGGCGTTTGGATGAACGAATTGAACCACATATCCGCCGTTGTATGCAGTGAATATATTATTCGGAAAAATAAATAAAATCTTTGGGCTCTTCTGCTTCATATAACCTATAGTAATTGTTAATAAATATTAACTCTGCATTTCTCGGTATTTTAGGTTCTGGGAATAAACTTATTTTCGATCCTTGTGGCCCAAAAGCTGATTTACCCTTTAATTGTTCGAGAAAAAGGACTCTATCGTATTTTTTCCAATCTTCTTTTATCAGAGCTTTATCTTGCACAACCTTAACATCTAAAGCCCAGGCTGTCCACCATTCTAACCCGTGCCTTGCTACAATTAAAGTTTTATCCGAAATCTCTACTTGATCCTTAAGTTTTTTTAACTCGTTAAATGCTTCTACGCTGATTGCCGGTTGGTGCGGAATATTCAAAACAAAAATAACGGAGAGAAATATAACAAGTACAATTAGACCTGTTAAAAGGCGTTTTATAGTCAATTTATTTACCAGTGAGATTACCAACCCAATAAGAATGGTAGTAGGAACAAAGGCCATTAATAAAAGTCTACCAGCCCATTCCTTTCCCATTAAGGGAAAAGCTAAAAAAAGGGAAAACAAAATAGTAGTAAATATAAAAGGTTTAATTTGTCGAGGAATTAACTTTGATTTTTTGTATAACAAGAAAATTGTCAAAAATAAAAAAAGATTTGTGAATACCAAATTAAATAAATCTGTAGGTGGCACTTTGGCTTTCTTAATAAGTATCGAAAGAATAATTGGTTCTTTAAAAAAAGTCACGGGAAACAAAATCATACGAAACGCCCTGGTCTTATCCAATACAAAAAGTAAAGAAAATCCTAAGGTTACTAATAAAAGTATTATGGATAGATACTTAATTACTGATTTCGTTTTATAGTTAAAGAAACAATAGGCAACTATGTTTGTAACCGTAAAGAATAGTGCAATACTAAAACAACCAAAATGTGTTAAACCACAAAGTATCAGGTATACTATTGCTAATACTAAATATTTTCGTTTTAAGCATTCTTGAAATTTTATTAGACTGTAAATTAAGCAGAATAACCAAACTATTCCTAAGGCATTTTTTTGAAAATCTGATGTCAATATTAAAGGTGAGAACGACAGTACAGAAAAAGCACTCGGCAGACACAAATAAATTGGTTTCCATTTACTAAAAGAAAAAATTTCCTTACTTATAAGTGCGACAGGAATAGCAGCAAGTGGTGGAATGAAAGTATCCAATATCTTTGATGCATAAATGATGCTACTGTTTATATCTGTCTTTGTAATAAAAGCAATCAAATTGCTAAAAATGGCTTCAAGCCAAAAAACAAGCGGTAAATCAACAAAGCCTAAATGTCCCTTTTCCAATAATATCCGAACTTGTAATGGATAATACCCTCCGTTTATACCGGGAATGAGAATTCCTTCAAAATTTATTTTAGCTTTTATGGTTATAGCAGCTGTAATGATAAGGCCAATCCAGATTATAATAACTAGCTTATTCTTAATCATTTTTTCCGAAAATTCCTTTCATTGCATACAACGTTTCTGGTGTTTGTGAAGTGCTGAAGGCGGATTTGGAGAAGCGTAGTTTTCCACAAACACCGTGATAGCTGACGTGCATCATTTTATTTGCATCCACTAACCCTGTTTCCTATTCTGTAAACTAAAAAGGTAATCCATCTTGATGGTTTATCTTTTTGACCAAAGTCAAAATCCTGCCATACTTTGTAAATTGATTCAGGAGTGAAACGACCTTGAGTATCTTGTTTTGAGAAAAGCAAAGTAATTGTTTCTTTTAGGCGCGAATCTTCTCTTGCAAATTCATATTGTGAAACCACATCCAAATATTTGAGTATCCGATAATCAGCAAATGGATATTTGAGTTTTCCAAAATCTCTACCGATTTGTGAGTCATGCCCGGTATACTTTATCTTACCTCTGTTTTCCCAACATTTTAGAAGGAAGTCAGTACCTCTTTTGGTAATTTCACTGTTTCGAAGCTCATTATTTTGAGCCAGAGCACCAAGTACAAACATGGTGGCAAGTGCACAACTTGGCTCATTTTCTCTTGGACCACCTGGTCGTCCCGTATCTTTACACCAAAAACCACCATCGAGTCGCTGTCTGGATATAAGCCAATTGAGGGCATCCGGTAATCTTGAATCACCAAGATAGCCGAGCTTAGCCAATGCTTCGGTCAGAATAGCGGTATGGCAGTCATAAGCTTTTGTTGGTGGGTCCCAGCCAAAGCCGCCTGAATCTAATTGGATACTAAAAATATACTCACAGGCTTTAGATATTCTTTCGTCTCCTTTTGTAAGACCGAAATCTGCTAACATACCAAGTATCCAAAACGTTGTATCCTTTTTAGGCCACCAAGTATGAATATCCTTCGGTTTACCCCAATAACCATCTTCGTTCTGTTTATCAAAAATTTTTTTTATCAACTTATGCTGCAGAATTGCCCTCTTAGCTGCAACAACCTCTTCATTATTTTTGTCTTTATGTAAAATATCCCTTAAGGTTCGGTATCTCACCCAGGGCTCACCTTGAAGTAGCCACTTGATGATTTGCTCCTTCATAATTTCTCCTCCTGAATTTTATAAGGCGTAGGTCAGCTAACATTTCGCGTGTTTGCGAAGTGTCGAAGGTATTTGGGTGAGCGAAACGAACCGCAAACACGCTGTTAGGTAATAGTGCGAGCGAAGGGGCGCTCATTTTTTTACTACTAAGTTAGGAAAGACATAATGCATAATTTCAGCTCCTACTACAGAAATAGCTCCCATAATTAAAATAAGAATTTTGGGTATCCAAGGATAGGAGAGCCAAGCAATGCCCAAGCCAACAGGTAAACCCACACGCATGCCACTAGATCTAAGAGGCCCTGGAAATTTTACTGATGGAATCACGTAACGCATAATGGCAGCTACTACTACAAGAATAGCCCCGAGAATTAAAGCAAGCTTTTCTGGCATCCAAAGAGCGATGAGCCAACCAGAACCTAAACCAGTAAACACGTGGATAATGAAATTAAATTTGGGATTTTTTAAAAGATATTCTATTGCCTTTGAAAAATATCCCTGTTGCTTCCTTCTTTTATCTGTATAGGCTATACCACCTACGATAACTGTTATCACCAAAAGAATGATTAAACCTATTATTTTTTCCATTTTCGCCCCCTTTTCTTAAAGATATCTATTTCCTTGCTTTTATATTTTCGCCCCAAAGTGAGCATTTCATATAACATTCCCGGGCTATACGAAGTCAGCTGAAGGCTGATTAAGGTGAAGGCTCGAAAGGCCGTAGCCGTATAGCCCGTGTTAGGTGATGCCTGCCTTAATATGAAACTATAGTTACTTTGCACTTTTGTTGCTCTAAGTCCTACCAAGTCTAGGAAACCACCTTGGATAAAATTCAAAGTTGGCAGGCGAGCGATTTTTTTATCTAATCTGGTTAAATAAAAATTTTAAAGTTTCTAAATCTTTACTTCTTAAGGCTTCCATAAAGAAAGGTGGAGAATGTCCGCACTTTGAACAAATTGCTTGATCACCTACTGGGCACAATTTTCTCTCTCCATCAGGACCTAGACAGATAATAAAATCTTTAAAGGGACAATTAGATACAACTTTATCACAATTTTTTGATAACATTAAATCAAGAACTCGGTCTGTTGGTAAAATAAAACTTCCATATTCTTTTTTTAATAATTTTATTTCTTCTATTATTTTATCTCTTAATTTAAAATCTATACATAAATTACCAATAGAATTTGTTTTTGTAGGTGAATAAAAACCAAAATGGATTCCTTTAACCTCAGTCTTGCTCCACTCTTCAACCATATCTCTTAGGCATTGATAATTTAATTTATTTATAATGCAAGCTATATTAACCTGAAGACCTTTTCTATTTATATTTTGTTTAATCTTATCGTAATTTTTACCTCTAATTATTTCATGAAATTTTTTTGTGCCATCTACTGAAACTTCAAAAACACAATTAGGCCAATTGGGTAGAGGAATGGTGCCATTAGTAATAACAAGATTATATCTAAAAAATTTCATTCCTTCTTCTATTAATTCTTTTCTTAATAAAGGTTCTCCCCCACCCCAAGAAGCTTGTAAAAGATTTTTATATTGATTTTTAATATCTTTTATCTTATTTAACCAGTTATTATCGTCTAATTCTGCTTTATAATTCTGTCTCCAAAAATAACAGTGTTTACACTTTAAATTACATCTATTGGTTATATCAATGGAGACTCCTACGGGTTTTGGAAGCCCTTTTATTAAAACTTTAAAAATATCATAAAGTATATATGGTTTCATCATCATATTATATAACTAAAATATTGAGATATTTAAATTATTTTCTAGAAAGAAAGGAATTAGAGAGCGAGCCCGCCAAAATTGAATCTTTACTCATATGTTACCTCTTTTTCTTAACTAATTCTGCTCCTTTCTTGAGAGCAATTTCGTTAAGGATGCTCTTAAGAATTTTTGCTTTGGTTTTAGTATCGTTTGGTTTGATATTGTCTGTTTTTATTTTTTGAGTTACCTTATCTAATGAATTTTTAAGAATTGTTAAATCAAGTAAAGCTGCTGCTTTGCAGTAAAAACTTCTCGATCTTCCATCATCAAAATTCTCTATCATTGTTTCGAGTAATTGAATTCGTTTTTTCTGCTGTTCTATGAATTTCTTAATCCCATATTCTTTTATAAAATTCAAATTTGATATGATTTTTTTGTATGGTGGATAAGAAGAAGATTGTTTCAATTGCTGATATTCTTCTTCACTCTTGAATTTAGAGCATGGAAATTCGGAACATTCAGCACAAACTTCAAGATTCTTTTTCTTGACACAACAGGTTATAAAGGAACAAGATGGGTGCTTATTGAAGAAATCGGGACCAGCACACCCGGGACATCTTGAGGTCCCCACAGTATAGTATCTTGGGCATAAACCACAATCAAGACCACATACACCAATTGTTGGATAGATTTTCGTTTGTTCCATGATTTTCATTCCCCAATTAATTTTAGGATCTCTTTTTGCTCATTACTTCTTAATTTCTTCATCCCATCTTTAATTATCCATCTCGCATCTTTACTTGGATTTGCTTTTGCCCATTTCATTAAGAATTCTGCTACCTCATCTGGATTCTTTTTGGTTATTTCTCTTAAAATCCATGATACCGCCTTTTTTATATCTTTGTCCTTATCTTCCATGACCAGATCAAGAATCCTGAAAGCTTTATCTGTTATTTGGATTTTTTTGTATCCGAGTAAACTTACTACTCCAAAACGCCTAATCCATTTATTCTTATCTTTAATCCATTTTTCGGAGAGTGGTAAAATAAGTTCTGGACTTTGACAAACGATTGGTTTTACTCCATACATAGCAAGATTATCACAATTAGCCCAATTATCAAGTTCGGGTAATATTGAAGAGATAAAATCTAAACAAACTTTTGGGTTCTTTGGACCAAACTTCTCCAAGCTTTTCCCTGCTATCTGTCTCGCTTCAAAGGAACTTTCATTCCAGATGGTTTCTAACAATAATAGGGCTTTTGTTGTTTCTTTCTGGATGAATTTTTCTATCTCGGCAGATATTAGTCTCAAAATAGGAAGTGGAACTCCATAAAATTTTCCTGTATCTGGAATGATCCTTTGATAATTTTTTGTTGCGTCTCTATTCACATTAGATTTAAGGAGTCCCTGCAATCCTTTTGTAAATTCTTTTGGCTTATCTGCTTTTTCAAGCAGTTTTTTTGTTTTTTCTTGAATTTGTGTTTTGTTCATATTTATAATGTTACTTCTTTTATATTATAGATTATAAGTTTCTCCTATTTTTAATAAAATTATTTCTGTATCTGATTTTACTTCTACTTTTTCTCTAAAATCATTTGGATTAGCTTTTAGGTTATGCATTGGAATAACTGTTTTTGGTTTGAGGGCATTAACAGCGTCAACAGCCTCTTCTATATTCATTGTAAAAATCCCTCCAATAGGAAGTAAAGCAATATCTATCTTTCTAAATTCTTTCATTTCCGGAATAAAATCAGTATCCCCTGCATGGTATATTATTTTGCTATTAATTTTTATCAAATATCCAACACATTCTCCCTTTTTATGAACTTTTTTAGTAGAACTTCCTTCTTTGGTATTATATGCAAATGTCGCTTTCACCTCAATTTTTCCAACCTTTAATTTTTCTCCGGGTTTTATGGTCTTGATATTTTTCCCTAATTCTTTACAACAAATTTCAGGTGCAACAATAATTGTGTCGGACTTTTTTAACCTATTAACTGTAACAGCCTTACAATGATCTTTATGGTGGTGGGTTACTAAGATTAAATCTGCTTTTTCTAAATTTTTCTCGGGAAGTCCATCAATTGGGTTTGGCCAACTTGAAAAATCAATCTTTTTAGAATAATTTATATAGTATTTTCTCAAATAAGCAGGATCAATATAAATGACTTTATTTTCAGCTTTTATTTGAAACCAAGAAGGTTGAAAAAATTTTATTGATATTGGCATTTTATTTCCTCTTTTTTAAAGATAAATTATAAACTCGCATGTTTTGCCCCTGCGATTACTGATTATATGATTTCGACTTTAACAGGTTTTTCAAGAGCCGATTCAAAAAATTGCTTAATATGTCCTACACCGCAATAACAGTATGTTAAATTATTAAAAGTCTTTTTTGACCTATTAATTAATCCGCAATAACATTTATCATACCCGCCTACGATTGCGTGGCTATCTTTTAATTCAAAAGTATAACTTCTCATGTTATTTAATTTTTCAAAAAACTTTTTGGTTGATTTTGACTCTTTCATAAATTTCTTTGCCTTATTTCTAAGTGTTGCGCCACAACATATCCTGCCTTTCTTTTTCATAACTTTTATATACTTCTTTTTATCAACCAATTCCTCTAATTTTTCTGTTGCTTCTTTTATCCATTCTGCTTTCTTGGCAGGATTTGAAGTTAATGTAAATTGATTTGCATTTTGCATTACTGTCTCTATTACAGATTGACTTACACCACCATATTCCATTGCTTTTACCCATTGACCGAGTCTCCCTGTTCGTGGGATTTTTAAAGTTTGATTTTATTTGTTTTGTTTTTTGTTTTCATAGCGTTTTCTCCTTTTATAATGTTAAATTAAATCTATATAACCACATTATCTTTTATGTTTTCTGGTTTTCATGTAACTTTTGTAATCTTCCTCACTGGTAAATATTTTCCATTTTTCAAATTTGCCGATTTTAACATGTCTGACAAAACATTTCTTGCCGGTTCTCAATTCCGCCGATTTCAAAAAGTGAATTGCCTCTTCTTCTGTCTTCATCGGATATGGCCAATGTAATAAACATTGCTTTCTTCCGCATTCCGGACAGATGTATTTTTTATGGCTGCAACTGGAAGAAAACCAAGGATTCCAACCGTAACATGTTTTACAGGACTTTAATTTTGTATATTTCCAAGTCATAATTTACTCCTTATATCTGAAAACTTTTTTTCTGCTATCAGGGAATATTCTCGTATAGCCATCAATATGTTTCTTATTTTTTTGGCTTTCTTCTTTGCTTAAGTTTTCACACTCTGGATTTCTACCATAATATCGATAAGTCTTTGTTTTATCGTCAACTTCATATAATGCTCTATCAATTTTGAGTATTATTGCTAAATTTCCAATCTTCCCAGTTTCAGGGATTTTTGATTTCTTGTTCATATTATTTTTCCCCAAAGCGATTAATAAAATAACCTAATAAACTGCCTAAAATTAGAGTCATTATGAAAATCGGAATTAAACTTGTTGGTTGGTGCCAACCAATTATTACCGCTGAAGGTATAAGCAATAAAAAGGAGATTAAAATTCCTTTTAACACGCCATTGATTTTTAGATTTGATGTTGAAATCATAAAACCTGCAATTACCCACATTGAAAATGCAGATAAATTTGCATCCCAAGTCAGTTCTAGGAAAATCATAGGTATCACATCAATTATTCCGGCTATAATGCCAAAGATAATTCCTACTTTAATTCTGCTTATTTTTTTCATAATTTTTACACCTCTAATAAATATAAATATCACTATTACAAAAGTCTTTTGTTCTTCCTAAATTATAAATTCGTTTTCAAAGCAGAGCGGAGAAAACACATTTTACCCCCCTTATTATATAAAAAATCAAATTTATTCCTTTTTGAAAGCTTATCATTCCTTTTCCTCTTAGAAAAATATTTTTTTGAATTACGTATAACGTTTTGCGGATAAAAGAAGTTCGCCTGTAGCGAATTTGGGCGAAGCGTAGCGAAGTCTTTTATCCGTTGTTATATGACCCGAAGGGTAAGGTTGCAAAGCAACCGCAGAGTTCCAAACCCCGTCAAAAATTATAAAACTAATCATTTACCAATATCTCTTCCCTGTAAGAAATTTATCGGGTCCTTGTTTTTTAATTTTCCTTAGATTTTTTAGATGGGCATCTTCATGAATGGGTTTTAAGAAATCTAATTTGGTGCAAGTTTCAAATTCCTCACATTCCCAGCAGCCTTGAATATTCTTTTTTTCGCAACATTTCCTGATATTACAAAACGGAGGTCCACCTCCGTCTCTACAGACTCTACTACAGCGCAATCTAACCATTGCCCCTAAAGTCGCATAACACTTTTCATAATCTTTGAACTCTTTAAAGTATTTAGATAATCCTTTAGAAACTCTATCAAACTTTTCTTGTCTTAATTTTTTCCTCAAATCTCTGGCTAAATCTGCAATTTCTCCCTTGTAATTAACACAATCTCCACAATAAAGTCCGCAATAAGCAATTAATTTTTTATCTTCATCCATCACTCTCAACACCTTCCTTCCTTTTATTATTTTTATCTATTTACTACTCCGTTCAGCAAAATAAATTCTTATTAAATTAATTAATCCACACCTTACTTTATCTTTACTGCAAAAATAATAGAAATCCTTCTTTTTTAATAAATATTTTTGGTTTTTATATACAATATATTGACAATAATATGTTTATATGATAATTTATTCATATATAAAGAGAAACGCTATGGGGGTTAAATATGTTATTAGAAATATTAATTGGTGGACTAATTGCCTTAAAAGAATATGTTGCCTTACATGTGGTAACTTGTCTTATTCCAGCTTTTCTTTTAGCGGGTGGAATTATTGCTTTTACTTCTCGTGATACCATTCTTAAATATTTAGGAGCAAAAGCAAAAAATATTATTTCTTTCCCATTGGCGGCAATTTCTTCCATATTTATTGCAGTATGCTCCTGTACCGTAATTCCGGTTTCGGCTGGAATCTATCGTAAAGGCGGAGCAATTGCCCCTGCCTTTATTCTTTTATGGGTTGCCCCGGCTTCCAATCTTTTAGCAGTAATCTATACTGGAAATATAATAGGGTATGACATGGCCATAGCCAGGATTATTACTGCTTTCGTTACTGCTTTCGTTATGGGAACAGTAATGTATCTGACTTTCCGCAAAGAAGAAGCAGAGAGAATGGTAGAAGGAGAAGAAGGAGGAAACAACGACAAAAAAATTATTGCCGGAAAAGATATAATTTTACTCCTCTTAATTCTTTTTAGCTTGCTTTCTCCTAATTACCTTATTACTAAGGGCCCCTACTTGCATAAGGTTTATGTTTTTGCCATATCTATCTCTATTACTTTTTTATATGCTTACTTTGTTATTAAAAAAGATAGTATTTCCAATTGGCTTAAAGAGACCTGGTGGTTTGTAAAATTAATTTTTCCTTTGCTTTTAATGGGAGTATTTATTGTAGGAGTTATCGGGAAGATCCTTCCTCAGCAATGGATAGAACACTGGCTGGGAGGAAATTCTTTGCTTTCCTCTTTTTTGGCTACCCTTATTGGAGCAGTAAGCTATTTTGCTACTATGACTGAAGCACCTTTTGTGGATACTTTGATGAAATTAGGAATGGGGAAAGGCCCGGCCCTTGCGCTGCTTCTTTCTGGACCAGGAATGAGCCTTCCCAATATGTTGGCTGTAATAAAAGTATTTGGTTTTAAAAAAGCCTCAGTTTATATTGTAACTATGGTTATACTGGCTACCATAAGCGGTTGGTTTTGGGGAAATTATATTTTTTAGGAGGTGAACAAAAATGAAAATTGAAATTTTGGGAACCGGTTGTCCGAAGTGTAAAAAATTGAGCGAACTAACTGAAGAGGCGGTCAATGAACTTGGTGTTTCAGCAGAAATTATTAAAGTAACGGATATCAACAAAATTATCGATTACGGAGTTATGGTGACACCTGCTTTAGTTATTGATGGTGATGTAATGGTAGCAGGCAAAATACCCAGTAAGCAAGAAATTATTAAGTGGATTAAAGATAAAAATATATAACAGATGAAAGGAAATGATTATTATGACTTGCTTTGAAAATAAAAAAAGATATTATTTTATTATAATTCTAACAATTATATTTTTAATTTCTTTTTACTCAATCGGTTTTTCTTCAACTTTAAGAAAAGGTTTTCCTGCCCCCTCTTTTTCTCTCAAAACGATAGATGGAGAATTTTTTATTCTAAAAAATCTAAAAGAAAAGCAAAAACTTCTTATTCTTTACTTCTATTCCCATAATAATTACGATTCCCTTAGGGGAGTAGAAAAATTAGCTAAATATTTCGAAGACCATATTGTTCAGGAAAAATATGAAGTCTTCCTCGTAAATACGCAAGAAAAATTACAAGAAAGAGATATTGAATTAATGAAAATATATTTATCTGATAATAAAGTACCATTCCCAATTATTTTAGACAGTCAGAAAAAAGTAAGCGAACTATATAATATTGACACTTTACCAACTGCTATCTTTTTAGATAATAACTTAGTTGTCAAAAGGATATATCCGGGTTTTGTCTCTAACCAACAAATCCTGATGTTTCAATATATAAGCTATTTTTTAGCGAGTGAGAAGAAAAAAATCCCAAAGAAAGAAAAAAACGAGAAGAAAGAAGTTGTAGAAGAGTCTGGTGTAAACGAAGAGCCTGTTGTGGATGAAGAGCCTGCAATA
>Ga0209986_10004108_pt1 | contig 12468 bp, 9 predicted proteins | sample BlataG_FD_183168 | JGI IMG/M metagenome (GOLD analysis project Ga0209986, IMG submission 183168) | Deep subsurface microbial communities from Black Sea to uncover new lineages of life (NeLLi) - Black_00105 metaG (SPAdes) (version 2) | ecosystem: Environmental > Aquatic > Marine > Oceanic >...
GAGCAAGGGTAAAAAAGTAAGCAGAAAAAATATAGAGAAATTCATTAGATTATTAGGTAAAAAAGTATTAAGCAAAAGACTTTATCCTCATATGTTAAGACACTCTTTCGCTACTCACATGCTGAAAAGAAATAATATAAACAGTTTTGATCTTCAATATTTATTAGGTCATAAGAGTATATCCTCTACTCAAATTTATACTCATATTGAACCTGAGGCATTAAAGAAAAAAATACTTGAAGAAAAGGAAGAGGTAAGTGAAAAAGTGGTTAGTGAAGAGAGTGTGAATATTAAACTTATAGAAATTGTGAAAAAACAGCAGGAAGAATTAATTAGAATGAAAGAAACTATAAAAGATCTACAGGAAAAATTAAATAAATTAAATTAAAAAAACAAGGTAATACCCAAACAAAATTGACCTAAATTTGTTCTTTGACAAACAGTTTTTTTGAACTTTCTAGTTAATCCACAGTTAGAACAGCACTCCTGTCCGCTAGAATATTGCCAAAATTTTTTATTGTCGCAGCAAGGACAGTTTTTCATGGACAAAATCTACTATATTATCAGGGAATTGTCAAAGTACTAAGTGCATTTTTGATAACTAATTACCTTAATATTTATTCAATAAAGACCTCTATAATAAAAAATCAAACTACAAATATTACAACTATAAACATTTCTAACATATAGACTTCTACAATAAATATTCTAAAAATGTTATAATTTTATATGAGTCAATTGGGTGATCGCGGAAGATTATACTTCTGAGGAAAGTCCGAGCTCCGTAGGGCAAGGTGCTGGGTAACACCCAGTGGAGGTGACTCTAAGGAAAGTGCAACAGAAAAAATACCGCCCTATTAGATTCTAATAATTAAATAGTTTAATAAGACTTTAATTTAAAAATGATCTTTTAAGTTACTATCTATTGTTATTTCGATTTAAGCTTGAGAAGCTTCTTTTATAAATTGATCTAATAGGGTAAGGGTGAAAAGGTGAGGTAAGAGCTTCACCAGCAATCAGGTGACTGATTGGCTTGGAAAACCCCGCCTGGAGCAAGGCCAAATAGGAGAGTATTAAAGAGTTGCTCGCTCTACTCTCGGGTAGGCTGCTTGAGGTGATAGGTAACTGTCATCCTAGATAGATGATCACTACTTATTTAATTTTTATATTTTTAAAAGTTAGATAGGAACAGAACTCGGCTTATAGATTGACTCTTTAAATACCCGTCTGTTTAATTTAGATGGGTATTTTTTATATTTAATTGAACTAACTTTAATTGAATTAAAAATTTTTAAATATACTTTTAAATATTTTTGAAGAAAATCTTTGTTATAGAAATAAAATATTTCTATTTGTTAAATTATTGACAATTTTTATAGCCCATTCTAGTTTTCAAAGATAAATTTTGTAGAAATTTTAATACAACCCCTTTTTTCATTTGATAAAATTTAAGATTCTTCTGGAAAAACTGTGGTTAGAAGGTTAAATCCTCTTAACTAATTTGCCTTATAGTATAATACTCTTGTATATTATACATAGAATAATAAGATACAGCAGGATAGATTTTATTAGTTAAAAAAACTTTGATAGACTGATTGACATTCCCGGTTTAAAAAGTTACATGGTTTCACTTTAAACAATAGCTTTTATTAAGTTAGACAAACGACAATGGTACTTTAATGAAGATGTAATTGTTCAGTGCTGCTTGAGTAAAGAAATATAGAAAATAAGAGGGGGTAAGAAAAAATATGAAAAAGAAATCCTTGGAGCAGAGATTATGGGATGCAGCAGATAAGTTAAGAGCAAATTCTAAATTGAGGGCTGCGGATTATGCAGAGCCAGTTCTGGGGTTAATTTTTTTAAGGTTTGCTGATTTTAAGTTTCAACAAGCTGATATGAGGTTAAGAGAAGGTAGAGCTAGAGAGGAAACTAGGGCTATGAAAATGCGGGAAAGAACACTCACCCCGGATGATTATCACGCACTGGGGATAATATATCTACCAGAAATTGCACGATATAGATATTTATTAGATCTACCAGAGGATAGAAATATTGGTAGAGCGATTAATGAAGCGATGAAAGCAATTGAGGAGAAAAATCCAACTTTAAAAGGTGTTTTGTCAAGATCTTTTACTAAAATAGACAACAATACCCTTATTAATTTGCTAAGGAATTTCTCTAAGATTAAACTTGATACAGAAGGTGATAAGTTTGGAAAGATTTATGAATATTTCTTGGGTAAATTTGCCATGGCTGAAGGAAGGAAAGGAGGAGAATTCTATACGCCAACATCTATTGTAAAACTTATTATTAAGGTAATTGAACCTTTTAAAGGAAGGGTTTTTGACCCTGCTTGTGGTTCGGGTGGTATGTTTGTTCAAAGTTACAATTTTATAAGACATCATCAGAAAAAAGGAAATGATGCAAGCAAAAAGATTATGATATATGGGGAGGAAAAGGAGGAGTCAACTGTAAGACTTTGTAAGATGAATTTAGCCGTTCATGGGCTTGAAGGCGAAATTAAAAATGGAAATACTTATTATGAAAATCTTTTTAAAGGACAAAAATTTGATTTTGTAATGGCTAATCCTCCATTTAATGTAAATGGAGTTGAGATGGATAAATTAAAGGATGACCCAAGATTCTCTTATGGTCTGCCTAGCACTGATAATGCTAATTATATCTGGATTCAGCAGTTTTTATATAGTTTAAATGATAAAGGTAGAGCTGGATTTGTTTTGGCTAATTCTGCTTCTGATGCCAGAGGTTCTGAACTTGAAATTAGGAAAAAACTTATAGAATCAGGTGTTGTAGATATAATGATAGCTATAGGACCTAAATTTTTCTATACGGTAACTTTACCATGCACACTTTGGTTTTTTGACAAAAACAAGAAAGACCGTAAGGATAAGGTTCTTTTTATTAATGCTAAAAAAATATTTACTAAGATTGACCGCGCTCATCATGAATTTACTGATGAGCAGATTCAACAAATAGCCGATATTGTCAGAAAATATCGTCAAGAAGAAGACTCAGGAAGATACAAAGATATAAAAGGACTATGCAAAGTAGCAGCTCTTGATGAAATCAGAGAGAATGGCTATTCATTAACACCAGGAAGATATGTTGGAGTAGCACCTCCACCCAAAGAGGAATATGATTTTAGGGAAAGATTAATTGAACTTAATATAGAGTTAAATGGCTTGAATGAAAAAGTAAAAAAACTTGAGAGTGAGATATATAGAAATGTTAAGAGAATATTGGATACAACAAACTAAGCTTTAATATGAAAGGACAATTTCAGTATGTCATATAAAAGATTAATTAAATCATGGCATTTAAAAGCTTTAGAAGAAGATTATTTTTCGAAATTTATGTTTGAGTACCTTGCTTTTATAGCTTATGTGAACACCGAACTATCTCAAGGAGCAGGAAACGATAGAAGAAGTATCCAAGAATTGAAAAGAAATAATGATATCAAAAGACAATATTTAGAGAAACTAAACAATCAAAGTAGTCTTAAAAGGTCATGGGAAAGGATACAGCGGGAATTAGAGAAGGCTTCTTTGGGGAATGCTTCTAGGGACAATGTTGAAATAGAACAAATAAAATATTGGAACTGTTCTCACAATGAATCAAATCAAAAAACACATGAGGAAAAGAATAAACTTACAGGAGTCATACATTCTCTCAGTGATTGGGAAAATATGGTCGAGTTTTGGTACAGTATCAGAAATAACCTTTTTCATGGCACGAAGGATCCAGAAGTCAGACGAGATAAAATGCTAGTAGAGTACGGATACAAGACTTTGAGACCTCTGGTTGAAATATTCTTGGAAAACTTAAGTAAAAAATAATTAAAAATTTGCCATAAGTAAATAAAAACAGAATTAGTAAAAGAAATTGAAGATGATATTTTGATATTATTGCAGGGAATAAATGGGACGGATAAAAACATTGCTAAAAATAAATGGGAAATAAGGAAAATTAACGATATAGTAAATGATTTAGGCGATGATCCATTTGGTTCAAATTTGAAAACAAAAGATTATGTGAAAAAGGGAGTTCCTGTAATACGAGGAAGGAATATAAAAAACAATAGATTTGGTCCTATTTTTACAAGCTCAATGACGATAAGAAATATTTCTTTAAAAGGTTCCCAACTTACGATTGGTTAATAATAATGGCTACAATAACCTTGGCGAATGGATCGAAGCAGCAGCAAAAAAGGTAGAGAATTAACCCATTGAAAATATAATGTAAATATTGGAGTGAATTTTTAATGCTCATGAATTGGAAGAAAGTAAAATTGAGTGATATTGCGGAAATTGTGATGGGACAATCTCCCAAATCTAAATTTTATAATACGGATGGTGATGGATTACCTTTTTTTCAAGGTAGAGCTGAATTTGGAGATATTTATCCTAATGTTAAAAAATGGTGTACCAAACCATTAAAGGTAGCAAAGAAAAATGATGTTTTAATGACTGTGAGAGCACCTGTAGGAGATCTGAATATTGCCAACGAAGAGTGTATAATTGGTAGGGGACTGTGTGCATTACGTTCTAAACTTAATAACGGAAGATTTCTTTATTATCTGCTTAAAGGAAATAACAGTTATATAATATCTTTTGGTAGCGGGGCTGTATATGATGCTATAAATAAAGATTCTGTTGGAAATCTTATTTTTGATATACCGGATGAACCAATCCAACACAAAATCGCCTCTATTCTTTCGAATTATGATAATTTGATTGAACTAAATGAGCGAAGGATAAAGATTTTGATAGAGATAGCAAGATTGATTTACAAAGAATGGTTTGTCAAATTCAGATTTCCGGGGTATGAAAAGGTAAGGATGGTAGAAAGTGAATTGGGAATTATACCCGACGGGTGGGAGGTGAAAAAAGTTGAGGATATTGTAATGAGAATACGACCAGGAAAGTTATATGATTCATATACAGTTAAAAAATCAGGAAAAGTACCTGTATTAGATCAAGGAAGGTCTGGGATTATTGGATATCACGATGATGAACCTGGCGTAAAAGCAGAGGAAGATAATCCTGTTATTGTTTTTGCTAATCATACTTGCTATCAGAATCTTATCTTATTTCCATTTTCAGCTATTCAAAATGTATTACCTTTTATTCCAAACAATACAAACTTTAGAAATATTCTTTGGTTACATTGGGCAACAAAAGGTCTTGTAAAATTTCACGATTATAAAGGTCATTGGCCAGAATTTGTAAATAAAAAGTTAATAGTCCCACCTCAACATATTTGTGAAGAGTTCAGTAAGCTTGTGAGACTGATGGTATTACAGAAATATAAACTGCAACAACTAAATTATATACTTCACCAAACCCGGGATATGCTTTTACCAAAATTGTTTTCTGGAGAAATTAATGTCTCAGATTTGGATATTAAATTAGTAGGTAAACAATTATGATCAAAAAAATAATAAAAATCAAAGGTGTTGGTAAGTTTTCAAATTATTTATTTAAATCTACTACAAGTTGGAATGGTGAACTTTCAAAAATAAATATCATTTATGCTGAAAATGGGGCTGGCAAAACAACGCTTTCTGATATTTTTAGATCATTAAAAGATAACAATCCTAAAATCATAAAAGCTCGAAAAACAATTAAGGGGACGGATCCTCAAGAGATAAAAATATTAGCAGATTCTGGAAAAAAAACTTTTAAGGAAAAGTGGGATAACACATTAGTAAATATAGAAATATTTGATATTTTCTTTGTAAATGAAAATATTTATTCGGGCTTTGAAGTATCGTCTGCTCACAAGAAAGAGCTTCATAAATTCATAGTTGGTGCTGAAGGTGTGAAATTAGCAGAGGGAATTAATGCTTTAAAGACTGAAATTGAAGAAAAGAATAAAAAGCTGAGAGAAATAGAATTAAAAATCCGTCCATATTTGAAAAATGTTTATTCATTAGACAATTTTTTAAATTTAAAAGAGGATTTAGAAATTGATAAAAAGATAGCTGGAAAAAGAAAGGAAATCGAGACTGCCGAAGCTTATAAAGAAATAAAAAATAAAGATTTATTGAAAAGATTAAATTCAATGCAGTTTCCTATAGATTTAACGAATTTAAGAACTATTCTTCAAAAATCTATTACTACAATTTCTGATGAATATTTAAAAAAGGTGGAGATTCGTAAAAAAGAGTTAGGAATGGGATATGAGTCAGAAGATTGGTTAGAAAAGGGTCATCGGCATGTAAAAAATAATATTTGCCCTTTTTGCTTGCAAAATCTTGATAAAGCGAAAGAAATAATTAATGCATACAATCAATACTTTAATGAAGAGTATAAAATTCTAAAAGCAAATATTTTAAGTTTAATGTCAGATATTCAGAAAATAAATATTACTGCTGAAATAGATTCAATCGAAAAGAAAGTTTTAGAAAATAATGTGTTATTTGAATTTTGGAAGAATCATATTAAGGCAATACTGTTTAAGGGTAATATTTTCAGCAACAATATTGAGATTGTCCAAAAATTTAATGACTTAAAAAAACTTGCTAAGTTTAAAAATAAAGCTCCACTCGCGATGGTTGAAACTAAAGTTGTTGATGAATTTCAGACATTGTTATCAAATTTTAATGATCAAATATTAAATTATGATAAAAAAATAGATATATGTAATTCAGAAATTCAAGTATTAAAAGCAAAAACTCAAGCAAATTTGCAAAAGTTAAACATAGAATTATCAAAATTAGAAATACAAAAACAAAGGTTTAATAAGGAAGCAAAAGGGTTATGTGTTGAATACAACCAACAAAATAACAAGATTGACAAACTGAATGAAGAGAAAGAGAAGAAACAAAAAGAACTAAACTTATTTATTTCAGAAGTATTTAAAAAATATAGAAAGAAAATAAATAATTATCTAAGAAAATTTAGCACTGAATTTGAAATTGTAGAGACAAAAGGTGGTATCTATGTGGGAAGAAGCAAAGAGCCAATGTTCGAATACAAACTTATCCTATCTGGACAAGAAATCCTATTTGATGATGATGAAGCAAATCCTTGTTTCAAATATACATTAAGTGAAGGAGATAAAAGCTCTTTATCTTTCGCTTTCTTTTTAGCTAAACTTGACTTAGACCCTAACATTTCTGATAAAATTATCATCTTTGATGACCCTTTATCAAGTTTGGATTCAAATCGTAGAACAGCTACTACTCAGGAATTACAAATACTAAGTAGTTTGGCAAAACAAATAATAATACTAACCCATAATACTATTTTCGCCAGGAAGTTCTGGAATGGAATTGATAAATCAAAATGTAAGAATTTACAAATAGTAAGGTCTGCTGGAACATACAGAATCTCTGAATGGGATTTAGAAAAAGAAACCTCAGGTGAGTACTTTAATAACCATTTTATTTTAGAAAAATATCTTAATGAAGGTGTATCTGGACAGGAACAACTACGAAATGTTGCTAGATGTATAAGGCCTCTTTTGGAAGGTTATCTCAGATTTAAATTCCCTAGGAAATTTGCTGAAAGCGAATGGCTTGGAGATTTTATTAAGAAAATAGAGAGAGCCTTAAATGAAGAAACTTTTGTCAATATGAAATCACAATTAGTTGAATTGATAAGTATTAACGATTATTCAAGAAAATATCATCATTCTGACAATCCTAATGCAGATAATGAACCAATAACTGATCCTGAACTTAAGAGCTTTGTTAATCGGACATTAAAATTTTTGAACTGGACCTAATTATGTCTAACTTTACTGAAAAAGATAATAATATAACCTGTTTCTATATTAAAATGATTGATTTTAATAGAATATATACACAATTTTCGTATTCGTGCTGAAAATGGTACTTTGGAGAAATAAAAGAAGATTATGATAAACAATTATTCGGAGAATAAATTAATAGAGCGACCAGCGATAAGATTATTTAAAGATTTAGGCTATAAATATATCTATGCCTACAATGAGGACTATGGAGATAATTCACTTTTAGACAGACAAGAAAGAGATGAGGTTGTTTTATTGTCAAGATTAAGAAATGCTCTTATAAAGCTAAATCCAGATGCACCACAAGAGGCAATATCGTTAGCTTTAGAAGAATTATTACGTGACCGTTCCGCCATGAGTTTAGTTGGCACTAATAGAGATATTTATAAACTTATTAAGGATGGAGTAAAAGTTAATGTCCAGAATGAAAAAGGGGAGAGAGAAAACATAATTTTGCACATTATCGATTTTAATAATCCAGTAAATAACGATTATCTTTTAGTCTCTCAGTTTTGGGTGACTGGGGATATTTATACCAGACGTGCAGATTTAGTAGGATTTATAAATGGCTTACCTTTGATATTTATTGAGTTTAAAGGAGTACATAAGAATTTAGAAGATGCATACAGAAATAACCTGACTGACTACAAAAGCACTATCCCTAAGATTTTCTGGTATAACGTTTTTATTATTCTTAGTAATGGTATTGATAGCAAAATTGGCACAATAACCAGTAGATTTGACCATTTTAATGAGTGGAAGAAGATAAGCGATGAGGATGAAATAGGTAAGGTGAGCTTAGAGACGATAATTAAAGGGACCTGTGAGAAGAAAAGAATTTTAGATATTATAGAAAATTTTATTCTCTTTGAAGAAAGACAGGGTGAAACTAGAAAACTTATTGCTAAATATTATCAATATTTAGGAGTAAATAATGCTATTCAGGCATTTAGAAATATTGAACAAAGTGAAGGAAGGCTTGGTGTATTCTGGCATACTCAAGGAAGTGGTAAATCTTACTCTATGATTTTCTTTTCCCAAAAGGTATTAAGAAAATTTAAAGGCAATTATACTTTTGTTATTGTTACTGATAGGGATGTACTTGATACTCAGATTTATCAGCGTTTTAAAAATTGTGAAGCAGTAACTGAGCCTTTTGTCAAGGCAGAGAGTGCTGAACACTTAAGACAGTTATTACAAGAAGACCATCGAAATGTATTTACCTTAATTCATAAGTTTAGAACTGAAAAAGGTGAGCCTCATCCTGTTTTAAGTCGGCGAAAAGATATTATAGTTTTTACAGATGAATCGCATCGCACACAATATGATATATTTGCAATGAATATGCGCACAGCTTTACCCAATGCAAGTTTTATTGGTTTTACTGCAACCCCTCTTATTGTAGGAGAAGAGAAAACCAAAGAGACTTTTGGTGATTATGTAAGTATATATAATTTTAAACAGTCAACAGATGATAGGTCGACAGTTCCACTTTTTTATGAAAATAGGATTCCTGAGCTTCAACTTTCAAATGAAGAGTTACAGGAAAATTTTGAAGAGATTTTAGATACAGCACATATCAATGAAAGAGCTGAGGAGAAATTAGAGCGAGAATTTGCCAGAGAATACCACCTTATTACAAGAGAAGATAGGCTTAATAAGATTGCTAAAGATATTATTGAACACTTTAACAATCGGGGGGTTGATTATAAAGCGATGGTGATTTGCATTGATAGAAAAACAGCGGTTAATATGTATGAGAAACTTAAAAATCAGCCAGGATGTCCAGATATAGCCGTAGTTATGAGTTCATCGCAAAACGAGCCTGAGAATTTCAAACCACATAGGATACGGATGAAAAATGAAGATTTGGAAAGGAAGTTTAAAGATCCCAAGGATCCTCTAAGAATGGTTATTGTTTGTGATATGTGGTTGACAGGATTTGATGTTGAATGTTTGTCGACAATCTATTTAGATAAGCCAATGAGGAATCATACACTGATGCAAGCAATTGCCAGGGCTAACCGTGTTTTTGGAGATAAGGAAAATGGGCTTATCGTTGACTATATAGGTGTATTTAGGGATCTAAAGCGTGCTCTTGCAATTTATGGAACTGTGACCAAAGAAGGGGAAATGCCTGTTAAGCCAAAGAGTGAATTGATAGAGAATTTAAAAGCTTTAATGGATGAGTTGTACAATTTTTGCAAAGAATGTGATTTTGAAATAAGAGCTATTTTTAAAGCTGATGATTTGGATAAATTGAAGCTTATTAGTGAAGCAGTTGATAAGATATTGGTTTCAGAACAAAGGAAGTTAAAATTTCTTTCCTTTTCAAGGAATGCTCTACAGATTTTTAACGCTATTTTGCCTGACCCAAATTCTACCCAATTTGTTTTGGATGTAAAGGTGATCAAAGTAATAGCTAGTAGAGTAAGGGCAATTACAGGAGAGTATATAGATATAGAAGATACAAACAAAGCAGTGAAAGAACTTCTTGACAAATCTGTTGATGCAATTGCAAGATATGAAATATCTGACCCTGAAGAATTAAAGGATTTAAGTAATATTGATTTTGAGATAATTAAAGCTATAATTGATAGAAATAAGAAGCATATTGCAGCTGAGAGATTAAAGCAGAAAATTAAGAATAGATTGAATGAAATGGTGAATATGAATCCATCGAGATTAACATTTGCTGAGAAATTTCAAAAACTCATTGATGAATATAATGAAGGAGTAAAACGTGTAGAAGAGTTCTTTGAGGAACTCATTTATTTTGCAAAGGAGTTGAACGAGGAAGAAAAAAGAGGACTGAGTGAGCAGTTGACTGAAGAAGAACTTGCTATATTTGATTTACTTCTTAAGCCAGATTTAAAAGGGAAAGATATAGAGAGAATTAAAAAGATTGCTAAAGAGTTACTCTTAAAACTTAAGAGTAAGAAACTAGTTCTTGATTGGAGAAAGAAGCAACAGACAAGAGCAGATGTTTTGGTTACTATTAAAAATTTACTATTTGGTGAGTTACCAGAAAGTTATGAAACAAAAGATTTTAATGAGAGATGTGATTTAGTATATAGGCATATTTATGACTCTTATTACGGTGAAGGTAAAAGTATTTATGAGATGATTAGAGCGAGTGCTTAAATGAGAGAATTACCAAGGGAGAAGATATTGTAAATATGATTGAAAAAAGTATTGAAGCAGAAAAAAAGCCTTTTGATCCAAAAACTAGTTTTTATATTTTAGATAAGGATTTAAAAGAAAAATTATCTTACTTATTAGGGGTTTTTGTGATAAAAGAGCAGAAAATACTTTAATTACTTTGGTAGATAATAATAGGGATGGTGTAATATATCCAGCCATTGATGCATTAGTTAAAATTAATTCAGTTAAAAGCTTACCTATTCTAATAAATATTTATAAAAACTTAGATGTTGAATATTATATAAAAATTAGAGCCTATTCTGCTATCAAAGAATTAGCAGAAAAGAATAGTTTTTATTCCCTAAAAAAATCATTGAAAAACAAGAAATTAATCCTCTTTAATAGGTCATAGAATATTGTCTATTTTTTTATTTTTTAAATTAAGAAAATGTATCAAGTTTTATCTTTAAAATCATATAAATTATTAAGAGATTTTAGAATCTGATTCTAAATTTCATAACTAAGGGGAAGCTATTACGTATGACTTCAGGCTAAAATTTGAGTTATCTAAGGGTAAATCATTTAATTGTGAAGAATCTTGTTTAAAAATTTCATCATCAAATAAAGATATTGTCTATACTTTATATCCTGCCAATAAAGAAAAATCCATTAAAGATTCTAGTGTATTTATAATTAAAGGTGTTGGATTTCGTACTGAAGAAAAAGCTTATGAAGAAGGAAGTAAAGCAAGAAATGCTCTGATGTGGTATGGTACAAAATTCAATGTTGGTGTGAATTTTAATAAAAAAACTGGAGGATTTTCGAAGTTTGCTAAAAAAAAATTTTTAGATAAATTTGGGGTTAGAGTTTTAAATGATATATTTGGAGTAAATGTATATTCAGAAAGTGATGAGAAAACATATTTTGCATCAGTATCAGCTAAAGGGTCTGTAACTAAATCAGTAAAGCCTTTTATTGAAACTTTTCAACAAGGATTAGATATTGAATTAAACGATAAAGAGAATCTAGGTTTTGAATTATACAATGCTTCTTGCTTTGAATCATCTATTCGTGCTAGATTTTTAACTTTGATAATTGCTATTGAAAGTTTAATCATACAAAAACCAAGAAATGATAACGTTGTTGAATATGTTGAATCTTTAATTAAAAAAACTAGACAAACTGATCTTGATAAGAATGATATTGAATCTTTGGTTAGTAAATTAGGAGAATTAAAAAGTGAGTCTATTTCATCTGGGGGGAAATCTTTGATAAGAAAGTATCTTAAATCTAAACAATATTATGGTAAATCTGCTGAAGTTTTTTTTAATGAATGTTATAAAATTAGAGGAGATTTAGTGCATACTGGCAATCCACCGGAGAAGAATGGTGATTTTTCTAAAATAACTAATGAGCTAAATAAAATGGTATCTGATTTATTAATTTCGTGTATTGAAGACAGGGTTAAATGTAAATAAATCAACTCTGTAAAAATTTTTTTATATAGTTAATACTTAAAAGAAATTACAAAATGCCTATTTTTAT
>Ga0209986_10004111_pt1 | contig 12458 bp, 12 predicted proteins | sample BlataG_FD_183168 | JGI IMG/M metagenome (GOLD analysis project Ga0209986, IMG submission 183168) | Deep subsurface microbial communities from Black Sea to uncover new lineages of life (NeLLi) - Black_00105 metaG (SPAdes) (version 2) | ecosystem: Environmental > Aquatic > Marine > Oceanic >...
AAAAAGAAAAAAAAAAAAAAAAAAATAAGATATCAGTTATTATTTGTAATGATGATAAGCCTAAATATTTAAATTCTAGCATTCCGAAATTATCTAGTTATAATAGAATTGGAGAAATATTAATTTTTCATGGTATTAAAGAGAATTTGAATATAATAGATGATCCTAAAGTAAGAAATTTTAATGATTTTAAAAATTACAAAAAATTTGGAAGAGGAAGAAGAATATTGGGTGTTTCGAATGCTAAATATAAGTATATATTATTATTAGATAATAATATAATTCCAAGTGAAGATTTGGTGGAAAGATTATATTTAAATATTAAAAAAAATCCTAATAGACTTTATGGTAGAGTTGTTAGGAATTGTAATAAAATTGGATATAGTGAAGGTACAATAAAAAATTTCGATGCAGTACTAAGTGGAATAAGTATAATAAGTAAAAAATTATTAGAGGAATATGTATCGAAGAGATTTCATACATTTGGAAATTGGTTTAGACAATACAATGGTGATTGTGAGGATTTAGGATTAAGTTTATTTTTAAAATATGATAAAAAAAATAAGATGAAATATGTTGGTGGTTATTTTAAATACATAGAGAATAATGATAATTTAAATTATGATGATAACAAGAATTATGGAAGAAGAAATAAATTTTGTAAATTATATAATAAAATATTGGAGAAATGAATAATGTTCGTAAATTTATATTTTTTTTTTTTTTGGATAAAGTATATGACAATGTTTAATAGTATAGTGACAATAATAGTTGGATTATTATTATGTGTATTTTTATATTATTCTTTTAAAAGTACTAATGATAAATTTATAAAAACAAGAGAAAAATTTGTAAATAAGGATGAAAATGTAAATTTAATGAATAAAATAGATAATAATATGTTGAGAAACAGTGTATTACATATAGATCAGAATAATACAATAAATAAAGAAAATATGACAATAAAAATAAATAATAAAGAAAATAGTGAATTAAATACGAAAAAAAAAGAATCTGTAGAAAAAAAAACAATTAATATGGAAGAAAATAAATATAATTGTGGAGATGGTTATGTTTATTTTGATATTGGTATTGAGGATAGTTTTAGAGATCCAAAAATAGGAAGAATAGTATTTCAATTGTTTAAGGATGATGTACCTAAAACTTGTAAAAATTTTTATGAATTATGCAAAGAAAAAAAATATAAGTCAATTTTATTTCACAGAGTTATTAAAGGTTTTATGATACAGGGTGGTGATATAACAAATAATGATGGAACTGGTGGTTATTCTATATATGGTAAAAATTTTGAGGATGAGAATTTTAAATTTAATCATGATACATCTGGATTATTAAGCATGGCAAATGCTGGTCCGAATACAAATTCTTCTCAATTTTTTATTACAACTGATAAAGTAAATCATTTAGATGGAAAACATGTTGTATTTGGTAGAGTAATAGATGGATTAGAAATAGTAAACAATATTGAAAATCAGATGACAGATAATAATGATAAACCTATTCGGGATTGTTTTATTTTGGATTGTGGGGTTTTGGATACGAATGAGATAAATCAATTAATGAAAAATAGAAAGGATTTTAAGAGTGCTGGAAGAATATTAGAAAAGAATCCTGATCCACATACGGTTTCGTCAAGTTTAAGTATTTAGATAAAAAATAATTTTATGTTTATAAATTAATGTTTGGATTTGATTGAGAGAAAAATAATGAAAATTAATTTTGGAATTCTTTTCGGGTAACGATTCCTTTTATATTATAGAAAGTAATGATTTTTTTTTTTTTTTTTTTTTTTTTTTAATTTTTTTTTTTTTTTTTTTTTGTTCGTAAATTTCTTTATTAAGAATATCATCAATGTATATAGAAGTATTAGAAATATCATCTTTTGAGACGATGACTTCTCTAATTTTTTGATTGTTTACAAATCGGGTTTGATCGGAATTGGATTCATAGGAACTTTTTCCCATGACTGATTGGTTTTGATGTAATTCTTCATTTGAGGATTTAAAATATGGATGTTGATCAAAGAATTTTTGATATTCTCGAACATCGGTAGGATTTTGAATAGTTGGTGAATTATTATTTTTTTTTTTTTTTGTATTAGTTTGAATGTTATGATTATTAAAGTTGAAATTATTAGTATTGGGTTTTGAAAAATAAGATGTTGATTTTTGATTAGGAAGATGATTAAAATTTGTTTTTGAAAATATATTTTGATAAAATTGTTGATCAAAATTGTGTGATGGTTGTGAATATTGGGGGTTTGAAAATGGAAGATTAGAAAATGTCATATTCAATTGATGTTTATTTTGTGTAAAGTAAAATTGGAGAGGGTGTGAATATGATTTGAAATGATTATTTTTGCTATTATTTTCATATTTATTTTTAAGAATGGATTTATCATATTCTAATCTTTTTTTTGGATCAGATAGAACTTGATATGCAGATGAAATATTTTTAAAGATTATTTCATGATTTTTATTTTTTTTTTTTGAATTTCTATCAGGATGGTATTTAAGAGCTAAATTTTTAAATTTAGATCGTATATCTGATTGGGAAGAATTTTGTGGGATACCTAATATTTGATAATAATCCATTTAATCATTAAGCATATTTTATATTCATAATTTTTTTTTTTAATTAATTGAATAAATAAAAACAAATATATAGAAAAATAGATTATTTTTAAAATGTTGGTGGTTTATAAAATTTGAGTATAGATAATATTTATAATGTATTTAATTGATATATTAATTTTTTGTATTAGATTTTGTAGTTTTGCTTTATTATTACTTCCTTTATATTTTGATTATATAAAATGGTATTATTATTCGAAAAAAATAATAAAGAATGTTAAATATGGTGAAAATATTAGAAATAAATTGGATATTTATTTACCGGATGAAGGAAAAAAAATAAAAAAGGAAGTAATTATATTTATATCTGGTGGAGGATGGATTTTGGGTTATAAATGTTGGTCGAATATAATGATTAAGAAATTAATTAACGAGGGATATATTTGTATAACACCTGATTATCGTAATTATCCTCAATGTAGTATTAGTGAGATTTTGCATGATATAAGAAGTGGGATCGAATGGATTAGTAAGAATATAAAAGATTATAATGCTAATATGGAAAAATTAATTTTATTAGGACATTCGGCAGGAGCACATTTGGGTGCATATTATTATTTAGAGAGTATATTAAAAGATAAGAAGATAATAGATAATTTTGTAGGAATATCGGGACCTTATAATATTTTGGAAATAAGTGATTTTTTTTTTAAATTAGGATTTCCTTTTTTGGTTTTGGATGAAATTTTCGAGAGTGATTATAAAAAATATTCGCCATATTATTTATTAAAAAATAAAATGAATTTTAAGGAGGAGAATCGTTTAATATTGATACATGGTGATAGTGATAAAACTGTACCATTAGAATCGAGTATAAAATTTAGTAATAAATTAAAAGAATTAGGAATGAATGTAAAATGTGAAATAGTAAATGGTGGTGGACATACAGATTGTTTTATAGAGGATTTATTATTGAATGATAATAGATGGTTAAATAAAATAATGAGTAATTTAAATTTGACATTAATTGGTGAAGATAAGAATATGAATCCAAATATAATTTTTAGATTTATATTAAAACTATTAAAATGTGTGAATCCTTTTTAAATTTTATAAATTAAAATTATCTAAATGTAATTAAAGAAATCAAGGATGAATAATATAGATAAAATGATAGTTGATAATTGGAAATATTTAAGTGTTGGATTAGGAGTGATACTATCATTACCTTTAAGTTCTTATATAGGAGGAAGCATGATTGTAACTTCAATAGGTGTAAGCGTATTTAAATCAATAGGTTGTTTGATGGGAGGTACAATAGGTTATATTGGTGGAAAAAAGATGATTAATCAATATAATTTCAATAATGATTTATATAAATATTACGATGATAATTTTTCATATGATAACAAAAATCTGAGTAAAGAAATTAGAGAAATAGATACTATAATGATAAATAAAATATTAAATAAAGAAGATTTGAGTGATATATTTAAAAAATTAATGGATACATATGAGCATCCATTTAAAGAGATTTATTGTGATTTATTGGATTTATTTTTGGATAAATATAGAAATATTCCTAATAGATCTGCAGAGATAATTAGAGATAGTAATGAAATATTAGAAATATTGTGTTTAGTATTTAGGAAAATATATTTAAAAAATGTTGAATATAGATATTATGATGTCTTAGATATATATAATTTGAAAGAAAAATTTGATAAAGAGGATGAGAATAATAAAAAAATATTTATTTGCAAAACTTTTATAAAGAAATATTTATTTGAAGATATTGATTCTTATGTTGGGTCAGTTTTAAAATTTTCATTTAAGAAGGAGGAGGAATATTTCATAAATAAAATGGATGAATATAAAAATAAGGATATTAGTGAAATAGATATAATAAGTAATTTGGATTCAATATGTTTAGATTTAGATTTGGATGAATATAAGAAAATTATGGATAAATTATTAAAAAGTAATAATGATATTGAAAAATTATTAATTTTCGAAGAAATTTACGAAAATATTAGTAGAGAATATTTTTTAAAAAAGAATAAAATGATTGGGTTAACGGAATTGATACCATTATTGTTATATATAATTATTAAATGTAATTTAAAATATTTTTTTATGGAAGTTAGATATTTGGAGTTAATGTATGATGGTAATTTAATTGGGAAAAATGATTTTTTGGTAATGTTAATAAGAAGTGTTAGTAGTTTATTTTTTGAGAATTATTACGAAATATAGAAATAATTTATTTTTGTTTTAAGTTACGAATATGTGAAAGATAATCAAGAAGTTCGTTGTGTTTATTCCAGTTTGTAAGATCAATATTATAAAGATAACCTTGGAGAGGGTTATAAATTTCAATGGATGTAAAGGAAATTTTTTTTTTTTTTAATTTAAGGAGAGAAAAATAGGTTAGAAGTTGGAGTATCCATTTTATGTCAATATTTTTTTGTAGTGAGGTTTTGTAGTCAATAATTTTTTTTTGCGTGAGATCAATGAGATCAATTTCGCCAACAATATCATGTATTTCGGAATGGATGGAGTATTTGCATAATAATTTATTATTTATGATTTTTTGTAGATAATTATTTTGTATGTTTTCTAAGATTAATTGGTTATCATTAAAAATTGGGAAAACATTTTTATACAATAAACGTCTTCTTTGATCGTAAATGCTTGCACATAAAGAAATATGATAAATGTCGAGGAGTATATTATTAGAGTTTAGTTTATGGTTTTTGAAATTTTTGAGTGATTGAATCATTTTGTCTTTAAAATTAATGGGTAAATAATTTTTTGGGATAAGTAATAATTTATCTATAGGAATTTCATATTTTTGGGAAGTTTCCAAAAGTAAAGTGATGATTGTATGAATATAATAGGAATCTTGGAGAATGATAGGAGAGATGTGATTTTTTTTTTCATTACTTGAAAGAATAGATAAATAATGATTTGATTTTGTGGATGGTTTTATAAGATGAATATTATGAATAAAATTTTGTTTATATTTTTGATAAATTTTAAAATGATGTCTATCGAGATTAACAGCTGCGATAACTATTTCGGCGATTTGGTCTTTTAATCCTTGAGATTTTGGATTATATTCTCCAATGAGTCGTGAAATATATCTATCTATAAAGTTACCATAATCTGAATGAAGATAAAATTTATTAATATTTTCGTGATAATTATGAGAGTTATGAAGTTTTTGTTCATTTATTTTAAAATTTTGTAAAATATTAAGTTCTCTAAGTTGATGAAGATGTTCTTCATTTAGTATATCTATAATTTCGGTGACTGAATTTATAAATTTTTGATTTCTTTTATGATCGTATTGAAAAAAAGATTGATTAAAGTTTAAGAAATTGTATAAATTTGAATCAATTTCGTGAATAAATCTGGATACATGATTAGATGTGAATGATATATATAATATATTTTTGGGTCGTGTAATGGCAACATAAAAAAGTCTTCGTTCTTCTTGAATAGATATTTTATCAATTTGAGAAGGAAAATATTTATCTTCGCATGAGATTAGGAAGATGACCTTCCATTCTAAACCTTTTGATTTATGGATGGTTGTTAGAGTAAGATGTTGATTTTGTATTTTGGGTTTTTTATCTGAAGAAGAGTTTGAGATAAGTGCAATATAATTTATTTTATTTTCGGGATTATGGAGATTGTGTTCTTCGATTTGTTCTTCTAAAATTTTGAGTGAATAATTATTGCGAGAAAGAATTGCGATATCTTCAAAATTTATATTTTTTTTAAAGTGTAAATCGGAAATAATTTTGATAATTTCAATATTTTGCTGTTTAAGATTAGAATAATATTTAATAATTGGTTTTGTGGATTGTTTTTTTCGTATGGGAATCATTTGTTTTTTAATTTGATCATTATTATATGAGATAGAATAATTTGCAAAATCTATAATTTCTTTTGTAGATCTATAGTTGTAAGTAAGAGAATAAGTGGTGAGATGATCAAAATATTTTTCTAAATTAAGAATAAAATCTATATTAGAGTTGCGAAAGCTATAAATATTTTGTGCATCGTCACCAATTACGGTTATATAGGATCCATTATTATAGAATTGTTTTAGGATTTGGAATTGAACATTGTTTATATCTTGGAATTCATCAAAAAAAATATATTTATATTGGTTCAATAGTGGTTTTGAGATTTCTTTATTTTTTAGAAATTCTAATAATTTGAGTGAATATTCGGAAACGCCAAGGAAATTTAAGGATGTATCAATTTTGTATTTATAAAAGAATCTTTTTGAAATATGATCGATAGTTCCAATATATGGAATTTTGGATTGAATGAGTGTGGATATTTTTTGTTTGATTGAGTTTGAAGCGTCAATATTGAAAGTGGTGATAAGAATATGATCGGGATTTATATTTTGATCTATAAGATATCTAATTCTATGAATTAGAGTTGTAGTTTTACCTGATCCAGCACATGCAAGGATTCGAATATTTTGGTTGAGTGGGGAATAGACAATTTCTTTTTGTTGTGGATTAAGATTGATAGGTATATAATTTATTTGATTGGTTTTGATATTATTAGATTTGTCTGTTTGAAACGTTGAATAATTTTGTATATGATTAATCAGTTCTTGTTTTGATTTATTAGAATATTGTTTAATTTTGTTTTGTTTACAATATTTTAATAATTCATCTTTTTTGAGATCGCTAAGATTGTGATCCATTAGATTGATATAGGATTTATTTCTTTAAGTATTCAGTAATATTAGTATAATGAAATATTTTTTTTTGTTTGTAACTTTCATGAGATAAAATAAAGACACATATACCTATTACGAATATACAAATATATTGTTTAAAAGTCATTTTGTAGTTATAAAAATATGAATTTATAATTTGTGAGGAAATGATAATTGATGATAGACTGATAGGAACAATCAATCCTGGTTCATATTGTTGGATTAGAAAATAACTAAATAAAACTGTACCAAATCCTATAAACATTTGTAATCCATTAAAGAATATAATTTTTCTATTAAATTTGGATGATTTGTAAGTCTTTGAAATAATTATGTAAAATATTATAATAATAAATGGAATTATAGCGAATAAAAATTTTAAAGTCAATACTTCTCGATATGATAAAATTAAAAATAAAATTTTATCCCCAAATTGAAGAGTTGCATTTATAAATCCTAATGTAATTGCAGATATAAAAGGCAATGTCAAATTTATCATTATTATATTCAAATAAAAAAAAAAAATTTGAATGATTTTAAATAATTATAATTTATAATAAAAATCATTCAAAATATGTCTTTGAGAAGAATTAATAACGAGCTTGAAGAATTGAAAAAAAACCCTTTATTAAATTGCAGTGCTGGTCCTATTGAAAATGATTTATTTAAATGGCAAGCAACACTATTAGGACCTAATGATAGTCCATATCAAAATGGTGTATTTTTTTTGGAAATCTCCTTTCCTAAAGAATATCCATTTAAACCACCAAATATAATTTTCAAAACTAAAATATATCATCCAAATATTAATAGTGGGGGTGGTATATGTTTGGATATTTTAAAAAATAATTGGAGTCCAGCATTAACTATTGGTAAGGTTTTATTATCTATATGCTCACTTTTAACGGACCCCAATCCGGATGATCCATTAGTCCCATCAATCGCAAAGTTATTCAAAGAAGATAATGCAAAATATAGATTAACGGCAAAACATTGGACTCAAAAATTCGCAACATAGTTTATCTGTTATTATCCAAATATTTTTTGATTTTATTTTTTTCATTTTCTTTTTTTATACTATTAGATTTTGTTTGTTTAATTAGATTTCCAATTATACTTGTTTGTTTACTATTATTTTTTTTAATAACCTTTTTTTTTTTTTTAGGAGCGATAGTTAGAAAATGATTATCATCTGTTATTTTGAGTGGTATAATATTTTCAATTTCGCACGTATCAATATTATATTTAACATCTGTCTTACGACATATTAATTTTTTATCAATACATTGGTATAAATAATCTTTTAATCGTTGTTTTTGTGATTCTTTCATATTTCTTTCTTTGTGTAATTTATTAACATAATGTGATATTCTATTTTTTTTAAAACCATTTTCTAGTTTATTCCAATCTCTATGATATACATTTTCTTGATCAGATGTCAAAAATTCTTTTACTAAAGCAGGATTATTTATTTTTTCACTTTCTTGTTTTTTGACTATACTATTTTTATATTTTTGAGAATTAAAATTAATTTTTTTATATTCATGAGATGGTTTATTAATACCAATTTTTTTTGGTTCATTTTTTTTACCAAAATTTTCATTTTTTTTGGAATTAATTATTTCATCTAATGTTTTAGCATATATGCTTTCCATTATTATATAGTAATATTAAATTAACTTTATATATTTTCAATAAGTAGATAAAACAGTATATATATCATTTAATTTAATATTTAGATTTGGATTATTAAAATTAATATTTTGAAATAGATGTTTATTTAGATTATTATTATCTAGAATGGTTTGATAAATATTTTTTTTGTCATTGTTCGTTAGATAAAAATCTAAAAAATATTTAGTTTTATAATTATTTTTAAATATTTTATTTGAATCCTTATTTAGTTTGATAATAAAATATAGAGTATTTCCTAAATGTCTATAAAAATGAATATTGTTTTTATTTAAGTCAAAATTCATATTTTCTTTAAAATGTTGTTTAATTTGATGTTTAGGATTTTCATCATTTTTTTTCAAAATCAATAATTTTTTGTTTGTATTTAAAAATAATTGAGTTATATTTATATTTAAAGTGGATTTATTCTCTGTTATTTGATTGAATATTGGTATTAATCCAATATTATTATATTTTCTTATTTTAATTTTAATATCTTTAAATTGCTTGGTCATAATAGATAATTTATGTATTAATAACTTTAAATAATTTATATGTATATGTTGTTTTGCAAAAATTTATTAAAATATTTTTTTTTTTATTTTTAGATTAATATATTCTTATTAATATAATAATGAATTATTTAATTATTTTTATAGCATTAATTGTTTTATTTATATTTTATAAATATTATAATAAACGAAGTTTAGAATCATTTATAATTCAAGATAGCCGAATTAAAAAAGTTCGGGAATATTTTAAATTGATTAGTCCAAATCGTAAACAATTTTTGAACGATTTATGTGAATATAATGAATATAAACCTTGGACCATAACACCTGAATTTTATGAATATATAAAAAATATGTTCTTGTTACCAGAGATTTCTCGATTAAATCTTGCAACGAATTTTAGTTTTAAGATACTTAAGATTGATAATATAATTCAGGATACTGATAAATTAAATAATAAAAGATATTTAATTGATTTTTTTATTTGGGAAGTTAAAGATTTTTATAGTTGTCGTGTGATTTTGGATATTATATTATATAATGATGGAACAAAATATTTAAATCAGATAGCCCTTTCTAATGCTGATCTTGAAAATCAACCATTTATCAAAAATAATATTTATGGTGTTGATACAAATATGGTAATCCGAAAAAATAATCTTAGATCATCAGAAAATCAACTTGTGGGAATAGATAATAGCGTATTAACGATGACACCTATTTTAAAACAAGAAGATTCAAAAAGAACATGTAACTTTTCAAGAATTAGAAATAGATGGATCTTACCAAAAAATATGCCTGATAGTTGTACATTTCCATGTAATAAGCAAGCAAATTGTTGGGATCAATGGGGAGTATTATATAATTGTGGTAAAAATACGAATAATTGTATTGGGATTAATACATCAGCTACTCCAAAATCATTTCAACCATATATTAATCCTACTATTATAGGTGTACCAGCCAATGAAAATAAATATTTGGATTTAATGAAATTGACCAGAGGATGGATTAAACCATTATGGACAGGGTAAATAAATTTATTTAATAAATTTAAAATAAATATATTTTAAAATTGTTTTTAATAAAATTATTTTAATATAGATGATTATTGTTTTTTTTTATAAGTTTAGAATAGTATATTTGGAAAAAAAAATGTTAATTTCTATTAATAAAAAATTTAAAAAAATAGAAAATAGATCAAAAAAAAGTTTTTATATTCCTGAAAAATTAAAAATAAATAATGATGATTATGTTTGTAATACAAATTTAAAACAGTTGGATGAAATACCTCAGGGTGGATTTGGAATAGTGATATTTTATAAAAAAATATGTATAAGTAAAGACAATGATGATAATAATAATTCAATAGCAGTTAAATTTTTGAATTTATCAGCATTAAGAGAAAAAGGAGGTAATAGGAAAGTAAAAAAGGCGGAATTTGAAATAAAAATTTTAGAAATGATTAAAAAAAAATTAAATGAGAGGTGTAAAAAAAGATTAATAAATTATATTGGAAATTATAAATTTAGTAAAAATAATAATGATTACTTGATGATCATAATTGAAAAAATGGATTTTGATCTAAAAAAATTTATACAACTTGAAAAATCAAGAAATATGGAAAAAATAGATTTAAAAATAGTTAAAAATATATTTTATAATGTTGTAATTGGATTACAATGTTTGCATAATATGAAAATTGTTTATAATGATTTAAAATTAGAAAATATTTTAATAAATAATAATTATGATGACGAACAAAGAAATGTAAAAATTATAGATTTCAATTGTATTTTTCGAGTAGATAAAATTTCTAAAGTTGCAACTGGCTGTAGTACAAGAAGTTATAGAAGCCCTGAACAAATAAAAGAAGGAAAGATGAATGATTTTAGGATTGATTCGTGGCAATTAGGATTAATTTTAATATGTTTATTGACAATGAACCCAAATTCATTTATAAGATCGTTGAAAGAACTTGATGAATATAAAGATGTAGAGATAAATAGATTGATTTTGGATTTAAAAAAAAAAGATTTAAAGAGGGAAATCTCTAAAATAAAAAAATTATATAAATTAAATAAATATGAATTAATTAATTTAAAAAAATTAATATATGGTTTACTAAGAAAAGATTTATCAGAAAGATATACAATAAATGATATATTGATGAATAAATTTTTATTTGATGATAAAATAAATGATTAATGATAATAAATAATGAAATATTTAAAACTTTTGAAAAAAGCAAAATATATATAATTAAATATATAAATGAATAAAGAAAATAGAATGCCTAAAAAAATCGAAAATAGTTACGATTTGTATGTTGAAATTTTAAAGAGTTTTAAAAAAAAAACAGAGGATATGGATGTAAAAAAGTTAAAAAAACTGAATAATTATTATGAAAATATAGAAAATGGAAAGATACAATTGAATGAACTTAAAAATAATTTTATGGAAATGATCATTAGAATATTATTTTGGAGTGAAAAAGACTTTGAATTAGATTTGGAAGATATTATAACTATAAAAGATAAAGGATTATTTGATTGTTATTATACATTTACAATATGTGTTTTACTAGAGATGAGTGATAAAATGAAATATTTAAAAAATACATATATAAATTTAGATTTTGAGAAATCAATAAAATTTAAAAATGATTTATGGAATGAGGAAGATATTTATGATTTTGAATGGCAATTAGAATACCTTTTAAAGAATAAATATTTAGTTAAAGAAAATGTAAAATTTCTTAAAGATGACATTTCACCATTATATTTAAAATACTTTTTAGAGAAAAAAAAAAAAATAAGTTACCTGAATTCTTTAATTATGATACAATACTTTTTGAAAGAGGTTATTGTTTAAATTTAGAATATAATTTTCCAAATGTAATGAAAGATTTAGATTTTTTGGTAAATT